>Ga0233431_1000122_pt1 | contig 175087 bp, 183 predicted proteins | sample SI_118_April2016_FD_179867 | JGI IMG/M metagenome (GOLD analysis project Ga0233431, IMG submission 179867) | Seawater microbial communities from Saanich Inlet, British Columbia, Canada - SI_118_April2016_200_MG | ecosystem: Environmental > Aquatic > Marine > Inlet | place: Canada: British... | reverse complement strand
ACAACTCGGTCTTCTTGCTTAAGGTGTGTATACGGCATCTTGTTATTGGTTTAAGGATGAAGGTTACGACTTCAACCAGCTTACCAACTCAAGATGCCTTTTGTTGCACTTCGGGCTTTAATTCACCTCCCTTAGATTGACTTTTATAGCAAATATGCTATATTAATCCCGGATTTGATTTACTGTTCATTCAATTGAAGGAGGCTGCTATGAGGCCCATGTCATTTTTCCGTTTTAGGGATAGCGAAAAGCACCCAGTAATCGAAGGTGTATCGGTAACGGGCTCAAGCTCTGACCTTAAGAACGATCCAACCGGAAGTAAGAAAGAAGAAGTACGTGATCGAGCCATGAAGATTTGTGAGGACGTTAGGTCTGGTAAGTTGCCAAGAGAGGGTACTGTTGACGACTGTGGTCACATTTCTAATGCCAGGGGTGCCATTGTTGGATACACCCGCGAATATGCTGAAGGCTACAATAAAATCTTTGGTAACCGCGACAACTAGATTCACATAACCTGGAACTCCAGTCGCCTCGCCACCTTGCACTTTGTGTAAGGTTTTTTTATCTAACCATCTCTTTGGGTATCATCTTTTTAAAATAAAAACCCCCAACCTTCATTTAAAAAAAGTGGGGGTACACAACTACGCTTTTGTCTCCCTAATAATTTCAGCAATAGGACCTGCTACATCCTCAGAGAGATCGACCACCATGTCAAAGTTTTCTAAAATTACGCCAATCCTCATTTTGTCACTCAGCACTTTTCGGAACTCTTCATGGTTTTCTTGAGGACAAGATAAAAGCTCTGTCACCCTCTGATTCAATACAAGCCACGCCGAAAAAAGATCTTTAACTGTGAATTCCATCTTAATTCTCCAATCTCGGGTTTTAAGGAACAAGCAACTATAAAAACTATCGCATAAAACACGATTAGGCAACAAATACACGCCACATAGTTCAAAACCTAATTCTGTTATACAGTAAACAAGTGGACACAGAACTATCTAAATTTTTCAAAGTAATAATACAGAGCCGAACCTATCTAAGCTTATTCTACCTATTGCTTTCGTTTTTTCTCGGCACCGCATACTTTACCTTTCTTGTAACTGCAATATCCCTTGGATTTGGACTCTCAATAACCCTTATAGGTATTCCAATCCTATTCATTACGCTTCTATTATGGCGCGTATTAGCGATACTCGAACGTCAATTAGTAATAAGCTTTTTAGGAATAGATATTTCAACTACTCCATTAAAGCAATCAGAAGGATTTTGGGGAAAAATAATAACGTATCTCAAAGACCCTTTTACCTGGAAAAGCTTAGTTTATCTTTTTATTAAATTTCCACTAGGTATATTTTCCTTTGTCGCAGTAGTCACTTTGCTTTCTATCGCAGCAAGTTTAATTGCCACACCAATTCTGTATCATCTCGCAAAAATAGGAATACTTCAGATGGATTATTGCTTATGGATGAATGACGTTTGTCTCGTAAACAGCTACTTCTCAGCAATTACCTCAGGAGTTGTTGGAATTTTATTGCTCTTCATCTTCTTACACGCACTTAATGGTCTCGCACACATCTCTGGGTTACTTACAAAAGCCTTTTTAGAAAACTAGCAAATGTCCAAACTTGAAGCACAACCAACCGAAGGAAGCATTGCCGCACCAGACTGGCAACACGAACGCAACTCAATTCAAATAGAGTTAATGGAACGCATGGGAGTACCAATAGCTTCACCTCAAGACGCTACCCAAAAAAACGAGCAAAGAGATGCAGTCGATTCCTGGGTTGGGTTATACGCAAAGAAATTCGCAGACATTACAGGTCAAAATACAAAACTTCAAGATCAATTAATGAGTAGCGACGAAATTGTCAAACACAGCGCCCTCGAAGAAATCATTCATTCTCTTAAAGAAGATAAGAGCATATGAAGAAAACAATATTAACCCTCAGTATAGCTGGCATACTTTTCTCCGGATATTTGAGCGGCGTAAAGCTATTCAGCCAAACCTGCGCTTTCAATGAAACCTGCCCATACTTTCTAGGCTATCCAGCCTGTTACTTTGGTTTTATTATGTTCGCCGTTATTACACTTGTAGCAGCCTGGCGCGTTTTTGGTAAAGTAAATGAAAAATTAGCACTAACAGCACTACTGACTGTCTCGTTTATGGGTATTCTTTTTGCCGGGTACTTTACCTTAGGTGAAATACCACTACTTCTGGAACAAGGATTTTCAAGTTACGTTTTTGGTCTACCCACCTGCGCACTGGGACTTATTTTTTATCTCCTAATTTTCGCTTTCTCGCTACAAGATTATAGGACCGAGAAGAAACTCAGAAAAGCCACAGCTTAAATAGACAATAAAAAAGCCCGGTATCTTGAAATAACACGGGCGTGATTGTACAAAAAAGTGCTAATAGCAAGACTTACAATCTCATAAGTCTACGCTGACGCATCATCTGAAACGTTCTACCTAAGAAACCCCTACTGCATAATACACTTGTGCTCCTAGGCTTACGATTACTCTGCGCTAGTAGTCTTCGAGCACGAACAGCCATCTCTGCAGTAGCCTGTATTTCATACCACCTAACTTCCCAAGTAGACCTTTCGGAAAACTTCCATCTTTTTTCCGAATCCATCTCAGCAACCACGGTAAACTGCTCATAACTATCGGCCCCGCTCCTGGTTTCATGCCACTTAACTCGCTTTGTTTCTGTCTTAGCCATGACAACTCCCTATGTATTGAAAAGAGTACAAGGTCTCAAAAATAACTACTACATACGTTAGCACTTTATGAACTTTTGGCAATACAACGCAAAATAGTTTTTTAAAGATATAAAAAAACCAAGGAATGTATGTTTTCCCTGGTGTATTACAACTTTCAGTCGTATTGAACACAAGCTTCCTTAAAAGCAGCGCTGATCTTCTCACTTGATGCTTCCACGTCTCCGCAAACGGCGTACCGGATAAATGGCGGAAAATGAACACCAACTACACCAGTCTTCTGTATCATCATGTTGTTGAAATTCATTGCGCCATGCACCTTCTCCCCAAAAGCCATAGTAGGAGTTTCCCATAAAGTGAAAAAACCTGCTCCCGGGTGTACTGCTAACTGCATACCATGATCTAGTAATGTATCGATCAGGAATTCCGCTCGCCGCTTGTAACGATTCCTAACTTCAATGATCAACTCTGGGTGCTTCTCAACAACGTGCAACACACCAGCAGCGGCAGGTGCATAAAAACCACTATCCGTATTGCCCTTTATAGTAGCAATATCTTCCACAAAATCTGGTGACCCCACTATAGCGCCAATTCGCCAGCCCGTGAAATTACCTAATTTTGATGCGGAAAACGCTTCAGCCCAAGAAAGATTCGGAAAATTAATGGCTACGTCCGCCAAAGTACAGTGCCGCCGCGAATACGCTAGCTTTGAGTAGGCACCGTCATTGAAAATACGGATGTTCAACTTTTCCGCTTTAGCACAAATGTGCTCCCACCACTCCCTTGTAGCTACTTGCCCTGAGGGGTTGTGCGGATAATTAGTCATCAGCAATGGCTCGCCTTCCCATAACTTATCAGGATCAAACCGAAACTCATTATGAGGATCCCAAATTACCGGTCTATGCGAAACCCTCAAATACTGACACCAAGTAGCCGGCGTAGGATAACCTGGGTCTATTACAACTCTCAAATCACCCTTCTGTGCCCCACAAGCCAACAAAACTAATCCCAGCATTGGTTTAATTCCGGGAATCGGCAAACATCTAGTTTTGCTCACATCCGAGTTAACATGTACCTGCACAAAGCGTTCGGCAAATCCCGGTATCCCTGGACTACCGTTATCCTGGTACTCATGCACACTTTCTGAAGTAGACATAACTGTATGGGACGTTACCTTGCGAGCCTCAAAAAAAGCTGAACCCGTAGGCTGACCAATCGACAATTTTGTTAAAGTCTGACCTGCTTCCTCTGCCGCATCGCAAACCCTCTTAATGCCCTGAAATAAGTTCTCTCCATCCGCCGATAGTCGTGATGCTACTGTCATCTTTTCACTCTTTCATGTAGAAATATGTAACTGTAAACGTACAACTTCGCCTATTTTAGGCGTCCAGGTAAAGTAGGGGATAATATGCAATCAGTCAATTGAGAAGGATCCATACTGTTCACTCTAATTGGCAAATAGTTGTGTGCTAATGTATAAAGCGTCTATAGGTGCGATTTTACCAGTTCTTTTTATCAGGAGGAAATACTCATGTCTCAATCGAATCAAGCGTTAGCTCAGTTTCTGGGTCTCTGGATTGGCACGAATAACACAGACCTCGAGCATCGATCGATATTCTGTATGGACAACCATATAAAAACCATTCGTCTTCTTGGCAGAAATCATCCTGAGCGAACAGGAGGTCCGTTAGATCATCCATGGATTGACAAGGGGAGATTACCTCAGTATTTCGATACAGACACCTTGCGTAAAAGGTTCACTCGTCTTCTTAATAGAGAGGTTGATAATTGTGAAATTCCATTTTCGCATATAACAGGGAGCGCAAATAACGGCACTGTGTTCCATGAAATAGAGAATAAAAACTTCACAATAGTTAGCGCCAATGAGGGCCTTGAGCTTCATATAGGAACCAGAATATATAAACCAGTTTTTTCCGTAATAATTCCTTAAATCTCGCAAAGCACCTAAAACTGCCTCGGTCTAAATTAAAGCACTTTCTAATTTAGGCCTTTTTTATTTTACGAGAAATTCAATCTATCTCTTTATCCAACAATGAATTCGCCATCTTTAAAACTTGCTCTGACTTTATAGCCAACATGCTCTGATGCGTTTTGTCGCCAAAATCAAAGTTTGTATTAACATCATAAACCGGCTCGGTGTCAGGCGCACGAACAACTACACTGTTTTTTCCACGTGGTCCCGTCTTGCCTTCATCCGTCGGTCCAAATAATCCTACTATTGGAACATCCAAAGCCGAGGCTACATGCATTAAACCAGAATCATTCGAGATAAACAGTTTACAGTGCTCAATAACAGCAGCGGTCGTCAATAACTTATTCAAAATAATTGAACTGTTATTCTTCCCAATTTTTTGCCTCAATACTTTCATGTCTTTAAGCTCTGCACTGCTACCAAATATAAGGATATGAGCACCATGCTGCTTAACTAGCTTCTTCCCCACAATACCGAAACTCTTAACCGGCCAACGTTTCCAAGAAAAATTAGTAGCAGAACCTGCATGCATACCAATAAAGAAAGTATTCTTGTGTCCCGGACGAAGCGCCTTTAGGACGCTACAAGCTTTTGCCTTATTAGTTTTTGGAATAGGCAGATAGTAGGGAGCTATATCTTTCGAAACAGAAAGCTCCAAAGACTTTAAAAGAGCGAGGTTTTGTTCAGTGTCATGCAAGCTAGGCTTAATAGACACCGCATCAGTTAACAGTAATGTGCTATCAGGATTACCCAAATGAAAATACCTATGCCCAATTCGTTGATCCGCCCCAGTTAACCAAGTATAGGCTGCACCTTTCCATAGCTGTCCAGGGTGAAGTATTACTGCAGTATCAAAAGAATGCTTCTTTAATCTCATAACCTGCTGCATGTGTCCCAGGACACTTCTTTTTATAGGCGCTCTAATGACGCGATCTATATCCGGATTCGCTTTTGCCAGCGTGGCAGTGTTACGAGGAGCCACCCACACAGTTAATTCTGACTCCGGCCATGCCTCCTTGATCACTCTGAACACCGAAGAGTGCATTAGGTGATTGCCGATACCCGACAACGAAAGAAGTAATATTTTTTTATTTTTTGACATAAGATGTGTTGCAGTTGATTATGTATATAATATAGTGTAAGTTTTTTCGTTCGTTAACCAAATTTTTTTTAGACGTGTCTAAATTAGGAGGATGGACAAATGTCTGAAGGAACAACGAAAAAGGTGTTAATTGTTTCTAATTCAGGGGAAGGCATCAGACAGGAACTCGTGAGAAAAGGATTCACCATAGTTGCCGTTATACCACACACTGAATGGGTGCAATATATCGGAGAAATGGAAAAATGTCACCTAGTAATATTAGATGAGGTTGATCAAGATTTCTCCAGCGACCTCACGTTAGACAACGAAGAAGAAAGAGTGTTACTGGGAGAACGCGGGCCGCTCGTACTAGTATTAGTTAGAAGTGATGACTACAGGCTAGACAGAAAAGCGCCCTCTCACAGAAGATGGAAAGTTCACCATATACATGAACCCTTGGATAGTATTCTAGAGGAACTGTGGCATGCAAACCCTCGTTCTTGGTTCCAACGCCTCTCGCCCGCATGAAACCCTAATGGTTAATCTCTTTATACAGATTAACCATTTTTTCTTTTGCCAAATCCCAAGAAAAATTATCTCGTACATGTTTCTCGCCCTGAGCAACCAGTCGTTGTCGAAGCCTCTCACTCTGTAAAATATCTACTATGTTCTTTATAAGCTCTGTCTTGGTATTGAAAAGAAGACCTGCTTTGCTGTGAGGAACCACGTAAGGTATCGCTGTACAGTTACGCGCAATCACTGGAGTCTTTGCAGCCAGTGCTTCTGCTAACACAATGCCAAAAGCTTCATAATAAGAGGGGTGAATAAACAGGTCAGCGTGCTGGTAAGCGGCAACAAGATCGTCCCGATTCAAACGTCCCAAAAAATGTACATGTTTTGCAACCCCTAACTTATCTGCCAACTCGCGTAAATTATTCAAATATCCAAAATCTTCTCCCGCCACTACGAGCTGAGCATCAGGAATAGTTTTTAATATTTCAGGCAAAACACGAATCAAGTCAGATAACCCTTTTCCTTTAGAAATACGTGAGACCGTTAATAATACAGTCCCCTTTATGTTTTTATCCATAAACGGATTAGAGTATTCCTTCGAAAAATCATCAAAGTTTACACCCGGAGATATAAGCTCAAACCGCTTAACCGGCATATTATCCTTTTCAATCAACTGTTTTTCAAAAGGAGAAATTACTACTACTACGTCGGCGGCGGCGAAAGTTTGTCGACCAATAGTTTTTTGATATAACTGCCAGTGTGCCTTATGACGAATGGAATTAGTGTAATAAATTGGATGAAAAATAAATGGAATTTTATGACGCTTAGCATAACGTGCCGTTACGTCAGCAGGCTGATACCAAAAACTATAAGCATGTAATATATCTGGCTTATGATGACCTATATAATGATTGAGAGACTGTAAACGAGGATAAGAGACAAACGGGGTTTCGCTATGGTGTAATCTCTGCACGTACGGAGGATCATCTAAGAAAGAACTGGGTTCAAGCTCCGTAACGGGCCCGTGCGTTCTAAGCTTGCTGGTTAGTACACGTACATCCCTTTTAGCCGTAATGTCTCGCGTACGGATAACCAGCTCCTTAACATATGTTTCAACGCCGCCGGTAGCAGGTGGATAACGCAAACATGAATGCACTATTCTCATAATTAAGCTTTTGTCATTTTAAGATATTTACTAGCCATCTCAAACTCATAGTATGCAGACAAGAAGCACCACACAACACCAGAAACACCATCAAGTAACCCTCGCTTATATACTAAAAGCTTTATAAACTGCCTCACCGACAATCTGAAAGGTAAAAATATTGAAGGTTTAACTTTTCTGCCAGAACGATGCTTATTAGTTGCCATCATTTCCTTAGCATCCAATGTCGTATACTTATGCATCTTCTTTAAATACGAAGAAATACTATTATGCGAATAATGCAGTAATGATGTTTCTAAAAGACCAGATTTATCATCTCCAAGCGTAATTAAATCTCCATCGTTCGTTGTAACTTGCTCATGGACTTGAGCACCGGTCCATCTCCCAGCACTTTTTCGAAAAAGGCGAGGGTTGTGACCATACAAGTGACTGAGCGGTTTACCTAGAAACACTGTCACGATCCTTAACCAGTAAAAATCATATGTGGTTTCAGCCGTACCATCAGTAACTGAACCAATAGACTCCGCCAAGGCGGGGGGAGCCTCTTCATCCGCGTCGATGAAAAGTAACCAGTCACCAGATGTTTTTGCTGCGCCAAAGTTCTTCTGTGGCCCATAACCAGACCATTCGTTTACATAAACGTTAGCACCACATTGCTTAGCGATAGCAGTCGTCTTATCTGTACTACCAGAATCAACCACAATAATCTCATCAGCAAAAGAAACACTAGTTAGGCACCGCCTAATATTAGCTTCTTCGTTACGAGTAATAACAACAACAGAAAGCATAAGTATTAACTATTTATTAAATCCCCAATAGTTGCTTTCACTACCGGAAGACGCTTTAAGAATCTAAGATGACGCTCAAGATCTTTTGTTCTTACAGAGTGAACCATATCTGATTCATTGTCATCAACCATATGATAAGTCTCTATAAGCCACGAATTAGTAAGCCAAGCATACAGAGCTAAATAATTTGCCTTAAAAACAGAAAAGTTTTTACGAGAAAAATTATATGATTTAAGTCTCATTGGCTCACGCGGAGGTACCGACTCAAAACCGTAATGCACTGTTCTGCCAGCACTATAAAATTCACTAGCCTGAGCAGTCACTTTATCATCTACAGCGCCTCCAGGATAAACAATTGTTGTTGCCTCAAGCTTCTCAGATGAGTCTCTAAGCTCATATTCAAGTTCTTGCGGAGATAATTTCGTCAGATTAGGATGATTAACCGAATGAGAGGCAATTTCAAAACCTTCTTTAGCAAGATGTAACCATTCACGCCACGGACGAATTTTTCTTTGTTCACCTTTTTCTAAATCCTTCTCATTAATTGGAACTGCAAAAACAGCCGGTATCTTATATTTCCGAAGTAAAGGAACTGCATTCTCATACACCAACTCATATCCATCATCAAAAACTATAGTTACGTAACCACGCTTAAACATATTTCTTTGATTCTTTCATAAGACAATCAACTAACTGACCAGCTATATCTATATTAGTTGCTTTAGCTGCCCGAGAAAAGTTACAAGGGAAATTAATTTCCACAATGTACGGCTTGCCATCCTCATCTATAAGAATATCTACACCACCAAACTTATATCCCATTGATGAAACCGCCTTAATAGCTAGTTCATTTACGTCGTCAGAAAACTCTTTTTCTTTAACTACCGGCTTTCTCCCCACATTAGTTCTGAAATCATCTTTAGGTGCGCTATATTCAATGCTAGCAATAACCTTTCCATCCAACACTATGAGTCTTGCTGATGTTCTAGAATCAATAAACTGCCTCATTATTACTTTCGTATCCGATGCGTATAAATAATCAATAATTGAATAGAGGGACTCTCTGGAATCAATTTTCATAACGCCCACACCATGACTACCTCCAGTAGCCTTTATTATTACTGGGAAACCACCAACGTAGTCCGCGTACTTATTAATCAACTCACGATTCCGAGGCACATTCCACACAGTTTTTGGTATAGATAGCTTGTGTTTGTGGTGAATAATGTAGGACTGAGGATACTGAGTTAGAGATCGCTCGTAAGAACTATAAAGAGTTGCAACCTTATCATGCAAAAGCCAACGCTCAACTGTCTTAGCCAAACCTTCATCTGAGGATGAATTTGAGGCCCGATACAACATGTCACCAGGAGCAGGAGTGAGTGAAGTGTCTGTTAGATCAAATACTGATGGATTAATTGGTGTAAAATCTACACCACGATCAAGACAAGCTTTCTTTATTGAGGCGGTAGCATTCGGATTTCTGCGAGGAGGAGATATGTAAAACAGCTTCATAAAATCCAACGGTTATTGGTTAAGAAACAATTAAATATCATTTAGACACTATTGTCAACTAACGCTTTTTGCTAAGTCTAGAAGACGTTTACCACAACTTCCATCAGTATAAGTGATTAGCTTTTTGGTTGTACTTATACGCTCTTTGTTTTTTATATTAGGATCAGCCACATATCCATTAATCGCACTAATAAGCTGCGCCGGGCTCTTAACTAGGGAGGTACCATTACCATCTGTTATATACCGATAGTGCTGTAGGAAATCCCTATACACCATAGAGCGATACCACTTGACCCAATCAAACCGTCGCCCATACATAACATTAATTACGGGAACATCGCAGCGCATAGCCTCTATAGCCACAGTAGAGGATTGGTTAACTAGTAAACTCGCATGGTTAAAAAGAGAAATTAGATAATAGATCTGCTTATCTGACGGCAAATATGAAAAATCTGGATGCAGGGGTTTTTCTTTTCTACCAAAAGAGTACTGGACTGTCGCCCCATATTCCTGGTATGAGAGATGCTTATTTATATCTCCTCCAGGATGAACAGAAGCATGAATATGAAATTTAGACTTACTCTGTCTCATAGACAAAGACGAGTGGATCTTTTTAATAATATAATTAAAAGGATAAAGTTCTGTGGTCGCACAATGAATAAGGTCAGTGTCTTCAGGGGAAGCCTCAATATTCAGATAATCAAAAAGGTTCTTCTTTGGAGGAATCTTTTCTGTATGAGCAAAGTAATCAAAACGTGGCGGTCCGGTAACAGTGATATTTTCCGGCTTAACTTCAGGAAAAACTTTCTGTAGATGTAAAAAATTCAGATTATTCCAAACTGCAAAGTAATCTGGTAACTCATAACCATTATCTAAGTTCTTAGTATCACCTGAGCGCCCCTGAGACTTAAGACGATCCATTTTAAAAACATTATCCCAGCTAGCAACAAATGTTATCACCGGTATGTCACTCTGTTTGGCAGCACGTATTATCAACGTATCCTTCAGATCCAATCCAACAGTCGGGGTAACAACCACATCTGGCTTAAGTTTTTTCAACAACTTATTATGCTCCTCCTGATTACTTGGGTTTGAATAAAAATCAAACTTGGAACTAAACGTAGGGAATAATGACTCTCTAAAAGGAGCGGCTGGAGATACAACGAAAACCGTTTGTATGTCATCATCAGAAGACAAAAGCCCATGGAGCGGCAAAAGAATTTCACGTGCGTTATATCCACTTGGGGCCGATATTAATATCTTCATAATATAAGAGTAAGGCCTTAGCGAGAAAGAAGGAATAGTCTCAAGCGCCTAGATAAAAATTTGTAGTGTGCAACAACACCGACAACCAACGCTACTAAGGTCAACGCAATGCCAAAATATAAAACAACTGGTATGTATCTTAAGGTAATCGTGTGTTGCCCAGCCGGAACAAACAGGCGACGGAAAATAAAGAGATATTTATTAATAGCAATTTCTTGATCGTTATCTAGGTACGCATGCCAACCAGGATAAAAAGAGTCACGAATTATTACGGAGGCATCGGAATCCGTACTCACGTCAAATGAAAGCTGTGTCGGCGAAGAAGAAACGGGGTATGGGATACTTGTATCCTCTTCCTTGCTAACAAGTTGTATTCTCGGTTTATGCTCAATTTTCTCAACACCAACATTCCCATCGTCCAAACTCAGAACCGCTCCAATATTTAAATCAGCTGCCATAACAGGATCCGCTATCTCATAACCACCTTCAACCTTTAATGCCTCTAGGATTACTGCGTGACTAGCAAAATCAAGCGAAGCCGGCCACTCAATGCCCGACAAGCCAAACAATGACTGGGTTAATGGGACAAACAGATTTCGTTGCTGACTGCGCACCAACGCATCAGCGCGCGACTCTGGATTAGTGAAATAAGCACCCGTGTCACCACCATCACGCACAGAATAGAGACGGGACTGTTTTGAAGTAATATCGTCGGGTAACAAATCTATTACCGGTGGTGGTTGTAATATTTCTGACCAGGAGATAGTGGGAGTCGTGGTAACAAAAAGAATCACAAGCTCAGCACTCACCAAAACCAGAATTATATATTTCAGATACTTATGTCTCAAGAACAACAAAAGACAAACCAAACTAATAACCGGTAAATATGTATATGACACAAACAAGCTCGCACTTGAGTGTTTCGCACTATCTAGTAAGGACTGTACTTTTGTTAAATGTGTCGGTGATAATCTGCTTGAAAAGGCATCCATTATCGCACCGTCAAAAACAAATAAACCAATATTAACAATAAGCACACCAAGGAGGAGCAACAACAAAAAGCGACTCACACATTTTCTGTAAAGTGACACGTTATTAACAAGAGCATCAAAACCAAGTGCCACAAAAACAGATAATGCAAAACTTGAAAACAGAAGCCAGCGAGCCGGAGCTGAAAATATCCAAAGCGACGGCTCAAGCTTAATTAATCTAAATGGAGATAAAGACCCCAGAGCTAAGAGAAAAGAAATTATAAAAAGATATAGAAAAAAACTACGCGTTTTAACAGGAAGGTCTTCTACTAGCAATCTATGTTTTTTAAAAAGAGTACCCCTTAAACTAAATAGAGCCAGCAACAAAGGTATTGTTCCCAGATAAAATCCATACTCAATCTGTAAGCGCTTACCCCAGTAAGTATCATCGTTCGCAAAAAATCGAGGAAACACTGCTGCTGGCAGATGATACAACGGGTAGCTATGCTGATTCGCTCTAACTGAGTCGAATGATTCACCAGGAGCCCTAGTAGAATGAGACATCAACTCAAGAGAGGGGAATAATTGCGCAGACGCAAACAAAGACGCACCAATAGCAATCAGTACAATTAACAGAACAGAGTTACGACTTGAATAACTACGCTGATAGCGCAAGAAAATGAACCAAACAGAAGACACTATGGCAATAAGTGCAGGTATTTGTAGTTGACCTGCTAAAAATGGAACACCAAACAATAAAGAGAGAAGTGTGAATAACCTAAAATTAATCGGTCGTGAAGATAACATATAGCAAGCTAAGAATTGCCACGGCAACCAAGATAGCGCCAATAATATATTCAGATGAGTTAGGTGCAATGTTACAAAACCACCAAGAGAGAAACTAAGAGCACCAACCAATGCCGCGATTAATGAAAGCCGCAATTTACGAAGCAATAAATATGTACCAAGCGACATCCATATAAAGTGCACAATAAGCATAAGAGGGAAATACACCGGTAAAGGCAAAAACCTCATTAATAATAGAGGTGGATAGAAGAATCCAATTTGTGCGCTACCAATCACAGGAAACCCCCACGATGCATCCGGCATCCAAGACGGCAAGTGACCAGCTATCTGTTGATTATGAAAAAATGATTCAATCGGTATATACACATCACGCATGTCACCAATAGCAAAAAATCGCCCAACAAACACCGGAGAGAGCGCTAGCAGTACTACTGCGAATATTACAATAAGAGAGAAACGTGAGGCGCGCATATTCCGCCACAAAAAAACATAATTATTAGACTAACCAAAAAGTCTTAACTTCCAAACCAACCACATTGCCTCAAAAACTATTGAATTACTCATTTTCGACTGCCCTTCTCTACGCTCAGTAAAAATTATTGGAACCTCTTTTACTTTGGCTTTCGCCTTCCAAGCTTTATGCAATAAAGCAATTTGGAAACCATACCCATCAACTTTAATCTGTTGAAAATCAATTCGCTTTAACAAAGAAGCTCGCCAAGCCCTGAACCCACCCGTACTGTCCTTAAAGGGAAGACCGGTAATAAGCCCGGCGTAAGTATTAGCAGCAGTGCTTAACAAAAGACGCCGCAAAGGCCAATTAATAACACTAATACCATTACAATAACGAGACCCTAGAACAAGATCCTGATTTTCCAACTCTCTCAAAAGTACTGGAACATCTTTAGGGTTATGTGAAAAATCTGCGTCCATTTGCACAATATGCGTAGCACCATGCTCAATAGCATATGCAAAACCATCAATGTAAGCACGACCAAGACCGCTTTTCTTTGGTCGTTTCAGTAAATTAATATTTGCATGTTCCTTCTGAAAATCCGCGACAATATCTGAAGTACCATCAGGTGAACTATCGTCCACTACAAGAATAGACAAATTGGTAATAGAAAGACTCAGTAAAGACTCTATCATTTTAGAGATATTCATTTTCTCGTTATATGTGGGAATAACTACCCAGGGATTTTTACTTTCTTCTGACATAAATATTTATATTAAAGCTTCTATTTATATCATATCAGATAAAACAAGCATAACTTCATCAACAGTTAACACAGATAGACAGCTTTTTGTTGATTGACGACCTGGTTTAGACCAACTATTGAATTTCTGCTTCTTTACCTGAGCTGGAGTAAGACATTGATAGGGTTCAGATGGTTTTAATAAATTCATTACCGGACCAGTAGGGCCAAGTAAAGTTCGGTGTTTTTTCTTTGGATCTTTAATGTATGTATTAAGGAAATAGGCGGGAGTAGCACGGTGAAGAGGATGATCACAAAACAAAGTAAGCGTTGGCAATCCTACGGCTGCGGCAAAATGAGCTGGCCCAGACAAAACACATATGAAGACATCACAAAATGTTAACGTAGCTATATTCTCTCGTAACGTAAGAGAGCGACCCTGATATAAAGGTGTCTTTGCACCAAACCAGATTGGCTCTACATTATATTTACTTCGAATTGATTCCTCTAGAAAAGCTGTTTTACCTGTATCCCAGTTCCGCGTAGTTATTCCATGTAAGCTTTCAGCCAATACCACTCTAGGTTTAGGAAAATCATCAATAACAAATTTAGCAACTTCTTTGTCTTTGTCGGTTAAATATATTTGATGAAATGTAGAGCTATGCTTATCTACTTGAGCTAGTTCAAATGCACGCTCAAGAGGGTTATCATCTATATGAATACCAAAATCTAACTCAATAACTTGATCAAATTCACCTGATTTCTTTTGTTTCTCGTAGTAATCCTTACTCCAAGTAGGAAAACTAACCCCATCTTCATTACAAATCTGGTTATCAAGAGAAAGCTTAGTGTCATGCCAGTGCACTACTTGGTCAATGCTTGGATTAGTCATTATTAAATGAAGCGAGTGCCCCGATTGGTTTCGCGATCCCCAAAAACCTTTCTTGTCCTTATAACCCCACGACGTAATAAAGGTTATATTACTAGTCGGGTGTTTCTTTTTTAAAGCAGCCACTACCGCCGGCACTATAAGAACCATGTCACCCATATTACCTATGTGCTTAACTAAAATTCGTGGAGATTGTTGGTTCATTGTCGTCATGTAAATTAGTCCTTATTTATTATGTGTTCGTTAAGCACAATTAGTAAAATGCAATATCGTAACTTCATAACTACAATCAACAATAGCGCAATAAAAAAAGCCTCTACATTAGTGCGAGGCTTGGAGTAAAAGTGAGCTGAAATACTTAATCGGACACCATGACAGGAAAGAACACAGATAGTCCCTGGATGGCCAAATCTTCTTCTTCCCGACCATCACTAGTCTCGTTATAGGCACTCTTCGCTTCTTCTGCGGTAGAACAAAGTTCAATCCATCTCCGCATTGCCTGAACTTCTACTTCACTATAGTCAGGAGTATCGCCGAAAGCTTCCTTGGCTTGCTCCCTCGTAGAGATTCTTACCACCTCCTCAGCAGAAAGCTCTTGCCACTTTCGCATCACCAAGGCTTGTTTGTTTCTTGAAAGAGGATCTTCGAGAGCTTGCTTGGCTTCTTTTGCGGTAGTGAGATGGCTCACATCACACTCAACCTCAGTTTCTAAACCAAGAGCTAACTTAATTCTTTCAATCGAAATATCTGTTTTCTCAGACATTCTTTTAACATCAACGCTCATCGTTTCTCTCCTTGTTCTATTCGGTTTTTAAACAACAAATGTCATACTCACAACCTTGTACCTTATACTAAAATATTTAATTATATCAACAATACAGCGACATAGTAAGAAATGATTGGAACACCTGTATTTAGGAAATAGCAAAACCCCCGGCCTCGCCGGGGGTTATAGTTTAGTATTGATTGTTAGTGTTAGTTACCTATCGTTTGACCATGTAGTTCTTGCCATTGCATGGCGCCGTAAAGCGCGTCGTATGCTGGCTTGTCATTCAACAGTCGGTCGGCCCAGTATTCCCACCCAATAAAGGTAGGATTTCGTCCGAAGGCGGAACGAAAAATACTGTTAAGTGGTTTCAAAGCCCTAATATGACTGGTTTCCATATCCGCAACTATTATCTGTTCGGCTTGAGGGGCGATTACAGTTACGTCAGGCCCAGGACAACAGTCTTGTTCGTCGCCACCACCACCGTTGCTTTCCTGACAAGCAGCTACTGTAAAGGATAATGAATCATTGATTTCAAGCTGACTTTCTCCTTGTAGAGCTCTAGCAATTAACGACCAGTCCGCGTCAGTGATATAACCGTCACCATTCATATCCATAGTACTGTTGAAATTAGGATCTGAAGGGTCGACGCTTTTTTGAAGAATAAATTCTGCGGTTAGTTGACTCAGAATACTTACTGAATCTCCCTCGTCAACTGGAATATTATCCCTAAATACAATTACGTCAGAAGAGTCAATATATGCAGTACCACCAAATTCATAGTTTGCATATAGTGCCCGGGTTGCAGGCGGAGTGAGGAAGAAGGTTGATCGTCTGCTTATTTCCCCCTCATACAACTCAAGGAATTCCGCAGTAGTACTAGAGCTTTTACCAACAGTGGCTGTTAAGGTGTGACTACCAAGAGTCACTGGAGTTAGGTCGGTAGTCCAATTAGCGGGTTCAGAGATGGTATCGTAAACAGTTGTGCCATCAAGTTTGACGATCAACTGGTCCTGGTTGGAGTCAGGATAAGTAGCGGCACCAGTGAAGGCAACATTTTGATTACCACAACAATCAGGTGCATTAATCTGGATAGAGGCAGTAGCAGCGTTAGCCGGGTTGACCACGCCAAGACTAGTGACAACAGCAATAATCATAGCTGAAGCAAAAACCTTTAAATTGGGTTTGTTAGTCATATATATGAATACTTATACAATTTATTCTACACCCCCCCTTAAAATGTCAGTGTGCTTTTATCCATTATATTTTACTCTCTTGAGTCAAAAAGCGGCAACCGCAAGAAATAACACAATAAAAAACCGCCTTAACTAAAAAGTCTCGGCGGGGTAGTCGTCTCCAAGTCACATAGCTTTGCAACCTATTGATTCTTTGGATCACTTTTATCTACGTCATCGATCGGGTTAACCAATAAATGCTTCACCTCTTCATATGGCACCACTGTCATAGCCCCACCCCTATCACCATAATAACTATATGCAAAGCACAAACCCGTCCTTTCGTCTTGAAAATACAGAAGGCTGCCTGCAAAACGATTGCAGCGTTCTCTTTGCACTCTCTCTTCCTGTGAGGCATCTGACGTTTCTTCCAAATGACACACACCAATCACGACCGAACATATCACTCCAAAGAACACAACCCTAACCAGCACATTCACAAATCGCTTGCTCCACGTATTTTTCTGAGACATTTTCTCCTCCAAAGAAAGAATTTGCTCAATTAAGAAAACAACAAACCATACCATTGCGACCTACACCATACAGTATAAAACCAAATTTACAACCCATATTAGCCATAAAAAAACGAGGATTATCATAGTGTTTGAACTTATGACAAAACTCGCTTAAACACAGGCGAAAGGATTCGAACCTTTTTCTCGTCATACAAAAACGCGCTTTTTCCGTATAAGCTACACCTGTAATCATAAAAAAGAACAAAAAACCTCTTTAGCCATATTAATCTGTCGACACAAAACGTCAAACAGATTTTACGAGATCAGCTAATCTGGATGCAGACGCCACGTAGTTATAAAAGGGAAGCTTGCTGGTAGCAAACTCAGTTGTCTTAATATATTGGTCTGAATTAGAAAGTAGGGAGTAGGCCAGCTCTACAATCTCACTAACCGTACTTTCGGAAGTTGCTGCAAACTCAGGATACAAATCAAGTTGAGAATCAGAATCGGCTCCGACTGATGGCGTCCCAACGGCCGCACAATCCATCTGCACACGACCACGAGTTTTTGTATAATCAGTATTAATCACCAACTTAACTCCAGAAAGATATTTTAAATGCTCCTGCCAAGGCAAGAAATCTATTTCCTCATACTTTGCCTCGCCTAAAGCCGAAAAGTCAGCATCCTCGTTCTTCGTAACATGTATCTTGTATTGCGGAAGTCTTTTTTGCAGCTCTCTCGCCACTTCTAACCCCCGAGTAATAATTGGCCGATCAGTAACACCCGGTACATAAATAATATCTTGTTTCTTTTCCAGCGGTTGAAACTGTAAAGAAGCATGCTCCAGCGGATATGGCTGTGCCAAATAGTGAACGGGGACAGAAGATAGTTTTTGCCACGTATCTTTTAAGTCAGCGACAATAGTTAAAAATACATCACAGTTGGATATAAATTCTTGCAACTCCTTTAACGTATCCGGATTAGCGTCCCATTGAGGCTTTAACAATCCATAGGGCTGAGTAGGAACACCCAGTATCTTCACTTTCGGATACACCTTGCGAATACGTTTCATAAACTGAATCAAAGAAGAACCGTTTGCCACCTCATACACAACCATCAAAACATCAATGCCATCAAAATCATCAAGTGAATAGTTGTCAGGCCAAGAACCAGAAAGCTTCCTAATCACCCTATTTATTATCTTATTTGCTCCCACCACTTCAGTTAGCGGGATGTGTTTTCCTTTTAACGCGGATACGTAACAACCAAAACTCGTTGTATCCATCTCGGTATTCGGATCACAAAGATAATTTGGCTTTGCGTCTGTGTGCTGCCATACAGTTCCAGACTTACTTGAGTACTCTACTACTGCAAATTCCATAGACTAATTATCGTGAAGATTTTAATACTTTAAGCTTACCAAGTTTTGATCGAAATATATCCAGCAAATCGTGCATTTCGGGAATACACCAGAAATACGCGCAAAGAAAATAGAAGGTAGCCCCAAGTATCGTCGGAACAAACACTTGGAGAAAAAGAGATAACTGAGCCACTGAAGATAAGTGGCTAAATACCGGCGCAGATACATAAACAAGTAATCCCATAAGAACAGACAATACAATAATCTTTATATAGGTTACGTGTAAAAAGACAGAAATTAGATTAGGTATAAATTTAGTTAAATATAAGAAGTATAGAAGTGCTATAGATATAGGAACTAACGAAGAAGCTAAAGCCAATCCTGCATGAGACATAACCGGAACAAGAACTAGAAATAGCCCAATAGCAACAACCTGCGACGCCATCGTAACAGCCACTGCGGCCCTAGTTTTTTGCAAAGCCAGTGTGGCATGACCAAACACGGAACTAATTCCATTAGTAGTTAATCCCATTACTAAAAACAACAACGCGATACTTGTCATAGCTGTGTCACTGGCACTAAAAGATCCTCGTTGATACAAAAAGGCAGTTATCGGGTTACGTAGCAACGCTACACCAACAATAATTGGCAAAGTTGTGAAAGTTATAAGTCTAAGGCTAGAGGCAATAGTGTTACGTAAACCCACCATGTCGTGTTGAGCGGCTTTCTTGGAAAGGATCGGATAAATAACCATAGTAACGGAATTCAAAAATACTATAGTGAGTAACTGAGTTATTTTCTCCGCAAACTTAATAGCGGAAAGACTACCTTCAGATAAATCGGAAACCAAAATCCTGTAAGTTATACCAGCACCTTGTGTCATCAAAACTGAGAATAAAAACGGGTAGGTTAAATAAACCAGTCTCTTTATAGCCGGATCAAACGGTTTAAAAATAAATCTATACTTAAACCCTTGTCGGTATAATGCCCAGAACACTAAAGAAAGTTGAATGAACGAACCTATCACAACACCAATAGCTAACGAGAATATACCCACATGCTTCAACAGCAATATAATAGATATTATGGATACAGTGGGAGTAATTATTCGAAAAAGAGCTGGTATAACGAAATGTTCAAGCGCCTGCAACATCGAAGTAGATAACTCTACTAAATACAAGACAGCGAAAGAAGGTAGTAAAACTAATAACAATGACGTAGTAAGAGTATGCGTAGCGGAATCAAAACCAGGAGCAATAAACGAAATGAAAGAACCAGCAAAAATAGCAATTAATGCCAAAATAAAGATATACGCAAACAACGTTATATGAAGAATATTAAGAGCTAAATGCCAAGCATCAGAACGCTTATTCTTCGCCAACCGAGCTACAAACATTGGCAAGAAAACAGCTGTAATAGATCCACCAAGTAATAACTTAGATAACATCTCCGACGTTGAGAGAGCCATAAAGTAAGCATCCGTCTGATTCGAAGCACCAAAGTTGAAAGCAACAAGCAATTGGAGAACAAATCCAACTAATGCTCCCAACATAGCAGTAACACCAATCAGGCCAGCGTTGGACGCGGTGTGTGAGAATTCATTCTGATCCTTTGTAGCTGACATAGACACAAGAAAATTACAGTAAGCCAAACTGCAATGTTTTACTAGTAACATTAAGCAGATCAAGTAAGGCGAAGAAAACAATCATAATAATAAGCACATTAGTTAATGGATCTTTCCGCAAAAATCTCCACAGAGTCTTAAGGCCCACAGCAGCGAATACAGATAAGCTAAACGTTGTAATAATTATAAAATACTGTGGCGGCACCAACATAACAGTAGCCAAGTATGGCGTTACGAACTGAGCCGTAGATATCAACAAACCTATCGCGCCAACTACCAAAAGCGACCAATAACGCTTTCCTCCAAAAATAATCCCAATAAAAGCCAAGCCCATATTAATGAACCCTATGTAGCTACCAAAATTATCCCAACCACCATAATAATCTATTACCGAAGGATCTCCTTTTGGTATCTGTAAGACATAATAGGCTGCATGGAATTTATCTCCTGTCGGTATTTGGTTAGGATCTAAAAATATATCCTTCAAATTAGCTGTATGGATTGGCGTCACGGGCGGTGCCTCATAAGGAAGAAAAACAACTAGCATCGCCATTATAAATATCATCAAGAGGCTAAGCTTAATTTTCCTCTTATAATCACCAACCAAAGGATAAAAGAAATAAAAGATAAACGGCAAAAAGGCAAAACATAGCAACTTCTCACGACCAGCTGAGATATGAAGTGGAAAGTATGTAGTAAAAGCATACATATGGGCACCTAACAAAATAGCTGGTAATGAAAATTTAAGCTTACGAAGAAACAAAAACATACCCACAAAGCTTATTGTGAAAGTACCAAGCAGTAATAAGGAGAAATTACCAAGAGCCACTACCGGATAAATATACGCGGCAGACAAAGCCACCGTATACAAAATTATTGCCGCTCTAGATTTTAAGGACAGATTTAAAATAATAAAAATAGAAAGCAAAAACAAAAGAGTGCCCATCTGATAAGAAAGCGGTGGCCTAAAAACATAAAAGACATTAAAAGCTAAATATTTATCTTGCAGCTCATCGCCAATATAGAATGATGCATTGGCTGACTCTTGTTTTTCAGTCGGCAAAGAAAGCTGTGTCCTGTAACTTCCAGACAGAATTGATGGCACATTAAGACTCAAAGTAATTTCCTGACCAGGTTTTGTCGTTATAGGTTTAGCAAACTTAACCTGAGTCGATCCATCATCTTTTATTATAGATGGATTAATCTGCTCAACCGCCAGCACCTCATTATCACGCAATATCGTAAGCTCTATTGATGATTCAGTAACGGGTGAAACCACTGCCCGAGATACAGGCAACGACATCTGACTGATTGAACGACGAGTAACTGTAAATGTTTGCTGGTAAGTACCTCCAGACTTCAATATAACGGAACCCACATCACCCTCTTGCGGAGAAAAGGTAATATACTCACGATCAAACTTAGTTGCTAAAAGAGAAAAAGAAATAGCAATTAATAACGCTCCTAATATATATCTGTATATTTTCTTCATAACGGACGCTCACGAGTTAACCTAGACTTAATATAATCCTTAACTTCAGTATAGGTAGGCTTAACCGGAACCGAAGTTACCTTTATATCCTCAAGGACCCACATAGTTTTGTCTCCAAGCCCTTCATCCTCCTTATTTGTACTACTAACATTTGTAGCAAAAAACATTAGATCAAGAGACCCGTTAGCATCAAGTATTTTATCCGTAATTGGTATAGTTATAGTCTTAGACATTGTAGAGTCACCATTAGCATGTTGATCCTTTGTGCAGCACAACTGATACGTAGGATAACTTAACCAAAAATCATTTTCTCTTATCCCTACGAATAAACTAGCACTATCTAATGGTTTAAAGGTTGTGGTTACATTCAGAGCCCGAGCAAAAGGGGAGCGCTCCAAATAAATATCTGCGTGCGCCAGCTTCTCAGTTATTACAGTTTTATCAGGCACTGGAAATTCAATACCATCTATATTTTCAATTTGCCCAATATCCACTGTATATGTTTTTAAATGTCTAGAAAAAGAAAAAAACAATGCAGCCAACAAGACCACAAGAACTATAAAAACAATATGTTTAATTTTTACTTTGCCAACCATTGCAGTTTTGGGTGAAGACTAGCAACTAATCTACGATCTTCCATTGTTATTTCCTTGAGCAGAAACAGAACAGTAAAGTATAACGCAAACAAAACAATGAATTGGAAGGGCAACACAAAAGGATGAACCTTCCATATATATGTAGGCAAAACAATTATGATCGAAGCAACAACTACATTAAATATACTTTTATAAGGAACCGGTATCTGAAACGACTTGAAAGTATATAAAGAAAGACCTAGCAATCCTAAAATTCCAGAAATTGTCGTTTGCCAGGCGGCTCCAATCATTCCGAACTTAGGAATCAATACAAAACCCAAAAGCAGACTAACAAATAAAAGAACAATGGTACCAATCAAAGCCATGTACGCCTTACCCGCCCCCGCCACTATATTCGCCAACAACTGGAAAAAAGCGATGCAAGCCAAACCAATCATTAATATTGAAAGTGCTCCGGCAGCCGGGTCATACTGTGTTGAATAAAAAAGACGAATAAGGGACTCGCTTGTCGTCGATGCTAAGACTGCACCCGGCACAATAATTATTATTAAATATCTTAAACTGGAACCAATAAAATTAACGGCCTTTTCTCTTGAGGCGCCAGGCTTTGTTAACGCCGAAACACTAGGCAACAACACAAACGTAAGACTCTGCAACAACATGAACGATATGCGCGACAGTGTAACTGCTGCACTATAATATCCAGCCGTAACATTATCTTTTAATAACGCTTTAACCATAAACAAATCAAGACTAATAAGAAGCTGCAAGCACACTAAGATAAGAACGTAAGTACCGGCAAAAGACAGGAAGGACTTAATGGGCAAAGGCTTAGGCGTCGTACCACCAATTTTCTTCGTCCATACCCAACCAATTATTGCTGCCACAAATCCACCAATTGCAAACCCTGCGAACGCACCATAAACACCGAATACATAGATTAAGGACAAAGCTCCCATCAACTTTATTACAGCGTACGTTGAAGTAAGCATCGCCTGACGATTGAAACGATGCATACCACTTAGGTATTGAACAAAAACAGGATAACCGGACTGCAGCAAAAGAACTAAAGCTACGAACCTTATTAAGTTAGTTAAATTTGAGTCTCCAAGTAAATTAGCTATTACCGAACTAAACAAGAAAACCGTAATAGATAGCAAAAAAGCAAAGACAATTTGAATACGAATAGCTTGTCTAAGAATACTTCGCGCATGATTTGTATCCTGAGCCACAAAACGAGAGATAGCCACCGGCACACCAAGCGCAAGAAAAAGACCAAGAATAGTCTGAATAGATAACACCACTCCATATAATCCATAGGACCCGGGGCCCAAAACGCGACCTATAATAGGATGAGTTATCCAACCCAAAAGCAACACCACAGCTTGAGCTATTAAAAGGGAGATGGCACCACTAAATCGAGATTGCATGGAATAGAAATTAAGGAACCTGTGAAAGACCAAGAGCGATTAAATCAATATCAATTGGTCTTTGGGATGGATTAAGAATAGTGAACGTTACTAGATCGTCTGCAGCTAGATTAACATGTGACGCGGGAATCGTAACAGGCGTTCCGTTACCCAAAACAGTGACAGTAAGAGTATCTGAAACCTTTACATCTAAAGGCTTAAGATCACGAGTCTTAATTAAAACCTGCAACGAAGAGTCTGGTTGCCCTGAGTGGTCTTGATCCCACAACGCAGACACATAGTCGTTGGCATTAAATGAGATGGATATAAAAGGAGCGGTCGTAGTTCTGTAGGTAGTATTATTAACTACTTTTGGCTCAGACAACCTTGTTGCTAGTAGACTAGCCGGTAAATGCTTATACATATCTTCCGGATCTCCAATATCGTTCGCTAAAGTAGAAGACCGCAGCAACCATGAGGAAACTCCAGGAAGTAACGTGGATGTTTTGCACAGAGGGAATTTACTTGGAGCCGGATAGCTTTTTTCAAACAATGTCAGATCTCCACCCTTTGTTACTTCATTAAGCATTGGATTATGCGAAAAAGCAGAATATGAACTCTTATCAATACCGGCAATATATTCAATATTATGTTTTTCTATCAAATGCTTAATCTCCGAACAACTACCAAGTGAAAATATTTTCTCGAAATCAAGATGCCTTAAATACATCTCATAACGAATATCTGATTGAGAAGCCTCGTCCATCGCGCGCCTAATATTAGATGACAGTCTAGAAAAAGTCGGCTTATCTGAAAGAATTATCCACGAAGACGACCGACGATTATAGTCATCAATCAACACAGCACCAGCAGGCTTAGATGAAAATTCCTTTATATAAGAGATAACCGGCAGGTGATCGGACAACAATGACGAATTAGTTCTTGTTTTATGAGACAGGTTAAAGGCCTTATCCACCGACGCGTATACTGGGAACCCCAAGACCGCCACTACTAACAAGAATATAAAAGTACGCGTCACCGGCTTTTTAATTAAAAATACATTTTTAAAAACAATACTAATTAAATACATGCCAGTAACACTCAACGGCACGACGGAATAAAGGAGCGCTCGAACAGGAGGAATATCCACAAAGAAACGAGGCCCTTGAGATAACAGCAATAAGATGAAGGCGGCCGACAAGAAAGCTATTTGTGGTAAACGCCTCTGCTGTCGAAACTGCCCCTTGAATAACAACACCAGACCACCTAAGCCTAACAACAACCAAACTGCTCCCATAATTCTTAAATAATCAGAAAAGTCAGGTAAGGAAGCTAGCAAATGAGGACTGCTCGTAAATATATGCGGAATCTTATTATGAAGACCTAAGGAAACAGACATTGCGAAGACAGAGACTATAGCTAATAAGGAAACATAACGAGCCGAACGATATTTCAAAAAATACGAATAAATAGGCTTCTTATATCTTAAAATTAGAAGTGCTACGGCGGGGGATAGAGCAAAGACAGCCAGGAAAACAGAGAACTGATGCGTTAAGAAAAGAGCTACAGCCGTAAGAATAAATAAGATAATATCCAACGCCCTCCATTTACGCAGTAAAGACATAACCAAAAACAACAAACCAAATATTAGCAGCTCGCCAACAATATTCTGAAAGTGATACCCAGGCTCTCTTAAATATCTCAGGAATCCACTATTCGTTAGGATAAGAAACGGTACAAACAAAACAAATAAATACCGTGCCGGCTTACGAATTAAAACCAATCCAATAGCAGTAGCTACTACGGACACACACATTGCCAACACAATCGACAAAAAACCAACTGAGAAAAAAGGAAGTGATATTTCAGAATCAATCGGTGTTGCTTGCATTACCGCCGCCGTTAACGAATGAAGACCAGGCGTATAAAAATCTACCGGATCACGATTTAATCTATCAATTGAAAGACTGTAATTTGGCAGCTCCTGATTATCAATAATATAGTTAGCCCAGTAAATAGACTTCTGTGAATCCCCCGTCGGTAATCCATCGTGAAATAACAAGAAGGGGACTGAAAAAGCAGTAAAGATTAATATATAAATGAGAACAAATGTCATCAATAAGAAATACGACTTTCTTGTGTAAGTTTTACGACGTTTAAACCATAAAAATATTGCTAACAAAACAGCCCCTATAATAGATAAAACGGGTGGCAACCCAATCGCCGCCAGTATCAGCGATGAAATAATTAGAGTTACAACACTCCACAGAATTACACGAGCAGCAAAAGATGGAATTCCAGACCAGCGTGAAGGCCAAGGCACGAGTCCAATACCTGGAACCAATGGTACCAACAGGGAGACTAAAATAGGTGTGGCCGCAAGAAGAGTTAACATTGCTCTATAACATTAAGATACTTCTCTGTTAAAACCTCCCAAGAGTTATCCTCCGCCTTCTCTCGCATTAAACTCTTTTCTTCATCTGATATCGGATTAGACAACAACGCCACAATTTTTTTAGCATAATCAGCAACGTCTTCAGACTTAGCAAAAAATCTCTCGTGCAACTGACTCGGCAAAAGCTGTGAACGTATACCAATGTTACTAGAGACAACAGGTATACCGACTGCAGCCGCTAGGGAAACACGATAGCTACTCTTAGCACGATTCGAAATAGACGCATCAATAGGATCAATAATTATAGAAGCTTGTGACAGCAACTCTGGTAATTGATCAGACGTAAAACGCCCATGCCACTTAACAGCGTCTACTAGTCCCCTCTTCTCAAACTGTTTTTTTAATAACTCCACGTCATCACCACTTCCAGCAATCGTAAGTTTAACTTCAGGTACATCTTTTCTCACCAATTCAAGAATTTCCGGCAACAGATCTACTCTGTGTCCCGACGAAATTGATGTGCTCCCAAGAAAAATTAATTCTGAAGAATCTGTACCAGTAATATTAGTAGGGGGCTTCGTAATACCTGTGGGAATTAAATGAACAGGTAGGTTAGATCGAAGGAATGAAAAATGATCCAAAAGAAATGGACTAGCAGCAACCAAACAATCAGCCATTTTAACTGAAACTCTTTGTGCCCAATGAATAGAAAAACGTTGTAATACAGACGACAGTTTATTAGCAGTCAACTCAAAATCATCGACATCAATAATTACTTTCTTTTGTGTATGAAAAAGATTCCAAAGACGCACACCTAAAACATTGTGCGGCATAGTTTTGAAAACAATAACCATATCTGGTTCTAATCGCCACAACGCAAGATTAATAGCAAAAACAGACTTAACCATGTTTATAACCAACTCCACTCCCGTCAGCCTCTCCTTACCTGACGTTGTTCTAGAGAAAGGTTCACTTCCAACATTATGGAATGAAACTTTATCAATCTCAGTCGACTCAGAAAACCCTAAGACATGTACTTCATGCTTTGACGCCACAAACTTGGCTACAGGAAGAACGCGACCAATCATTGTTGAGCCTTGGAGGGATTGAGTTGTCACGAAAACTATACGCATAGGTATTTAAGTAACTTAGTATGAAGTATGACATATAGCGGAAAAAAGGGGGTAATACAAGTTTTTATTATTAATTTATTTTTTTAAAAAAATACCCCTCTTAAAAGAATAAGAGGGGTTGCCCTTGCTTAGGTATTCATAACTTCTTCAGGAATCATCATCTGCCGAGCTAACCGCATATATTTTGAATTCCTCTGTAAGTCTATAGGTCCGTTGAGTGGTTCTACCCTCACCGGTTTGTTGAAGACTGGACTTGAGAATTTTACCTTCTTCAAGTGGACGTAAGAGGTCCAAGAGAGCAGGTAGGTCTAAACCAGATCTCTCAACAAGAGCTTCTTCGCTCAGACCAACCTTGTCCCCACGAACTAACGCCATCCATAAAGCTACCTGGTTTTTAGTTCTTAACTCAGTTTTCATCACCTCATCCTCCATTGATTGAAAGGAACCTCAAAAAAAGTACCTATATATAATAGATACTCACCTATAAAACACAAGCTACCAAATATGTTATTTCGTTCTGTTAATCTTCCTAATCAACGGCCAAATTTGCAGTGCAGATTTTATTAAAGTTACGGTATCCAACTTACTCCCATCTTTAGATTCCCATGAAATAGGGAAGTTAGTTATGGAGTAGTTACCCCGCACCGCCTTATAAGCCACCTCAGTATCAAACAACCATCTTTTCTCAATAAGGTTTGCAAACAAATCATTTGCTACCTCTTTTTTGTATCCTTTAAACCCACACATCGTATCTATTTTACCAAGCCCAAACAAAGACATGTATTTCCTATACACCAACCCCGACAACTGCCTAAGCAAAGAATGACGCTCTGTCTTTGATCCTGGTAACCATCTATTTCCAATCGCTATATCTGCATCAGCAAGAGCCTTTGTCATATTTTCCAATTCCGTTATTGGCGTAGCCCCATCAGCATCCATGAAAATAACTATATCACCCACGGCTGCTTTCACTCCGGTTTGCACTGCCGCCCCTTTACCCTGATTCACGCTATGAACTAAAACACGCACCGGTATTTTACCAGCAAAAGAATTAGTCACATCAACGGTGTCATCCGAGCTGCCATCATCAACAACAAGAACTTCTAAAATACTTCCCGAGTGCTGCTCAAGGTGATCAACAATACTCGAAAGAAAAGGCTTTATTCGTTCGGCCTCATTAAAAGCCGGGATAACAAGTGATACCGAATTTTCATTAATTGATTTGCTCATATCTATAATTAAAGGCTATATAAATGAAATTAGAATACTCGACAGTAAAAAAAGATTATCAACCGCTTACAATAATCTAGTAAACTATAAACACATGATAACAGCAATTACAATTCTAGCCCTAGGAAGTGTTTTAGCTTCCGGAATATTATTTAAACATCAAAGACTATTAACACTAATAGCCGCAACCGGAACTCTATGGAGTGGACAATGGCTATTATTAACACTTATTGATCGAACCATAGTCAGTGGCAACACTAACGCCTCACTCTATTTAATCGGGTCTCTGGCATTAACGCTTCCATGGTTATTCATGTGGAAACAATGGTCTTGGCCATACAGCACTACAGTAGGTAGTGGCAAAAAAGACTTCGTAGTAATAATTGTGCTACTAGGAGTACTCCTGGCAGCCTGGCTCGTCCAAAGTAGGAATGGTTTTACAAATGGAGAATGGGTAACACACGGCTTCTATAACGGTGACACCATGACTATGATGGCGCTAGTAGAGCGATCCATGCTTTCAGATAACCTGGTTACGCAAAATCCTTTCGCCGGTAATGGTTACTTAGAATACCCCACACTTTGGCACGCCGGCCTTGCCACCTTATTAATCGGCATCGGCATAGAAGGCGACTGGATTCATTACCTTCCGATTCTAACCTACCTACAAATCCTCATAACCATCCCCTTATTTTTCTTAGTCATGGATATCCTTTGGCCTGAACCAAAAAGAAAAGAAGAAAAATGGCTAGGAGCATCATCTAGAATGGCAATCAATTCAGCACAAGCAATAATCATATTATTCGTCATGGCCGTTTCCTGGGACGGTTACATCTACCCTCAATCACATTTCTTTCTTAGTGGGTTACTCCTAGTACTTGTGGGCCTGCTAATAACTGCCGAAAAAAAAGAAGCCATGAAAAGACTTTGGTGGCTCTTACCAGCAAATGCCATAGCTCTTGTATTAATGTTATCCAACGCCGTAACAGGAGCCGCTGCCGTAGCTACAATAGTTGCTTTTTATCTCTGGCACTTAACATCTCATCATAACAATAAACAAGTACGCATAGCTTATGGCATAAGTATTCTCTTATGGGTAGCTATGTATCTAATGTGGTCACCAGGAGACGCAGTTTTTGGTGGCTTACAGTTCTCTTACACAGCCGCCGAATCAATCATGAGACTTGGACCAGTAATACTAGCGCTAGCAATAGCACTCTTATCCTCTCGTAGCAATAAATCATTTATCTCTTTCGCCATAACCATCTTACTAGCAATGGCACTCTTTACTTTCTTATTCTCACAAAGAAATATCGTAGTAGCTAACGCTGAACGCTTTATCTATCAGGGACTCATAGTAGGATTCGGACTCCTCCTACTACCAAGTATTCGTGGTTATTATTGGATTACCAACGTACTGAAATTCAAAACCAACGACTTCAAAGAAAGATTCATAGTCCTAGGCGCAATCTCTGCAATAATTTTCATTGTGATATTACCAGCATTAATAAGCGGAGCAAGATCTCACGACCACCTGATGAGACAAGACGAACAAGTTGTCGATTTAGGATACAGGGAGACACTAAGCTTTATTAGCGACAACACCAAAGCCGAAGACGTATTTTTAATTAATCCAGAAGGACCCTGGGCTCTGCCAATGCTCACGGGCAGATCAATGCTTCGAGCAAATTACTGGTTAAGTCCGAAAGACTCTATTCTCGAGGAAGTTAACAATGCTTTCGCCGGAGACACAGACGCACAAGTAGCATCTTTACAAAAAGTGAATTATCTGGTAATCAATCATGAAGAGTTAGATAATTGGAATCTCAATGATCATGAAGAAATATTTCGTGGGGGAAAACTATCAGTCTATAAAACAAGCCGCTAAGCCTCAACTAAACGAAGGCGAAAGACTGTTTGGCCATTGGAAAATAACTACCGCTACTAACGATAAATTGTCCGAAAACGAAGCATTAGTCGCGAAACAAATACACAGTGGGAATATTGTAAAAAGTAATCACCTTGATTTAAGTAAAGTAGAAGCCGACGGCATTATCTTAAAAAGTGATTCAACCGACAAAATTGGTATTTATACAGCTGATTGTGTACCAGTCGTTATAATGACGGATGATGCAGCGATTGCATTGCACGTGAGCAGAAAATCCATTGTCAGCGGCTTAATGGACAATGTAATGAGCTTCATAGCACCCACAGATGTAAACCAAGTATATATTGGTCCTCATATCTGCGAATATCATTTTAGTTTTGACGAGGAAGATTTCATGATTAGAAAATTCCGCCACAGATTTCCAGCAGCTATACATTTCCATAAAGGCCTCTTATACCTATCCTTAAAGAAAGCTCTGCTGCATTTTTTTGACGAGTGGAAAATAAATAAGGAAAAAATCACATTCGACGGTAGATGTAATTACGAAATGCTGGACCTACCGTCATACCGACAGTGGAAACAATCTGGTGAAGAAGGTGAGCTAGGAAGAATTTTAACAATCGTCGAAAGACAGACTTAAGATATTGCTGCTATTAAATGGTTCACGTAAAGCTGCCACGAAAACTTCTCTAAAGTAAAAGCCCTAGCTTCCGTTACTTCTTTCGGATCAACAACAAAAGATTCCATAACCTCAATCCAAGCACCACTATTTTCAGCTGGTATTAAAGTTCCATTACGTCCAGAGATTACTGCGTCAGTCATTCCTTCCAACTCGGCTGCAAAAACCTGTCTGTTACAAAGAGCAGCTTCAAGAAGCACCAAACCAAACCCCTCCATATCTCCTGAAACTTTTATGTTTGGCTGAATGAATGCATCAACTGTATTGTATAGAATTTTTAAATCCTTATCCGCAACCCGACCAAGTAAATGAACCCTTTCTTGTAAGTCGTGCTCATCGACAGATTTTTGAATATTAATTTCCTCTGGCCCACTCCCAGCTACCACATAATGAACATGGGAAGGAAGCTGAGGTAAAACATTAGAGATAAACCACTCGTGGCCTTTTCTCTTTACTAAACGCCCAGTAGTTAATAAATAAATAGAATCAGAAGAAACTCCTGAAATTACCTGAGTAATATCGGAGCGAGAAATTGAAGGATCATAATAGTCATTTGAAATACCAGGATTAATAGTTACGACTTGGCCTCCAACAGAATGTTTACCTAGTTCCTTGCTCACAGCCTCACTAATAGGCAAGTAAAAGTCGAAAAATCGAAAGAATAACCGTAAATACAACTGGTAAAACACATTCGGGTAAGAAACATCTAACCCGTGCACCGTGACGATAACCTTCTTATGCAACACTAATTTAATAAGCCATCCAACAATAGACAACATCGGATCCCCAAGATGAATAAAATCAGATTTACGAGCCGCAATTAACGCTTTCGGTATAACAAGAAAAACGAACAGGGGAGAAGTCTTGCGTGACCCACCGTGAATAATTTTTTCGACAGACAACTTTGAATTTGAAGAAGCCGTATTAATAAGGTCGTAACTAAAACGCTCCATTCCACCCGACGCGTTACTGCAAGCACGGGATATAAACAAGACTTTCATTGGGGTTGAAGCCATAATTATCAACTACCTTATTCTGTTATTTCTCAGTACTACCGTAGGAAGCACGACGCGCATGGTAAACAGACTCTTCCGCAATAATTCTATTCCGGTACATCATGTCGGCTAACAAAGACAGGAACAAAAGAAGAAAGCCCACAATAATAAGGACACCAGATAATTGCACTAATGAACGGTAGGGCGATGTATGCCCAGTTCGAATGAAGTGCTGCAACAAAAATACGCCACTTGCAAAACCACTAGAAAATATTATTAACCCAGGTAAACCAAAGAAATAATGTGGTCGGTAATCACGAGCTGCTCGAAAAATAATAGTCGCTGTCTTTAATCCATACCGCCAAAGATTATTAGCTACCCTTGAATGACCGTGCTCTCTTTCACCTCGAATTTTTAATGGCACCTCAGTCATCACAATGTTTTTGAAAGCCAAATCAATAAATGATTCCTGTGTGTAAGTAAAACGGCCAAACAAAGTTAACTTCAAGGCTGCATCTCTAGCGTAGGCTCTAAACCCACAAGAAACGTCCGTAAATTTCTTTTTCGTAATAAAATTAATCAACTTTGTCATAAGCAGATTACCAATTAACTTAACCTTTGGCATCTGTGGAATTAATTCTTTTTTAGCAAATCTGCTAGCCGTAACAAACTCAGCCCGATTACTTATAATTGGTTCAATAAGTTTAGCAATATCCTGTGGGTTAAACTGCCCATCAGCATCAATATTTACAATCACATCAGCACCCATCTTAAGAGCCTCACGAAGACCTGTGTGAAAAGCAGCCCCTACACCAAGGTTAGATTCATGGCTAACGACGTGAGCACCATATTCACGCGCGATTACCACTGTATTATCGGTAGAACCATCATCAACAACAATAACTTTAACTGTATCAATACCAGCAATATCCTGAGATATATTTTCAATTACTGAACCAAGCGTTTTTTCTTCATTAAGAGCCGGAATAATCACTGCCAACAGCTTTGTCTTAGTTTCGCTCCCAGATTGGCTTGGTATCTGAGATTTTGCCGTCACCTCGGAAAAACTCATTGCCTTGTTTTGTGTACTCATAGATATATATTAGACTACATATAATACTTGTATATTAGTATTATGTCAACTTTCTTTGACTTCTTCTTCACAAGCTAAGAGTACGTTGTTAATGAAGACGTAAACAATCCTATTTATGCGCATATACACTGGAACATATTCAGTAAGGTAGGGTAGACTGTAATGACATGAAATACAGAAAGAGAATTATATTATTAGCAGTGGGCATCAGTTTAACACTAGGAATGTCTGCCCAAGCAAAAACTTTAGACAGTCGAGTCAACGAAGCTTTCCGTTCAGTCTTTTCACGTAATCCAACTGGAGCTGAAAATATTTACTGGCTCGGCCGAGTCGTAAGAAAAGAAAAGAATACCTACGAAGCCTTGCGCGGAGCTATGTATTTCCATAAAGCACAAGGGAATAGTATGGGTAGCGGCAAACCAACAGCAAGCTCAAGTACAGGGACATCAACAGCTACTGTCACTAACAAGAGTCAACTAATAAAAGACACCCTCCTAATATTCATAGATATTTACGGTAAAGATCCTAGCAACTCAGAAAAAGCCTGGTGGAGAAAAAGAATATCCTGCAACGAGATTAAGTCTGAAACAGCACTCAGAAATTCAATGCGTTACCACAAAGGAAAGAATGTAAGAAAAGGAAGAGATACAATTTGCGGAGCCAAAGCAAGTAGCTCGAGTTCAGGAGTTACAAACAGGGGAGTAGCCGGAATAAGCTCTCATCCCATGGGCGACCAAGTTAGGATTGGAATATATAACACCAACGGCAGTGCCATTAGTGTAACCGGCAATGGAAAATACCAAATTAGGGAAGGGCAAAAGAAAATTCTAGCAACCCTGGGGAAAGAAGACGTTGTGAAAGTTAGTTGGTCAGACGGTAAGTATCATGTGAGAGGTAGTGGAATAAGCTTGGACACTAGTGGCGTAATAAGGCTTGTCCCGCTCAACCAAGCAGTTATGCAAGTAAAAAGTTACTTAGACAAATCCTCAACAATCGCCGGCAAGAATTACAATAGATTTAGAGGAATAATTGAGATAAGAAAATGTGACGGTTGCGGAGAGCTGTGGGCAATAAACGAACTCCGTACTGAATACTATTTAAGAGGACTAGCTGAAACGTCTGGCAACGGACCAGAGCAATACATAAAAGCGCTCGGTATTGCTGCTAGAACTTACGTTCTGTATCACATGTCAGTTACTGGCGGAAGAAAACCAGCCCAAGGATATGACATTGGCAAAACATCAGACGATCAAATATATAGAGGGTATGAATATGAGATAATTACACCGAGAATGGCTAGCATCTTTAATAAGGTAAAAGGTATTATCGTAACCGATAGTGAGGGAGACACACCAGTTTCAACAATTTACTTTTCTGACTCAGACGGCAAAACAAGATCAGCCAAAGACAAATGGAATACTAGTCGATTCCCGCACTTGCAGCAGTCTGTCGCTGACCCACACCACGTATCTTCAACATGTAGGGGGCATTGCGTAGGAATGAGTGCGCAAGGAGCTTATGGCTTTGCCAATAAAGATGGGTGGAGTTACCAGAAAATCCTTAAGTACTTCTATAAAGGAGTTAAACTCGTAAAGGCGTACTAGTTAGAAAACGGTTGTTAAATGTGCCATAGTGAATAGATGAAGGTTGGATTAATAACAGAGAACTGGCCGCCTGCAATTGGTGGAATTCAAAACTACTTAGAGCACGTAGCAGAATATTTGAATAGAGAAGGAAACCAAGTAACGGTGATAGCCCCTAAAGTAGCAGGTAGCAACAAACCCAATAAGAATAAAGACGAAGCCACAGTAGAGGTCATTAGAAAAAGATTTTTTAGCAGTATAGTTAGGCCCAGGTGGTGGTTCTTATTCAGAGGGATAAAAAAAAGAGCTAAAAAAGAAAAGTGGGAAGTTACCCTATGCGGCAAAGCCTTATTTGAAGGACTAATAGGATATTTGTTAAAAAAGAAACTTGGCATCCCATATATAATCTTCACCTACGCCATGGAAATTGAAGATTGGAAGAAAAACCCATGGCAAAAAATGAAGTTAAAAAAGGTATTAAAAAATGCAGATAAAGTATTTTGTATAAATGACATTACAAAAAAATCCCTAATCGAATTAGGCGTCGATGAACACAACATAGTAAAAGCTTGGCCCGGCGTAGATGCCAACATGCTAAAAGAGACCCAAGAAGAACAAGTGCGAGCTGTATTAAAAAAATATGAACTGACTCAACCATACATAATAAGTGTCGGTCGTTTAATAGAAAGAAAAGGTTTCGATTTAGTAATAGACGCCTTCGGCCAAATTGACCAAACAAAGGTCAGAGATACAAAACTAGTTATAGTTGGAGACGGTCCCCAGCTGGATCAATTACAAAGCCACGTAGAAGCATCTTTATTAGATAACTCAGTCCTATTTCTACCAGACGTTCCCGATGAAGATCTAAGAGCTCTTTATGCGGGAGCATATTTGTTTGCCCTTACTCCACGAGAACTAACAAACGACATCGAAGGATTCGGCATCGTGTATCTAGAAGCAGCCGCGCAAGGAGTCCCATGTATCGGCACAGATACCGGTGGTGTACCAGAGGCAATCGTTAACGGAGGAACAGGCATTATTGTTGAGCCAGAAAACGTTGATGCTATTTGCGCAGCTATGGAAAGGATATTATCTGATAATAAATTCAGGAATAGATTGGGAGATCAAGGAAAACTACGAGCAAAAGAAGAATTTAACTGGAACACACGAATTGCAATTATTAGCGACTCAATAAGTAAGTAGAGGACCTGACTTGATTTATGCAGAAAAGGTAGCTAATGATATGCTTAAAGAAGCATCATGAAACTTGAAAAGATACAATTAATGTCCCTAATAACAAAAGGGATAACAATGACGCTTGGCATCATACAAAGCGTTATTGTTATTAGACTCTTATCACCGGCCCAGTTTGGCTTAGTAGGCCTCACTATGTCTATTGGTGGTGTCATTGGTGTATCTCAACACCTGGGCGTTGTTGATGGCGCCATACGTGAGATTGCTGTATTAAAGAAGAAACGCGAAATAGGGAAGGTCTTCTGGGTATCTCACATTGTCAGACAAATTGTAACTATTCCTTTATCGGTTGGGTTACTGCTCTTATCTAGCGTAATCGCCACCAAGATATATGGACGCCCAGAAATAGCAATCTACTTACAAGTGTTCGCTGCCGCTCTAGTCTTGCAAGGGCTTCAAGACGTTCAAGGAGCCACTCTAACCGGAATGAAGAAATTTATTCCTTTATACATAGTTCAAATAATTACAGCAGCTATTAATATTGTTATCTTCGGCTACTCAACCTGGAAATTTGGTGTAACCGGTTTTTTCTGGGCGATTATAATAACAACTTCAATCATGATCTTAATGTATTCTGCGGTAATTGCGAAAACACTACGCGGACACCTGAGGTTACCAACGAAGTCAGATATTAAAAAATACGGGTTTCGAGTGATGCGCATAGGAGCTTTTATGTATGTGGCTAGAATTTTCTTTATTATCTGGCAACGAATGCCAATCTTAATGTTGGGGGGGGTTCTCACCGCCGATCAGCTTGGATACCTGAACGTGTCATCAACCTTTGGATCAAAACTAACCATTATTGCCATGGCGCTTTCGGAGGTTAATTTGTCATGGATGAGCTCCCTATATTCCAAACAACGCGAGGAGTTCGTAAAAGTAGTAACAAAGAATATGCACCGCGTTTTAATACTAATGACCCTACTTACCATTGTGTTGCTATTCTTTGCTCCTGAAATTCTAAACTTAGTAATAGGAGCTGAGTATTTACCAGCTCATAAACTAATCCTCATAATGACCCTAGCCTTCTTCTTGTATGCCCTCACAGACATAGGTACAAGTAGTGTGTTCGTGCCAGCCGACTCACCTAAGTTACGTGCATATGTTTATGGAATAATGATGTCCATTACTGGCGTCATCATTGGTATTCTTCTTCTAATTAAACCTGACCCACTAGCTGCCGCCTGGGCAGTGTTAGCAGGAGCCGTCGCAGCTTATGTAGTTATGGTTATTGTCGCCAAATTAAAATTCAACGTTCCGGTTCTAACTAAACAATTATCAGTGTTCCTATTAGCACTACTGGCCAGCGTCTGGTGGCTTTACGGAGAACCAACCCTAATCTGGAGAATCGTTGCCTTTATTCTATTGGCGACATTTGTCTTATGGGAAGGAGCGCGCAGTAGAATTCTACCCACATCTTGGTTAAGCAAAAGCCTAAAATCCAAACAAACCAATCAGGAAATTACTAAGGCAAACAAAGGCCCCATGAAATTCGTCTGCTTTAGTGGCGCTGAATACAATCTTCCAACATGGACTAACAGGCAACAGCTCATGTCTCGCTTAAGCAAAAAACATCCCGTCCTATACATTGAACCAAGAGTGTGGATTATTAGATACTTCTGGCAAAACCTCAGGAAACCGAAAAGGATCATAGGGTTACTTAAAAGAATTATAGGTACCCAGCACATCACTAAAGATGGCCAGGATCTATACATAAAATCGCAGTGGAATCTGATCCCTGGTTCCAGAGAAATTGAAGCTATAGCAACGTTTAATTACTTTCTTAATAAGTACGCCATTAAAAGAGCCATAAAAAAACTACAATTCAACCAAGGGCACACAGTAGCCTGGATTTACGACACCGAAGCGGCAGAATACTTATCCACCTTTAATGGTGACACCGTTATATACGACTGTGTAGATAATCATGCCGCCCAAGCTGGAGTCAATCGCAATCCTGGTCGTGTCAAAAAAGAAGAGGAGTCTATTTTGAAAAGAGCAGATATTGTAACAGTAACTTCGCATAAACTACTCAACGAAAAGAAAAGAAAAAATAAGAACGTTCATTTAGTACTAAACGCCGGTGACGTTGAACTGTACACAAAAGACAACGGAAAAATACCACCCGCCATGAAAAAGATAACCAAACCGGTTATTGGGATAGTGGGCGCACTCGATGAATACAAAGTAGATTTCAACTTACTAACATCTGTAGCCAAAGAAAAAAGTGACTGGAATTTTGTATTTATTGGAAAACCAATTGTCGACCAAAAATCTAAGCTACTCAAAAAACTAAGTAAATTAGATAATATTCATCTGTTGGGACAAATTAATCGCCAAGAGGTACCACAGTATGTATACAGCTTTGACCTTTGTATGATCCCATACCGAGCCAACCGCTATAATGAATCGAGCTTTCCTCTAAAATTCTGGGAGTTTATGGCTACTGGAAAACCAATTGTTGTAACCGGCCTGCCCGAACTTAAGGTTTATCAAAATATGATCGGGTACGCTAAGAAAAAGAAAGACTTCATCCAAAAAATAGATAAACAACTCGAATCATCTAAACTAAAAGCTAAAGACAGAAAGTTAGAAGCCAAGAAACACTCTTGGGACAAGAGATTAAATGGAATACTAAAGATAATAAAAAGTTAATATGAAAATAGGATTTGATGCTTCAGACTTAGCAACCGATAGGGCAGACGGAACAACTCGCTACACGTACGAGCTAGCTAAAAGAATGAGTAAACTGTCCGATAGCAACAACTGGCTCTTCTTCTCATCAGATAATCTATCTAATAAATACCAACTTGAAGGAGATAAAAGAAAACTTGTCGTTAGTAAGTGGCCTAAATACTGGACACAACTCAGACTTCCTTGGGACCTATTCAAACTAAAACCCGACACTCTTTTCATGCCCATTCAACAAATTCCATATATACGACCCCATAAAATGAAAACTGTGGCCGTAATACACGACTTAGCTGTACATAAATATCCAGAGCAATTCACTTACAAGGACTGGGCACTACTTCATATTTTCAGCGCCTATGTAGCCCGCAAAGCAGACAAAATAATAGCCGTATCACAAGCAACAGCAGACGATATAGAAAAATACTACGGGCGCACAAAAAACGTTACGGTAGTTCATCACGGAGTTGACCATGATCAATTTAGGACACCAAAAGACGACCAAGAAAAAGAAACAGCTTGGACTAATATTACGCAAGCTTATCCAAATATTAAAAAGCCCTACATACTCTACGTCGGACAAATACAACCTAGAAAAAATCTAGTAAGACTAATCGAGGCCTTTGATTTAATCGCCAATAGGGATAGTGAAGTTCAATTAGTACTTGCCGGCGGACACGGATGGCTAAAAAAAGAAACTGTCGAAAAAGCAAAAGCAGCTAAACACAGTAATCGAGTGCATATGATTGGCTCTGTTCCAGACAAACTATTACCAGGGCTGTATTGGAATGCCGACGCATTCGTATTACCAAGCCTATACGAAGGGTTCGGCATGCCCATACTGGAAGCTATGGCTTGCGGATGTCCAGTAGTCACCAGTAACGTATCCTGCATGCCCGAAGTAGCAGGGGATGCTGCCAGGCTAATAGACCCTATGAATCCTCAAGATATTGCATCCGGAATCCAGGAAGCAAGAAACAACAAAGTCGCACTAGCAGAAGCGGGGCTCCAAAGAGCAAAAAAATTCAGCTGGGAAAAAACTGCGAAAGAGACCCTTAGCGTCATTGAGAGATAAAAAAACCACCGAGACTTAAGTCTAAGTGGCGCTATTCATTAAAATCATTTTCACCTGACTCTTATCGATATCGGTAATTTTAATCGATAACAGTCGTTCTTTTTGTCTAGACAAGTCGCCAACGCAAACACTTCTCCCTTGTTTGAAATAGCCGCCAGCTGATCAATCCGCCATCCATTCGCTCTTAAGATAGTGCAATCGCCACTATCTGTGAGTACAAAACAATCCCCGTCATGGCGACCTGCTGCATACTTCCCATCCCGCGAAAGATTCACAAGGTAGGTACTGTGCAATTCCTTGTTAGGAGTAAAGAAAGTAGCTTCATTCTGCCCAGGACGGAAAAGACATCCATTTTCCGGAAATCTTCTTGTCTCTCTGTTCCCATCGTAATTCACCAGAAAACTACCATCGGTACCACCTGCCACAATCTGAAAAGATCTTGCTTTAATTACCGGATCAATGAACCTATGAATTTTTCCATCAAACACGAAGAAGCGAATCGACTCCCAGCCAGACTCGATGTCTATTCGGTCCGCCCATACGTAATTGCCAGTCCCAACTAACCTCGAGAGAGGCTTACTAGGATTCCTAAGCACATAACTCATCTTCCACTTATTTGGCTTAACCTCTTCCCATAAGCAAGTTCTCCAATACCGAGGATTAGGAAAAGATTTATCGCGCTCATCAAATCTTCTATCAGCACCAAACACTTTACCATCAGGGGTAAAAGAAATCGCCCACTGTCTCACATTCATTGGTACGGTTTCTTGGTCAAGAACATTACTAGTCAGATCAAAAGAATGTGAATCTCCGACCGTAAATAGCCCGACACTTTCAGACCGATACATTCGATGAATTCCATCACGCAACCAAACATCAAATAACACACGCCCATCGTCTGTTATATCCCGAATTATCGGATTATTCCAACGCTCATATTGATGCACTGGAATTTCTCTGGCATTTCTACTCGCCTTCACAACACTAATCACAGAAGATCCCGCTAAGCCTCCCTGCCGATATATACTAACCCACTTACCATCTGGAGATACCGGACCTATCCTTTCAATAGGTGAATGCGTCGAACAAACTATCGGATCAGATAAACCTATTTCACCGAACACCCGCACTTTGCCACTAATTTTTTTGGCACCACGAATCAGATCGAAACCATTTACTATGTCCATCGCTGAACCTTTCCATTGTTAAGAGAACAGTCTTCAACAAACTAACCCTGAAACTTCATCACCTGAAAAGAGTATATCCCTTTGATAAACCTCGCAAATAAAAAACCACTTTCAGAAAAAACTTTATTTGGTGGGCGGCAAATCTATAAACGTATGCTCAAGATTATATTTTTCCGCTAAATGATCACCGAGAGCCCTTACTCCTACCGTCTCTGTCTCATAATGCCCAGCGAAAATTACATTTACGCCCGCATCCTTGGCTACGGTGTCGACGTAAACAGGATCACCAGAAATATATAGATCAACACCACTCTCAATAGCCTCAAAAAATCCCTGCATCCCAGCACCACCAGAACAAACACCAATACTCCTTATAGTCTTTGAACCAAAAGAGAGGACTCGTGATTCAGCTGAAAGCTTTGTATTTAATACTTCAACTATCTCAGTAAGAGGCGTTTCTTTAATTTTTCCAATCCAACCTACACTTTGACCATTTGAAATATGAAAATCGTCTGTAACTTCAGCCCCTAGTAATTTTAATAGTTGCGCGTTATTACCAACTTCGGGATGTTTATCTAGTGGAAGATGCGAGACATAAAGAGAAAGAGAGTTTTCAAACAATATATCTAGACGTTTCTTTTGCCAGCTTGAGAAAGACGGGTTGGCTTGTTTCCAAAATTGTCCATGATGAACTATGAGCATATCGGCTTTTATCCTCGCCGCCTCAGAGAAAGAATCAATACTAGCATCAACAGCTGTAGCTATGTGCTTAACGTCAGATTTACCTTCAAACTGTAAACCATTCCAAGAATCATCAGTAAACTCAGCCACAGCTAAATATTCCTCTAAATAGTCAGTTATTTTATTGAGCTTGACTTCATCCATGATATTTTGGTTATAGTATGTCCTATAAAAGTAGTAAGGTGAAGTTAATCTTAATTAACAACAATGAACAAAGTAGCAATAATCATAGTCAATTGGAACACCAATCAATACTTAGCTGACTGCATTAAGTCACTAGCCAATCTACCACAAACAGATATTGATCTTATTGATGAAGTTATAGTTGTAGATAATGCCTCAAGCGACAAATCCATAATAAAAGCCAAGCAGGTAGTGGGTGAAAACATAAACAAACCCAGAGTAAGATTCGTACAAAACGAAAAGAATATAGGATTTGCGGCAGCCAACAATATAGGAATAGAACGTGTCTCGGAAAAAGAAGAGAATCCTCACATACTACTTTTAAATCCAGACGTTGTTGTATCACCCAGCATGCTATCCGGATTAACCAATGTTTTAAACAACAATGAAAAAGCCGGCATCGTAGGAGCGAAACTAATAGGTAACGACGGAGCACTACAACCTTCAGTCAGGCACTTCCCCACAAAAAAAGAGATGGTCTTATACATGCTCAAACTTGGAAGCTCAGTACAAGAAGAAAACATAGATTATGACGTAGAGCAAAAAGTAGACCAAGTAATGGGAGCTGCCTTCCTTATAAGGAACGAACTCCTAGACTCTGTCGGCAATCTAGATGAAGACTTCTTCCTTTGGTTTGAAGAGGTGGACTACTGCAAACGCGCTATAAATAAAGAATGGGAAGTATGGTACACACCAAGCGCTCAATGCACCCATTATGGTGGCGTCAGTTTTGGACAACTAATCGGTTTTAATAAAACTATGCCCTGGCTTAAAAGCATGCTTACATACGCTCGCAAACATATGGATAGCAGTTTCGTCTCTCTTCTATACTTACTTAGCGGAATTAATTTAATTCTATCTATACCTGCCTCAATAGTGCATCTAGCTAAAAGAAAATAATGCTAAACGTAAAAACAATAGATTTTAGAAATGAGTTTGCTTGGATCCTAATAGCAGTATTAGTGTCTGCTTTTATTAGCTTTTTCCTAAGCTTCCAACTTGGTTTCTTCATGCTACTTTTTCTAGCGGCCGCTTGGTGGGTATGGGAACATCCAGAACCAGGCTTTTTGTTACTCCTCTTAATAGCACCAGTCTTGCCAATGCTTAAGATTACGCAAAGCATTGGAACAGCCACCTTAATTAAGGACGTAATAATACTCACACTTTTCTTAAAAACCTTTCTGTGGCCCTTGCTGACTAAAAAACTTCCGTACCGTAGAAACGTTTTTGTTTTTCCAATCCTAATACTACTTGCTTGGACCGCCTTCGAAACACTAAGAGCAGACTCACTTGTGCTAGGCATCTTAAGAGCAAGAGATATCACCTTATACATGTTCCTATACTTCGGAGTTTTGTACTTACCACACAGCAAACAAATTATGAAAGAGAGAGTCAGGTGGGTTATAGCCGGACTAATTACAATTATGTGTCTAGGAATATATCAGTGGTTCTTTGCCGCTGACAGCACAGTGATGAGATACGATCCAGTTAGAGAAATATGGATCCCCAGATTATCCAGCGCAATGGCGCACCCTAGTATTTTTGGACAGTACTTGGTGACAGCCGCCCTATTAGCCCTAGCCTTTATCACTCGGTACAAGAAATCTAAGCAAGGATTAATATGGTCTATTCTATTCATCGCTCTTTTGCCATTAATATTCATAACTTATTCTCGAGCTGTCTGGATTGGACTAGTAGTCGGTGGTGGCTTAATGTTGTTGGTTTATATAGGACAAGAAATTATTCACAGAATAAGTAAAAAAACACTTATTAAAAGCGCCCTTATTTTTATTGGAGTTATTGTCTTAGGAAGCACACTGGTGCTTAAATTTACACCGGTTGGAATATATGTAAGGTCTGCAATTGATCCAAGCTACGGCAGCAACGAAGAAAGGTTAGTATTTGTAGCCAGATTAATAGGACCACTCACCAACACCGAAGCCTTAATCGGAAAAGGATTAGGAGATGTACTAACTCAGAATTTTAGAGAAGTAGATCTTGAGATATACGACATAGCCTCCGGCTCATCCAGAAGCGTTCAGCTCACAAAAAACAGAACTTTAGTAGACAACCAATACATAAAATCTTTTGTTGAAACCGGTTTAGTAGGCCTCCTCATTTACGCCTTATTATTCTGGGTGTTCTTTAAATCAGCTATAACAGAATTCAGAGACTCACCTTCATATATAAAGATAATTAAACTGTGGGGAGTGGGTTTTCTAGCCGCCTTTGTTGTACAAGGTTTGTTTATAGATATATGGGACGTATTCCCAACCAATGCACTGTTCTGGATAGTGGCAGCGTTAATGTCGGTTAGTGCAGATAAAGGATTAGTGAATAAAACGACCTAAAGCTTGACATAACACTTTATTAATGTCAGTGTGTTAAGTTCTCTTGTAATTTAATATTTTTATTTTCCCTTCGGCGCGTGCTTTTTAAGAAACTTTGAACACACACGACCGGAGTGAAAACTATGTCTGATGGCAAAACAACATCCAGGCCCGACGATGAACAGGTAGTAGCGTTTCTTGAGGATCTGCGCAAAATGTGCGAAAAACACAAAGCAATCATCCTCGGAGAAGCGTATCTCGTTTACGGCGAGGGAGGCGACGGACTAGTGCGCTTCATTAACGGTTTGGATGTGAATGTGCGAAGAGGCAAATGCATTCAAAAAGAAGTGACGGCAAAGCAGTTACGGGCAGAGAAACCAACTGAATAGGTACCACCTTCAGCATAAACACCCCCTGTTTATTCAAATAGGGGGTGATTTTTTTGCTTATGTAACTAATGCACCAGTCAAAAACTAAAACCCCCGCTTATACCTACGCCAAGACTCTATAACCAAAAGGGGATAGTAACGAAGAGAAAGCGATAAGTCATGCGCGTGCATATAATCATAAGCCTTGCCACCAAAACCTTTTTTAAAAGTTGTTATACCAGCAAACGGATGCTCTGGTTTATCTTCTGGAGCTATACCCCAGAAGTTATATGATGTTGCACCTCTTCTTTTAGCTTCCTTAATTGCCGTCCATTGAACCAGCTGATTTGCCGGCAAAGAACTAGGTAGTCTCTTGGAAGCACCGTGGTAATAATAAACAGTGGAACCAAAATGAATGAGAATAGCAGCTGAAACATCTTTTCCTTCATGAGTCGCTACAACGGCAAATACTTTATCACTAGCATCAAATATATCTATTTGCGCCTTCAGCATGTCGTAAGGCCAAGGCGTAAATTTATGACGATCTTTCGTCTCCTTATACAACTCCCAAAACCTATCAAGCGCTTTTGCCGGCTCAACAATCTCAATAGATATATCGCTACGCTCAGCTTTGCCTATAGCGTGCCTAGTTGTCTTTCTCATTTCAGACAATAACGTTTCCTCCGATTCACTAATATCCAAAATCCACGTAAGCTCGGCATGAACGTGTAGGGGAGCGGGTCGCATACCTAGCGACTTAAAGCGCGCCAAGCTTTGCTTAGATGAAATAAGGAGTGGTGCTATTCGAATAGCACAAGCCTTACTCTTATTATTCTCTTTCAAATATTCAAGTAGCTCTGGCACTAAATCCATAGCCGCAACCTCAGTTTTAGCTATAGGTCCGTGCGGAATCAAGAAATGTCGCCCCCTTTTTGCATTAACTGTTATGACGATCGCAGCACCTACCTGCTGACCTTCTTCAAAGAAGCCGAGATACTGAACATCGTCACCTGTGGTTTTTTGTACTTGCCCCCACTCCCAAGACTGAAGAAATGTATATGGGCTGCAAGAATATACAAAATCATTCCAAGCAACTGAATCGCTTATACTCTTAATCATAAATAATATTATCTGAAATAAACTGTATAACTTTATCCACGTCTTCATCAGATAGAGTAGGGTGAGTAGGAAGATTAACAACATGCGCACTCATATACTCTGCGTTAGGACAAGACCCTGGCACATATCTTGCTAGCTTAGGTTTATCTGGATCAATCGGAGTAACGGGGTCGCCATACCAATCACCAAGTAAAATATTAATATTTTTAGCCTCACTAAAAACATTCTTTGGATTATCTACTGTTAAAGGAAATCTTAACCAACCCACGTTATCTTGTACTAACCCATAAGTAGCATCCATTTTGAATTTAGATATATATTTTCCTGCAATCTCTCTACGTCGATCTGTATACCTATCTATTTTATCTAACTGATTATCCAGCAGAAAACCAAGAGCCGGTGAAAACCGCCAATTAAGATGAGAGGGCTTCACACCCGCTTTTTCTTTCTTTGAAACCGCTAAGCTTAACAGCTTCATTTTTTGAGCAACCACCAACAACGCTTTCCCTATACCAAAAGAAAAGTACAACGGCTTCACTACCGCCATTAATAATGGATGTAAAAGCTGTTGCTTAGTCCACCAGAAAGGAGGATGCGAATGATTGTTCTGCTCAGATCTAATCTTATCAACCAACTCAGTGTTAGAACTAATAACCGCTCCACCAAAAACACAGGACACAGTCTTATCTCTACCGAAACTTAAAATAGCCGCATCACCAAAAGTACCTAGCATCTGACCATTTACCGTAGCCCCAAAACTATGCGCTAAATCTTCTATTAAAAATATCTTGTGCTCCTCGGCAAGTTTTTTTAGCTCCCGCACAGGAGCCGGAATACCAAAAGTGTGCTGAACAATAATAGCTTTAGTTCTAGAACTTATTTTTTTCTTAACGTCCTCAATATCAAAATTGTATGTCTCACGTTGTATGTCTGCATAAATAGGTTTAGCCCCCGTCCACATAACTGGCGCTGGCACAGCTAAACAAGTAAAGGCCTGAATTATTACCTCATCTCCCTTATCTACACCAAGAGCCATCAACGTATGATAAATAGCCGAGCGACCAGAGCTCAAAAGCACTGCATCGTGACCAACAAAATATTTAGACAGCTTACGTTCAATTTCCTTCGTAATGGATTTATCTCGCCAACGCCAAAAAGAAAAAAGTGTTTTAACAGTAACACCAAGATCGTCGGACTGAACGTTAGGAGATAATGAGGTGGTAATTGACATAAAAACTTTATTTAATTAAACCTTTACGAACTAAGTTCGGCACTCTTCCTTCCAAGAGGATAACACTGTCAGAAGATAATTCAGAAGTCACTGCCTCAAGAAGCTTATCCGGATCCGTAAATACTTCCTGACCCAACTGCCCCGCAAAAGCCTTACCGTAAACATACACCTTACATTCCGACTCTTTTAATATTTTTCCAATACGTTCATGAACTTCCTGTGACTGACTACCTAATTCAATTAATGGCACCAACACTATTCGTTTATCTTTTTGCGAAAAACGTTGTATGTGTCTAATCGCATTTTTAACCGCTTGTTCACTAGCCGAATAGCTATCGTCTATTACTAAAGATTCTTCACTGCCTTTTACTAATTGCATCGTGCGCAACAGTGGCTTCATGTTCTTAATTCTAGCTACAATATCTGCGTCAGTAACTCCAACCGCATGAGCAGCGCAAACGGCAGCTAAGATACTGCTCAAATACGCCTCACTCAAAAGATCTACTGAAATATCGTACGAGTTACCAGAAATAAATAAAGTGAACTCTAAGTTAGTAGAATTAACCACTACATTCTCGGCATATACATCTGCTTCCTTATTAAGTGAAAACCACTTAATTAAACCTTCGTAGCTTTTAGCTTTTTGTACAATTAAATTATCGTCAGCATTCAAAACTGCGATTCCATCTTGCGGCAGAGCATCAATAAGCTCCCATTTTGCATTTAAGATATTCTCCTGTGAACCAAATAAACTCAAATGCTGATTCCCTATATGAGTAATAACGCCAACACTAGGTAACGCTAGTTTTGCTAAATCAGAAACCTCACCAGCCTTGTACGCGCTCATCTCCACAATGTATTGTCGTATATCTGAAGATAACTGATCAAGCATGTCTAAAGCTATTACATAATCTGAATTGCGATGCTCTTTTGACACCTTCGCCTCAGGCAATAACGTCGCTAAAAACTGCTTAGTTGTAGTTTTGCCATAACTACCCGTTATTCCAACCACTTGCAGGTTATGTAATTTTTTACGCCAATCTTTAGCCTTTTGAATAGCCGCTACCTTTTTAGGGTTTGTTATCTTATTTGTAACAAATGTTAAAACAGCTGTTAACGGGAATATTAGCAAGACTAATGCTGCTGAACGAATAGCTAGATTAGTTGGCGACAAGAGAAGAAAGGGAAGATACAAGCTAATAGTTACGACTAACAGAAAAGATAGAAGAATAGATTTTTGTGTCCACTGCGGCCTGAAAAACCCCAACCTTATAGTCCGAGGGATATAAAAAGCTAAAACCGACAAATGAAATAACACACCTAGCACCGGAATCTCCATTAAATAACCAACAACGAAAAGAGTTACTGGAACAACAAAATATAATCGCTTCCACGTTAACTCACTGTCTTGTAATGTAGATAAAACACGGTCCAACCTATACTCTTTTCTTTGCCAAAAACTCAACTGAGAAAACAGTACCAAGGTAGTGTTGGGAATTGCTAGAATTAATCCTAATATAGATAAATAGTCCATAATTGTAATTTAGAATAAAGTAAGGTATATACGTAACTCATGTGGGATAAAATAACAATTCAAATCGTCGGTTGGAATAGTGCTAAAGATTTAATGATGGCCATTAATGGCCTTAAGAATATCCAAGAAAATGTACTAATCCGCTATATCGATAATAACTCGACTGACGAATCGGTGGAAATGATTAAACAACATCTACCAAAAGCAGACGTTATTGAGCTATCTAAAAACAAAGGTTTTGCTGAAGCTAATAATGTTGGTATTAGAATGTGTAATACCGAGTTTATCATGCTCCACAACCCTGACTTCACGATCAACCCAGAGGGAATTCCAAAAATAATAGATGCTTTTAAAGACGAAAAGGTAGGAGCAGCACAAGGACTATTACACAGAAATGAAAATAAGGTTATCGATTCTGCCGGCATAACTATGACCCTAGCGCTCAACGGCAAAGAGAGAGGAGCAGGGGAAACAGATAACGGACAATACAATGAAGCCACGGAAATAAGTGCGGTTACCGGAGCAGCAGGAATCTATCGACTAAAAGCCTTACATGAAGTCGCATATAACAACCTAGAGGTTTTCGATAAAGACTTTTTCGCATATAAAGAAGAAGTAGACTTAGGCTGGCGCCTAAGAAACAACAACTGGCAATGCGCGTACGTCCCAGTCGTTCAAGGAATTCATCATCGCGCTCTCCGCCGTTATAAGATTAAGGAGCTCCTTAAAAAACCAAGCTTAATAACCACAAAATTAAGGGACACAAGAACCAGATATAGCTTTAGAAACTGGGTCTGGATGGTTATAAAAAACACCACGGTTAAACAAGCCTTTAAGTATGAAATATTTGTCGACATAAGACTGGCTTGCTTTATAGCGCTAAGCTTGATTTACTGGCCCTTAATTGGAGTGTGGCTTGAAACCATAAAAGGAATACCAAAGATGCTTAATAAGAGAACAAACAAATGAAACTCTCAATCATCATAGTCAACTATAATACTGGGCTATTAACCAGTTCTTGCTTAAAAAAAATACTTAGCCAAAACTTGCCTTTTGCGTTTGAAATTATCGTAATAGATAACGCCTCAAGTGATGACAGTGTATCTTTTTTAAGATCGGACTTTCCAGACATAGATATAATAAGCAACGATAAGAATCTAGGTTTAGCAAGTGGCGTAAATATTGGATTAAAAAAGGCTATCGGAGAATATAAGTTAATTTTAAATCCAGATATTATTGTATTAGATAAAGCAATTCAAACCCTAGTGGAATACATGGATAAAAATACAGAGGTAGGAATGACCGGAGGAAAACTATTATCACCAAACGGTAAGCTACAATATTCCTGCTATCGTTTCTATAAACCTACGACCATCCTATACAGACGCACATGGCTAGGAAATACTAAGAAAGGTAAAAGCGCAGTCAACCATTTCCTAATGAAGGATTACGACCATAAAAACGCCACTGAAGTAGATTGGTTAATGGGAGCATGTTTAATGGTAAGATCAAAAGCACTAGATGACGTTGACGGCATGGATGATCATTTCTTTCTATATTTTGAAGATGTTGATTGGTGCCGAAGATTTTGGGAAGCAAACTGGAGCGTCGTTTATGTACCGACAGCAAAATTCTCTCACTATCACCAAAGAAGTAGCGAAGGAGGAGGATTTTGGGGGATAATAAGCAATTGGGTAGTTAGGGAACACGTTAAATCCGCTATAAAATATTTTTGGAAGTACCGTGGTAAACCATGGCCGCGATCTAAAAAATAGTTTTTTATGACTTTAATTCAAGTGGCAACAATAATAGTTAGTTGTTTGCTATCATCAGGCACCAACGAATGCCTCAAGGAAAGAGTGGTTCATTCCGATACTAGCCAAGTAGCCGGAATTACAGACACGCAAGATATTCCTATAAAAACAGGGGAATCAATCGACGTAGTACTATCCTCTAAAGCAGCTCTTGTTTGGGACGAAGAAACCGGAACAATTTTATACGAAAAAAATATTCAAGAAAAAAGACCAGTTGCCAGTTTAAGTAAATTATTAACAGCCCTGGTCGTGCGTGAAAACATGAGCCTCAAATCCTCTGTAACTATTCCGAAGGAAGTAATCAGTGCACAAAAAAAAGGGGTGGATATAAGTTTACCCGTTGGAGATAAAGCTAATGTTTACGATTTACTAGCAGCCGGACTAATTGCCTCGGCAAATGACGCTATGGTCAGCCTAGCAGTTGCAACATCAGGCACCGAAGATGAATTTTCAATAACAGCCAACGAATTTGCTAAAAAGAATGGAGCCTTTTCTACACGAGTAAGTAACTCAACCGGGCTTGGTGGTGGAGAACAATACTCCACCGCTTTTGATATAAAAGAACTATTTTCTCTTGCCTACAGAGATAAGATAATTAGAGATTTGTTAGTATCTAAAGATGGAACACTCACCACAGAAGCTGGTGTCAGTCGCAAGTATAAATCTACCAATCAATTATTTGGCACGTATTTCCCGGTTTTAGCCGCAAAAACAGGCTACACGGTTGAAGCAGGCGAAAATCTAGTAGTCATGACTTATGGTGAAGAAGGACAAAGGATTGGTGCAGTAGTATTAGGGAGTGAGGCTAGATTCCAAGACATGAAAACACTTGTGGAGTGGGTATGGAGAAGCTATACCTGGCCGTAAGATATAATAGTATAGATAATTAATGAATGAGCGTTATGTTAGGAGACATACAAACACATGAATATGCACAGCTTTGAAAATCCAGAACAAGTAATTATGGTGGTAAGGATTATAGGTATAGCCACCATTACTTTTTTGACCGCGTTTGCAATGACGCCATTGTTAACTCATTTCTTATACAAGTATAAATTCGGAAAAAGCATAAGAAGTACAGGAGCTACTCCAATCTATACAAAGCTACATGCAAAAAAAGAGGGGACACCAGTCGGTGGAGGTATCGTTATATGGGGATCCGTTTTATTTCTTGCTGTTCTTTTCTGGTTATTATCCAAAACAATACCTTCAAACATAACGGAAAATCTAAATTTCTTAACCAGAAAACATACGCTGCTGCCGTTGGGCGCTCTCTTCGGTTCAGCCATGGTTGGATTAATGGACGACTACTTAAATGTAAGAAAAGTGGGGCCATCAGGCGGAGGATTAAATATGGGACACCGACTTATCTTATACACCGCAGTTGCATCATTTGGAGCCTATTGGTTTTTCTATAAGCTAGGTTGGAGTGTTATTCACATCCCTTACATGGGAGATTTTGAGATTGGTTTCTGGTACTTACCTTTATTTATACTAGTCATCGTCGCCACTGCATTCTCAGTTAATGAGTCTGATGGATTAGATGGCCTAGCTGGTGGTATCTTACTGTTTTCTTACGGCGCATATTCAGCCCTAGCATTCACTATGGGTAGAACAGACTTAGCTATTTTTTGCGCTGCTATTGTCGGTGGTCTGCTAGCCTTCTTATGGTTCAATGTGCATCCAGCTAGATTCTTTATGGGTGACACTGGCGCTATGAGCCTAGGCACGACCCTGGGCATCATCGCCATGCTCACAAACTCTGTCTTTATTCTGCCTATCATCGCCTTCCCCTTAGTAATAGAATCAGGCTCAGTCATAATTCAAGTAGTCTCCAAAAAACTATTTGGTAGAAAAGTTTTTCTGTCAGCACCCTTACATCATCACTTTGAAGCCAAGGGCTGGCCTGAAACAAAAGTCACTATGCGTTTTTGGATTGTATCGGCCGTTTGTGCATCTGTAGGATTAGTCTTTGGCATCCTGGGACTATAAAATATGGATTTCTCTGAAAAGAAAGTAACCGTTATGGGCCTTGGTGTTCATGGTGGTGGCTTAGGTACTGTAAAATGGCTTTACAAACAAGGGTCCCAAGTTACAGTGACTGACCTCCGAGACGAAAAAGAACTAACTGTTCAAATAAAAGAAATTAGTGATCTCCGAAACATTAAACTTGTATTCGGAGAACACAAAGAAGAGGACTTCATAAACGCCGATATAATCATTAGAAATCCAGCCGTACCCAGAAACTCAAAATACTTACAGCTAGCCAAGGGAGCTGGCGCCACCATAGAGATGGACAGTAGTATATTCTTTAATCAATTTTGCAAAGAAAATATTATTGGCGTAACCGGATCGAAAGGAAAAACAACCACAGCTCAAGCTATTGCGCAGATACTAGACATAACCGACGTAGGCACCGAGGGTAGTTCACCATTAGAAAAACTAGACGACAAGAACCTCTCCGAAGAAGCAGTCTTTGAGTTATCGAGTTGGAGACTAGAAGCATTGAACGACCAAAAAATAAGTCCTGCCACCGCCATACTTACATCAATATATAAGGATCACTTAAATACCTACGAATCATTTTCAGAGTACAAAGAAATTAAAAAATCAATCATTAAATACCAAGAGGACAAAGACATAGCAATATTCAATGTTGATGATGATGAATTAAAAATATGGGCAGAAGAAAAAAAGAATAATGCTTTTGGTTATTCAATGGAAGATAGGGGATTTAACGGAATATTTATTCAAAACGAAAATGTAGTCACACGCATTGACGGTAAAGAAACAACAGTGATGGCAAAGACAGACATTCCGCTAAAACACACCCATGAGATAAGAAACATACTACCCGGAATCTTACTGGCAGTTTTAAGAAACACAGATAACAACGAAATCCAAAAAAAAGTAAAAAGTATCGTGGCCCTACCACACCGAATGGAAACAGTGCGCACTCACAATGGTGTTGAGTATATAAATGATTCCGCATCCACTATGCCCGATGCGACTATTGCGGCGCTACAATCATTATCGGAAAAAAATATCGTTCACATCGTCGGCGGCAATGATAAAAAACTGGATTGGAAACAATGGGCAAAAGAAGAATCTAAAGCAAAAGTAAAAGAAATAATATGGCTACCAGGAAATGCCAGTGAAATCATGCAAACAACGTACGCAAAAGAAGGAGGAACCATAAAAGGTAAAAATGTAGACAGTATGCAACAAGCAGTAGAACTCGCTACCAAGGTCGCAAAAGAGAATGACGTTGTGCTTTTATCGCCAGCAGCAACAAGTTTTGGATCATTTAAAAATGAGTTCGATAGAGGAAATATATTCAGAGACTGCGTCAACGCATTGAAATAGTGGTGCGCTTAAACAAAATAGACATTATGATTAGGATCTGTGAATAAGAAACATGCACCAGATCAAGTTTTACTGTTAACCGTATTAGGGCTCACCTTATTTGGTTTCATTATGGTGGCTTCGGCTTCTTCAGTAGTAGCTGAGAGGTACTTTCAAGACGCCTATTATTTTATTAAGCATCAATTTCTTTACGGCGGAACAATTAGTCTAATCCTATTCTTGATTGGCTACTTCGTTCCGTATAAGTACTGGCGCGCATTAGCGCTACCTGGAATGCTAGTAACTCTTGTTCTATTGGTCTTAGTTTTTGTACCTGGTCTTCATGTGTCATCTGGAGGCGCCTCACGTTGGATTGGTATAGGCTCCCTCACTATGCAACCGACAGAAGTTACTAAACTAGCCTTTATACTATACTTAGCAGCGCTACTAGAGAAGAAAGGTGAAGACATAAAAGATTTTCGTAAAAGCGTAGTTCCTTTCCTTATTATTATGTCGATTATTGGAGCTCTAATAATCATGCAACCAGATATGGGTACCCTATTCTCCATAACTCTAATTGCAGCCAGTATGGTTTTTGTAGCCGGCTTTAGGTTAAGGCATCTTTTCATGATTGCGCTTGGTGGAGCCGCTGTTTTTGCTATCTTCCTAAACACGGCCAGGTACAGACTAGAGAGGATCATGGTTTACTTGCACCCAGAGCTTGACCCCCAAGGAATTGGATATCAGATCAATCAAGCATTATTAGCTGTTGGGACAGGCGGAATGTGGGGACAGGGCTTAGGAAGAAGCCGTCAAAAATATTATTACCTACCCGAACCAGCAGGCGACTCTATCTTCGCTATAATTGCCGAGGAATTTGGATTAATAAGATCAGGAATACTATTACTAGCTTTTGGCATTATTGGCTACAAGGGTTTTGAAGTTGCTCGTCGTGCACCGGATACATTTGGACGCCTACTCGCCACGGGTATTACATCTTGGATACTAATTCAGGCATTTATTAATGTCGGTTCTATTCTCGCTTTAACACCAATGACCGGCATCCCGCTACCATACGTTAGTTATGGAGGCTCCGCTCTAGCAGCGGTATTGTTTGCCTCTGGAATTCTAATAAATATTAGTAAATATACGGACTAACCTGCTTGACTAATACCACTAAGCGTCTTAAGATCATCTGTTCGTTTCCAATTTGAACCGTCTTTTGACAAGGAGTGAAGCCATGTGTATTTTTATGCTTCTTTCCATCTCTGCCTTTACGTGTTTTGTGATCTTATCAACTATCAATATATGTAATAAGGGGGATACTGCCATAGGAGTTGTCTGTATGGTCTTAAGCGTCATTTTCCTTTTTACAACTTTTGGTGCTGTCAAACAATATGAAGATGCTCGCGGACAAGCCATCAGCTCATCTTTTATTCAGTTAAATCAAAATTACGCTGTACTACCTCAACCAAGCGACGTGGTTTGGTTGCAAAAAAAAGACAGCAATATTGTCACAGCCTTCAAGTTCAAGGGTCAACACCCCCCAGACACCTTCATAGCTATACGAATGGAGGACGGCAAAAAAGTTTTTGTTAATCCTCCCGTCAATGCCCATTACGACCGCCTGACCAAACTATTGAAGTCAGATGACACGGAAAAGAATAAATAAAAACCTTACACAACCGCAACATTACAAATGTTACGGTTTTTTTTATCTCGGTTTCAGCTTTTTAATTGTCCAACGGACAGGACAGGTTTGGAATCAAACAACCAAAGGAATGGTGAGTTACGAAAACTTATGATAGAAGTCTAGCCAGAACAGTAATTTACTAAAAATTACAAATAATTTCTTAGAGGGATGACAGATAAATAAAATGGTGATATAAATTCTTGTTGTTCGTTCACAAATAGTTATCCTAGGAGATAGCCAATATGTCCAGTCTAAGAAAGAGCATGCGTAAGCTCTTGAAAGATCAACTCAATTGGCGTAATAAGGTTACACTAACAGCCAAGCTTATTGTCGAAAATAATAAGCAATTTTGCTCTGAAGAATTATACGTGTTTGCTAGATCTGTAATAGCAAAACATTTGAGAGATGTAATGAGGAATAATAATTTTCCAAAAGGCACGGTCAGCTCGTTCGTATCACAGCTTAGCGATGTTTTGCTCAAGTCGAAAATTACAAAAACAAATTTCTGGGGACTTGCTCAAAGCACTAAAGCTGCCTCCAGACGCTTTCCTAGCTTTTCGGAAACTTTAACTGCTACTCTCAAAAGATTTGATGCAATATCTGATCTCGTAAAAAAGTTAGACGAATCGCATGTTAATTGCGGAATGCTTGTAGGCGGTTCAATGAACTATGGCCCCTTCTACTGCGTAAGAGAAAACGTAGTTGGCGAGGATGATTCAGATATAGATATTATTGTCGTAATGCCAACATTAACAGGAGAACGTATTAACGGATTCATTCGGTGTTTAAACTTGAGCAACCCCAGAGTGGAAGTCATAAGGAAGCGCGTTAGTTCATTCTTGCGAGCGATTAGCACAAAAGCATGTGACATATTTAGCCAAATGATTGTGTGTGAAAGGTTTGGAGTAAGACTGAGTTTTCATTTTTTTGACGAGAAAGGTTTTGATTTAGTAATTGGTCAACAATTTATTCGTTCATCCAAAGCAAATCTTGATATCACTCAAGTTGTCATGGACTTTCGTTCTGCTCAATTTCGAGAAAAGGATGCCCTCCCGAAAAACTTTGCTGGAAAACCACTATCTACACCCGTTTTGAAAGGTCAGCAGTTTGAAGATAGTTTTATTCAAGCGATACCAAGCTATCGGATATATGGCAGGGCATTGTATCCCTCCGTATTTATGAACTTATCCTGGCCAGATAGATTTATCGCCTATGAGCGAGGAGTTAATACCTTGAGTATGGTTCACTTATTTCAAGATGAACTATATAGACGATTCGATGAAACGGATGGCAGCGGATCAATAATTAACAGTCACGCTCGATCAGATTATTTTCCAGAAGGTTGGTGGTAATCCTTACGCTCAAACCCCCTTGGCCTTGCGTCACTAAGGGGGTATTTTATATAAATGAGTAATGTGAGTGATCAAAGAAAAGTATTTGTTGACCTAGAGTATATTTTCCCCGAAATGGGCTGGAAATATGGTCAACCAAAAGGCCACGAGAAATTTGAAATCATTCAAATAGCAGCTATTGTTTTCGATTTAGACCAGAGACATGAAATTGCCCACGTAGATCTCTTATGTCACCCAGAGTCGGGCACAAAATTGCCGGAATTTTTTACAGAGCTTACAGCCATAACGCAACAGGACATAGATGTCCAAGCTCTTAAGCTAGAAACAGCGGTAGATCAATTTGTAAATTTTTGTGAAAAATATGAGGTAATGACATATAACAATGATTACAATGTGTTTCTAAAAAACGTATCGTATATCAGTGATAATAAATTTCCTCTTAAACCATTCACAAGAGTAAAACCAATTATTGAAAATTATGGTATCAGTACAGAAAACGTATCAAGTGGAGAGCTCTACAAACTATTCAACATAGATTTAGGAGGGCATATACACAATGCTTTGCACGATGTTCGCAGCATGGCACACTCATTAGCTTATCTAGAGAAAAGATCAAGATCAATTGTCTAAAATATAGCTAAATTTTTAAGTTTTTTTCGAAATTAAGACGACTTAATAGTATGGAAGTCGTCCGGCGGATAAGACAGCTTTGGAACCAAATAACTAAGTACACCGAGAAAGAAAATATAATTATTGTTATACTTAACTCATAAACAAAGGTAAAGTTGTTGTATGAGAATAGTATTAACTGGCGGCGGAACAGGCGGACATATTATACCGTTCGAACCATTAGTGGACGCCCTAAAGACAGTGCATTTAGAGAAGAAAAAAGATCTACCGCTTTGGCTAGGCAGAGAAACTTTGGATATGTATTTCTTAGGTGTCGTAGATAAGAAAACGAAGACCTTCTATAAAGGATTGGGGCTAAAGGTAGTTAATATACCGGCAGCTAAACTAAGACGGTACCCATCAGCACGAACTATTGGTGATTTCTTATTTAGAATGCCTTTCGGCTTTATAAAATCCCTGTTTTACATGTGGTCAATAATGCCAGACGTAATAATCAGCAAAGGTGGGTACGGCAGCATACCAGTTGGCTTTGCCGCCCTCATATTCAGAGTGCCTCTTATCGTACACGAGTCAGATGCAGTGTTGGGATTAGCGAATAAAATAATGGCGACTTGGGCAGAGGTGATTACAGTTGGATTTTCCGCTACTAGGCATAATATGGTTTATCACAAACGTAAAACTATTGTTACCGGCACTCCAGTTAGAATTGGGCTAGCACGCGACAGCCAAGAAGAGGCAAAAAAATTGTTTGGTTTTAATAATAACGAACCAGTTCTGCTAATAACGGGAGGCAGTCAGGGAGCTGGAAAATTAAACGAACTACTTTTGCAAATGCTTCCACAATTAATTGAGAAAATTGGAATAATACATCTAACTGGTAAAGAACATTTAGAGAGCATAAAAAAGTCTGCCCAAGAATTAATTGGTATGGATGACAGAGCTCACAACTACAAACCATATGGTTATCTAACAGATAAAATGGGTTCCGCACTAATGGCGGCAGACGTCGTCGTATCTAGAGCTGGAGCAACATCCTTAGCCGAACTCGCTCACTTACGAAAAACTGCGATCATAGTTCCCTTACCCTCAGCTGCCGGAAACCATCAATCAGCCAACGCTCAAATTTACGAAGTCGGTGAAGCGGTCAGGGTTGTCAGCCAAGAAAATCTTGGTACTAACCTCCTTATGCAAAACATAAACGACCTATTAGCTACCGAAGAATTACGAAAAACACTCAGTGCAAACATTTCTCGCTTTGATCACCCAACCGCATCCAGAGATATCGCCAAGATCGCCTTTAAATTAGCTTCCGGACTTGTACCATTCCAAACAATGAAGAAAAGAGCTAAAGACAAAGTGGGTAAAAGTAAAAAAAAGAAAAAATAAAAATCGTTATTGATGAATAACAGTTATTGTGCGTAAGGTACTAACCATGGAAGACGAATCAAAAACCATTGGCATGATTGGGATCGGTGGTAGTGGCATGCGCGGATTAGCCTATCTTTTAGCTAAAGCAGGCAATCACGTTATCGGTACCGACGACCAATACGAAAACTTAACTACAGAACTCAAGAATGAACCGTACACTTTAATGAACGGACAATCTTTTACGGTCGCCATTAAAGATTGTGACTCCGTTATTTATACCGACGCCATAAAAGAAAACAATCCACTTGTAGCTATCGCTAAGCAAAACAACATTACAGTTAGCGGCTATAATCAAGCTTTAGGAGAATTATCTCAAGGCTACACCACCATCGCCATTGCTGGCACACACGGAAAATCAACAACCACTGCCATGTTGTCACAAATATTAGTGGATAATAAGAACGACCCCACAGTAATAATCGGTGCCGGAGTACCACAATGGAACAATCGACATGCCAGAGAAGGAAAAGGGGAATACATGATAGTCGAAGCAGACGAATATCGTGATCATTTTCTAACCCTGCGACCCAAGTACATCATTATCACTTCTATCGAACACGATCATCCAGACTATTTTCCCGGACTAGAAGATACGCTAAATTCTTTTCAACAATTCTTGAATAACTTAGAACCAGAAGGAAAAGTTATTACCCTACAATCTATTACGGATAAATATAAATCATTGCAATGGCCTGACGGCACCCTAAGCATCAATGACAGGCTCTCAGAAAATATAAAAACAACTATACCCGGTGAGCATATGAGACTAAACGCCCTTCTTGCTATCAACCTAGCAGATCAACTTGGAATTGAACGTGACTCATCAATGACTGCAATTAGTAACTTTCAAGGCATAAGCAGAAGATTCGAAGTTCTAGGAGAATACGAAGGAATGGAAATCGTCTCAGACTACGGACATCACCCAACAGAAATTAAAGAAACTTTGAAAGCAACTAAAGAAAAATATGGGGAGAAAAGAATCCTAACAATATTTGAAGGACACACCGCTGGTCGTCTCGATAAATTCAAGGATCAATTTGTTAAAGCACTAAGTAAAAACAATGAACTCATAATCGCACCAACATACGCACCTAAAGGAAGGAATGATGACAATATTACCGAGCAAGCCTTAAGTAACATTGAACGTGATGTCAAAAACAACGGAATTGAAGTGACAATGATCAAGAACTACAAACAACTACCATTAATTCTTGCATCCAAGGAGACCAATTATGATGTTGTTATAGGATTCTCCGCCGGCAACCTTGATAGAGAGCTTAGAAAAATTGTAAACCCAGAAAACTAGCCTAATAATTGTCAGTTTTTACTGACAATATATTAAAACACGCGCTGGACAAAAGATCACAGTCTCATTATAGTGTGGGGCTGTGCAAGAACATAGTTGGACAAGTAACTTGACTTATGGTCAAGATAACGCTATATTATCTGGAAATCAAAAAATAGTTTAAATTTCACCATAAACGCATAAAATAGCAATATATGGAAAACCTAACCAAAACAACTAAATCAGGCGAATTAAGCGAAACCGCTACTAGTTTAATGAGTATTCTTGATGCTAGGTCTCAGGACATAGTAACTAGACGATATGGCCTTAAAACAGGCAAAGTCGAGACTTTAGACAGTATTGGTAAAGAATACGGAATAACTCGTGAAAGAGTGAGACAAATTGAATCTCAAGCAAAGAAGCTCTTAGCCTGCCGCAAAGAACTTTTAGTGTCAGTTGGTGAAATGCTAACAGATATCTTCCAAAAGAATGGTGGGGTTATGACAGAGGAATACTTAATAGCTGCAGTGAACACGCACTCAGATAGCACCACACAGCCTACATCTATCGTGTTTTTCCTAGATATATTACCGAAGTTTGAAAAAGTTACTCGTTATGGAAAATTCGGACCACACTGGTCACATCCAGAACTTCACAACAAATATACAGATAGCGTAGTTGAACAAGGAGAAGAAATTCTCAAAAAATCAAAAAGACCACTAGATGAAAGCAACCTATTCACAGATATAAGAACTGCTATAAAAGTTGAAGCTACAGAATTACCCGACGAATGCATCAGAGCATTACTGGAAGCAAGCAAATACTTGAAAAAGACTGTCTTCGGTGAATGGGGCATAACTGATTGGGTAGAAACTTCACCACGAGGCGTAGGCGATAAAGCCTTTATCGTCTTAAGACGAAGTGGAAAACCTATGCACTTTGAAGAAATTACTAACCAAATCAATGAAGTTAGCTTTGATCATAAGACAGCCCATAAACAAACTGTGCATAACGAGCTAATAAAAGACGACAGATTTGTGCTAGTCGGCAGAGGCCTTTACGGATTAAGCGACTGGGGTTACATACCCGGTACAGTAGCTGATGTAATGGAAGCCATATTAACTAAGGCAGGAGAGCCAATGACCCGAGAAGACCTACTTAAGAAGGTTTTGAAACAAAGAATGGTTAAAAAAACAACTGTCCTACTCGGCTTACAAAGCAACAAAAGATTCGAAAAAGTAACCGGTGACATGTACACACTGAAAGACAAACAGCTAAACTAAATTAAAGAAAAAACAAAATACAAAACATAGCGTTCGCCGTAAGGCGAACGTTTTCGTATACTATAAAGATGGAAAAGAAGACTAATATCAATTATTGGCAAGGAGCAGTAATTATGACCGAAGGATCAATGCTCGAATCTATCATCAACTTAGTATTTGGGTGGGGCTGGCTGGTACTAGTAATCTTGCTGCTATGGATTATTTGGAAGGTATATATGTATATAAAAATGGTGGACTATGTCTCGACTATTCAGTGGAGCTTCATACAAATAACCATCCCTGAAGAATCAGAACAAACTCCCAAGGCTATGGAAAACATGTTTGCCGTACTAGATGGTATTCACAAATCACCGGACATCACTGAAATGTACTTCCAAGGATATATAGAAGCCTGGTATAGCTGTGAAATACAGTGCACGAAAGGTCGAGCTAGATACATTCTAGTTGTTCCCACGGTTCATAAAAGTTTTTTTGAAGGCGTAATATACGGACAATACCCACAAGCCGAAATTAATGAGGTAGAAGATTACACTCAAGCCTATAACTATAAAGATATAGACAAAACATTTGATCTTTATGGAACCGAGATGATTTTAACAGAGGACGACATTTACCCAATCAAATCATTCAAAGACTATGAGGATATCTTTTCTGAAGAAGATAAGTTCATTGATCCCCATCAAGCATTAATAGAGGCATATACAAATATTAACGAGGAAGAACAGTTCTGGTTGCAAATCCTAGTAAGACCAATATCCGGCACCGATATAAAGAAGTGGGAAGAAAAAGGAGAGGAAGCAATCGATAAACTTGCCGGCAAAGACACCTCCAAAGCACGTGGTCTGGTAGGTAAGGCTGTCGAAGCCGGAGTTCAATTACCGGCAGAAATGATTAAAGCGGGACTCGAGGGTCCACTGGAAGCGGATAGCGGAAAATCTAAGCTAGACTTTCCTAAAGTTAGTGCCGGGGACTCAGCTAAGATGGATGGTATCTTAAGAAAAATCTCAATGGGTGGCTACCGAGTCAAGATAAGGATTCTTTATCTGGCACCAGCGGGGAAAATAGTTAAACCAAACATCTCAAAAGCCATTGGCGCATTTAAGCAATTCAACGCCTTTAATTTAAACACCTTCAGACCTGACCCTGAAACAAAAACTAATGCCCCTAATTATTTCCTAAAACAAACTCGTCGAGGCCGATTAAAACGTGAAATATTTCTTTACTATCAATGGAGAGATTTTTGGGGATACGAATCTGGGTTCATGTTAAGTGACGAAGAGCTAGCTACGCTATACCACTTCCCTACGAAGTTCGCTAAAGCTCCTGCAATAGAAAGATCTAAAGCTGGTGTTGGTAGTGCCCCCGCTAATGTTCCTTATGGAGATAACTAACTTACAATACTAATATGGGCAACGAAGAAGACGTTACAATTATTGGGGCAACTAATTTTCGTGGTGAAGCCAGGGGGTTTGGTATTCTCACTGAAGACCGCCGACGCCACGTATATATAATAGGGAAAACCGGTGTGGGAAAAACTACGCTGATGGAAGGGATGATTAGACAAGACATACAAAACGGAAAAGGTGTAGCTCTAGTAGACCCACACGGAGATCTTGCGGAAAGCTTACTAGACGAAGTACCACCAGAACGTATCAATGATGTTATATATTTTGACCCATCTGACGTTAACTATCCGGTTGGTTTTAACGTACTAGAAGCAGTAGATCCACAATATAAATATTTAATTGCCTCCGGGTTAATCGGATCACTTAAAAAAATATGGGCTGACTCTTGGGGGCCAAGACTCGAGTACATTCTTCGCAACACCATTCTAGCTTTGCTTGACTACCCATCCAGCACAATGCTGGGAATCTTACGCATGCTAGGAGATAACGCCTACAGGAAGAAAGTAGTTGAAAAAATTCAGGATCCGGTAGTAAAATCTTTTTGGACAAACGAATTCTCAAATTACAACGAACGATTTAGAGCTGAAGCAATCTCCCCTATACAAAACAAGGTTGGCCAATTCTTAACTTCTTCAATCATTAGAAACATAGTAGCCCAACCCAAAAGCACCATAGACATGTCAAGCATCATGGATAATAAAAAAATATTATTAATGAATCTTAGTAAAGGTAAAATTGGTGAAGACAATTCCTCTTTGTTGGGTGCAATGTTAATTTCCCGATTACAGCTAGCAGCTATGGATAGAGCTAAGATCCCAGAAGAAGAACGTGTAGATTTTTACTTATACGTAGACGAGTTCCAAAACTTTGCCACTGAATCGTTTGCGACAATATTATCAGAAGCTAGAAAATACAGGCTCAACTTAACAATCGCCCATCAATACATAACACAGATGGAGGAAGAGACCGTAAGAGATGCTGTGTTTGGCAATGCTGGAACGATCATATGCTTTAGAGTGGGTGCTGTAGACGGAGAGTTTCTCGAAAAAGAAATGGCGCCTCTTTTCACAGAAACAGACCTAGTGAACCTGAATAAATATAATGCCTATATAAAACTAATGATCGACGGAATTACCAGCAAACCGTTTAGTATGCAAACTATCCCGCCCGGCACTAAACCTTTCGGTAAAAAAGAAACCATTATAAGTGTCTCTCGAGAAAGGTATGGAAGAGCACGAGATCAAGTTGAAGATAAGATTGCTAGGTGGAGCGGAGTTGTATTTAACGCAACAGCTGAAAATGAAAATAAACACGACAAAAAACCCTCTGGGCAAAAAGATAATAGACAGGGGGATAATAGGCAAAGAGATCATAGACAAGGAGATCTTAGACAAAAAAATAAACAAAATTTCCCCCCACACGACACAGCCAAAAATGAGCTAGGCGACATCATCCCAGGAAAACAAGGAGAAGAGATAACAGATTTAGCTAGCCTACTCAAACCAAAAGGGACGCAAGTTAAATGTGATCTTTGTGACAAGCAAACCGACGTACCGTTTGAACCTAAAGAAGGGAAAAAAGTGTATTGTCGAAATTGTTACAAAAAAATAAAAGAAGAAAAAGCGACAAAAAACAATTTAGATGAAAATGCTCAACAATTAAATATCACAGACAAAGAACCAGATAGCTTCGCCGGACCAAAAGCTCCACAAATCAATAATTAATAAATATTAATCTACAGTGCCGTAATAGTTAAGTCTTTGCTATAATAAACAGTATGAAAGATACCGCAAAAGATGAGGAAAAAGTTGCCATAGACAAACCATTTGATTTTGCTGAAAATGCCAACTGGCGAATTTTTCGTATCATGGCTGAGTTCGTGGAAGGCTTTGAATTCTTATACCCATTAAGACGCGAAGTAACAGTATTTGGTTCAGCACAAATGGAAGCAGGCACAAAATGGTACGAAGAAGCGCGAAAGTTCGCCCGCATACTAGCAGAAAACGACTTTACTGTTATTACTGGCGGAGGTCCCGGAATAATGGAAGCAGGAAACCGCGGAGCCAATGAGGGCGGCGGACAATCTATTGGTTTAGATATTGAACTCCCTACAGAGCAGAGACGCAATAAATACGTCACTAGAGGAATTGGGTTTCATTACTTCTTTACACGCAAAGTAATGCTAACAGCATCTGCTCAAGCATACGTATTTTTTCCTGGAGGATTTGGAACTCTAGATGAACTGTTTGAAATGGTCACATTAGTACAAACGGAAAAAATGGAGAGAGTCCCCATTATATGTGTAGGTAGTGATTATTGGGAGCCACTAGACGCCTGGGTCATGAGCACACTTAAAGAAAAATACAAAACAATCAACGACGCAGACCTTGGTATATATAAAATTGTAAATTCTGCCGAAGAAGCTGCTGAAATTGTTAAAGCATCCAAAGAAAGAAAATACTTCTGATTACGCTAATATCGCCAGAACAGTTTTTGCTATTAGTATTTTCTTTAATAAGGACATAGCCTAAGAATGAAGCTGACTTTGAAATATCTGTAGTTTTGGGTAATTTATACAAAACAAACTATGAAAGTAAACGAAATAAGACAAAAATACATAGATTTTTTTAAAACGCTAGACCATACGGAAATTAGTAGCGCCTCTTTAATACCCGAAAACGACCCCACAACCTTATTTACAGGCTCTGGAATGCAACCGCTAATACCGTACCTTCTTGGAGAAGAACACCCCAACGGAAAAAGGCTAGTAAACTCACAGAAATGTTTCCGCGCAGAAGACATTGATGAGGTAGGAGATAACAGGCACACAACCTTCTTTGAAATGCTCGGTAACTGGTCTTTGGGAGACTACTTTAAAGAGGAGCAAATACCGTGGCTACTTAAATTTCTAACAGAAGGCATCGGCTTAGATCCTAACAAACTATATATAACCGTATTCAGCGGTGATAAACAATCCGGTATAGAAAAAGACATAGAGACTATAGATATTTGGTCCCAACTATTTGAAGCTAATAAAATCACTAACAATGTTGTCGATTTAAGCCAAGATCAACAAGCGAGCGAAAAAGAAATACAAGATGGACGCATATTTGTGTATAACGCTAGCAAAAATTGGTGGAGCAGAGCCGGCGTACCTAGCAATATGCCACCCGGAGAGCTAGGCGGCCCAGACTCAGAAGTCTTCTATGACTTCGGCACCAAGCACGACAAACAGTTTGGAGATAAATGCCACCCCAATTGCGACTGTGGACGATTTATGGAAATTGGAAACTCAGTTTTTATGGAATATATCAAGAACGATAGTGGTGGGTTCGATTCTCTACCCAAGAAAAACGTAGATTTCGGAGGTGGCTTGGAAAGACTAGCGGCCGCCAGTATCGATAAAGCAGATGTTTTTATGATTGATGTTTTCCAGCAATCCATAAATGTCTTAGAACAAATTACCAACAAAAGATATTCGGACCAATCAACGCAAGAATCTTTTAGGATTGTGGCTGATCATATGCGCGGAGTTGTCTTTATGATAAGCGATGGAATAATACCTACCAATACAGACAAAGGGTACTTCGTGAGACGCCTTCTCAGAAGAGCTATCAGACACTTAGACGTACTGGGTGCAAACGAAGGGACGGCAAGTAAGCTCGTCAAAGTTATTATCAAAGAGTATCAAGACAACTACACTAATCTACCAAAGCAACAAAACGAAATAGAAACCACAGTTACCAACGAGGAGATAAAGTTTAGAACTACATTAAAAGCCGGTTTAAAAGAATTTTCCAAAAAAATAAAAGACAGTGTAACGGGCCAGGACGCTTGGTATCTATTTACCACATACGGATTTCCTATCGAGCTAACAAAAGACTTAGCAAAAGAAAGTGACATACTAATAGACCCAAACCTCGATGAAGATTTCGCCAAAGCAAAAAAAACTCATCAAGACGCCTCAAAAAAGGGAGCCGATAAAAAATTCAAAGGAGGCTTAGCCGACCAGAGCGAAATGTCCATAAAATACCATACCACTACACACTTATTACATGCAGCTCTCAGAAAAATCTTAGGCGAACACGTAACTCAAACCGGAAGTAATATTACAGCAGAACGCCTACGATTTGACTTCAAACACGAAGCGAAACTAACTGCAGAAGAAATTACCACTGTAGAAAATGAAGTAAACTCAACTATTCAAAAAAAACACGATGTTGTAAAAAAAGAAATGACCATACAGGAAGCAAAAGAATTAGGCGCCATCGGATTATTTGAAGAAAAATATGGCAACAAAGTTAGCGTTTACAGCATTGCTGATGTCTCAAATGAAATCTGCGGTGGACCACACATACAAAACACTAGCGAATTAGGAACGTTTCGCATCATTAAAGAAGAATCTTCTGGCGCCGGCGTTAGAAGAATAAAAGCTTTATTAGAATCAAATTAGTAGTAACATATACGAAAGAAAATGCGTGATATAAAACCCAATAAAAAAGACTCTGAGGAATTTGATCTACCACCGCTAGATGGGGATGGATATAAAGAGTTAGAACTTTACGAAGCTAACTTATCTAAAGCTAATAAAACTAGAAGCAACCCAAAAGTTGCTAAGCCAGATACCAGAAAAAAGGATACACCTAGAAATGAAACTAATATAGTAGGTGGTAGCAAAGTCGGCGTTACAAACGTTGCGATAGAAAAAAAGGAAATTCCCAAACACCCCAAAGAAAAAATTGAGAAAAGGCCAATGTTTGCAAAGGCCCCATTAAAGAAACCAGGTAAAATTAAAGTTGGAAAAGGAGAACGTAAAGTAATGATGGCATTACTAGGTCTATTAATAATCGCCGCCATAATCGCCAGCGTTATTTTCCTACCCACTGCCAGCATTGAACTCAAACTAAGAACAGCTCCCTTACTAGTAGACGATAAAATATTAATCGGTCCTATAGAAAAGGACGGTAGCACCGTTCCCGGAACAAGCTTCTTCAGAGAAATTTCAGTTAGCGGAACACAAAAAGTAATTAGCACTGAAGTTGTCGGCAGTAAAAGCAAGGGTGAAGTAGAAATTGTAAACAAAACTCTCACTGAACAAAAAATAAAAGAAAAAAGTCGACTTGAGACAAAAGAGGGCCTTCTCTTCTATATGGATAAGCATGCAATAGTGCCACCGAATTCAAGAGTGACAGTGACAGTAGAAGCAGACCAAGAGGGCACAGAAGGAAATATTGAACCACAAAGGTTAGATTTTGTAGCCCTAGACGACGCTTCAAAAACAATAGTATTTGCCCAGGCAAGTAAATCTTTCAGTGGTGGAAGTGGTGAAACAATTGCAGTAGTCAGCGCTGAAGATATTGAAAGCGCAAAAGAAGAAGCTCTAAAGAACGCTATAAAACAAGCGCAAGGACAAATTCAAAATGAATTACCAGAAGGATGGGTCTTGTTAGAAGAAAGCTGGGACCAAACAGTCGATGAATTTGTAACCGACCAAAAAGAAGGAGATAAAATTCCAATAATTGACTACAAAAGCAGAGCGACTGTTAAGGTGATAGGTTACGAAAAAGATGTTTTTGAAAACAAAATGCAAACCAAGCTTGGAGAGAAAATAAGTGAAGATTATATGCTTTTCCCTGGCCCCATATCATATACACAATCCGTAGAAGAGGTTAACTGGGAAGAAGCAGAAGCAAAAGTAGCAATAAGAGTAACTCACTCTACAATACCCAAAATTGCCCTGGATAGCTTAAAAGATAAACTAGCCGGAAGATCATCGGATGAAGTAAGGGAATACCTAGAAGGATTACCAGGTGTTCGATCAGCATCAATGAAGTTATGGCCATTCTGGGTTAAATCTATACCTAGAATAGAAAAGAGAATTGAGATTAATCTAGAATCAGAAAAGAAAATATAACTTAACAGTAAAACCTCAAAATACCTCTAACAGGCCCATATTTTAATGTTTAGCCACAGATAGCACACCTCACCCAAACAAAGTCCCAATCTCAAAAAACTAGCAATCGACACATTGCACACAAATATTCTAAAAACCAATGTATTTAAGCTATGTAAAGCTAAAAAAGAATAAACTACACTCTCTTAATTGACAATTATTCAAGAATATTATAAGGTACTAGAAATCGCACCACAGGACTTAGGGAATGCATGTGCTTAATAAAACGAGTTTCAAAAAGCATTCCTGGCGTTTCTAATAAATGCGAGGATATTATTTTATTAAGTTATTTTTTTGGCAAAACAAGACACCGTCGAAGTTGAGGGGCAGGTAGAAGAAAATCTACCAAATACGCAGTTTCAAGTCACACTAGACAGTGGACAAGAAATCATTGCTCATCTGAGCGGGCGTATGAGGATGTATAGAATTAGAATACTACCTGGAGATAAAGTTAAAGTAGCATTATCACCCTACGACCTGACAAAGGGACGGATTGTCCAAAGAATTGAATAAAAATATGAAAGTAAGAGCATCTGTAAAAAAAATATGTGATAAGTGTAAAGTGGTTAGAAGAAAAGGACGAGTTAGAGTTGTGTGTGAAAACCCAAGACACAAACAGAGACAAGGATAATCAAGAAAGTATTTTTAAGATTTATTAAATATTTATGCCAATAAGAATCAGTGGTGTTGTATTACCAGAGAATAAGAGAGTTATTATAGCTTTGACTAAGATTTTTGGTATCGGAGAGTCTCTAAGCCAAGATATATTAGCTAAACTAAAAATTGATGAAAGCATGGTCATTAAAGATCTTGATGCAAACGCAGAAAAGAAACTACGAGATTATATTGAAGAAAACGTGCGTGTAGAAGGAGACTTAAGACGTGAGGTCATGCAAAATATTAAACACGAAAAAGACGTAGGTTCATACAGAGGAGCTAGACATACCAACAACTTACCGTCCCGAGGACAAAGAACTAAAACAAATTCAAGAACAGTTCGTGGAAATATTCGAAGGACAGCAGGTAGTGGAAGAAAATCTTCAAACGAAAAGACTTAAACAATAATTAATGTCTATATATGGCAATTAAAAAGACAAAAGGAAAGAAAAAGTCGAAGAACCGCCCTCAGGTAAAACAAGGGAAGGTATACATTAAGTCTACCTACAATAATACTGTAATCTCAGTCACCGACCTAGAAGGTAATGTGCTAGTGCAAAGCAGTGCTGGACGAGTAGGGTTTAGCGGAACAAGAAAAGCTACTCCATATGCAGCGCAACAAGCAGTTGCTGATTTACTAGAAAGACTGAAACCGTACAACATGCAAGAAGCAATCGTTTCAGTTAAAGGAATTGGTAGCGCAAGAGAATCAGCAATAAGATCTTTGAATGTAGCCGGACTAACATTAACATCCATTCGAGACATCACACCTATACCACATAACGGTGTTCGAGCTCCTAAGAAAAGAAGGGTCTAATCATATGCCTCCAAATAATCAACAACAAAGCGGTAGAAGACCTAAACCAAAAAGTAGGTTCGGTACTCAGCTTGAAGAAAAGCAGAATCTAAAAAGTATTTACGGAATACGCGAAAACCAGCTTAAGATATATTTCAAAGCCGCACAGAAAGCACCAGATGAAACTGGTCCAAAATTAATTGAGACGCTTGAAAAAAGACTGGATAACGCTATCTATAGAGCAGGCATAGCAGAAACTAGAGCTCAAGCAAGACAAATGTCTAGTCACAGTCTATTTGAAGTAAACGGCAGACCAGTTAACATCCCATCTATTCAGCTAAAGATTGGTGACAAAGTACGCGTTAAAGAATGCAAAAAAGGGAAAGCATATTTCACTAATTTCGAGAAGAAGATGCAGAACGCACAGGTGGCTAGCTGGCTGGAACTTAATATAAAAGAATTTGAATTTAAAATTATTAAACTACCAACTATTGATGAAGCGGGAATAGGGGTATCCGTTCAAGAAATAGTTGAGTTATTAGCTCGCTAAGGCTTGTTAATCATTAAACTAAACTTATGGAATCAATATACTTACCAGAAGAAATAACCGTTGACGAGGTAGACGCCAACACAGCCACTTTTAATATTTCACCATACTATCCTGGGTATGGACCAACCGTAGGTAATGCCTTACGCAGAGTATTACTATCTTCACTACCCGGAGCTGCAATAACAAGAGTAAAGATAAAAGACGCTTCTCATGAGTTTAAAGCGCTACCAGGCGTTAAAGAAGATATGGTTGGACTTTGCCTTAACCTAAAGAAAGTTAGATTATCGTCCGAAAGTAACGAACCAATTGAGATCGTACTAAAAGCACAGGGCGAGAAAAAAGTAAAAGCTGGCGACTTTGATTTACCACCAGAAGTATCCGTAAGTAACCCTGACATGGTAATCGCCACCCTTACAGACAAAAAGACTGAATTTGAACTAAGGTGTGTGGTGGAACAAGGACGAGGATACGACCCATCTGAAGTACAAGAAGGTGAACAAACCGAAGTAGACATGATAGCGTTAGATGCAATCTATACTCCCGTAGTAAGAGTAAGCTTTAAAGTGGAAAACGTTCGCGTCGGACAAGCAACAGATTATCACAAGTTAATAATGACGATTGAAACAGACGGAACAATAACACCTAAAGAGGCGTTAAATATGTCTGCATCAATATTAGCTGACCACTTCAAAGAACTAACTGGAGACTTCGAAGAAAAACTAACAGACGACAGACCTGATATCGTAGAAGAAGCACACGACCTAGATTCAGAAGAACAACAACCAGAGAACACTTTGAACTTGCTTCAACTACCCTCAAGAGTCCACAACGCATTAGAGAGAGTGGGCATTACTTCAGTCGAACAAGTTATGGAATTAAACGAAGAACAGATACAAGACATCCCTGGACTAGGAGAAAAAGCAATCCACGACATTCACGCATCAAGAGACAGATACGCAAAAACTCATAGCGAAGATATTGAATAATATTGTCCTGAATCCTTATTATGAAGCATAAAAATAAAGTAAAACCACTAGGAAGAAAGAAAGCAGCCCGCTGTTCAATGTTCAGAAATTTAAGTAGCAGCTTAATAAGAGAACAGTACGTGGTTACAACAGAAACAAAGGGCAAAGAATTAAGAAGATATTTTGAGCCACTAGTGACAGCAGCTAAAGGAGAGTTAACTTTGACAAAAAGAAGAAAACTCATTAGCAAACTAGCACACAAGGAAGACGTGGCAGCGCTTGTAGAAATTGCTAGCGAAAACGAGAAAAGACCAGGCGGATATTTAAGACTAATAAAGCTACCTCCAACTATTGGAGACAACTCACCAACAGTCAAAGTTGAGTTAGTAAAGTAATACTATGACTGATACAAAAGACAAAAAGACAGACGCACCGCTAGAAAACGACGGTGAATGGATTCAAATTGACGCTAAAGGGAAAGTGCTAGGTCGACTAGCATGTGATTTAGCAAAAATGTTATTAGGTAAAGACAAAGTTGATTCAAAGCGTCACGAAGTAGTCAGCATTAATATAGTTGTCATTAACACTGATCATGTTTTCTTGACCGGTAAAAAAGAAGAGCAAAAACTATACAGAAAATACAGTGGCTACCCCGGTGGACTACGAGAAAGAACTGTTGCCGAACAAAGAAAAAGAGACTCAAGACTAATAATTGAAAATGCAGTAGTTGGAATGTTACCAAAAAATAAACTACGCAGCCGAAGAATGGCAAACCTGCATTTAATACCTGGAGAAGACCACCCTTTCAAGGAACAAATTAAGTAGATAAATCACCATTTATGAAAGAAAAGAAACAAAAAGATATGTTTGGAGTTGGTAGAAGAAAGTCGGCTGTAGCTCAAGTTAAAGTCATCAAGAAAAATAAAGATAAGCTAGTAAACAAAAAGAAATTTGAAGAATACTTTACTACTGTAAATGAACGACAAGCAGCATTATCTCCACTTGAGATAACTTCCTCATCAGAAAAATTTGGTATGATTGTTAAAGTAAGAGGTGGCGGTAAACGAGCCCAGGCAGACGCAGTAAAACAGGGTTTAGCAAGAGCTCTTCTAGTTGCCGATCCTGACTGGAGAACTCAATTTAAAGCAGCAGGAATGCTGACCAGAGACGCAAGAGTCAAAGAACGTAAGAAACCAGGGCTTAAAGGAGCCAGACGAGCACCACAGTTCTCGAAACGATAAAAAATACAACATCTATATAAAAACAACGTTATAAAATACGTTGTTTTTTTATAGCCTACGGCCAAGACCCAGGGTCCTTAGGTGTGTAAACAAAATATTGACATAATATATAGAATATGATATAAACACCGTAGTACACTTTTTTTTCAAGGGCGTTTTTCTTTTTGTAACAAGGCAGTTACACACATTTAGTAGAAAAGGAGACCCAGTCATGCTCGTTCTGTCCCGCAAAAAGAACGAATCTATCATTATCAACGACGACATAACCATAGTTGTTGTTGAAATCCGTGGAGACAAAGTTCGCCTCGGTGTCGAAGCCCCTAAAGAGGTACCCGTCCACCGTCGCGAAGTCTTTGATGCCATTCGTCGAAACGAAGCAGCTACAGACAAAGACCGTGACACTCAAGGTGATCAGAAAGACGACAAACCCACAACTCCAACCGAAGGCTTCGTCCTTGATTCCTAGCGAGAACCAAACCCACACAGATCGCCAACATGACGATCTGTTTTTCTATTCAACGTCTACAAATAAACTAGCAGACACTAACCTATTTTGTTGACCAGTCCTTTTTATGTAATACACGCTGCTTCCTTGATCTCCAACCGTTATCTGAGAATCTCCCAAGTTTGTCGAATCCACAATATAGCTTGTTGGATTATCTCGAGTATCAATTTCTGTTATGAATATTTCATCATCCGCCTGATAAATTATATGCCTACCGCCAGCAAACCATTGCGGGTTTCTTATCGGACGAGATAAACGAGTAACGAGATGCAACTGCTGCAACGGAATATATGAAAGACGTTCGTCTAACATATTCACTACGTGCAATGAAGTATCATCTATTTGTAAATACAGAACCTGTTCATCCGGAGACCAACCAAGCTTATCCACTGATTCTGCTACCGGAATTAATAGATTATCCTTGGCAAGATATGACAAACTTTGATCTTCAAATAAAATCACTACTTCTCCTCCAGGGGTAACATGAAGTTCCTTTATTTCTTTATCCGAATCTATATGCGGCGAAGTAACCAACGCTCCTTGAAGATTCAAAATATGAATCTGACTATCAAAATCAACAATATAAATATGTCGAGAACTAGCCGCAAAAAACTTCACTTGCGAATATATTAATTCAGTAGCGCCAGTTGCCAAGTTATAAGATATTAAATCATTATCTAATGTAATCGCGTGTAAACGTCCGGGGATTCTTTGATCCCACGTAAATTTAGATGTGTTATTTAGTTTTAAAGCAGGCTTCAGAAGCAAAGGTGTTTTAGTAATATCCACTACTGACACCTTATTCTTAATAGAAAAAATTATTGAGCTGCTATCTGGAGACCACAATAATTGATCTGGTACACTAGATAACTCAACTGGCTTCGCTATTGGGATGCCGTCCTTATCAAGCACGGAAAACAAATTGTTATTCGTAACAACGGCCAGCAAATTACGATTTGGCGATAACGTAAAACCACTAACATTACTTGCAATAGTCGTTATATTATTTTCTTCAGGAAACAAACGAACGTCTCTAGCTTCCGTTACTTCTCCTGAACCAACCTCTATATTCTTCTGCCAAGTAGTCATCCCTTCACTCACCACAGCTAGGTTCACAGTCTCAGCAACTAAACTAATAGCTGAATGAGGCGTCTTACCCACATGCTGATCATCTATATATACATCAGATCGTCTCGGTATAGATTCTACAATTAACACACCAACTGGCTTAGACTCTATAACGTTTTCAGACAAACGATAACCAAGAGCATAAAGCACCATTAGCGGAGACATTATCATAAACACCGTTATAGATAACAATAATAGTAGTTGTCGATATGACTTTTTCATTAAGGAGAAAGTGCATCAAAATACTGTTTTTGTCTAGAGCATTTATTGACTAGAAAGCTAAACGCTTGTATAACTTGTTTATGTCATCATTTGTAATAAATGGGGGAAAAGTACTATCAGGCGAAATCGCTGTGAACGGATCTAAAAATGCAGTACTACCATTGATAGCAGCTAGCCTATTAACAAGTGAAAAAATCTCTATAGAAAACGTACCTAAAATTACGGACGTTAGTAACTTAATTACAATACTAGAGAAGCTAGGTGTTGATGTTATCAAACAAAACAACCAACTGGTAATCAACGCTAAGAGTGTAGATGTGTCAAAAATGCCAGATAACTTAGTCGGCAAACTAAGGGGATCAATACTATTAGTAGGTAGCCTTCTCGGCAGAAAAGGTGAAGTGACCCTCCCACAACCCGGAGGAGATATTATTGGAGCCAGACCAATTGACGTACATCTAGATGCGCTAAAACAGCTTGGCTGCAAAGTAGATCAAAGCGGAAATAAGATACACATAGATGGTAAGAACCTAAAAGCTGGTCGCGTAGTACTCAGAGAATTCTCAGTCACAGCCACTGAAAATATAATGTTAGTAGCCGCAACGTTACCCGGCAAAACAACTATTCATATAGCTGCTAGTGAACCACATATAGTTAATCTAGCTGAACTTCTAAGTAAAATGGGTGCAGATATTGAAGGTGCCGGAACACACACTATAACAATCACCGGGAAAAAGAAACTATCCGCGGCTAGCGTAACAACCATTCCAGATATGCTTGAGGCTGGTTTTTTCATCTTATTAGCAGCCGCTACCAAATCAAACATTAATGTCACCAACGTACCGATTGAAGATCTAGATTTATTTTTCAAAAAGCTAGATGATATTGGCGTGGACTATGAAATAAAAGAAAATACAGTACAAATAAAACCAGCTCCCTTAAAAAGTTTTAGCGTGCAAACAATACCGCATCCTGGAATTGCCACCGACCTACAAGCACCTTTTTCTGTTGTAGCATCACAAGCAGATGGCGCTACCTTAATCCATGATCCAATGTACGAAAGCCGGTTTAAGCACTGCGATGAGATGATAAAAATGGGGGCCTCCGTAACAGTATGTGATCCGCACAGAGTTATAATAGAAGGACCAACACAACTACACGGGAGTCACATTAACAGTTTAGATATTAGGTCCGGCGCTACTTTAGTTATGGCCGGATTAGTAGCTAAGGGCGAAACCATTATTGAAGAAGCGGAAATTATTGAAAGAGGTTATGCAGATTTAGTCGATAGATTGCAAAAAATAGGCGCAGATATTAAGCAAGTAGACACAGACTCAAGTAACACCGATAGCACTTAAAATGCATTTACCTGTAAACTACTACGAAAAGCAGTATAAAAAAACAAAAATAATAGTATACTAAACTGCTGAAGTTTATATATCAATTTATATAGAATGAATATCACCAGAAAAATCGCTATCGATCTTGGCACCACAAGCACACTAATGTACGTGCCTGGGCGTGGCATTGTTTTAAACGAACCCTCAGTTGTAGCAATCTCTAGTGACGAAAATGCCGTGCTAGCAATAGGACACGAAGCAAAAGAGATGATCGGCAGAACACCAGAATCAATAGTGGCACATCAGCCACTTAAAGACGGTGTCATTGCCGACTACAGAGTAACGGAGGCAATGCTTAGATATTTAATACAAAAAACAGGAGTTTCGGTAAGATTTTTAAGACCTGAAGTTCTAGTATCCGTACCCGCTGGCATAACCAGCACCGAAAGAAGAGCTGTAGTTGATGCCGCTATATCTGGAGGCGCCAGAGCCGCCTACATAATAAAAGAGCCAATTGCCGCCGCCATTGGCGCCGGTATCCCCATCGGAGAAAGCTCTGGTCATATGATAGTAGATATTGGTGGGGGAACATGTGAGGTAGCAATAATATCATTAGGAGGCATCGTCACTTCAAATTCCGCCAGAATTGGAGGCAACAGATTTAATGAAGCTATAATCGAACATGTACGCAAAAGATATGGTGTAGTTGTTGGTAGCCAAACAGCTGAAAAAATAAAGACGGAAATAGCTTCAGCTATCCCCGAGGACGAACCTAAACAAATGACCATAAGAGGTCGTGACCTAGTAACCGGATTACCTAAAGAAAGTACAATCTCCTCACATGAAATAACGGAAGCCTTGCGGGAGCCACTAGAAGAAGTACTGCAGGCAATAAAAACCGTTTTACAAGAGACCCCACCAGAACTAGCAGCGGATGTAATAGATAAAGGCATTGTCGTAAGCGGTGGTGGAGCACTCATGCGCAATATTGATCAATTAATATCTCACGCAACATCTGTCCCTTGTTATATAGCCGATGATGCTTTGGTTTGTGTAGTTAAAGGCGCTGGAGCCGCCCTTGAAAATATTGAAGCCTACAAAAGAAGTGTTTTGCTGACAAAATAACACCAAGCATAAAAACAATCACCTCTAAAATAATAATTTATTGTTGCTTAGATTCCTCCTATAAATTACTGTTAATCGATGTATTACCAGGGGGATTTAAAAATAGCCATAGTTCATGATGAGCTAACAAGACGTGGCGGAGCTGAAATAGTGCTTGAAGAATTATTGAGACTATTTCCAAAGGCAGACATCTATACTCTCTACGCTGGAAAACAACCGCAAATAAAAATAGACAACGAGACAAAGGATGTAAAAACGTCGTATCTCCAGAAAGCACCATTGTGGTTTAAAAGACACCCATCCCGTTTATTGCTAGCCCTGCCACATGCAGCCGAACAATTCGATTTATCCGCATACAACCTCGTTATAAGCAGCTCAAGCGCTTTCAGTAAGGCCGTAGTAACCAGAGTAAACGTAATGCACCTATGTTATTGCCACACCCCCACACGATACCTATGGGATGCCACGCATGAAGTATTAAAACGAAACAAGTCGATACTGGTTTGGCCCGCTAGATTTATTTTGCACTACTTACGAATTGTAGATTATGCCGCCGCCCAAAGAGTGGATAAATTTATAGCCAATTCTGTTTACACAAAAAAACGAATTAAATCATACTATCGCCGCAATAGTGAAGTAATATATCCTCCTATAGACACAACCTTCTTTACCCCGTCTGCTACCGAAAATGAATATCAAAATAAGTATTTTTTATGTGTTGGCCGCCTCAGCCAAGCAAAACACTATGACCAGGCAGTAAGAGTATCGAGCAAACTAGGTATGCAGCTCATCGTTATCGGCAGAGGAAGAGACAACGCAAATTTACGAAAGCACGCCAACAACAAAGTTAAGTTTATTAATAACGTAACCAAAGAAGAACTTCGCACCTATTACAGACAAGCAAGAGCTTTAATACAAACAGGAGTAGAAGACTTCGGTATGGCTTCAGCAGAAAGCCTAGCTTGCGGCACGCCAGTTATAGCGCTAGGTCGTGGTGGTGCGCAAGAAATTATTGATGACGGAGTTACCGGAGTTCTTTATGAAGACCAAACCGACGAAGCTTTAGCTGATGCCATCAGAAGGTTCACAGATATTGAAAAAAAGTTTAAACGAGGAATTCTACAATCTTCTGTATTGAAATTTAGCACCCATAATTGGCAAGAAAAAATTATAAACAAGGTAGTTAAAGATCAAATAAAAACATAAACACTTATTCGCCTTACTTTTTTAGTAAAGGATTGTTAAATTATAAGTAAGTTTAGTTTTTAACATATATATATGAAATATTCTCTTTCTACCGAACATTTAACATTAGGAGAAACTGATTTAGATCTAATAGAGAAAAAGATGGATAGATTAGAAAAATTCTTAACTCCTCCTTTTCAAGCTAAAATAACTCTTCGTCACGACACCCATCATAAACGCGGTGACGTTATAACCTGTCGTATCAATATTGAAAACAACGGTAAAGTATTTTTTGCAAAACGAGTTTCAGATAACACCCAAAACGCCATAGATGAAACTACCTCAGTATTAAAGAAAAAACTCTCCCGACATAGAGATAAACTCAAGAAAAAAAGATGGTGGCGTAGCCGCTAATATTTTAGCTATCAGTGTATAATAGGACCTAGTATTCGACTGGACTAAAAGTGGTTCAATTTGTATGTTATGCCAATGGCTTGGTTAAAGATATTCAACAAAGACGCAAGATTTGAAAAGGCTGCACAACAGTACGATCCTGTTGTGGAGCGCATTAATGACATGTCAGAAAAGATGAAGAAGCTGACAGACGAAGAACTAAAAAATAGCGTCACTAAATATAAAGGAAAAAGCAACAAAGAATGCCTAGCTCATAAAGAAGAGATATTTGCCGCCGTCAGAGAAGGTAGTGCACGCATATTAAAAATGAGGCATTTTGATGTGCAGCTCAAAGGTGGTCTAGCCTTGCTAGATGGAAGTATTGCCGAAATGAAAACAGGAGAAGGTAAAACTTTAGCCGCCACCCTACCCCTTATAGTTTTTGGTTTAACTGGAAAGGGAGCACACCTAATAACCGTTAATGAATACTTAGCTGCTCGTGATGCCGAATGGATGCGCCCCTTGTATGAATTCTTCGACCTTAGAGTCGGCACGTTAGTGCACGATCAATCACCACAAGAAAAACAAGAAGCATATAGCGCAGATATTACTTACGGAACTAATAATGAATTTGGCTTTGATTACCTGCGAGACAACATGGCCCAAGACAAGGAAAGCATGGCCCAAGGTAAATTAAACTTTGGAATTGTAGACGAAGTAGACAGTATTCTAATCGATGAAGCCAGAACCCCCCTTATTATCTCAGCCCCAGATTCAGAATCCACTGTATTGTATGATCAATTCTCTACACTAGTACCACAACTGGAAGCTGAAGAAGATTACAACATCGACGAAAAACGACGAGCAGTGACCTTAACAGACAATGGCACTAGCAAAGTTGAACAGATGCTGAACATCGACAATATTTATGAAGAAAAGGGAATCAGATTCGTACATCACTTAGAGCAAGCCTTGCGAGCTCACACACTTTACCAAAAAGACAAAGACTATGTGGTAAAAGACGGACAAGTTGTTATTGTCGACGAGTTTACAGGCAGAATGATGGAAGGCAGACGTTATGCAGAGGGCTTGCACCAAGCTATTGAAGCTAAAGAAAAAGTTAAGGTTCAACAAGAGAGCAGAACGTTAGCTACAATAACATTCCAGAATTTTTTCAGACTGTATGATCGACTCGCAGGTATGACCGGTACCGCTATTACATCCGCCGAGGAATTTGAAAAAGTATACAACCTAGAAGTAATGGCTATTCCCACAAACCAAGTACTAGTTCGAAAAGACAAACCAGACCGCATATACGTAGACGAAAAATCCAAACTAAATGCATTAGTGCAGCTAATAAAAGAGAAGCACGAAAAAGGACAACCTGTATTAGTTGGAACAATAGCCATAGAAAAATCCGAATACCTATCCCAACTACTATCCAGGGAAGGCGTTACCCACGAAGTACTCAACGCCAAACAACATGCTAGAGAAGCTGAAATTATAACTAAAGCCGGACAAAAGGGAGCTGTTACCATCTCCACTAATATGGCTGGTCGCGGAACAGATATTAAATTAGGTGAGGGAGTATCTGACGTAGGTGGCCTATTTGTTATAGGAACCGAACGACACGAAGCTAGAAGAATAGATAATCAGTTAAGAGGACGCTCCGGACGACAAGGGGACCCCGGCATGACACAGTTTTTTGTTAGTCTCGAGGATGACGTTATGAGAATTTTTGGCGGCGAAAAGATTAAAAACATAATGACTAAACTCAAAATTCCAGAAGATGAAGCTATAGAGAATAAAATGGTAACCAGAGCAATAGACGGAGCTCAAGAGAGAGTCGAAGGTTATTACTTCGACATGAGAAAACAAGTACTGTCTTATGACGATGTATTAAACAGACAACGCGGAGCCATTTATACACTGAGACGCGGTGTTTTATTAGATTCTGTTTGGCGAGAAGCAAAAATAAAGGAAATAAAGCTCCATGAATATATAAATGAACTTATAGACAGTCAGTCAGAACAGATAGTGCAAGTGCACTGTGCCGATGAAAAAGTAGACAAGTGGGATCACAACGAAATAGGAGAATCCGTCGCCGCTTTAACAGGCCTAGACAAAGATACCCTGAAAAAAGAGTTTAAAGAAAACCTAGATAAATTTGCACCCGAAGGCCCCGAAAAAGCTCAAGACAATCTAGAAGCTTTAGTTGAAAGCAAGATGAAGGGCTATTGGCAAACCCGAGTGAGCGAATACGGAGAAGAGGTTATCCAGCAACTAGAAAGAGCTGCCGCCCTAAGAGCTATCGATACTCACTGGATGGATCATCTTGATGCTATGGATTACGTAAGGACCGGAATTGGTCTCAGAGGATACGGACAACGCGATCCATTAGTTGAGTATCAGAAAGAAGGATTTCAAATGTTTCAACGACTGCTTGGCACTATAAAAGCCTCATTAATAGAAGTAGTGTTTAGAGCCCAACCAGCCTTCGCGAATGCCCAAGCTGGAGTAGTTCCAACGAATCAAAGAGAAGCAGGTGGCCAAGAGGGTAGCAACCTTCATAATCTAGCCGTGAACAAAGGTGGGTCAGCGCCACAACAACAAACAAGCGCAGCAGACAAACCACCCGAAGCACAAACAATTAAAAATGAAAAAACAGTTGGTAGAAATGATCCCTGCACATGCGGTAGCGGCAAGAAGTACAAGAAGTGTCACGGCGCATAACTATTTTTTAAAAATAATTTATGATACCTGGTTTTAAAACAGGCCCACTAAGCTGGGAGGAAGGCAAGAGCCTTGTGCTTAATGAAAAAGCACAGATGTGTGAGATCTGGTTCAGAGTAGATAAAAGTGAAGAGTATAACGAATATTTTAAATGGCTGGCAAAACATCAGATTACAATAGGTTTACATCACTGGGCTGTGTGCAAAGGTGGTATCAAAAACAACCTATCAACTCACAACAAAGAAGTCAGGAACGAAACAATAGCGCAAATAAAAGAATCAATAAATATTAGTAGTGAGTATGGATGCGTTTATGTAAACATTCATCCAGGAGCCCTTTTCTTAGAAAAAGTAACTCTTTCTCCATGGGCGTCAGTACTAATGAAGAATACGAAGCCTACCGAAGAAACAGAAGCAAACAAACTTACACTGGAAGCAGCAATCGAACTAGATGCTTACGCGAAGAAAAAAGGAACTATGTTATTCGTCGAAACTATACCAAGCTCTGAGTGTATAGTTGGCGGTGATCGCAATAACGTTTACCAACCCCAAAACACTTCCCTAGAAGTCATGAAAGACTTAGCGCGCGAAGGTATTACGATAGCAAACGACCTAGCTCATACAGCAGCTTTCATAGAAAATAACACCACTCCTAGCAAAAAAGATTTATGGCAAACTCTTATTAATTTCACCGAAGCAACACACGCAGCGACAAAATTGCTACACGTAAACACCTTACAACCACCATATAATGGAACTGATTCACATGACGGGATTACAGACGAAAATTTTGCAGCAGGAGTTCTCCCAAACGAGGAGCAAATGAAGGAAATATTAGGTATCTTTAAAGAACGAGACGATATCTATTTAGTTCCTGAACCTAAACAAAATATGAAAGAAAACCATTTGGCTTTGAAAAAAATGGTAGCCGAGCTATAACAAGGTATAAGACTATGCGAGAACGAAAAAAACTTTGGCTAATAATTATCGGTATTGTTGCACTAACAGGACTTTCAGGCTGGCTGAACAGCCCCGTGCACCCAAGCATTAGAATTGGTCAACTAGAACGAGACCTAAACATAAAACTCGGGTTAGACCTACAAGGTGGTGCCCACCTTATATACAAAGCCGATTTGAGCGGCATCACAGCAGATGAAGCAACTGATGCCTTAGCAGGCGTACGAGACGTTATAGAAAGAAGAGTAAATGCATTTGGCATATCTGAGCCCGTTATTAGAACTAACAAATCAGGGGATGAACACAGGGTTATAGTGGAGTTAGCAGGCGTACATGATCCCAATGCTGCTATCGAGTTAATAGGAGCAACTCCTCAACTAGATTTTCGTCGAGAAGTTGGCGAAGAAGAAGCGCTTGAACAATTTAATATTGACGACCCCACCGCTTTAACTGGCCCGGTTTTTGAAAGAACTCAATTAACAGGAAGAAGCTTAAAAAGATCCTCTGTCTCATTTGATCAAACAAGCAGTCAGCCTCAAGTTAATTTAGAGTTCGACGGAGAAGGAACAGATATTTTTGCTGATCTAACAAAAAATAATCTAGGAAAAAGAATCGCAATATACTTAGACGAAGTACCAATTAGCGCTCCCGTTGTTCAGTCGGAAATCACAAACGGACAAGCCGTAATATCTGGTGGTTTTAGCTTAGAAGAAGCGAAGCAACTATCACAACGATTAAATGCTGGGGCCCTGCCAGTGCCTATTGAATTAATAGGGCAACAAACTATTGGCCCTTCTTTGGGTAGCCTCTCTATCGAACGCAGCATAAGAGCTGGTATGTTCGGTCTTATCGCCGTTGTAGTTTGGATGATCATCTACTATCGACTACCAGGAATCATCGCCTCTACATCCTTAGTAGTTTATGCGACTCTATTCCTAGCCATAGTTAGAATAATGCCAATCACGCTAACCTTAGCCGGAGTAGCCGGCTTTATACTAACCGTAGGTATGGCAGTTGATGCTAACGTATTGATCTTCGAAAGATTAAAAGAAAATTTGAGACTTGGAAGAAGTGTACCTTTCGCAGTTCGAGACGGCTTCAAAGAAGCTTGGGACTCAATTCGAGCATCAAATATATCTAGCCTATTAACCGCGCTTGTGTTGTATGCTTTTGGAACATCAATGGTAAGAGGTTTCGCTATAACTTTTGGTTTGGGAATTATACTGTCAATGTTCACTGCAATTGTCGTTACTCGTACGCTACTAACATTAATTTTAAGTTCAAAGATAACGCAAAAGTCAGTACTGCTAGGCGTTAAAAATATCAAACAAGCATCATGATACTAAAAACAAAATTATGGCTTATCATTTCGTTAGTTTCACTACTGTGCAGCTCGTTAATAATAGTTGTAATACGACCGACCTGGGGGATAGACTTCACCGGTGGCTCTCTATTAGAACTTCAGACCGAAAACCAAGACATTGAAAAAATTCGCGACCTGCTTAACAACGAAACAGATATTAGTCTGTCAGTTCAAGAAGGAAGTGACGAAACATTAATTGTTAAATCCACGCCACTTACTGAAGCTGAGCACCAAGAGATAATCACACTACTAAGAAGAGAGAACATATTAAAAGAAGAACTCAGATTTGAATCAATTGGTCCCACGATAGGAGCGGAGCTAAGACGTAAATCATTAACCGCCGTATCTCTAGTAGTAGCAGTTTTAATTGCTTATTTAGCATATACGTTTAGGCAAGCCTCTGGCTTTATAGCCTCATGGAAATTCGGCTTAGCCGCAGTCTATGCCCTAATGCATGACTTACTGTTCGTAATGGCAATATTTGTCTTGTTAGGTAAATTTGGCGGTGTCATGATAGACACATTATTCGTCACAGCAATGCTAGCCATATTGGGTTACTCAGTAAATGACACAATTGTAATATTTAATAGACTAAAATCTGAATGGACTATAAACCGCAACGAAAGCCTGGCTACCATCTCAGATAACGCTGTTAAAAAAAGTCTGGTGCGATCGTTGAATACATCGTTTACAACGTTACTTGTTTTAGGAGCCTTGCTACTTTTCGGTGGCTCTACAATCAGATGGTTTATCGTCGCCTTAGCCTGCGGAACTATTGTCGGAACCTACTCGTCTTTGTTTATAGCGCCACCAGCTCTTCACTTCTTGGCCAAGGTTAGAAGATAAAAATATTACTGCCATATAAAGAAGTTCAATTATTACACCCAAACAAACAATAAATGAGTGGATCGAAATAGCTGGCGAACAAGCGCCCATAATAGCGACCGGAAACGATCCAGAAGAAATCAATAATTTAATAGAAGAAGTTGTAAGTACAGGTGTACAAAATAAGACACTCAACAGCCTCGAGATTACCAGAATAGAAGCAGACAAAAACACCATCTCTATAAGCCAAATACGAGACTTAATTAAAGGGTTGTCTCTCACTTCGATGGGTTCACGCAAACTTGCAATCATATATGATGCTCATAAATTGAGTATGCCTGCAGCTAATGCGCTACTAAAATCATTAGAGGAGGCACCAGATTACATCAGATTCATTCTAATGACATCATGGCCAAGCCGACTACCTGTAACTATATTATCTCGCTGTATCCGTGTTCGCGTTACACCCACAACCAAACAAGTTACCACCAATGAAAAAGTTACAGACATAAGAAAAACCCTTAAGGCAGGAGCTCTAGAGCACGAAGATATTGAAACATTAGGAACAGCTATTAGTAATTCCTTAAGAGCCTCGGGACCAAACAATGAATTAAGGAAACTAACTATGCGCCTAGTAGACTATTATCGAATAAAAGGCAGTAATGGCAATGAAAAATTAGCTAGGGAAGTATTGCTCACACATTTACCATATAATTAAAGCATGACGTAAGTCACATATTAATCAATTAATATTTAAAAGAAATAAAATATGTCATTAAAAGAAAATTTTGAACTGTTTGAATTACAAAAAGGTGAAGTTACCACCTGGTACGCCGAAGAAATTGCCGGCATCAGGACAGGACGCGTAACACCCAACTTGGTGGCCAACGTAAACGTTGATCATTATGGAACAAAAACTCCAGTGAGCGGCTTGGCGTCAGTAAATAATTCAGACGCACGAACTTTGGTAATTACTCCATGGGATAAAGGAGTAATTCAACCTATCGAAAAAGCACTAACCGAAGCTGACCTTGGAGTAATGCCTAGCGTAGACGGCGAAGTGATTAGAATCGTGTTTCCTTCCATGACCGAAGAATCACGAGAACAAACGACAAAACAACTGCATAAGAAAACCGAGGAAGCTCGTGTTCGTTTACGACAAGCAAGAGACGAGGCGTTAAGAGAGATAAAAATAGAAAAAGACAAAGGAGACCTCACTGAAGATGACTTCTATGAAGGCAAGAAAACATTAGATGAAATGATTGAAAAGGCAAATAAATCACTTGAGGAAGTAACCACTAAAAAAGAAGAAGAGATACAAGCCATTTAATTTAATTGTTTCTAAAATTTTCTGCGTACGACCAATGCATTTAGTTAAAAACATTGTCTTATTGCAACTAACATAAATTATCGCTTTTATTGCAATCCAAGACTCTAAAGTCGCTAAATGGCCTCTAGCATTAACGCACACGTACCTGTAAGATTTAGGAATGTTAAGATACTCAAGAGTGCTCAATAAATGATTTGGTTAACAGTAATTGTATTTGTGCTTATGTTGCTAGCATTAGTGCTAGCCCATGAAGCAGGGCATTTTATCGCCGCCAGACGTGCTGGATGTAGAGTGGAAGAATTCGCTTTTGGTTTTCCTCCCCGGCTGTGGTCATTCAAGAAGGGTGGAACACGATACTCTTTTAATTTATTGCCCCTAGGTGGATATGTAAAAATCGAGGGTGAAGACATGCAGGAAGAAAAACCTGGTCCTCATAGCTTTGGTAGCAAAGGGGTATTTCCTAGGCTCTTCATCTTAGTAGCTGGAGTTACTATGAATATTGCATTAGCCGCAATATTGCTAACCATACAAGCAGGTATAGGCGTACCCACACTAGTAACTGATCAAAACCACGAGATAGTACGAAATCTAAAAACCTTTATCGTAGACGTTGACGAAGGATCACCAGCCGAAGCGGTTGGTTTAAAACGATACGATCGCATTGTCAGTATTGGTTCTGTTATTGATCCAACTATCAATGAGGTTACAAGCGTTGTTGACCAAAATCTAGGACACGAATTAGAGATGGAGGTAGAAAGACAAGGGCGACACATAACAGTTCAAGCTGCGCCCCGCACCATAGCACCACCCCAAGAAGGTGCTCTGGGAATTGTTTTACAGATGACTGGCTTAGAAAAAACAGTCTGGTGGAAAACCCCTTGGGTAGGAGTCAAAAGAACAGGCCAGGCCTTGTGGCTTATTGTCTCAGAATTCAGTTCGATCATACAAAAAATAGTAACGCAACAAACAGTAAGCGATGTTGTAGCCGGTCCCATCGGAATAGCAGTATACACAAACGAAATGACTAATTTAGGCTTAAGTTATATACTAGAATTCGCGGCGTTTATTAGTATAAACCTAGCTATTATTAATATTCTACCAATCCCCGCATTAGATGGAGGTAGAATAATGTTCGTACTACTAGAGGTAATTTTACGCAGAAAAATACCAACCAAGATCGAACAAATGAGTCATACAGCTGGCTTTATACTATTAATTCTTCTAATGTTATTCGTAACATTCAAAGACGTCGGCAAGTTTTTCTAAATTCTATTATGCGTTACTCAAAAATATTACTACGTACAAACAAAGAAGCACGTAAATTTGATTCAATCAATGCAACCTTACTGCAAAAAGCAGGTTTTATTGATCAAACAATGGCTGGAGTATACACATTCCTACCTTTGGGGTGGCGCGTGCTTAATAAAATAGAAAATATTATTCGAGAAGAAATGAATACTGTTGGAACAGAAATGCTAATGCCATCATTAGCACCAAAAGCCTTATGGGAAACAACCGGAAGAGATGACATTAATATTTTATTCAAAGCCACCGGCGCTAATGAAGCTTCGACTAGACGAAACGACGCCTCATATATTATTAATCCCAGTCACGAAGAAATAATCACTCCAATAGCTCTTAAAATGAAGCCTAGCTACAAAGACTTACCTTTTGCCGTATACCAAATTCAAACTAAGTTCCGTAACGAAGAAAGACCAAAATCTGGCTTAATGCGAGGCCGAGAATTCCGCATGAAAGACTTATACAGTTTTCACACCACTAAGGAAGACATGTTGGCATACTACGAGAAAGTAAAGGAGCTATATACAAAAATCTTTGCTCGTCTAGGTATAGGCGATGACACCTACATAACGAAAGCCTCAGGCGGAGTTTTCACAAAAAGCTTTACCCACGAATTTCAAACTACATGCGACAGTGGTGAAGACACAATATATATAGATAGAGACAAGAAAGAAGCTTGGAACGAAGAAGTTATAAAAGAAGAAGACAAAGAAAAGCTAGAAACTAAACAAGCTAGCGAAGTAGGTAACATCTTTCCTTTGGGAACCAAATACTCAGAAGCCTTTGGCTACACCTACACCGATGAATCGGGTAATAAGAAACCGGTCGTCATGGCATCTTATGGTATTGGCTCAAGCAGAGTCATGGGCGTACTTGTTGAAAAATTTCATGATGACAGGGGCATTATCTGGCCAGACAATATAGCTCCTTTTCAAGCCCACTTAGTCGTAATCAATGCTCAGCAAGAAGAAACTGTGAGTAAAAAGAGTGAGGATATATATAAGGATCTTGAAGCTCAAGGAATTGAAGTATTATTTGACGACAGAGAATCAGCTTCCGGTGGCGAAAAACTAGCTGACGCCGATTTAATAGGAATCCCATGGCGCATTGTTGTGTCCAGTAAAACCGGAGATAAAGTAGAGCTGAAAAAAAGAGACAAAGAAGAAACTCAGTTAGTTGAAACAGAAGAAATGATCAATATAATTACCAAAAATGAAAATAGCAGATAAAATATTTGGTGCCTTCTCCCAAGACATTGGCATCGATTTAGGCACAGCTAATACTCTCGTTTATGTGCACGGACGCGGCATTATTATCAACGAACCATCAGTAGTAGCCATAAATAAAAAAACGGGGGATGTATTAGCAATAGGAAAAGACGCCCAACGCATGGTAGGCAAGACGCCAGCACACATTGTCGCAGTCAGGCCCCTGCGAGATGGAGTTATTTCAGACTTTGAAGTAACCGAGCAGATGTTACGATACTTCATTCAAAAAGTTCACCAAGAAGGTTTCCATATATTACCCAGACCAAGAATTGTCATTGGTATTCCTTCATCAGTCACTGAAGTTGAAAGACGAGCAGTAGAAGAAGCTAGTTTAAGAGCTGGAGCAAGAAACGTTTTCTTAATTGAAGAATCAATGGCAGCAGCTATTGGCTCCCGCATGCCTGTCCATGAAGCAACGGGTAATATGATTGTAGACATTGGCGGCGGCACAACGGAAGTATCAGTAATATCTCTAGGAGGAATTGTCGCCAGCAAAACTCTACGCGTCGCTGGAGATGAAATGAATGAAAATATAGTCCAATACGCACGAGACAACTTCAACATGCTTGTTGGTGAAAGATCAGCAGAAGATGTAAAAATTAGAATCGGCTCCGCTATTGAACTTAGCACCCCACTAGAAACACCACTTCGAGGACGAGATTTAGTAACCGGATTACCTAAAGAGATTATACTAAGCGACACACAGGTTAGAGAAGCGCTGCAGCGATCACTATCAACTATTATTTCAGCTGTCAAAAGCACCGTAGAAGAAACCCCTCCAGAATTAATAGCAGACATTATCGAATACGGTATTACTTTAGCCGGTGGCGGCAGCCTTATTCGAGGACTCGATCAAATTATTCAGCAATCAACCCAAATTAAAACGAAATTAACTGAGGATCCTTTAACTAGTGTCGTGCGCGGAACTGGCTTTATTTTAGAAGACTTAGAAGCGGTACAAGAACTGCTTCTGCCAAACGTACACGATGTTCAGTTAAAATAACTAGCACGCAAAGTTGCAACTTTTTGTAAGTTTACTCACAGTTGAAGAGTGGAAAAGAGAAATAAAATAGTATTAGCACTTCTAGGACTAGTAATAACAATATTACTAATTTTGTTAACTCCACTTATGTCTGGATTACGAAATGCCGCTTGGACCACCTGGGTGGTCACAATAGGGAAAGCATTCAACACGGGCCCACTAGAAGTAACAAACAACGTAAAACAACAAATGGAAACTCTAGTAGCGGAGAATGCACGCCTAAAAGCTGAATGTTCTGATTACGACAGAATATCCGAACAAATTGGCTCTGCTACTTTTAATGACTACCAATCAATTAAAGCGCGAGTAATGGCACGCCCCGTAGACACATTTCATTCCCAATACACTCTGAATCGTGGAGCAAAACACGGATTAGTCTTAAATGCCCCTGTAATAATACGAGAGTCTATACTTATAGGCTTCATAACCGAACTCAGCGAAAACGTATCAAAGCTACAATTACTTACTCACCCAGAATCAAACTTACCAGCAGAAATCATACAAGAAGAAAAAAACAGCAGGGGACTCGTTAGAGGTAAATCTTTTACTGCGGTAGAAATGGTCACTATTCCCCGAGACGCTGAAGTTTTAATCGGACAAGAGGTAACAACAATGAGTCAAAACGATTTAATCCCCCAAGGACTATTAATAGGTAGCATAAGCGAGACAGAAGATGAAGAATACGAACCATACCAAAGAGCTAGATTAACTCTTCCATATAATAACAGTGACCTTGTCGCAGTAAGCATATTAGTTTCTCTATGAGAACCGTTGCCAAAGAAATATTTTTTGTAATATTACTTGTAACCTTCAGCTTCTTAGTCAGTAAATATATTTGGTTAATGCCACTCATCCTATTCTTACCAATAACGTTAACCTACACGGTAGACAACCCTTTAATTTACTTAGTCTTACTAGGAATCTTCGCAGAACTATTTGCATTCTCACCTCCCGGATTAATCTTCATAGTAGCCTTGTTACCATGGATCATTTATATGTTACTTGGCAAACTACAGGTAGATATGAGTCTGCTTTTCGCCGCCGTAGTATTATTAACCGTCCTACTGCAGATTGGTATAATATATTCATCAAATATCTATATCGCTAAAGATATATTAGTCGTGCCGTGGCTAACCGTCATACCCATGATATTGTTCACATCCATTGTCGCACTATTAACTTCAGTGGCCGTATTTTTTAATCGTTCAGAATAAATACATCAGATGAAGACAGACCCTGAAATAGGCATCATTGAGAATATCCCCATTACCAAGACAGCAGTAATAGAAAGATATTCTTTTCTAAAAATACTTCTTGTTATCGTAGTGTCCATACTCGTTGCCAGGAGTTTTTACTTGCAAATACTTCGCGGCGATGACCTGCATCTTCAAGCCGAAGATAACAGAGTTTCTTTCGTGCCCCAGTTAGCTCCCCGTGGAATTATTTACGACCGGTACGGAAAACAAATGATTGAAAACATTGCCAGCACGGATGTAGTATTAGACCCCTTAATAATGCCCACAGAGGAACATGAAGCCCCTCTAATAGACGGGTTAACAAAATACCTAGATATGGAGCCAGATGAAGTAAGACAAGTCCTGGGCAAAGCACGGCAACAAACGAGAACAGTCTTGCTAGAGAAGGCATTAAATCATGATTCAGTTATAGAGCTTGAAGGCGCTATTAATACTCTGCCGGGAGTAAAACTAGTTTCTTCCTCAGTAAGAAACCACTTATTCCCATATTCGATGGCTCACATATTAGGGTATACAGGTTTAGTCAACGAGAATGAACTCAAAAATAACGAGTACCTAACAATGAATGACACCACCGGTAAGTCGGGTATCGAAAAACAGTACGATCAAATATTGAGAGGTAAACATGGAGCTTCATACGTAGAAGTAAACGCAGCTGGTCATCCACAAAAAGAGTTAGGCCTAGACGAACCCGTACCTGGTAATGATCTTCAGTTAACCGTTGATGCTGAATTCCAAGATTTCATATTTAACCTATTGGCGGAAAACGAAACCATTGGTTCTATCATTGCCTTGGATCCCAGATCTGGCGCCATAAGAGCTCTGGTAAATTATCCTGCCTATGATCCAAATGCTTTTTCACAACCAGGTAAATTTAGTGAATCAACAGTTTTCTTCGGAGATGAACGACAACCTCTTTTTAACCGCGCCATCTCAGGTTCATATGCGCCTGGATCAACTATTAAACCCTTGATTGCAGCCGCCGGTTTACAGGAAGGTGTTATTACTAGAAATACTTCTTTCTTATCTACGGGTGGAATAAATATTGGCATCTGGAGTTTTCCTGATTGGAAATCCGGTGGTCATGGACAAACAAACGTTACAAAAGCTATCGCTGAATCTGTTAATACTTTTTTCTACTTACTAGCTGGGGGAGATGAAAATATCAAAGGCTTGGGTGTTGAAAAAATAACTGAATATTTGAGCGCTTTTTCTTGGGGGAAAACAACGGGAATAGACTTGCCCAATGAAGCCGAAGGTTTTTTACCTTCAGCTGAATGGAAAAAAGAAGTCAAAGACGAAAGATGGTATATAGGAGATACTTATCACCTAGGAATAGGCCAAGGTGATGTTCTGGTGACTCCACTGCAAGTGGCGGTCGGCACCGCAGCCATTGCTAATGGCACGACAGTTTATCAACCATTCATTGTCGCCGACAAGGTAGCCCAAAACTCTTCCCGAACCGAACATAAAACCAAGATCCCCATAAACAAGTCTCATATTCAAACGGTTCAAGAAGGCATGAGGCAAGCCGTATTAGAAGGATCAGCCCGCAGACTATCCTCATTACCACTAGCAGTTGCCGGCAAAACTGGTACCGCACAATTCGCTGGAGGAATAGAAAATACACATGCGTGGTTCACAAGCTTTGCTCCTTACGACACCCCTGAATTAACTGTTACCGTACTACTAGAAAAAGGAGGTAAAGGTGATGAGCATGCGGTTCCGATCGCTCAAGAAATATGGCAGTGGTGGCATGAACATGAAAAAAATAATTAATCTTTACAAACTCTCCAGTGACTGCTAATAATAAGTAGCAAGATTGCACAATTTCAACCTCATAAAAAAGTGTCAAAGAGGTATGACAAAGTGTGAAAAAGTTATCTTGACCCAATCACGCAAGACTCATAAAATTCTATTCTAGCAATCAGACGTAAAAAAGCGCTCAAAGAAAGGGCGCTTTAGAAATAGTTTAACTAGTTAATTTAATTATGGTAATCAATATGAAAGAAACATATTTAACTCAAGAAGGCTACAACGAGATGCAAGCAAAGCTGAATGACCTTAAGACTGTTCGCAGACGTGAACTAGCTGAAGCTATTCATACAGCCAAAGAACAAGGCGACCTATCTGAAAACGCTGAGTACATTAGCGCCAAAGAAGAGCAACGCAGAATTGAAAGACAAATTTCCGACCTTGAAAGCGCAATAAAACATGCTCAAGTTGTTAAGAAAGCAGCCACAGACAAAGTTAGCGTAGGTAACTTCGTTAAATTAAAATGCGACGGCGAAGTTATAGATTACCGAATCGTAGGCTCCAATGAAGCTGACCCACTGGCGTTAAAAATTAGTAATGAGTCACCTATAGGACAAGCACTAATGGGGAAAATAAAGGGAGAAAAAGTCACTATCCCCACACCAGCAGGAGAAAAGAATTGTGAAGTTATAGACATCCACTAACCCAAAAAAGGTAGGGCGACAATTTTAAAAAAGGATAATGACAACGAAAGAGGTTTATTATTTATGATATTCTCTTTATTCTAATAAGTGATGGCAGAAAAACGTTTACATGAAATTAGGGATTCTCGTCTTAAGAAAAGACAGGCCCTTATTGATGCCGGCAAAGATCCTTATCCAGCAGAAGCACGACGAACACACACAACTGCTGAGGTACTAAATAATTTTGAGCAACTTGAAGCTGACACTCACCCTATACTAATGACCGGAAGAATTACCGCTCTCAGGCAACATGGCGGTGTTACCTTCCTAGATTTTTCCGATGCCTATGGACAGATGCAATTACAAGTGACTCTTGATGACGTTGGTGAAGAACAATACAAAGAAATTAGCAACATAGACATTGGAGATTTTTTGCAAGTAGCAGGCAAAGCCATCACTACTCAACGCGGCGTCAAAACACTATCGCTTGAACAATGGAACTGGTTATCAAAAAGCATCCGACCACTACCAGACAAATGGCACGGATTAAAAGACCCCGAAAAAAGATATCGCCGCAGAGAACTAGACTTACTACTAAACGATGAAGCCAGAGCTCCCATCGTTATAAAAAGTGAAACTATTGATTGGGTAAGAAAACATTTAAAAGAACAAGGATTCCTTGAAGTCGAAACTCCCATCTTACAACCTCAAGCTGGAGGAGCAGCAGCACAACCTTTCTTAACACACCACAACTCATTAGATACCGACCTATACCTTCGCATAGCACCAGAACTTTATTTAAAAAGATTACTAGTTGGTGGCCTAGAAAAAGTCTTTGAGCTAGGAAGAAACTTTCGTAATGAAGGTATGGACCGAGAACATAATCCCGAATTCACTATGTGCGAATTTTACTGGGCCTATGCAGACTATGAAGACTTAATGGAATTCTCTGAAACCATGATTTCCGAGCTAGTAAAAAGCATCACTGGAAAAAGTAAAATAACTTATCGCGATCAAGAGATAGACTTTTCACCAGGCTGGGAAAAAGTCAGCTACATAAACGTAATGAAAGAGCAGTTCGACATAGACATCCTAGAACAAAAAGATGTATCGAGTTACTTACCAATTTTTACCCAGCACGGTTTAGAAATTCCAAAAGTTCAAACCTACAGTAAATTAGTAGATGAGTTATACAAAGAAGTAATAAGACCTAAATTAGTCCAACCAACATTACTGTACGACTACCCAGTTGAATTGAAACCCTTAGCCAAGACAAAGGCACAAGATAGACGTGTAGCTGAAGTCCTACAGGTTATTGTCGGGGGAACAGAGCTCGTCAATGCATACACAGAGCTAAATGATCCAGTCGAACAACGCGCCCGTTTTGAATCACAACAAGAAGATCGAGCCAAAGGTGATGTGGAAGCAGCAAAAATCGATGAAGACTACTTAGAATCAATGGAATACGGTATGCCCCCAGCTGCCGGATGGGGAATGGGAATTGATCGTATAACCTCAATATTAGCGGATACGCCCTCTATAAGAGATACGATTACGTTTCCATTATTAAAACCAGAAGATAAATCCAAAAAATTATGATCGATATAGAATTAATTAGAGAAGACTTCGAAAACACAGCCGCCAACCTTGGCAAAAGAGGAGTCGAAAAAAAAGAATTAGAGCAATTAAAAGAAGTAGATGAAAAATGGCGCAACCTGACATCTGAAGTCGAAGAAAAGCGAGCAGAACAAAATACAGCTGGTAAAGAATTAGTTAATCTAGATGCAGCAAAAAAAGAAGAAAAAATTAAAGAACTTAAAAAAGTATCCGACATCTTAAAGGAACTCGAGGGCCAACTAGCAGAAGTTGCTGAAGAACGAAACATTTTACGAAACAAGCTGCCAAATCTAATTATTGACGATGTGCCAGTAGGCCCAGATGAATCGGCTAACAAAGTACTACGACAAGTAGGCGAACTTCCTGAATTCAAATTCACACCAAAAGAACACTGGGAATTAGGACAAGACCTAAACATCATTGATACAGAGCAAGCCAGTAAAGTTACCGGTTCAAGGTTTAGCTATATAAAAGGGGACTTAGTACAATTACAATTCGCTTTAGTACAGCTAGCTTTCTCAGTACTGACTAACGAAAAGGAACTGGAAAAAATTATTGAAAAAAATGACTTAGACGTACCAACCGCTCCTTTCATCCCTGTAGTGCCACCAGTAATGGTGCGCCCTGAGGTCTTTGGTCAAATGGCAAGACTGGAACCAAAAGATGAAAGGTACTACATAGAAAGCGATGATCTTTTCCTGGTCGGAAGCGCTGAACACACCCTCGGACCAATACATATAGACAGCACTCTTAAAGAAGAACAACTACCAGCACGCTATGTCGGCTACTCAACTAGTTTTAGACGCGAAGCCGGATCTTACGGTAAAGACGTACGCGGAATTCTAAGAGTCCACCAATTCGACAAACTTGAGATTGAATCTTTCACCGTACCCGAGAAATCTACTCAGGAACAAAATTTCATTGTGGCCATCCAAGAACACCTCATGCAATTACTAGAACTTCCTTATCAGGTGGTAGCAATCTCCACAGGAGACATGGGAGACCCAGACGCTCGACAAATAGATATTGAAACCTGGCTACCTGGCCAAAACAAATACAGAGAAACACACAGCGCAGATTTAATGACCGACTATCAATCCAGACGATTAAAAACAAGGGTAAAGAGGGAAGATGGCAAAGTAGAATTAGTACACATGAACGACGCGACAGTTTTTGCTATCGGCAGAACACTAATAGCAATAATGGAAAACTATCAGGAGGAAGACGGATCTATTAAAGTGCCTAAAGCATTAAAAAACTTTGTCTCTTTTAAACAAATAAAAAAGGCCTAACGAAGTTAAGCCTTTAAGTTAAGAAAAGGACCTGCTCAGAGTGATCTTCAGTGAACTGAAGAATCAACATTTTACGCCCAACCATAGCTGCGTCCCTAATGTAAACACTAGCGCAACTACGTAACAACAATAGATGCAACAAGATATTCATCTCGCATACAACCAAGTCGGGTAACGAATTGAAGCAAAAAGCTGCTTGCGCGCTGGTCAATGACGGCTTTGATCGCAAAGCTACCACAAGTGCCCGATGCAATGTATTGGCTCGTGGATAATTATTCTCCAACCAATCATCAAAGAACTCCTGCATCTCAGCATACATAGTACCCTCCGTCATGTTGCGCGCAAAAACACTCCAATCCGAAATAATGTTTTGCTCAAAAAAATAGCAACACATTAGAAGTTTGTCTCTCACCGCATCCTGTTCATGCGCAGTAACTTTTGAACCAAACTTAAACGCTAGGTCCTTAATTGAGTCAAACTTCCGATACCGCAAATGAGCCAAACATCTATTCTTACATAACTTGATTCGCAGCACCTCAGCAATAGCCACAAACAAAGCACCCTGCATGTTGTAAAGCATGTGATCCTTGTCATAGCCTAACCTTTTCGAAAAACCCATGATTTCCCCCTTTTGCTAAATTGAAAAGGACTATTAACTGGCTAATTAATATAACCTTTTCACTGTCTTGTCAAATCATACTATGTCTTTATATGTTAACAAATATCCGTGATACTAAAGATATGAAATATTGGCCGCTAATAAAAAGAAGATCACCTAAGCAGCAAGAAAGAAAACCGGGCGATTCACTTGGTGTGCGTGGTCGCTTCAAAGTACGCATGCAAACTCTGCGCAGCACTCTCTTGCAGTGGCTATCTATAGCCCTACTGGCTACCTTAATCGTTGTGCCAATCTCTTTATTCGTTTGGCTAGTATTCTTCACTGACGTCTTTAACGTACAAGCAATAACAGTCGTTGATGCCAGAGACGATATCGTAAACGAAGTAAAGCAGATAATAACTGATCAAGTAGAAGGCGGACCAATGGGGAAAAATATTTTCTTTGTTCAAACAGACAGCATGGAACAAGCTATAAAAGCTAAACTCTCAAGCGTAAAAACAATACACGTAGTACGTAAACTACCAGCTACCATTAAAGCAATCGTTCAAGAAAAAGAACCAACCATACTGTTGTTGTCCGGCGGAAAATACTATTTTGTTGATGAAGAAGGAATAGCCTACGAAAAAGCTATGCTCGATACATTGCCCGGCATTGTCCTAACAACAGTTAAGAATAGTGACGAAGGAACTGATGTCACCCTAGGCGTTGTAACCATACAACCCTCGCTGATAGGCTTTTTAAACCTAGCAGAGGAAAAACTACCTAAAGTGATTGGTGCATCAATAGGGGAGGTTTATGTTCCTTCTCTGGCAGCCAGAGAAGTGCATGTCATACTAGATAACAATTGGAAGATCTATTTCGATATAACCAGACCTCCAAAGACACAAATCAATGTCTTAAAGAATCTCTTATCTAACACCGTCACCCCAGAAGAACTACAAGCCATGGAATACATAGATCTCCGTGTACCTAATCGCGTCTATTATAAAACCAGGCTAGGCGATGAAGTTTAATCCTTTGTGTAGTAGCTAATAAAAACGTCAGCTTGATGAGCAAAAACTTCAGGGAAAACCTCAGAAGATAACAGCTGCCAGCTTGCAGGAAGAGATAGTTTCGAGGATCCAAATCCAGTGGTGTCCACTACCCATAGGTTAGACGACTCTTCGAATATATCTGGTCCCACAACATCTTCATCTGTTAGGATCGGCCCACCCGCGAAATGAGACAGTTTGCCAGTTTCAGAATAAAGGTAAGGCCTCACATCAAGATCGTAATCCTCACTCACGTAATGCAAGATCGCAAAATACACAAAAGGTGAACTAACTATTATTTTATCCTCAGGTTGCAACTGACTCACTAATTGTCTTGTTGCCTCGTGAGCTCCAGGCTTTGCTTTAATTTCTAGCTCAGCCCAATAAGACACAAAAGCAAAAAGGAAACCAACAGAAACAAGCGTTATAAGAGTTAAACGGATAGCCTTATGTGGAATACGACTAAGCAGAACAGCTAAACCTATAACTATAAAAAGATGCGCAAAAACAAAAAAACGATCTTGGTATAAACTTTGACCAGTAAATGACAAAACTATACTAAGCACGAACGGCACCGTACCGGATAAAAATATTAGCCAAGCAGCATCATGCACTGTGCCCAATCTTTGCACCGACCGCCTAACCAATAAAACTAGTAATAGCCAAACCACACCAGTAGCCAACATTGGCAACGCAGCGAGTGCTATCCAACCCACACCAACATGGTTAGGTATAAGGGAGGTTGGCGCTAACATCCTATAAAAAGTATCTGGAATAGACCAACCACCAATACTTGGTATCCAATAAGATTCTTGCACCTGTGAATTTTGTGCGAGGAAAGTAGGCAACCAGGGAATAAATAGAGCAACTATTAGAACAAAAGCACCAACAGCTAACCAAAAGGTACGCAACTGAATAATTTCGCCCAACCGCCCTTTTGTTGCCACAACAATAAACCCAAAAATAAACACTGCCTGCGCGGCAATAGAAAAGAAGGCATAGTAATGCACATAAGACAATGCACTAACGCTTAAGGCATAGAACAGCCAATCATATACACGACGATGTCGAACTGCTCTTAAAAGAAACCAAGAAGATAACAATACAAAAAAAGTACCAAGCGTGTACATTCTAGCCTCCCAAGCAAATTGAATTTGAAAACCAGATAAGGCTAGAAGGATAGCCGCCATAAATCCAGCCCGCCTGCTTCGCAAAGCGTCATTAACAAACACGTAACCCATAACAATAGTAAAGCCAGCGAACATCACAGAAAATAATCGAATAGACACAAGCGACGTAGCGAACACAACAGACCAAAGCTTTAACAATATATAATAAAGAGGCGGATGAACATCTGCAGCATCTCGAGCAATCATTTCTGTTAGAGGAAATTGAATAAGTCTCCACGAGAAAGCTTCATCAAACCACAAACTCCGCGCCGTGAGTTCATACGAGCGCAAACCAACCCCAACTATGGCAATAATGATTAATAAAACAATGACGTTCTGACGGGACATGTGTGTATTAAGCTTTACGAATCTAGTTTAAATGTTAGAAAGTTATAATATATAACCTGTTTTATTTTGCCTATAATTACTTTATCATGAAAGCAAGGTAATTAACGCAAAATAACACAAACATAAACTATGGAAGTGCAAACAGACAATCGAGTTATAGCATTAATAAAGCAACGCTTAGATGAAGCTGAACGAAACATCCAGTACGTCCGCCAAGTCCTAGAAGAGAACGAGGGATTAGTGCAACAAAAGATTGGTGATGAAGAGGAAACCTTTGAGGTACCTCAAGAAGGCGAGCAAGTATTGGAAGGAGTTTTTGACGGACAAAATATGCAAGGTAATGACGGCAAAGAATATCCAGTACCACCCAACTATGCCTCCAAGTCCAAACTAGTTGAAGGCGACGTACTTAAACTTACAATTAACGCCGAAGGATCATTCCTGTATAAACAAATAAGTCCGATAGAAAGAAGGCGCATTAACGGACAATTAGTAGTAGACGAACACGGTAACTTCCAAGTAGTAGGAGAAGATGCTACATATAAAGTGTTATTAGCAAGCGTCACTTTCTATAAAGCAGAAGAAGGGGACGAAATAACATTGCTCCTACCAGAAAACGGAGAAGCAGAGTGGGGAGCAGTTGAGAATGTAATACATCGTTAGAATAACGATTAATCTAAAAAATTATGCTAAGAGAACTAATAGACAAAGTGGTTGGGCTGTTCCCAATTAAATATCAAAACACCGCTAAACAATTTGTTAAGTTTGGCGTGACTGGAGTTATTGGCGCCATAGTAGACTTTGGTACATATAATTTCTTAACTCGCGGCATTGGATTCGTGGCTGCCTATACAGTGTTAGGCCAGCACATAATAGTAGCCAATAATATAAGTGTATTTTTTGCGATTATAAGCAACTTCTTATTCAATAAATACTGGACCTTCCGAGATACCAGCAAGCAAGTAGGCAAGCAGTGGGTGGGTTACTTTGGATTAAACTTCGTAACCTGGATATTAAATCAATTCCTTGTCTCATACTTTGCCTTTCAAGTTCTATCTATTGAAGCTACTTTTGGCTCCCAAAAAGATAATGTAGCTAAAGTATTAGCAATTGGAATCATCCTGTTCTTGAATTTCGCCGGTAGTAAATTCCTTGTTTTCAACAAACAACCAAAAAAGTTGAGCGAACCTAACGTGTAGGGTAAGCTCGGTTAGTGGCTACACTATACAGACAATATCGTCCTAGCAGTTTCAAAGAAGTTGCCGGACAAGATCACATAATAGAAACGTTAAAAGCGGCTATTTTGAAAGACCGCTTAACACACGCTTATCTTTTTCATGGCCCCAGAGGAACGGGTAAAACAACGACTGCTCGCTTATTAGCCAAACGCGCAAACTGCCATGACGCTAAAGATGAAGAAGCCTGTGAAAAATGTGTATCATGTACATCTTTTGCAACCAACAGCAATATTGATGTAATTGAGATTGATGCCGCCAGCAACAGAGGTATAGACGATATCCGAGCTCTAAGAGAAAGAGTCTCTTCAGCGCCAGCCTTTGGTAAATACAAAGTATATATAATCGACGAAGTACACATGTTAACGCCGGAAGCTTCAACAGCGTTACTTAAAACTCTAGAAGAACCGGTAGCACACGTAATTTTTATATTAGCCACAACAGAACTACACAAAGTGCTTCCCACAATCCTATCTCGTTGCCAAGTATTTCGTTTTCGTAGAGCCTCAAAAGAAGAACTAACTAAAAGACTTAAATATTTACTAAAACAAGAAAAGAGGGAAGCTAACGACGACATACTAGATTACATAATTGAGCGCTCTGACGGTTGTTTTAGAGACGCAGAATCCTTACTAGGACAACTCCTGACACTGCAACAAAAAGAGCTAAAAAAAGACTCCTTAACAAGTTTACTAGGATTACCACCCGCCAATCTAATAGAAGGTTTTATTACCGCCATGCTTAAAGGAGAAAGTGCTGGAGCAATTACAGCTACAGATAAAGCCTTTAACGAAGGTCATGATCCAGAACAGTTTATACGAGAAAGTGTCATTTATGCTCGTGATCAAGCTCTAAAAGACGTAGCTACCGGAAAAGCCGAAGTAGGAAAATGGTCACAAATAATTCGTTCGTTATTACAAGCACTTCAAGACTTAAACTACGTACCGCAACCAATCATCGCTCTACACTTAGCAGTTCTAACTGTGTGCACAGTAAAAGGCGAAACAGCTCCAGTTCAAACAACCCCTGAACCCAAACAAGAAGCACAACCCATTACCCCTAAAAAAATTGAGACAACACCAGTGATACACGAGCAGGCTGTCGCACCAACCCCTAAACCAGCGCCAATCAAAGAACCAACGCCAACAAATAAACCAGAACCAATAAAAGAAGAACCGATAGCCAGCACCCCGTCCCTAAAACTAGATACTGTTAAGAAAGTTTGGCCACAACTCATAAGCAACGTCAAAAACGACAACCCAGTAGCATCTACTTTCTTGCGAGCCATTGAGCCCATTGATTTTAGTAACGACACAATAACATTACGTACTAGATACGCTCTGCACCGAAACTTTTTCACAACTCCAAAGAATAAAGACTTAATCACTAAAATACTTTGCACCTTATTAGGAGAGAACGTGGGGGTGAAACTTGTTTTAGATGAAAACGGTGGCACACAAGTCCCTTCATTAGCTTCACAACGCAAATCCAAAGAAGATAATTTCTACTCAACAGTAAAGGAAGTTTTTGGATAAAAAAAGAGAGCTAGTCAGGCTCTTATTATGCTATTGCATTTTATTGACCAAAGATGATTTGTCACGTTAACGAGTCTCTACACAACCAACGTGAACCCTATGATCGGTACCGTCCTTGTCACAAACCAACTTAGTTACATCAAGTGACAAGTTATGTTCACAAACCGGACAATTTTTCCTTGTTGGATCACCAGTCACCCCCGTTTCATACAAATGCGTCCTAACCACACCGGCAAGACCATGTAAAGTGGGTGAAGAAAACATCACATACTCCTTTTGCTGAGAAATAGTTCACTTTTTTCCTAAAAGGTGCCTTTAGTTTATAAAGCAAATATTTCTACTTGTCTAGTGTCCCAAATATAAATCCACTCCTAAAAACATTGAATTCCTTACTTATAGTGATCAGCTAAATAGTTAGTCCACAGATCAATACGACGATTAAGCCAAGTACTTTTCCTCACACTCAATACAATCAAGCCTTTATACTTAAGATTAAAATGACGTGAACTAGAATTATGCCTCTTTAGACTTACTTTTAATTGAACCGGTTCAATATCAAGAACTTTTGCCCATTCTCTCTTAGCTGTATCAATATTTGCTGTCTCGTGTATGTGTAAACGATACATAATTTGCGTATCACTTATGTCGTGAAAAGAATAAAGCCACTTCCGCATCAAAATAATCAGCCTTTCGTCAGAATTACCAAACGAAAAACGCTGAGATGAATTCCACGGTTTCTGCTTAGCCCCTTCAGCCCAGTACAACGATACCCCCAACACAAAGAATGGATTTTGTATCAATTTAGGGACCTCCTTTGCTACATCTTTTTTAAGAACCTCAATAAGTCGCAGCTTTTGCTGGTGTCTAGCTTCAGCACCAGCCTTTTGCCCAATAGTATTTAGCTTTTCTAACCTTCGCTTTTGTTCGCTACTTAAAGAAATATCCCGCAACCATAATGATAGAGAAGACTTTGCCACTGGTACACGTTTCATTATCTCTGAATATGACAAACCTTCCTTTCTCAGGTTTTCAGCCAACCTCTTTTGCTTTATTTTTAGTTGCATCTTTCTAAACCGTGTATCTAGTTACATGATTATTATACCATGGTTCTATTGATATAACAGTCGAAATAAGATACTTTAAACCTACAAATCCGGGATCGTCTAATGGCAGGACGGGTGGTTTTGGTCCACCTAATCGAGGTTCGAATCCTCGTCCCGGAACACTTGACAATAAAACTGTAAAGTGTTATCTTATTTATAGTAGTATTGATCGTATCCGCCTCAACACAAGCAGAACTACAAGGAGTCTGAAATGTATCAAAAGTTGCTCATTAACACCGCATGGAAGGGAAGTATGGCGAGAAGATGGCACGACAGGACAGTAAGACTCGGTCTTCTTTTCTGTTGCATCCTCACTGGTCAATTGCACAAACGCTGGGACGAGATAAGATATCCAAACCCCGTGCAATACCAGTAACCCAGTTTCTCACCCTGCCGCTCAGCCAACAACCGCTGAATTTATTTCGGCGGTTTTCTTTTAGGTAAAATTTAGTATTTTCATTACATTTCCTACCATAAAAAAGGTTCGAATACAGTCCACGCTGCGGAACTGCAAGACAAAGCTACAAATCTATATGCAACCAGTGTTATTGCTGACATTTCAAACCATCAAAAAGTGCTAATACTCACTATTCAATCGACTTTTAATGACCTCAAAAAGCATCTTCATCTTATTTTATGGTCTCCACGCTCTCTATTTAGAGCCGTCTACTTCACTACACTGGGATCCTGCTTAATTGCCATGCAATAGCCCTAGCAGCTCATTTAGAGCCCTCCTAATTAATAACTACAATAATCTTGACCTGGAGTTTTTACTGTGGTATAATCATCTCATGATAAACAAAAAGGAAAAAGAACAAGACGTTAACCTTATAGAATCATCCACTAAAGTCTTCGTCGACTATTATAACGAGAATATTCCCGATAGCTTTCCTCGTGCAAGTCTTAAGACATTGAACGAGTTTCAGGTGCTGCATCCATCACTTTTCAAAGATAACAAAGACTGGACCATCAAAAAACACAGGAAAAAGGTCATGGACTGGCTCTTCTCACACCACGAAGACTAAAGGCAAAACAGAACCTCATTTCACGACATTCGTGCACAATCCTATTGACACCCTGCGCACTTAGATCTATCTATTTAGAGTAGATGCTATCAAAACGTTACATTATTTATATAGCCTATGGCGTAATAGTCTTAGGTATCATGGCGCTCTTTAGTGTCCTAACATGGTTAACTGACTTTTTTTGGTTTCAGGCAGTCGGCTTTGATTCCATATTCACAACCATCCTCGGTGCCCAAATATTATTAGGTTTCTCAATAGGGTTACTGAGCTTTATTATCCTATACATTAATAATTGGTTAATTGGACGCATGTCCACCAAACCAATGACTTTTCGCATTCCAGACGGAGGTCAGTCAGGTTTTAACTTTAATAAGTCAGGGCCCAGCACAATAAAAGTCGTAGACGTTGAAAAATACGCTAATAAAATTATTTTAGTCATCTCTTTAGTTATAGGAGTCTTAACTGGTCTAGCTGGATCAAGTAGCTGGGAAACTGTTTTAAAATATTTAAATTCTGCTCCGTTCAATTCGATTGATCCTGTTTTTGGGCACGACATCTCCTTCTATATCTTCACTCTGCCATTCATTCAATTCATTATTGGCACAGCTATGTGGCTAGTAGCCATATCCTTGATTAGCATTGTTCTAAATTATGCTTTGCGAGGTTCTGTTGTCATGCAACAGACAACACAAGGTTTGAATGTTTTAAAGTCTCTAATAATAGACAAACAAGCCAATACCCATATCTCAGTGTTAGCAGCGTTTCTCTTTGGCTTAATTGCCGCCAAAATAAAATACGTTAAAATTCCATCCTTGCTCTACAGCACAACCAGCTCTTTTATTGGCGCCAGCTATTCAGACATTCATGCGCTACTGCCATACTACAAGATACTAATGTTTGTTGCTGTTTTAATGATGGTGCTAACTGTCTTCAATATATTCAGACAAAACTTACGTTTCATTACTCTATCCATCAGTATATATTTTGCTGTCACAGTTCTAGGAGGCTGGATGTACCCAACAATCTTACAAAGGTTCGTAGTCCTGCCAAATGAGCTAGTGAAAGAGTCCCCATACATTAAACGTAATATTGAGGCGACCAAAAAAGCCTTCGCTTTAGACAAAGTCACAGAACGAGATCTAACTGGTGAAGCAGATCTAAGCATGAGCGATATAGAAAACAACCGCTCCACCATTAAAAACGTCAGGTTATGGGACCGTGAGCCTCTACTCAACACATTCGGACAGCTTCAAGAGATTCGTACCTACTATGATTTCGACTCCATAGATAACGATCGCTACAATCTTAACGACGACTACCGACAAGTCCTCCTTTCCCCAAGAGAACTAGATTCCAGCAGTCTTCCACAACGCACCTTTATTAACGAACACCTCACATTTACTCACGGCTACGGACTAACACTCAGTCCAGTCAACGAAGTGACACCAGAAGGTTTACCTGTCCTATTCTTAAAAGATTTACCACCGTCTTCAGATATTGATTCTCTATCAATACAAAGACCTGAAATTTATTACGGTGAGAAGGCAAGCGACTGGGTAGTAACTAATACTCAAACTAAAGAATTCGATTATCCTTCAGGTGAAGAAAATATTTACGTTAACTACGAAGGAAAAGGTGGCACACCAATTAAATCATTATTCCGCAAAACCTTATTTGCCCTCCGTTTCAAATCAATGAAAATGCTTCTGTCTAACGATATCTCGAAAGATTCCAGAATCATGTTTTACCGCAATATAGAGGATAGGGTTAAACGCATAGCTCCGTTCTTAAGCCTCGACGATGATCCGTACATTGTTGTAACAGAAGATGGCAACCTAAAATGGATTTATGATGCTTACACCACCTCAAACAAATATCCATACGCCGAAAAAGTACCAGACATCTTTAGTACTCTCCCCGGTCAAAACATCAACTACATTAGAAACTCAGTAAAAATAGTTATTGATGCATACGACGGTTCAATGGAATTTTACGTTGTAGACAAAGAAGATCCCATCATTCAGGTATACGCCAACATCTTTAAAGATACATTCTTGCCGTTCGACGAAATGAGTGACGACTTGAAGTCACATATACGGTATCCAGAAGACCTATTTACATACCAAACCAACCTATACTCCACTTACCATATGGGCGAAACACAAATCTTCTACAACAAAGAAGATCAATGGCAAATACCAAGAGTGTCTAGCGGAAACCAAGCGGATCCAATGATGCGACACATGATTATGAAATTACCAGGAGAAGAAAAAGAAGAATTCATATTAATGATCCCATACACACCCCGCGGAAAAGACAATCTATCTGCCTGGATGGTGGCCCGTAACGACGGAGACTTCTTCGGACAACTTGTAGTATATAGATTCCCTAAACAGAAACTTGTTTTCGGACCCACTCAAATAAACAATCGTATTAATCAGGATGCAGAAATATCTCGACAAATTTCTCTGTGGGATCAAAGAGGCTCAGAGGTTATCCGAGGTAATCTACTTGTAATCCCAATAGAAGAATCTTTAATATACGTTCAGCCTATCTATCTACAAGCTGAAGGGGGAAAGATACCAGAACTAAAACGAGTAATAGTAGCCTACGAAAACACCATCGTTATGGAAAAAACATTGGATCAGGCCCTAACTAGAGTTTTTAGTGGTACTAACATTCCCGAACAAGAAGATTCCCCAGAAAATCAGGATAGCAATACACCAATAATCTCTGCCCCCGCTATTCAACGAGCAAAAGAATCATTTGATCGAGCCATGCAAGCTCAACGCGATGGTAACTGGGCACTTTACGGAGAAGAAATTACAAAACTAGAAGAAGCCCTGGAAAGCGAATAAGTTAGTTGAGGGAATTGATGCACGTGCTATCCTTCGTGTATATGAATGATCAATTTCAAATAAAAAAAGAAAAGCAAATAGGAATTATAGTCGCCGTTATTATTGGTGGCCTTTTTTATATCTCCGGTCAATACCTGGCTTCAAAACCGGAACAAGTTCAACAAGAAGCAGCTGCCCAGAGGCAGATCACTGTAACGGGTAGGGGAGAGGTGCAAGCCACACCAGACGTAGTACAAATATCTCTCGGTGTGCAAACAGGCGCGCAACCAACAGCAGAAATGGCAATGAAGAAATTAAGTAGCACTTTTGATTCTGTATTAGCAGCAGTAAAGAGTGAAGGTATAAAAGATGAAGACATAAAGACAACAAACTTAAACATTAATCCTCAATACGATTACAATAACGGCAAAAGAACTTTACGAGGCTTTGAGGCCAGTGAAAATATCCAAGTTAAAATTAGAGATTTTGGAAAAATTAGTGATGTATTAGGAAAAACGGTACTTGAAGGTGTGAATCAGGTAGGCGGTGTTTCGTTTGCTGTAGACGATCCAGATGAATTACGAGAAGAAGCACAAGAGAAAGCAATAGAGGACGCAAGAGAAAACGCCAAGCAGCTATCCAAGGCTCTTGATGTTCGCTTAGGAAAAGTAAAGTCATTTACTTCTAATCAATCAGGTGGAAACGCCCCACCCGTCTATGCCCGCGCCGAGCTCAAGGTAGCAGAGGATTTTGCAGGCGGCCCTCCGGTAGAAGCAGGCTCACAAGAAATTACTTCAACGGTTACCATAACCTACGAACTTAAATAAGAAAAAACCGCTAATTCTTGTCCAAATAGTTTAAAACCATGTGGATGAATTAGCGGTTAAGGTACTTGGAATTTACTAACAGCTACCCGCCGGAACAACAAGACCGAAGCTTGGATCGCGAAGTCGGTCCAAAAGACTGCGAGTAGCAATTTGTTCGCCGTTTGCGCAATCCACGAAGCCGCCAGATCCATTCGGACAAAAATCATCAAGAACCGAGTGAACCTGATCAAGTAATCTGCTTGTGCGCATCCAAACCTCTCCACCTTCAGTAACAATGACGCACACGTTACCCATAGCATTCCACTTGCCATACCATTCGGGTGACAAGTTTTCGCCGATAAGGGATTCGTTGACACCAAAGGTATGAAGCCCAGTGACATGAATAAAGTCAGCTTCCCGCAAGACCTTCCTTTCATCCTTGCTAGTAGGCGTTCCCGTGAACACAAATTTGTCTAAATTGGCAGAGGACATTCTATACACCTTTTGCGCTAATGCGCTGTAAGGACACAATGTGAGTAGATACCTACTGGCACCTTTTCCATCTCACACCATAACTATATTGTAGCATCTTCCTATGTTTCTGTCAACTACAACGACATATCATATAAAAAAGCCAGGACATTGCTGAACTGGCTGTAAAGGTGCTATCGAGGCCCCATGTGTCCTGTAGTCAAATATCCTGCAAGCACCGCATTCGTCGCAGCTACAATCGTAGATGGTTCCGTAATTTCTCCCGCCCTTACCATTTTCCAAAACTCAAACTGCTCCACTTCCAGAACTTCAATTTCCTCATCCTTGTCCAGCTTTTGCTCGCCACTGAATACACAACCTAGTGCTACGAACGTCCTGAAATAATTCGCAGATTTTCGCGTACTAATATGGTGCAATTGTAAATGAGGAGCTACAATCTGTTGCGCCACATAGCCTGTTTCTTCATGAAATTCCCGAATAGCCGTTTCCTCAACTCCTTCTCCATCATCCACTGTGCCAGCCGGAAACTCTATCGTAACGTCATCGATACCCTGCTTGTACTGTCGCACCACAACTAGTTTTAGATCAATCGTTACTGGACATATAGTAGCCCAATTCTTAGCACCAAATATTGAAAAATCATGCTGCTTTCCATCAGGATCTTTAAAAAGCTGGGTCATCAAGCTCAGGCCATAATGTTTCGCAAGAAAGTCAGGTTCACCAACCTTTTCCCAACACCTCACATTAGCCGGAATAATAGTTTTCAAAGTACACCTCCTTAAAATGTCAGAACAGAAAAAAACGAGTTTCTTAACAGCAACTGTTGAAACTACAGTATTAGAGTAATATTATCAATGACTATTCCCACAAACGTAAATTATTTCGGTATTGACTAGTTGTAAGCAAAAACTAAAGATATAAGTACTAAACATATGTCAGATTATTACAACCCCAATAGAGGACCAGCCTGGAACTACGGTGGCGATCAATGGAAGCTATCCCGCTCTAAAATAGATTTGTTCTTAGAGTGTCCACGATGTTTCTTTATAGACAACAAACTCGGAACAAAAAGAGTGCCCGGCTTTCCTTTTAATTTAAACAGCGCCGTAGACCACCTGCTAAAACAAGAATTTGATATCCACCGAGCTAAAGGAGAACAACATCCACTTCAAAAAGAATACAACATAGACTCTAGACCAGTCGCACACGGAGAACTAGATGAATGGCGTCGTAACTTTGGCGGCGTAAGACATTTCCATCAAACTACCGGCATGACAATATCCGGTGCCATAGACGACCTATGGATTAATAAAAACGAAGAATATATTGTAGTTGATTACAAAGCCACCGCCAAAGAACAACCAGTTAAAGAACTCAACCAACCATGGCAAATTGGGTATAAGCGACAAATGGAAATATACCAATGGCTGCTTAGACAAAATGGATTGAAAGTTTCAAATACTGGTTACTTTGTTTACTGTACCGGCATTCTTGATCGCGCCGCTTTTGATAAAAAAATAGATTTTGACGTAAACCTTATTGCTTATGAAGGTAGTGATAATTGGGTAGAAGATGCCATAATAAACATAAAAGCATGCTTAGACGGAAATAAGATCCCACCCGCTAGCGACAACTGCGACCATTGCTCTTTCTGGAATGCACGCGCTCAATACGAATAGGTAATAAACAATTATTGCTCAAGAAAAAAACCACGCTTTGCGTGGTTGGTTGGGGGTTTATTAGTTATAAAAGAAACCATGTTCTCTTACACACGATAAGGTGTGTTAAAAAACAATCTTCCTATAACCGTACTGCTCCACCCGATCCATAGCCCATTTGTTTAAGGCCGGAGTAACTATTAAGGTGGCACGGTACATACTAGGATTCTCTAATCTTCGCAAATGATCCACGTTAATAACAACTTTTCCGTTACCTATGTCTTCGAAAATACTATAGGCAGGGGAAGGCATCATTAAGTAACCATCACGCATCAACGACTCGTCTTGAGTGACTTCGTATAGACACATCGCATTCGCACTCGCATCTTTCCTTTGCATAGCTGCCATGATGAATGACAACCAGTGAATCCACTCTCCTAACTTTTCACCATTAGCCATAACGAAACCAACTGGTTTCTTTTCTGTCTGCATGGTGGACAGATACAGAATTCGCGTTGGCCCTCCAGGCTGATCATAGTACAACGATTTCTTCAACTCATGTTCGGCCACCATCCTGCTATTTTCAAAATTCTGAGGATAACGACGCTCTGGTTTTCCAACGAAAGTTACGACTCGCTTACTATGAGCTGCACCGGGCTGAAGAAAAATCACAGGTTCACCTTTTTCACGAAAGTAATCAAGATCAACCCTCACCTTTTTGCTTTTTGGCAAAGAGGCAGTGTATATACCAGCACTGCAAGCGACAGTCATCTGCTGAGTTAAGTAGTTCAGGATAACTGAGCAGATTGGCCGACCACGTCGAACACACGTAATGGCTGCATTAGCGCCTGTAATGGAAGCGGGTTTTCCGTACTTACTTTCCCATATAGAGATCGCCTTGGGATTGCGAAGAATGTCCGAAACGCGCTCTCCCATTCTCTTATTATCCTGAAGAAATGCACATAACTGTGAAGAACGATCGCACGGATCACAGCCATAAAAAGTGCGAGCTCCCTGAACAGAACTAGGACCATCAGCAGCTAGCGGATTCGTACCCTCACCCCTCTCCTCGGTAATTAGGATGGCATACTGATCAAAATCAAGTAGCTCGCTCGTAATTGTATTCTCCGGCCGCTGATCAAGACCCAAGGTATCTCCCTTATGAAGAACCTGGGATTTCGTAACAGCCTCTTCGACACGCGTATCCATCATAGCCTGGTTAGCTTCGGTCAATGAACGGATCATAGCGTTAATATATGATGCTTCAATACCAAATAACATAACTAGTACTCCTTAATAAACAGGGTTGTAAAAGTGCAGTAAAAGTCAGTAAATAAGCAATATTTACTGAGCTGATTAGTGTATTCCTCTTATGATTAATTGGTCAAGACAAAATAACAAACACCATTAAAAAGCCGCAACATAAGCTCCAGTAGAGCATTAATCTTTTCTAAGCACCCTTATATATAAAAAAGCCGCATTAGAATAAACTAAGCGGCTTGGGTTCTCTTACAAAAGTAAGAGGGGGCTAATCCTTCCTAGGAGGAGCCGGTACCATTTCACAATCATCAACAACTTTGCTCTGCGTTGCCTCAAACACACGCTCTGCAACACTCTCAAGCGTCAGCATAGCCGGGGGCTGTTTCTCACACCCTTTGTGAAAAACAGTATCAACAGCAACCGGAGCTATACGATGCACCAGAATGCTTTTCTCACGCAGATTCGGATCATTCATACGCAACCACTTCACATACTCTGCTTGAGCAGCAATAGCAGCAGCGTAATGTCCGGCAAAAAGCCAGTCTGGACACGTTTCGGTCGTAAGTCGAGTAATCGCTGAACCAATCACGACAATGCAACCGCCAGGTTGAATGTACTGGTGGAAAGAAGACACGACGTTGCAAAGACCAGTCACATGCCGTTTGAATGTTTTTAACATCCGCTGCGAAGTCTCTTCATCAGTGAGTGGCGTCGCAACCTCGGCATCAAATCCACCAGGAGGACAATCGCCAACAGCATAAATGATGTCGGAGATAAGCGGCCGTGACTGATAATTGCTCGCCATATGGTCCATGTCAGAGGGGCAGGTGACATCGTCAAAAACTTGCTTCAGACGACTAACATCACATTCATTCTTAAGTTTTTCGCGCTGCCTTTCCTCGATAGCACCACGGCTAACAGACGTTACATTACTTCCCAATTTGAGAAAACGTCTAACAATAGCCTCACCAATGGAACCAGTGCCACCAAAAACAACAACTTGACCGAGTGGGTACTTAGACATTGTGAAAGTCCTTTCAAGACAGAGTGGAGGTAAATACAGTAAGATAACTTTATAGCATGTATAGCCTCCATTGTCAATTTTTATTATTCTTACCCCAACAACAGAATAGAACAGTCAGAGTCTCTAATCCTTTCGAGAACACCAAAGAGAGGTTTATTTATTACACCAACCCTTATACTCTTCATTGTATAAAGTATGAAAGCATTAACCGTAACAGAATTCATTGAGCAGATTAATGACTTACTATCTGCCAACGACCAGTTCTCCGTAGAGGGGGAGGTATCTAGCTTTAAGATAAAGGATGGTAAATGGGTTTTGTTTGACCTAAAAGATAAAGGAAGCGTTGTCAGTTGCTTCATGACAGCCTGGCAACTCAAAACACAAATTGAAGATGGTATGCAGGTCATTGTAAAAGGAACCCCCGCCTTAAAGAATTGGGGGCAGTTCAGTTTTAATATAAAAGAGATCCAACCCAGTGGCGAAGGTGCCCTAAAACGAGCTTATGAACTCCTAAAAAAGAAATTGGACCAAGAAGGACTATTTGACCTCGACCGCAAACGAGACCTACCCACTTTCCCTCAGCATGTAGCCCTTATTACTTCCCGAGATGCAGCCGCTTATGCCGACTTCATAAAAGTATTAAATGGAAGACAGGGCGGCTTAACAGTTTCATTCGTTCACACTCAAGTTCAAGGTGGCCCGGCAGCTGAACAAATTGTAAGTGCCATCGAAACAGCGAATACGGAATTAACTAACTTAGATGCAATCGTGTTAGTGCGAGGTGGCGGTAGCATTGAAGACCTACAATCATTTAACGATGAGAGAGTAGTTAGGGCTGTAGCCGGTTCACGTCACCCAATGGTAGTAGGGGTTGGACATGAACGAGATATTACCCTTGCAGATATGGCAGCAGATGTGCGTGCGTCAACACCGAGCAATGCTGCTGAACTATTAGTTAAATCACGAGAGTTACTGAATCAGGAAATCGGCAGTCTAAGAGACAGGCTAAAGAGCGGAATTTATGAACAACTAGAAACACAGCAATCCGTATTAAGACAACTTGTAATAATATTGCGTGGTGAAGTTAAAATGATGAAGCAGGGACTAGAGCAACTAGAGAGAGTCCTAAAATCTCTCTCGCCTCAAGGAATATTAAAACGAGGCTACAGCATTACTAAGAATGAAAAAGGGCAAGTATTGAAAAAAGGTTCACAGATAAAAGAAGGTGCAAAGATAGTCACGCAGTTGTACGAAGGCGCAATAACGTCTAAAGTAACTAGTGCAAAATGACAACGACTAAAAAATTCAATTTTACCGCCAGCTACAAGGAACTTGAGAAAATAGTGGCAGATTTTGAATCACGAGAACTTGATTTGGAAAAAGATTTACCTAAATTCGAAAGAGGCTTAGAACTAGCCAGTAAACTACAAAAAAGGCTTAGTGAGATTGAAAATAAAGTAGTCGAAATAGATAATAAATTTAATAATTAAAAACAATTATTAGTAATAATTTTAAACACATGATTAAAAAGAAATTAATATATTTAGTTGGTGGAATAATACTGCTCTGGCCCATAACGAGCTTGGCAGCAACATTTATTGTTGAAGAAGAGGGCGTTCAGGCTGTAACTAATGCAGACATTGAAGATGACCTGTATATAGGCGGTAATAATGTATCGGTTTCACATAACGTAGCTGAAGATTTATTCGCTGGAGCTAACATGGTGAATGTTAATGCTAATGTTGGTCAAGATCTTCACGCTGGTGGTAACATAGTTAGAATAACCGGAGAAGTAGGCGACGATCTATTCGCCGGTGGAAATACAGTTATTGTAAATGTCAGCACTGTTGATGACGTCTTTGCGGGTGGACAAATAATTGAAATAACCGGAGACGTAATTAAAGGATCAGTGTACGCCGGCGGTCAAAACGTGAACATAAAAGGAGATATTAAGGGATCAGTTCGTATTGGAGCCGAGACGATTAACATAAAATCTGGCACAACAATTGCTGGAGACCTAATAACCACTGGTAACAATGAACCAAATATTGAAAGTGGTGTCCAGATAACTGGTGAGCAGCGCCACTCATTGGTCGCAGAGAAAAAAGCCAAGGGAGCTTGGGGCGAAAGAAATCTATTGATGGAATGGGTGCTTGGCGTACTAGTATGGTTTGTCGTAGCCCTAACTGTTAGCTACTTAATACCAGGAACCACAAAGGAAGTAGTGGATACTGTCCTAACCAAAGGAGGAAAATCACTAGGTATAGGATTCGCTTGGATGGCTCTATTTATACCCACCATCATAATGCTCATCATTACAATGGTGGGCTGGCCGCTAGCAATTATGCTTGGAGTATTCACGCCTGGAAACATAATGCTGGCCATTACATTAAGCGGGGTAATCGTTGGAGTATGGGCAATGAAAAAACTTGGTAAAGAAGAGTCAAAAATAACTTGGCAACACATATTACTAGGCGTTGTCATTATCCGAACAGTGAGCATGGTTCCAATCATCGGTTGGCTAATAGGTTTAGCAGTAATGTTAATGTCATTTGGAGCTATAGGAATAGTTTTATGGGAAAGACTTAGAACTGAAAAAACTACTGTAGTTGAACCTGCTGAAATAAAATAGCTAGCTGCAAAAAATCAAATAAGCACAATGGATAAAACCCGAGCAGATGCTTGGCAGCTATTAACCGAGCACACAAAGAATAAAAATCTACGCAAACACGCCCTTGCGGTGGAAGCTGCCATGAGACACTACGCTGATGTTTTCAAAAAAGACAAGGAGTTATGGGGTATTGTCGGCTTACTCCATGACTTCGATTATGAGAAATATCCGTCACTCGAAGATCATCCGTACAAAGGACAAGAGATACTAGCAACAGAAGGTTATTCCAACGTAATCACAAGAGGCATCATGGCACATGCAGCACACACAGATACAACCCGCATAAGCACTATGGAAAAAGCCATTTTTGCTATAGACGAATTAAGCGGATTTATTGTTGCTATAGCCTTAGTAAAACCGAATAAAAGCCTCAAAGAAGTCGACGTAAAATCAGTAAAGAAAAAAATAAAACAAAAATCCTTTGCTGCTGCCGTCAATCGCGACGATTTCGTAACCGGAGCGAAAGAATTAAATCTTTCCCTAGATGAACACATAGAGCATGTGCTAGATGCTATGAAAGATATCAGTAACGAACTAGAACTATAAAACGCCTTTTAATTCTTCTAACGACAATTCTCCAGGACGAATAATTTTAACCGTGCCATTCAATATCTGCGCAATTGTTGTTGGCTTACTTACAGGCAATTCACCGCCATCAATAATTGCGGCTAGCGATAAATCGTAAGTAGTAGCACTTGCACCCTTAGAATCCACCTCATTAAGCTGATCATCAGAAAGTAAACCTGGAAAAGATCCCACTATGCATTGTGACGATAGACACGGGGGAACATCTGCCTTGTTAGCGCTAGTTGCTGTTAACGGTAGTAGTGTTTTATCCGCCAGATCTTTCATCAAGGGGTGATCAATAACCCTAAGTCCAACTAAACCATTCCTAGCTAAATGCTCAAGTGATAGTTTAGGTTTCACTAAAAGAGTCAGTGCCTTATTTGGAACATTAGCTAACATTTTTTTCTCTGTACTTGTTAAAGAAAAATGCTTTTTCCATATTTTGTCACTAAGAAAAACCGTAAATGTTTTTTCATCCGGCCTGTTCTTTAAGTTCTTCAGTCGCTGTAAAGCAAACCCATCCAAAGCGTTCACAGCTAAACCATATGAAGTTCCAGTAGGAAATGCCACAACCCTTCCTTCTGAAACATACTTAGAGACTATCGAAGTATCTTTAGTAATAATTGAATACGGCTTTGTCATAAGATAATGTATAGCGTCGTTGAAAAGTAGAGAATATTCAAGTTTAAAATATACATGTTTTCATATTGCCAATAATTGTTTACTGTAAAAGCCTTAAGAATATGCAAAAAAGTACTTTTATCTTTGGCCTTATTTGTGCGGTTTTAGCAGGAACGCTAACAGCTATGGGCTCTTGGTTATGGCACAAAACAACAGAACCAGCCGTTCCCATGGTTTCCGGAACACGCCTTGAGATCGGCTTGCCAGACATGAGAGATAAAAAAGATGACGGCTTAGTCACTGCAGACAGTGTCGTGCTTTGGAATAAAGAAGACGACGTTATGAAGTTTGAAAAAAATGGTTTTGAACGACGCCCTATTGCCAGCCTAACAAAACTTATGACTGCCATGGTGGCAATTGATCTGGGAGTAGACTGGAATAAAGAAATGAAAATTGAAGATGATGAATGGCGCATTGGCGGTAGGTTAGTGCTAGCACCTGATGAATCAGTAACAATGAGTGACTTGCTACACGCTTCTTTAATGGGTTCCGCCAACAATGCCACCCTAGCTTTTGCCAGAGGTGTAGGCACCTCTAAACAAGACTTTATTACCGAGATGAACAGAAAAGCTATTAAGATGGGTCTAGAACAAACAGAGTTTGTGGGTGTAACAGGATTAAGTCCAGACAATGTATCCACCGCATACGAAGTGGCCAAAATAGCAGAAATGGCATTTAATCAGTACCCAGAGATTCAAGAAATAGCTAGCAAAAAAAAGTATAAATATGCAATAGGGGGCAACGGCCGCGAACACACTATAGTTAACACAAATAATCTATTAGTAGATTACGACTACCCCTTAACAGGCAGTAAAACAGGGTACTTGTACGAAGCTAACTTTTGCTTAGTAGTACAAGGCTCCGCAAAAGCTGATTATGCTATAGCTGTTGTATTGAGCGCACCTAGCGAATGGGACAGTATGAGTGACGTTAGGACTCTTTTGGAGATGGAATAATAAAAAAGACCTAGTCACTTCAAAACAAGTTATGCTAGGATAAACAATAATATGGCAGAAGACTTCAAACCAAATATATACCCAATCATGTATTGGGGATTAATGTACGGACTAGTTGCAGGAGTAATACTTTCTATCGTTTTCTTTTTGTCTAGATATATAACTTTGATCTGGTTTCCAGTATTCCTAGCTGGTGTTGTTTGGGGAGGATACAGAAATTACAAAAAACAAAAAGAAGAATCCGGACAAGGAGGGGGATCAAAATCAGCCGTAGAAGAATTCAAAGAAGCTGCAAAAGATATTATGGGAGCAACCAGAGAAATGGTAAGTGAGCAATTAGACGAGGCAGCGCAGCGAGACGCAGCAGCTATAGCTACCGAGGAGGAAGTTGCAGAAATGACAGCGGACACACCGGTAGAAGAAGAAATAGAATTAGCGCCAGAAACAGTGGCACCAACCGAACCTGAAATCGAAGCCACACCACCACAAGCGCAACCTGCTGAAGAATTAGCGCCAGAAACAATACCCGAAACTCCAACACCAGAAGAAAAAATAGCGCCACCACAACAAGACGAAGCAACGCCACAACCACCACAACAACCTGAAAAACCAGAAGACACGCAACGACCAGGACCACCACCCCCACCCACAAGCCAATAAAAAAAGCCCTGAATAATTCGGGGCTTTTACAAAGAACCTCTATGTTATTTTTGTAAGTGACCGCCTATTAACCTGCAAAGATCAGTAACAGTGAGAACAGCATGCATGTCTGGAGCAAAATCACCTATCTTATATTTTTTCTCAAGAGAGGCAATAATGTCTAGATATTTGCATGAATCACACCCAAGATCCGCAGCTAAAGTTGCACCCATGGTTACTTCGCATTCCTCCACCCCTAACACTTCAGTTAAAACTTCTTTCACAACGTCAAGGATAGGGCCAAGTGCTTCTTGTGTTTTTAACATAGCAATCAACTCCCTAGAAATAGTTAAGTTGAAAAGAGAACGAACAAGTAGTATCTATCTAGCACACGCCACACAAGAACGTCAAACTACTTAACGATAACAAGGCTTACAAACGTATACTAAACCTTGTTCTTTACCGTAGAACGACCAATACCAAAATATATAATATCTGTTTCAGAGATACTATCAACATCCAAAGCATTCTTTCCATCAATAACAATCTTCACACCACTCGACACTAACTTTTCTGCAGACAAATTAGAAACCATATCAGTATGATCACAAGCCAAAATAACTGCATCTACTTCTTGCAAGGCATCCTCAAGTGAAGAAACTGTTGAACCCTCAGAAACGAACGGGTCAAAAACCTTACTCTCTATTTTTTTCTCATTAAGTAACTCCAACGTCTTAAGTGCAGGACTATTACGAATATCTGAAACATCTTTTTTGTATGCCAAACCGAGTAAAGCAACCTTCATATTTTTTAGTTCAACTCCTGTCTTCTCTGCCGCCTTTAAAAGTAATTCAATAGTATAAGCAGGCATATCCTCATTTATACGTCGTGCTAGCTTAAGAAACTGATGATCAAACCCAACTTGTTTCGCTCTTTCGATCATATAATAAGGGTCAACACTGATACAGTGACCACCAACACCATTACCAGGATAATGGGGCATGAAAGCAAACGGTTTCGTAGCCGCTCCCTCAATAACATTCGTAATATCTATTCCTAATACGGCAAAAGAGCGAGCCATTTCATTAATAAACGCGATATTTATATCTCGAAATGTATTTTCCATAATTTTAACTGCTTCCGCTTCAGTTGGAGACTGCATCACTTTTATAGGAGCCTCTATAACGCTTTCATAAAACTCTAAAGCTTCCTTAGCTCCTTGCTCGGTATAACCACCTAATACACGTGGTATGTTACGCACCGACCACTTAGGGTCACCGGGATTAATACGTTCCGGACAGTGAACCAAATTAACAGAGGGACCATCTTTCAATATTGGAGTTATTATTTCATCCATAACCCCAGGATTGACCGTAGACTCAACAACTACAGTTTGTCCCTCCTGCATATATGGTTTCGCTTCAGTAATTGCGGAGACCAAAGGAGTTAAATCCGGCTGATTATTCTCCTTAACAGGAGTAGGCACAGCCACAATGACAATATCCACATCAGATACTTTAGCAAAGCTAGTACTAGCTTCTATCGGGTATTTTTTTAAAGATTCTAATAATTCCTCGTCTTTAAACGGAACCTCCTTCTTATTTATCGTCGCAACTTTATCTGCATCTATATCTACTCCAATCGTCTGCCAACCTTTCTCCTGTGCTAACACAGCTAAAGGTAACCCCACATATCCCAAACCAATAATTGCTACTTTTTTATTTTTTTTATTCATTACTCTGGATAGCTTATTAAGTGTTTGATATACTGCCCTTGCAGTAAGTTAATTACTAACACAAATATATTATGGATAAAACAGTTACTATTTATAGCACCAAAACCTGCGGGTTTTGTAAAGCAACAAAAGAGTATTTAGATGCTAACAATATATCATACACTGACATTGATGTAGGAGAGAATCAAGACAAGGCCCGTGAAATGATAGAGAAATCTGGACAGATGGGAGTACCCGTTACAGTAATAGGTGAAGGGGGCGACGAAGAAGTCATTGTCGGATTCGATCAAGAAAGACTGAATGAGATATTAGGAATAAAAGAATAACTATTATGTATGACGTCGCAATAGTTGGTTATGGCCCAGCTGGTATTACTGCTGGCATTTATGTCGCCCGTAAAAAGCTGAATACAATCCTTATAGGTGAATTGCCAGGTGGTGAGGTTATTAATTCTGGAGAGATAGAAAACTGGCCAGGAGGCTTAGTAACTGACGGTGTTTCTTTAGCGGGCCAAATGACTAAACACCTAAAAAAACATCAGGATCAAATTGAAATAGTTCAAGATAAAGTGACAAAAATTACCAAAGATGGAGATACTTTTGTGTTAAACCAAGCTGGAGGAAAAAAGGTAGAAGCAAAAACAGTTATTTATACTACCGGTCGTCACCCCAGACCATTAGGTATCCCCGGAGAAGAGCAATTCAAAAATATGGGCGTGACTTATTGCGCAACGTGTGACGCTCCTTTGTTCGCCGATAAAGAAGTGGCTGTTGTGGGTGGTGGAAACACAGGGGCAGAAGCAGTTATTATGCTCCAAAAAATTGCAAAAAAAATATACTGGCTGCACTTGGACGATAAGTTATCTGCTGATCGCATTCTTGTTGAAGGCATTGAGAGTGACGACAAAGTACAAATCATCTTAGGCGCCAAAACTCTTGAGGTAAAAGGAGACAAAATGGTTCAATCATTAGAATACGAAGATGTTAAATCTAGTGAACGTAATGATATATCTGTTGAAGGAGTTTTTGTAGCCATCGGCGCTATCCCTAACACGGAACCAGTAAAAGATTTAGTAGAATTAGATAAATACGGTTCCATTAAGGCAGACCGCTACGCCAAGACAAGCCAAGACGGATTTTTTGCTGCCGGAGACGTAACCGACATACGCGATGCACAAATAGTGGTAGCAGCTGGACATGGTTGCTCTGCAGCCTTGTCTGCTGGAGATTATCTAGCTAGAAATAAGGTTTAATTTGATCTTAGCTGACTACCTTGCCATGAGAGTATAATTGTGGTACAGTCCGCTATTACTTATGGGACGAACACAACAATTATCTAGGTGGTTACTTAGCAAAGCTAGCGTGATTTGGCGTAAACTCAGGTCTTTGTTTCCTGCCTCTCATTACGTATTACTAGCCCTAATATATGTTGTTGGCTTAGAACTTCTGTTTGCCTTACAACGATGGGTATTCTTAGTAGTTATAGCCGTTATAACGGTAGTAACAATTGGTGTCGTTTTAGTTAGTTACGAAGAAAAAGGACGATTTTCTTTATCTAACATACTGCTCCCTATACTAGCTACTATAGGACTTACTGGTTTTGCTTTCTTTTTGCCTACTTCAATTGTCCTGCACCTATATATAGCTACAGCCGGTTTTGTCTTATTTTTCCTACTTAAACACGGAGCTCGTAAAGCCTATCCTATTTGGAATTGGCTAATCTCACTTCTAATATTTTTTCTAAATATAGCTTTTGTAACCGGACTCAGATTTCATTTGTATACACCAATTATAGCTATCCTATTTGCAATATTCTTAATAAGCGCTTTAATTAGCTGGCAGTCCCTGAGACGTATTGCTTCAGGATCCGAAATTGTTGTACCGGTACTAATGATGGCGTTCGCATTAACAGAGATTGCCTGGACGCTACAATTCATGCCTTCTCACTATTTACTACAAGCGGGGATACTGACATCCATATATTACATAATGTTTAATTTGGTTGGTGTTAGTTTGAAGAGAAAACCTCTTAAACAAGATATATATGAATACCTCAGCGTTGGGTTAGTTGGTATTATAATCCTACTAATAACTGCCCGTTGGGTATAAGAGAGAACGCGAGCATCAATTAATACTATTAATAAGGTAAGATAAAAAAGTAATATTATGAGTTTGAATATACAAGACCAAAGTTCAGATCAAATCATTAGAATATCTCTGGTGTGGATATTTATTGGTATCGTGATGATGTTATTACTAGGCATTATCGGGGGAGTACTAGCCAACCAGTTATGGCCAACGCAAAGGATGCCTCTCGTTAATGAACAAGAGAAAATAATAACCACCGTACAAAAAGTTACAATTTCACCCAATAAAGCAGCGTCGGAAGTAGTGGCCACAGCTAACCGCTCTATTATCGGCATTACTTCAAAAGCTTCAGTTAACAAGACCTTAATAGCCACCGGTATCGTAGTCACAAACGATGGTTTAGTTGTCACTAGCTCAAAACTACCTTCGTCTGAATTACTTGCAATCGACTGGCAAGGACTAGAAGTTCCCCTCAAGCTTGTCGGCCGAGACGACTTCTTTGGGTTAACATACCTACGTATCGAAGAAGGAATACTTACTCCTCTAGACGTCAGGGGTGAAAAAATTCCAATAGGTAACAAACTATTAGTATTAAACAGGGTCAAAGAAACTGGACTTACTAGAGTTGATGACTACTTGGTAAAAGAGTGGGTGTTACCACCAGAACTTGGTCCCAGCGGCATTCAACGCTTGCTTAAAGGAACCCCTATAGATAACACAGTATTAACAAGTGGAGCCCTAATAGATGAAGACATAAGATTAGCCGGGATAGTACTTAACGAAGAAGCTGGATTAATTTTAGGAGGAGACCATTTGCTAATGAGCATACAGAGAGTCGCAACCAACAAGAGAGAAGCGGATCCGTTTGGTGAGCTAGGTATAAAAATACACTATGCCCTGGAAACAAGTAAAAACGGAGAACGTATATTTGCAGCAGAAATTATTTCGATTGATCCAAAATCTTGGGCAACCGAAAAAGGCCTAAAAGTAAAAGATAAAATAATAGCCATTAATGACAATAATTTGAATTGGGAGCAAAGTTTTGCCGACCAGATAACAAACGATTCACTCGAACAAATAACCGTGCGCCGAGACGCCGCCGACGTTACAATTGATATACGATAATAAAATATTTGCATGAGAATTATTTCTCCAAAAATTATGCTGCTAGTAGCAGGAATTATAATATTGCTGATACTATTCGCGCTGGCGCAGGAAATGAATCGACGACTACAAGTGCAAAGAGAAATAGTACAACTAGACAGTGAAGTCAGTGCCCTTGAGAAAAATTTAATAGAAATGAATAACCTGAATCAATACTTTAAAACCGACGATTTTGCGGAACTCATGGCCAGAGAAAAACTAAACTACAAGGCAACCGGAGAAAAAGTTGTTTTAATCCCAGAAGAACAAGAAGGTGAACTCATAAAAGAAGAAGAGACTTACGAAGATACACAATCTATTCCCAAAAAATGGTGGGACGCCTTTTTCACCAAACCATTACAATTAGGAAGTTTGTAGGCTTAGCAAATACCTGTAAAATACAGGTATGACGCTATCAAGAAAACAGGTAGTAGCATTGTTTCTAATTATACTAATGAGCCCTGTATTGTTTTGGCTACTTCTATGGGCATCCATACTAACAAGCAGTGATGTATATACGCACGATCTAAGTAAAACTGGTTTATGGCCCATCATATGTTCAACAAAAGGATGCGTAACCACTAGCGGGTGGCATAAACACTATCAGTCGCTATCATTCTTCAACCAAGCCACAGAAAACGACGCCCCCAATCCAGAAGAAGCGTTAACAACACTAGCAAGACAACATCTAGTAAATAAGGCGATGTCTAATTGGCCAGTTAGTATAAGGGAAGCTAGAAGATACCGAGAAGAGGTTTTACAAGTAAAGGATGAACAAAAGATCCTTGCCACAACCGGTATGTCTGTCGGTGATTATGATAAATACGTGATACTGCCTCTACTTAAACAGGAAGTCTTAAAAGAACAAAAAAACATCCAAGAAATAGATGAGCTATACAAACAGTTATCCAACGAACGTAAAATGTGGGTACTGCCAAGAGGGTTGATATGGGATAAGGAAACAGCTACAGTTGTAAAACGTTAAATAGCTAGCGGGTATAGTTAAGTGGCAGAACACAACCTTCCCAAGGTTGAGATACGGGTTCGATTCCCGTTACCCGCTCAGATATTGTGGAATAAATGTTAGATAAAAAAGAACCCCTTGTTTATACTCGTTGAGGCTTGGTGCGAGTGTGCTTGTTATTCTTTGCGACGAACGACGAGTGTGCCAGCGTCGGCGTCGTAGCTTACAAGGGACCAGGGGTTGGCACCGTCAACAATAAATTCTGGAACTCTAGAGCTTAGGCACCAGACTTGGTCTGCTAATACCTTTAGTGGTTCTACCTCGCTACCATCAACATTACAAGTACCATGACCTTCAATTGTTACTTGTAGCTTGCCTGGGTGGCAGGTTTCGCTGAGAATTCTGTCTGAGGTTTTCTCGTCCATTGAAGCTCTCCTTTTGGTTTTGGTTAGAGAACAGTTAGTAGTTTAGTAGTAAAGATTAATTAATTCAGGGTGTCAAATAGAAGTTGGTATTTATTTTGTAGATTGTCATTTATTTGAATAATCACAGTCCTAACGTCCTTGACGGTGGAGCTCAGAATAAGATAAGTAATGTATAATAAATAAATGAAAATAAGTACTGTAATTAAATTATTCATTGCCGTAACGATACTAACTGTGACAGTGATGTTTTTAGTTAATAGACAAGATGACTCACAACAACCTGCGTCAGGGCCCATCTTCACCTCACAAGAAGAATGTGAAGAAGTTACAACCATGGAATGCAGCTTTTCTAACTGTGATTATGTGCCAGAAGGAGAAAACTATGAAGAGCTATGCGACAATGTCGGCAAACAATGGCTACCCATATTAGAAGACAGCTATTAAATAAATACACCTAATAAATTTATATTTAAAAATAACAAACTATGAATGGATTCTCAGAAAACATCGAAGAGTTAACACTAGCAAACAAAAGTTTCCGCAAAGTGCTATACACCGGAAAACACAGCCAGCTCGTGTTAATGAGTTTAAAACCAAACGAAGAAATTGGCATGGAAACGCATAATGAGAATGATCAGTTCTTTCGCATAGAAAAAGGTCAGGGTTTGTGTGTCATTGATGGCAACGAATACAAACTCACTGACGGCACAGCGATTGTGGTGCCATCAGGGGCAGAACATAATGTGATCAACACTTCAGAAGATCAGGACTTAAAACTCTACACAATATATTCTCCAGCCCATCATAAAGATGGCATTGAACGTAACACTAAAGAAGAAGCTGAAAGTAACGAAGCAGAATTTGACGGCGTAACAAGCGAGTAACTCTCCACTTCCTAGAAAAAACAAAATAAAAAAAGCGCGGATCTTTTTTAAAGATTACCCGCGCGTTCCCAAACCATCAGAGAATTTGGACATGCTTCGTGAGGACATGTTCTTTCTTGCACACCAGGTGGTAATGGATCGCCGTGACGTTGAAGATAGAAAGCAGGATGGACGGTACTACACAGTACGCAAACAGCCTTCCATGCACGAATAACGTCACTTGCCTTAATCCACTGAACATAATCACTAGAACACGCATCGTTGAAACAAACGGGCGGGTTCTCTTTCTCATACTCATCTTCAAGTGGACTATTTTTTCCTTCAAACTGAACATACCCACCATTTTCACTACCACATACAGGGCAACGACCTATCCAGAAGGCCTTTACTTCAGTCTCGTCAGGAAAAGAAACCTTACAAAATCCAGAACCTCCGCATCGCTCACAATCCGGTTTCGGTACTCGCTCTTCACCTGACACGCAAGGACACTGAGCCTCCATTTCATTACTCCTTTTTGTTCAATGTGCACAAATTAATCTTCGTGCACTACATAATGGATTATAGAGATAAGAAGAGAAGCCCACACTATCTCAGCCATCAACCAGACCCACAAAGGTGCCGATGACCAAACACAATAGGTAGTGACTAAAGGCAAAGAAACGACTCCAGCAGCAGCACTAAGGACAACAAAGCAGCAACCAGCAATCAACACAACCACAAAGAGCACAATCGTTCCTACGAAAACGACTACTATCGCGAGAACAAAAGCAACTACCAGGAGAACACCCACCGCTACAATGAAAACAAGCAATGTCAGCAGCACTATTATCCCTATTATCGCAGGAACTACGGCACTTCCAATCGCTCCTACCAAAATAAGATTTCTCGCTACACTCAACCAAGGAAACCTTTCTTTTCCTTCATCAGAATCTAACGCCTGTGCTTCTTCTGTATCTTCCAATCCACGATCATGATTTTCCACGACAAATCTCCTTATTACATGAATTACAAAAAGAAAAAATAATTGTCAACGAACAGCTAAAAAACATTAACACAATATAAATACTTCACCAATGTTTAACCAAATTAAAAAACTTGCTATATTAAGACATATATGGCATAAAAATACAAAGCGTGTTAGCTCTTTTTTTAAACCCAGGAACAAGGACGGACCCATGAATGAGTCAGGAAAACTGAGCAAAAAAGATGTTGTCGGCGCAAGACTAACAGCAGCTGTAATCGTGTCGGGTGCAACAGGAAAAGCAACTCATGAAGTTCTAGATAAGTATCGAGATCAAAGTACAGCATTGTACGATGAAGCAATGGATATTCTAGAAGAAGGAGAACTCCAACTGACATAACAGAAAATACCACGAGGATCCATCCTCCAACACAAACCCATTTTATATAAAGTAAAATGGGTTTTATTCTGGAAACAAACAGCAAGTTACGTTAGGCTATAAACCACCAGTGAATATATGAAAAAGGGAACAGACATATTACTAAACATGCTAGCCGGAGCCGCAGGAGGAGCTCTGGTCGTAATGCTTGTTCAAAACAGCCCCGAAACAGCAAAGTTTTTTCAGAACTCTGAACCACTAATCCCAGCCATAGCGCCAACCAATATAACTGAAGAGGAAACTACCGAAGAATCCCAAGTTGTACGTGCCGTAGAAAAAGCAAACCCAGCCGTTGTCTCTATAGTCGTAACAAAAGACGTTCCAATAATAGAAAGATATTATGAAGAAGAACCAAATACACCTACTAATCCTTTTGGAAACTTTTTTGACAACGATGACTTCTTCTCTCAATTTAACTTACGAACACCTCAATACAGGCAAAACGGGACTGAGAAAAAAGAGGTAGGAGGTGGATCCGGGTTTATTGTTTCCGCTGATGGATTACTGGTAACCAATAAGCACGTGGTAGATCAAGATGAAGTTAGTTATACGGTGTTCATGAATGATGGCACCAAATTTGAAGCTGAAGTTCTAGCCAAAGACACCATTAACGATTTAGCTGTTATAAAAATCGACGGCGACAACTTACCATATTTAGAATTCGGTGATGCGAATAAATTAAAAGTAGGACAAACTGTCATCGCTATCGGTAATGCTTTGGCAGAATTCAGAAACACAGTTTCAGTAGGTGTTGTCTCTGGATTATCTCGTTCAATCACTGCCGGAAATGGTAGAGGACAATCTGAACAGCTGGATGAAGTAATTCAAACTGACGCCGCTATTAATCCAGGCAATTCAGGCGGACCATTACTAGACACTACAGGAAAAGTAATTGGCGTTAATGTGGCCGTAGCCTTAGGTTCTGAAAATATTGGCTTCGCCCTACCAGCAAATATAGCTAGCGATATTGTCGATTCAGTAAAAGAAACTGGTCGGATAGTACGTCCATATATTGGTGTCAGGTACGCCATGATCACACCTATATTCGTCGAAAAGAATAACTTATCTGTAGACTATGGAGCGCTTATTGCTAGAGGGGAGACACCTGATGAACTAGCGGTTATGCCCGGCTCACCAGCAGATAAAGCAGGTTTAGTAGAAGGAGATATTATTCTTGAGGTAGATGGCGCAAAATTAGAAGGTAATACCACCCTTGCCAAGACTATTCGCAAACACAAAGTAGGGGATAATTTAAACTTAAAAGTCCTAAGCAAAGGCAACGAAAAGACAGTTAACGTAACTTTACAAGAAATACCGCAGTCATGATGGAAATAAATGCCCATTGCTTGACTGATCAAGATATAATATAAATGGTCACAAGCCGACGTAGCTTAATGGCAAAGCAATGCTTTCGTAAAGCATAGATATGGGTTCGATTCCCGTCTTCGGCTCAGGTAAACATTTGATAAATTATTAGATATGGAAACAAAGGATTTAAAAACAAAAATTGAGCTATTAACAGGACGGCTATTAAAATTAGCCGACTCTCTTTGACTTACCAAAAATAAAAGAACGAGTTAAAGGAATAGAAAAGGAACAAGAGAAACCAGATTTTTGGGCAAACAAAGACAAAGCCAAAAATGTGAGTCAGGAACTTGTGGACCTGAGCAATGAGCTCGTTTTTTTCAACGACGCCGAACAAGGGCTCAATGAAAACAAAGAGCTTTTAGACATTGCCCTAGCTGAACATGACGACGAAACAGAAGCATCAATCAAAGAAGAGCTAAGAGAAATTGAAATAATAATAGAGAAAAAAGAAAAAACCCTACAGTTTAATAACCCTCACGACAAAGCCGGAGCAATACTAACAATTCAAGCCGGTGCTGGCGGTACAGATGCTATGGATTGGGCACTGATGCTAGAGAGAATGTATATCCGACTAGCAGAACAGAAAGGCTGGAAAGCTACCGTGCTAGATAGATCTCAGGGGGAAGAAGCAGGAATAAAAAACAGCACCATAGAAATAACGGGTCAGTATGTATACGGAGTTTTAAGAGGTGAACGAGGCGTTCATCGACTAGTAAGATTGTCACCATTTAATTCAGATAATTTAAGACAAACATCATTTGCGCGAATTGAACTGCTGCCTAAGCTAGATGCTAAAGAGGCACCTGAAATTGATCCCGTGGATTTAAAAATTGATACCTATAGAGCAGGAGGAGCCGGGGGACAACATGTAAATAAGACTGATTCTGCAGTTCGGATAACGCATATTCCAACAGGTACCGTAGTGCAATGTCAGAACGAACGATCACAGGCTCAAAATAAAGCCCATGCCATGGGTGTATTGGAATCAAAGCTGCAAGTATTACTGGAAGAAGAACAAGCGAATGAAGTTAAACAACTAAAAGGTGAGTACAAAGAACCAGCCTGGGGCAACCAGATAAGATCTTATGTACTACATCCATACAAGATGGTTAAAGACCACCGCAGCGCCCACGAAGAATCTAACGTACAAAAAGTTCTAGATGGCGACCTAAAAGGCTTTATACCAGAAATATAGGATTAAAAAGTCTGTCTTAATTTGACGAAACACTGTGTTATAATTTGCTCACAGATCCAAATTAACAAACTCATACAACTTTAATACTATATATTTTGGATTCTAATAACGTAATTTTGGTACTTAGCTCACATAATTGAATATCTCGTAATGATTATTTTTTCCAACATCTCAAAGAAGTACACGAAAGAAGGCGCCGCTTTAAACGGAGTGTCTTTAAAAATACCAACCGGCGATTTTGTTTCCATTGTAGGACAGAGCGGAGCCGGTAAATCTACACTTTTAAAATTAATATCAGCAGAAGAAAAACCATCGGGTGGTAAATTAGTTATCGACGGATGGGATATTACTAAAATTAGAAAATGGCAAGTACCACATTTACGTCGCCAAATTGGTGTCGTATTCCAAGACTTTAAATTGCTTCCCAAAAAATCTACATTTGAAAACATAGCTTTTGCTATGGAAGTGGGTGGCGCTCGCACCAAAGAAGTGCGCAACACGGTGCCACATATTTTAAAGCTGGTGAATTTAACAGACAAAGCTACATCCTACCCCTCAGAACTATCTGGTGGTGAAAGACAAAGAGTAGCCATTGCTCGAGCTTTAGCATACAAGCCACAAATCTTATTAGCAGACGAACCAACTGGAAACCTAGACGCCCTGCACTCATGGGATATTGTTCAGCTATTAATAAAAATTAATAAACTCGGAACCACTGTACTGCTAGCGACTCACAACAACGATATAGTTAACGCTTTAAAGAAAAGAGTTGTGACTATAAACCAGGGGAAAATTGTATTAGATAAGAAAGGCGGCACTTACAAGCTTTAATTAGCTTGTCAGCCCCGACATCAAACATATGATTGGAATTTCTTTTTACAGAGTATTCAAAGCCGCACTACAGAATCAATTTCGAAATATCTGGCTCACACTAGCAACTCTAGTCATTATGACTATCACACTGTTAATAGTGCAGATGCTATTCTTTGCCAACGTTTTTGGACTTGAGGTACTTAACAGTATCGAAAAGAAAGTAGATTTATCCGCCACTTTTCAAGACGGTATTTCACAAGAAAAAATTAATGAAGTGGTCAAGATTATAGAGAACCGCAATGATGTCCAAAATGTAAAAACAATAAGCAGCGACGAGGCTCTCCTAATATTCAAACAAAGAAATCTAGATAAACCATTCATAGAGGAATCACTTAAGGAACTAGAAGAAAACCCTCTACCTGCCAGTATATTTATAGTGGCAACTGAGCCACGATTCTACGAGATGATCTCAAAGTTTCTAGAGACCGAACGATTCAGTGAGAGTATCGATACCATTCACTACGAAGACTCAAAGCTTGTAATCGATCGTTTAATATCTCTAATCGATACCGTAAAAAATACCGGCTTCATAATCACCATCGTTTTCGGCATGCTAGTAGTCCTAATAATGTTCAATACTGTCAGGCTCGCAATATATAGTTGCCGTGAAGAAATTGACATTATGCACTTAGTTGGAGCCTCACGCTGGTACATCCGTGGTCCATTCATTATTGAATCAGTATTAATAGCACTAATTTCTGTTGTAATAGCTAGCGCTATTGCGTTTCCCATTATTAAATCTATAGCCCCTCAATTAGAAAGCTTTTTCTTTGAAGGACACACACAAGAGGCTCCGTTCAATCTTTTGCAATATGTACTATCTGAATGGTCAACTATTATTGGCTTACAAGTTGCGGTAGCAGTAGGTCTAGCAGTGTTTAGTAGCGTTATAGCCTTGCAAAGATATCTAAAAACCTAATATTATTTCACGGTTACTGAATCCAAACGATTAACCACCTCATTTAAAGAAGGTGGTATCTCAGATACCTGCACCAAAGTCGCTTGGCTAATTAAATCATACATAGTTGGAAGATAGCGTGCGGAACGTAAAGTAATACGAAGACGCTGTCCGGCAAACTGATCCGAAGGCACGAGTCTAGCTTCCATCACGCCATTATGCTTACGCAATTTACGTAAAATATCATAACGCAAACCTTCAATCCAAACATCAACAATCCGCGGACAAGACGCATCAAGAGCAATCTTATCGATCGTTCCTTGGTGAATCAATGTACCCTCGTGAAGTAACAATACGGACAACCCTAAACTATCAGCAGCACGAGCACTGCGAGTAGCAACAATTACAGTGCGTCCAGAAAACAAAGAATGAAGCAACTTATTTATGTACTTCGCGCTAAACCGATCAGTAACATCATCCAACAACACAAGTGGTGTATCGCAAATAGCTGCTTGAGCTAGATTAAGTCTTATCTGCTGAGTCGCAGAAAGTTTTCCAGAAGAACGATGTAAAAATTGAGAAAGTTCTAGCAGATCCGCGATTGAATCTACGCGAGCAGCCGGATCACTAATGCGCTGAGTTTTCGCATGTCCATGTAAAATATCGTATCCTGTATTTTTTTCATTACCGTTTCTACTATCCGACACGTAACCCGCATATGCATGCTTAATAAGTTTAGGCTTCTTACCGTTAATAAGAACATGTCCGTTACTTGGCGACAGTTCTCCAGACAGTAGATTGAGTAACGTTGTCTTGCCTGCGGCTTCTTTACCAAAGAGAGTCATGTGTCCACCTTGTGGCAATTGAAAATTAACATCGCGCAAAACCGGGTACGTTTTTTTTACCCCATTAAGAAAGTAAAATCGCTGTTTAGATACCGTGTGGCTAAAATCCAGATGATTTACCTCAATAAATGCCGTTTGGTCAGTCATGCGTGCTATTATACCATATCGAGTATGACTGATTTACTATCCGAACTAAATACCGAACAACAACAGGTTGTTCAAGCAACAGATGGACCGGTTCTTGTGCTGGCAGGAGCAGGCTCCGGTAAGACAAGAGCCCTAACATACCGCATAGCATACTTACTACACACCAATAAAGCTCAACCACACGAGATACTAGCCGTAACCTTCACTAACAAAGCCGCCGGAGAAATGAAAGAACGAGTGGGAAAACTAGTGATGAATAAATGCCCCGTCCCATCCGCTATATGCACATTCCACAGCCTAGGCATGCGCATACTCCGTGAACAAAGCGCGTTAATTCCGCGTTCATCATCTTTTACAATTTGTGACACCGGTGATAGCGAAAGATTAATTAGATCTGCAATGGACGACCTGGACCTTTCACGCAAAGAACACAGCGCAACAAAAATGAAATACAAGATATCTAAGGCTAAAACAAATAGACAAAGTCCCGCCGCCTTAATGGACAACGGCTACAAGGAAAATGAAATTATGGCCGCTATATATGCCCGCTACGAAAAACTACTAGCAAGAAACGATGCCTACGATTTCGATGATCTAATAATCAGACCGCTCGACCTTCTCGAAGCACACCCAAATGTAAGACAAAAATATCAGAAAAGGTGGCGCTGGTTATCTGTGGACGAGTACCAAGATACTAATCCAGCCCAAGACAGGATACTTGAACTCCTAGTTGGTCCAGAGAAAAATATATGTGTAGTAGGGGATGACTACCAAGCTATATATTCTTGGCGCGGCGCAAAAGTCGACCATATCCTGCATTTCGAAAAAAAATACCCAAACTGTAAATCAATATTCTTAACTCGAAACTATCGATCAACTCCGCAAATATTGAATGCTGCTAATAGCGTAATAGCGGAGAACACAAAACAAAGACATAAAAAATTATGGACCGAAAAGGAACAGGGGGACCCAGTTAAAATAGTGCAGCTATCTAGCAGTCACCTTGAAGCATCATTCGTGCGCAAAGAAATTCAGGCACACGAAAACTCAGGTGGAAAAAAACAAGACTGCGTAGTGCTGTACAGGACGAATGCACAATCAAGAGCTTTTGAAGAAGAATTCTTGAAGTATGGAGTTCCTTACACTGTTATTGGTGGCTTTCGTTTTTACGAGAGACGAGAAATAAAGGACGCCATAGCCTTTCTACAATTATGGGTAAATAACAATTCACTGTTAGCCGTCCAACGAATAGCGGGAGCAATGTTAAAGGGAATAGGCCCTAAAACATTACTCAAATGGGATCAACAAATAAAGGAAGGTCAAAGCTTAATACAAGTTATGGGCAGTAAAGAAAACAGATTGCCACAAATAAGCTTATTTATAGACGTATACAAAGCAGCCCAAGAAAAAGAATTCAAAACAGTATCAAATTTGTTGTCATTCCTTCTAAAGGAAACCGGGTACTTGAAAAAAGTGAACAGCCTACCGGATGGCGAAGAACGTCTAGAAAACTTAGAAGAGTTAATCAGTGTGTCAGCGGCCTTCTCTGATGTAAACAAATTTCTAGAGGAAGTAGCGCTGCTATCAGATATAGATACTTTAGAACAAGAACAGGACCGAGTGACATGCATGTCACTACACGCCGCCAAGGGATTAGAGTATCCAGTTGTTTTTGTCGTTGGCTGTGAAGAGAATTTATTACCTCACGCTAACAGTCTCGCGAAAACATCCGAGCTCGAAGAAGAACGAAGACTGTTGTATGTCGGTATGACACGTGCCCTTAACAGTCTATTCCTGACCTACACACGCTCACGCTACCAACACGGTCAATACTTGTCACAATCACCATCGCGCTTCTTAAAGGCATTAGAGAATACCGGAGAATGGATATCTCAAGATGAAGAAATTTTAGCTGCCAGCGCTAGCGAAGATATTAACAGCTATCTATCCATGCAACCCAGTAACGACACAACCCTAGTTGAAGTAGAGGAGGGGCACTTTGTTAAACACGAGAAATTCGGTCGCGGTGTAGTAATTGAAGTTAGAGGAGCTCTAGTAACATGCGTATTCGAAAACAATGGCATCAAAACAATCGATGCCGCCTACCTCAAGAACCAGGAGTTTTCTTAATACGAGTTAAAAACATCTGTAAGAATGATAAATATTATTACTAATACTCATCCGTGCAGCATAGTATTACGAAGTAAAAAGTGGCAAAGTATCTTTGCAATAAGCTAGAATTAGTTTAGAGTAGTTTCTTAACATAATCCGAGATCGTCTAATGGCAGGACGGGTGGTTCTGGTCCACCAAATCGGGGTTCGAATCCCTGTCTCGGAACTAATATTAAAAGGGGTAAAAAAAAAGCCTCACTTGAATGCGAAGCTTCGTAGAGAAAAAAATACAGTAGCAGTATTCCATCTAGCAATTCATCTCGTGACGACCGCTAGTAATCTCCGTAGTGCCAGACACCTTTTTAATTCCACCTATAGTTGCACTACCACCAACACGAGCCGAACCAAAAACATGTGCATTTCCAAGAATGAGTGCTTTATCAAAGATTACTGCATCACCCGATATACGAGCATTACCTCCGATAACAGCACTGTCTATTACATGTGCGCTACCTGATATCTCAGCTCTACCACAAATCTTTGCTTTATCTCCTACGGTTGCTTTAGCATGAACTACTGAGCGAAAATACACATAGGCTTGTTCTGAGACCTTGGCTGTGTCAGCTACTAGACCGCCTCCATTTTTATGATGACGATATTGCACACCAGCAATTGTGAAAACAGGTTCGCTACTTACATTTTCAGGATTTTCCATGATTTTCTTCCAAAGTTATTGGATTTTTTGTTTCAAAGGACGAGACAGGCAACTAATCGGACTCCTCAAGAAATGTCACCCTCTCACACACAAAATCACTCATATCTTTCCTTTCTTTTCTTAGGCGCTTAGATTATTGATTATTAAAGAACGAGTCGAGTTCACACTTACAAACTATTACAGACAGCTTATAATAACAACATCAAGGCTTTATGTCAATTTTTAATATCTATCGTATTGCATATCTACGCAACTAACAAACATAAAAAAAGTGCCCATGTATTTTGTGGGCACTGATGCCAAGAAGAGCTCTTGGAATATTAACTAAAGTATCTCAAGCTTAGACAAATGAACGGGCGGCCAGAGTTTCTTCCCATCATCAAGGGCAACAACAGCTTTAAAGGAATGAATAGCAACACCTTGACGACGTTCACCCACCTCCTTTAACGATTCATGGATTATTATTTCTCCGGGCATTATGGGCACTAAATAGCGAACCAAGCCAACACGTTCAAAAAACTCGTGCCTCTTGTCAGATATTTTGACTTTAGCATTGTGCCATTTATTTGAGTACGCCTTAGCAAGCTTTTGTCTGTCTGCAATCGTAGTAGCACACGAGCTACCTCTACCTTTAATTACAAATGCGAGCATAGCTCCAGCTGCTCTTTTTGTGTCAGGACATGGTAACGTAAAGCCTTCAAGAGCTTTACGTTGTAGTTCAGTTGGTTTACTGGATGACACTTCTTCTCCTTTTTTAAAATGAACATTAATTTTCTGTTGACCTCACACTGTACTCAGTCAATTGTTTTGTCAAATTCTGTAATCACTACAATAAACAGCTCCCAACATGGGAACCTACAACAAACTTTATCTAGAGCTAGGATACTTAATGTGCTTGCTTCGCCTTGGTACAACATTCCAATTTCGCCCGCACCTATCTTGACAACCCGCTCAACAAACAATATTCTCTCAAATCAGGATTGTTCATTACAAGAAAAGGAGAATATTTGTGAAAAAACTAGATATTTCAGTAACGGATCAGATGAGCATGCTAGTGGTAACAGCAAAAACCCACAGAGTATGCAAAGACCATCTATTCTATCAAGGCACCTATTTTTTAACAAGAAGAGTAACTACCTGCACAACACCCGGTTGCAACAATAAGATCATATCGGGTTTAAAACTATGTTTGGACTGCACCAACAAAAAAAATAGCTGTCAGATATGCGGCGCTGTTTTCAAAGTCACTCAAGCTAATAAATAGGATCAACACCATCGTCACTACACAGTCGATGGTTTTTTTATTGACTTTATATCCGTATGATTTAGTATGATAAAGTTCGTTAAAGAAAATAATCTAGGGTGTAACTCAATTGGTAGAGTACTGGGTTCAGAACATCCATTGTTGAGAGTTCGAATCTCTCCACCCTAGCTTGTTCATTAAAGTTTATATAACAATAGGAGGTGACAGCTACCTTTTGTACTTGGCAGCAATTAAGATTTGTAAGCAAAATTGAAGGGAGGGTGTCAAATTGCTTAAACTTCCTTAGTTGACGTGCGTGTGGATTAGATAAAAGAAACTTGTTTCGGAATATCCTTCAGCAGACAGCCAATCATTAAGTACTAGGTGAAATCCATACTTGATCATTAGCACTGCATATCAGACGAGAATCTGAATTCCCAACAATACTTTCTCTTATCGGTAAAAATCCACGCGCTTTTTTTATACAACAACTTCCAACTAATCCGTATAAGTAATCACTATTTGATCATCTTGTTGAATAACATAGTTATTAAATTTGGAATTAGGCGCACCATTAACCGTCATCTTCAACGACCCAGTACCACCAAGACAGTGATTAAGTAAACAATTTTTATTAAACTTACTACCCCACAAAACAAAAAAGTCATTTAGAATAAACGACATTTTTTCTGGTAACTGAACACGAACGTCTCCGTTTGACGTATCTGTACTAAAAATCATTTTTTCATCCTCATTCTTACCATAATTTGCAGGAATAGCTTGAGCCTGGCTATTAATAATCATTTTTAGATTAAAAGAGAAGTCTACTGCTAACTTCGTATCCTCTTTAATAACAATCTTTTTCAAATCCTCAGCCCTAGACACCCCAATTTCTGACTCTATCTCTGACCCTGAAAAATCAAAGATTTCCGCTTCCATCAATAGAGTTGAAACAACTCCTATTAATACAATAAGACCCAACGAAACAAAGACGATTCTTTTTCCTTTGACCAAGTGAATTAACCATCTAAAAAAATTAAGTATCCTCCCTGGACGAACTGACCTTCCTAATCTTTTTATCTGTGGGATTGCTTGCGACTCATCAACTGGTCTTGATGATTGAACACGTCTTACTAGCTTCCTTGTATTTCCTGGCTTCCTTATATCGTCTAATTTTTTCATGTAATATATTTTATATGGTGTGGACTTAAGTCTACTTTTTAATTGTAATTTGGTATAGTAATTTAAAATAACATTAATTATATGAATATATTTATAGCGGCTGATCACAACGGATTTAAGATGAAAGGGGAGATAGCAAAGTGGCTAGAAGAAGAGGGGCACACCGTTACAGATATGGGTCCAAATAAGTTAGACCAAGCAGATGATTACCCAGATTTTGGATTCAAGGTCGCCGAAACAGTAGCTCAAGATACACAAAATAATTTTGGCATATTAGTATGTGGCTCCGGAGTAGGTATGTCCGTTGTTGCCGATAAAGTAAAAGGGGTAAGAGCCGCCCTAATCCATGATCCAGAAATTGCTCGCGTGGCCCAGAAAGATGATGATATTAATGTCTTAGCTCTAGGTGCTTCATTTATAGATCTCGAAAATGCAAAAGAAGTAATTAGTGCCTGGCTTAGCACTCCTTTTTCTGCAGAAGAACGACATGTTAGACGCGTTAAAAAAATAACGGACTACGAGACGGGGTGCTGTAAAGGCACCAAGCGATGCTCAAGTTGTTAACTCAAACACATAAACACTTCTCAAGATGAATCAACAAATAGAAATTATTCCCGCCATACTAAAACGTACATTTGAAGATATCGAGAGAGACTGGAACATAGTGCGAGATGTTGCCTCGCATATACAGATAGATATCACTGACGGTATTTTTGCGGGCAATGATACTTTCCGCGAAATACCAAGATTCAAACAATTAGTGAATAGCAACAAAATAGAAATGCATATGATGGTACACAAACCATCCTACTACGTAGATAACTTAATAGACTTAAGTCCGGCCCGAATAGTATTTCACCTAGAGGCCTTTGCAGGCTCCGGGGACCTAATATCTGTTTATCAAAAAATGAGAGCCAGCACTCAATCTGAATTAGCCCTAGCTATAAACCCTAACAGTCCAAACGAACGTCTTAATGACTTTTTAGAGCTACTTGATTACGTTATGTTTTTAGGCGTTGACCCGGGGTACTCTAATCAGCCTTTTGACCAAGGAGTTTACCAAAAAATTGGAGCTTTCAGAAAAAAGTGTCCACAGATGCCAATAGCAATTGATGGCCACGTAAATAAAGAGACCATAAATCCTTTAGTAAAAGCGGGAGCCAACATGTTGTGTATAAATACAGCTATCTTTAAAGGCGGTGATCCACTTGAGAACATACAACAGCTAAAACTTTTGGCTTTATCTACATTAGAAAATTAGGGTGAGAAATTAATTAGTGTATAATTACTACTATGAAAAAACTTACAGATCTAAAAGATTTAAATAGGATGGCAAATACGCTTCGCCAAGACATTATAGAAATGTTAGTCGAAGCACAATCAGGACACGTAGCGGGTCCCTTAGGTTTAGCCGACGTCGCGGCTTCCCTATACTTCAACACTCTGGAAAACATGGATCCAGAGAACGTAGATAATCCGGACAGAGATCGCTTATACATATCTTGCGGTCACACAAACCCAGTTTGGTATGCCGCCATGGCACGAGCCGGATATTTTCCCGTCGAGGAATTAAAAACATTACGTAAATTTGGAACCAGATTACAAGGACACCTAGAAAGAGGTTCTCTACCTGGAATAGAATCATCATCGGCTAGCTTAGGGCAAGGTTTGTCGATTGCTTGTGGATGTGCTTATGCAGCCTTCATGGATAACAAGAGATACCAAACATACTGTGTTTTCTCAGACGGAGAATTAGATGAAGGTTCAATTTGGGAAGCAGCTCAATTTGCCGGACATTATAAACTACAGTATCTCACCGCTATATTGGATCGAAACAATATTCAGATTGATGGTTACACAGAGAATGTTATGGCTAAGGAACCAATCGACCAAAAATTCGAAGCTTTTGGCTGGCACGTGATCGATGTTGACGGTCACAACATTGAGCATATTATTGACGCCTGCAAAGAAGCTAAAGCTATTATTGAGAAACCGGTCCTCATTATCGCTCACACCATTGCCGGCAAAGGCGTTGACTTCATGGAATTCGATTACCGCTGGCACGGAAGTCCTCCCGGTAAGGGAGGTACCGAAAGATCTCCTAAACCCGAAAAGCAAGGCGACGAAGCCCTAAAACAACTTCGCACCTTGAATGGTAAAATAGATAACGTAGATTGTTGTTAATAAATTATTATTATGCTTGCAAAGGATACAAATTTAAAAAAAGATATATTAGGCAAAGAAGTAGAGATGATCTCAACTAGAGAAGGCTTTGGCCAAGGACTAGTTGAACTTGGCGAAGAGAATGAGAATGTTGTTGCTCTCTGTGGAGATCTAACAAATTCAACAAAAATAGGACCATTCAAAGAAAGATTCCCAGAGAGATATATAGAAGTTGGAATTGCCGAACAAAACATGGCAAACGTAGCAGTTGGACTAGCGTTGCAAGGTAAGATTCCTTTTCTAGCAACATATGCTGTATTTTCTCCAGGCAGAAACTGGGACCAGATAAGAATCTCTGGATGTTATAACCGAGCCAACGTTAAGTATGCCGGTGCGCACAGTGGCATATCCGTAGGACAAGACGGAGCAACACACCAAGCTTTGGAAGATATGGCATTAATGAGAGTACTACCCAGAATGACTGTATTAGCACCGTGCGATGTGGAAGAAACAAGAAAAGCTACTCATGCCGCAGCTGCAATTGATGGCCCCGTATATATTCGATACACAAGAGAGCCAACAGCTTCATTCACTACAGATAAAACACCATTTAAAGTAGGTAAGGCCGTGACATTTAAAGATGGTACTGATGTCGCTATTATTGCCACTGGAACACTTGTTCATGCAGCACTGGTAGCAGCAGATCGACTGGTGGAGAAAGATATTTCATGTCGAGTTATTAACTCGCCATCAGTTAAACCTCTCGATGGTGAAACTATAGAAAAAGCCGCTAAGGAATGTGGCGCCGTAGTAACTTGCGAGGAACATCAGGTAATGGGAGGCTTTGGAGGAGCAGTCGCTGAACATCTAGCCAAAACAAACCCTGTGCCAATTGAGTTCATTGGTATGCAAGACTCATTTGGAGAATCCGGCTTACCCCATGAACTTCTAGCAAAATATAAGATGGATGCAGACGCAGTTGTTGATGCCGTACAAGCAGTTGTAAAAAGAAAGAGATAACTCTTTTGGTTATAGTTTTTTGTTACTTTTAAAAAACTAATCAAACCACTATGGAAACAAACCAACCAGAAACCAATAACACCACAACAAACAACATAGACAATCACAAGGTAATGGCAATAATTGGATACATCTTTCCGTTTCTTTTCTTTGTGCCCCTTATAACTGAAGCTAAAGCGAATAAGTTTGCTCGCTACCACGCCAACCAACAATTATTATTGCTTTTATTCTGGATTATTAGTCAGATAGTTGCTTCCTTACTTACCGCTATATTAATTGGTATATTGTTGTACCCAGTTATTTATTTAATCGGGATAATATTCATGGTCATGGGAGTGCTTAACGTTCTTAATGGAGAAATGAAGCCCCTACCTACGATAGGGAAGTACGAGCTAATTAAATAGGAATGTATCGCCGCTACACATAACGACAACGTGCATCTGAATGACTCAAGATCAGAAATTAATAGCGTCAATAAACAAAGAACTCAAGAGTAACGCCGACGCCGACTACAAGGCTGCACAGCACTGGTTTTTCAAAGAAGAAATAGAGTTAATAGGAGTCCGAGTTGGAACAGTCAGAAAAATTGCACGTAATTCTTTTAAACAAATAACTCCAATAAACAAAAAACACATTTTGGACCTTTGTGAGAAACTACTTACCACCAATTTATCTGAGCATTCAATTATTGCGTATCAATGGACCAGGATGATCGCTGACGAATTAACCCCCAAGGATTTTAATAGATTAGAAAAGTGGTTAAAGAAATACGTTAACACTTGGGCCAAATGTGACGATTTCTGCACTGGTGTTGTTGGTCCATTTCTTAACAAACACCCAACCCTTATAAACAAAACTATCCCTTGGCGCCAATCTCGTAATCGATGGGTACGACGAGGAGCCGCAGTGTCACTAATCATTCCTGTTAAAAAAGGGGGCAAATTAAAACCCATATTTAGCGCAGCCAACCACTTATTAACAGACACTGACGATATGGTGCAAAAAGGATATGGCTGGATGCTAAAGGAAGCTAGCAACGTATTCCCAGACGAGGTATTTCAGTACGTAATGAAAAATAAAAAGAAGATGCCCCGCACCGCTTTGCGCTATGCAATAGAAAAACTACCTAAAACTTCAAAACAGAAAGCGATGGTTAAGGATTAACCGCTAGAATAAAGAAATTAACAAGCACTGCAGATAAGGCAATTATTATTAATCCAACCAACGTAAAAATAATGGTCGAACGAAGACGTAGGGCAACATCCTCGGAATCCTTACCAGCTAAAGATGTAGCAAAACTGAAAATAAGAACAATAGCAGCGACTACAGAAGCTAAAACCAACAAACCATTAACAATATTACGAATAGCGTCCAACAAAGTACCGCTTGATGTGCCGGTAAATGGAGTTAATGTTGCAAACTGAGCACCAGCAACAGACGGAAGCAGCAAGAACAACAACACGACAGGTAATATTTTATACACAACATTCATAATCTTATTGTAACTCCTTATGAACCATTATACCCGCGACAATACAACCAATTGCCCACAACACCTCTTTTCACTCCGTATGCTTTACTGTTACAATAAACTTATTGTGTATAACTAAATAATTAACAATTAACATATAAAATTATGGCAGGAACAATTTTAGGGGAACTAGGAAATAAAATGAAAGACACCGTCGTAGGTGTACTAAAAGGTGTAGATGAAGTGTATGACACCTTATTTAGCACAGTCCGCGATAATGTTGTATCACTTCTCGAAGGAGCAGGAGATGTAACTACAACTGCAGTCGAAAACATACGCGACATAGTAGTTGGCTCACTGCAAGGAGCAGGAGACGTAGGAGCTGCCGGAACTGATGCAGTATCCGGAGTTGTTAAAGGAACATTAAAAGGTATTTCAGACGCAGGCGGAGACGTAGGCGCTTTAGTCAAAGGAACTGTTTCAGCAGCCGTAGTTGGAGCCGGTGAAGTCGGCGGAGACGTAACTGAAGCTTCTGCAAAAGCAGTGCAAGGTGCTATTGATGCAGTCAAAGAAGTCGGCGGAGACGTTGTTACAGCAACTACAGATGCAGTAACAGGAGCTATTGAGGCAGCTGGTGAAATCAGTGAAGAAACAGTTGAATCAGTGAAAAATGTTCTATCAACATCAGTAGATGGAGCAAAAGACGTAATCGAAAAACTATAATTGACTTAGTAGTAAGTTAAAAGGACAACACCCGGTGCGCCGGGTGTTGTTTACTTAACACATTTCATACAACGAATACTCAATTATGGCAATATGGGACAATATTGACAGGTAAGATAGTGATGGGTACACTACCTTGCGAATAAAAAAGCAAAGACCCCGACCACGAGGGTCACTTGTTTTTTAAGGATAATTTACAAATATATAAATAATTATGGCAGAAACATTAATAGATAAAGTGAATTCACTGGAAAAAGAAGCGGAAGAAAGAATCGCACAAGTACAACAAGAACGAAAAGATCAGTTAGCAGACTTAAAAGTGGCTGAAGAGAAAGTCATAAATGATGTTAGAGATCAAGCAGAACAGAAAGGGAAAGAGATCATTTCTGAAGTAATAGATAGAGTAAAAAATGAGATAAATCAGATGAAGCAGGAAAGAGAAGGAGCCGTAAAAGCAGTTAAAGATCTAGCTGAAGAAAACAGCACACGAGCTACCTCGAAAACAATTGAATTGTTTAAGGATAGATACTTAGCTAACTAATAAACGCAGCGTTCATGATTGCAGAAATGTTGAAAATTCAGTTGGCGGCACCAAACTCCAAAGGAGAAGAGTTAATGACTTGGTTGCAAGAACAGGAAGTACTTCACGTAACTGAATCTAAAAAAGCCAATAATAAAAGCAGTAACCCAAAGAGCACTATAGACAAAGAGTTAGCAGACGTTCAATTTGCTTTGGATTTTATTAACAGAATACGCAACGAACTAAACATTCAACCTAAAAAATCTTGGCGCAATATGTTTGCCGGCAAACCCATGGCTTCATTGGCACGCTTAGAACAAACTATTACTAATCTATCTATAGACACAACAAACCGAAAGATAAGAAAAATTAGTGACGAACTAGCACGCCTTAAAGCCAAAGAACAAGAACTTACCGACTTAATAGACCACCTCCATCCATGGCGCGATCTACATATAACTGGCGCACAACTTAAAGGATCCGACAATATCCGGTATATGCTGCTAAAAATGAGTGTCCAAGAAGACTTGTTTGTAAAAAGAGCAATGACGGATATTAAAACAGCAGTTTGGCAGGATGTAAGAAGGGTAGTAACAAAAAAACGCGGAAAAATATATTTAGAGGTTGCTGTTCACCACACAGAAACAGATAAAATAGAGAAAATAATAACAGCTACCAGTGCCGAAGTAGTTAATTTATCAGTGCCAAACAAACAAACCATTGCTGACTATTTCGCATCTCTAAAAGAAGAGGACTTTCAAATAAAGAAAACATATAAAGCATTGCTAGAAAAAGGTAAGAAGTTCGTACGCATGGAACGCGAAGTAAAATTTGCCTATGACGGTCTTCTGCATCGCAAAGAGCGTGAAGCTATTGCACTAAAAGGCATAAACTTACCTCGAGCCATGATTATCACCGGCTGGATACCAAAGCATGCTTACAAAGAATTTACTGGTTTATTAGAGAAAGAGTTTCCCAATGCAGCTATAGATATAGAGAAGAAACCAAAAGAAACTCCTCCCGTAGCTCTAAAAAACACCAAAAGCATGGAGCCGTTCGAAGCCGTCACTAATATTTACGGTAAACCAAAATATTCTGAGCTGGACCCAACACCACCATTATCTATATTTTTTCTCATCTCTTTTGGCTTAGCACTAACTGACGCTGGTTACGGAATAATAATGATGCTGATGATGTGGTTAGTAGAAAAATACTTCCGTTTAAAAAAAGAAATGCAAAAGATGATCAGACTCCTGTTTTACGCAGGCGCAGCCACAACTGTAATGGGTGCCTTAACTGGTGGTTGGTTCGGAATCACGCTGGAAAACCTACCAGAGAGCACAGTAAAATCTGTCCTGTTAGGATTCAAAGTTATTGATCCAGTTAGTAACCCTATGCAATTACTAGTAGTAGCCTTCGCTATAGGCATAGTTCAGTTGCTATTTGCCTGGCTTGTTCGCGCTTATGACCACGCTCGAAAAAAAGAGTATACAGCAATGCTATTTGACGATATCGCTTGGTTTGTAATGGTAATCGTCCTGTTATTATGGGCTGGTAGCTCACAAGGAATAATATTAGAAGAATTTACCCAACCACTTAAAATAGGTCTTTTGAGTATAGTGGCCATCGTTGCATTAACAGGTGGACGTAGCCATAAAAACCCGCTACTCAAAATTGGAGCAGGAGTGCTTAGCCTTTATGGTTTAGTCAGTTTCTTAAGCGATACTCTCAGTTACTCTAGATTATTGGCCTTAGGGCTCGCCACAGGTATTATTGCCCTTGTAGTTAATATGATTGCTGTCATGATAGGAACATCAATACCGGGTGTTGGTTGGGTAATTGCAGTATTTGTTTTGTTAGGAGGACATATCTTTAACTTAGGCATCAATGCATTGGGAGCGTTCATTCATTCTGGACGTTTACAATACGTTGAGTTTTTTCCTAAGTTCTTAGAAGGAGGCGGCTTACCTTACCGGCCATTTGGCAGAGTAAGTAAATATGTCGACAATCCTAAAGAATTCGTTTAAAATTCAATCTTAATTAATTAATTTTTAAAAAGAACTAAAAAACTATGCCTTATGGAATAATGTTAGCGTTAGTCGGAGCAGTTGTAGCAGCAGCTTTGGCTGGAATCGGATCAATCTTAGGAGTTAGAACTGCAGCCCAAGCAAGCGCTGGAGTTGTAGCTGAAGATCCAGATAAATTTGGAAAAGTCTTGCTTCTAACCGCATTGCCAGGTTCACAGGGAATTTATGGCTTTCTAGCAGCAATAATCATTGCCAACTCAATCGGTTTATTAGCCGGTGAACTAGTTGACGTCAGCGTCGCTCAAGGATGGCAAATAGTAATCGCCTCATTGCCAATAGCCTTTACTGGGCTTTTGTCAGGACTGTTTCAAGGTCGCGTTGCAGCCGCAGCAGTCAATATAGTAGCTAAAAATCCTGATGCATCAGGTAAAGGTGTTATCTTGTCAGCTATTGTTGAAACATATGCTGTGCTTGGATTACTAGTGACTATTCTATTAGTAAACGGATTAGGTCTAGGCGCGTAAGGCGTGCTTAAACACTTAATACGAAAACGTATAAATTATGTCGTTTGATCAATTACAACAAGCGATTCTAGATGAAGCCAAGCAACAGATTGACGAAATAAACAATCGTTATGAAAAAGAGCTTTCTACCGAAGAAGAGCGAATAAAACAACGAGCCCAAGGGATCGAAGAGGAGATTGTCTCTAGGACTGAAAAAGAAGGGCAAATGGAAGCACAAAGATTACATCAAAGTGCTCAATTAGAAGCCCGAGCAGACGTCTTGGCTGCTAAGCAGTCTGAGTTAGACAAAGTACTAGCCAATGCTAGTGCAGAAATAATTGCCTGGGACAAAACACAAACTAAGTCCCTTATAACCTCCTTGTTTGAACTTGTACCCGAAACAGAAGGGACAATTACAGCTGGGTCAGCTCACGAAGAAATAGTTAAAGAATTAGCCGAGAAAAAAGGGCTTAAGGTAAATAAGAAGGTCATTGAAAACGAAGGTGGTTTTATCTTCAAAGGAGATAAATCTGAGCTCAATGCAACCATAAGTCACTTACTCAAACAATTGTTTGAGGGTGAACGATCAAAAATAGCTAAAACATTATTTGGCTAATCGCTTATGCCTGCAGTTGATACAACATATATCATTGGAACCCTGAGAGAATGGGAGAAAGGGCTTTTAGAGGAGGATGAGTACACTCGCATAGTCGAAGCCACCTCTAGTCATGAAGCTATTCATACTTTAGTAGATACCCCATACGGAAAGTGGATGGATGAAAAAGATAATGCATCCACTGTATTTACTGCTATAAATAGCCACATAAAATCTATTCATACCTGGCTTACAGACAAAGTAATAGACGAAAGAATATTACAATTTATCTCTGCCAGATATGACGCCCTAAACATTGCTACTTGCTTACTGCAAAAGAGCAACGGTAAAAAAGAACCAGGCAAACTAAATAACTTAGGTTCTATTGATCACGATGTGCTTCACAGCAGCATCTGGAATGACATAGCCTGGGAAGAAATGCCTGAATATTGGGAAGCTGTAATAAGAGAAATATTAAGCGACCAATTAGAAGTAACACCAATGATGAACGTAGTGGCAAGTAAAGCAACTGTATGGATGCAAACCTTAGCCTTTACACCACTCATGCATGCCGTCGTAGACAATGAAAAGGCTAAGCTAAAAGCAGGAGATGCCACCAGGCCTTTCGGGTCAGATCAGGACGCCTCTCAGTTTGAACTAGAGTGGGACGAGAAATTAATGAAACTTGCCAAACAGTATAAACATGAACCTATAGGTTATGATCCAATACTGTCTTTCTGGTACGCCAAAGAACTAGAAGGTAAGAATCTAAAACTACTCCTTACTGCCAAGCTGGCTGGCTTCAAAACTAAAGACATAAAGGAGATGCAACGTTCTCTATACAGAAATCATGACTGACACACAACAACCAGTTAACTTACTCTATCTGGGCACACCCGGATCAGATTTTGGTTTCAAATTAGCCGGCATAAAATCCGAGACCTGTGTTGATGGCCAAGAAGTATTAACTCGCATAAAAGAAATTGTAAATACAGCAAACACCAGTATCGTTTTTATTGACGAAGGATTAATCGAAGACGTACAGGAAGAACTGGACGCCTTAACCGACAATGCTATCTGTTCAGTTGTTTTACTACCAAACCCAACTAACCCAAAGCGTTTGGCAGCAAAACAAATGGACAGGTTAATGATTCAAGCAGTCGGGTCAGATATTTTTAACAAGTAAACAAAGAAGACTATGGCAGATGAAATTAAAGGAAAAATAAGAAAAGTAGCAGGACCTTTAGTGGTTGCTACAGGCATGCGCGGAGCAAAAATGTACGATGTGGTAAGCGTAGGTCCAAAGAAATTAGTAGGTGAGATTATCGAGCTAGAAAAAGACACCGCCTCCATCCAGGTTTACGAAGAAACCAGCGGATTAATGCATGGACAAGAAGTCGTGTCCACAGGCGAGCCTCTTAGCTTAACTCTAGGCCCCGGCATGATTAACACGATCTATGACGGTATTCAACGACCACTAGAGGAAATCAAAAAGATCAGTGGATCATTTATTGAACGAGGTGTAGATGTAGAATCCCTTGATACGAAAAAACAGTGGGAGTTTAATCCTGTTGCTAAAGCAGGAGACGAAGTAATGATTGGTGACTTAATTGGAACCGTACAAGAATCCGGAGTAATTGAGCATCGCATATTAGTACCACCGACACTGCGCACCGAAACAAATACAGAAGAACTGCAGATAAAAACAATTGTTGCCGCCGGACAATACACAGTCAATGACAAAATCTGTGTAGTAGAGGATAGCAAAGGCAAAGAACATGAATTAACAATGATTCAAAGATGGCCAATCAGACTACCTCGACCCGTAGCTAAAAAGTTAATTCCTAAAGCACCTCTAGTAACCGGACAACGTGTCATAGATACAATGTTCCCAATCGCTAAAGGTGGCACCGGCGCAGTACCAGGACCTTTTGGTTCCGGAAAAACTGTCGTACAGCAGCAATTAGCAAAGTGGTCCGACGCCGACATCATCGTGTATATAGGGTGTGGAGAGCGCGGAAATGAAATGACAGATATTCTACTAGAATTCCCTGAGCTAGAAGACCCAAACACTGGAAAACCATTAATGGAAAGAACAATATTAATCGCCAATACATCAAACATGCCAGTAGCTGCTAGAGAAGCTTCAATTTATACCGGCATGACAATAGCTGAATATTATAGGGATATGGGATATGCGGTAGCCTTAATGGCCGACTCAACTTCACGTTGGGCTGAAGCCTTAAGAGAAATGTCAGGACGATTAGAAGAGATGCCAGGTGACGAAGGTTACCCAGCCTACTTAGGATCACGTACAGCTCAATTCTATGAGCGTGCAGGGATCGCGCAACTACTAGGATCCGAAGAAAGAGAAGGTTCACTTACAGCTATCGGTGCTGTCTCACCTCCAGGTGGAGACTTATCCGAACCAGTTACACAGAATACATTGAGTGTTGTTAAGGTGTTCTGGGGCTTAGATGAAAAACTAGCGTACAGTCGTCACTACCCATCAATTAATTGGCTTACAAGTTACTCACTCTACTCCGATCAGCTAGCTGGGTACTTCACTGAAAAAGCCGGTAAGGACTTTAGTAAATTACGCCAAACAAGTATGACTATCCTGCAAGAAGAAGCAGCTCTTGAAGAAGTAGTGAGATTAGTTGGTATCGAAGCTCTCTCTAGTCAAGAACAACTATTATTACACGTCGCCAAAATGATTAGAGAAGACTACTTGCAGCAAAATGCTTTCGACGATGTCGACACCTACACAACACTGGGCAAACAATACCGCATGCTTAAAGCAATCGTTGGTTTCTACGAAACAGCCAAAGAAAGATTATCTGTTGTAGAAATTGCCATGAACGACCTTCTAGCATTACCAGTCGTTGAAGTTATTGCTCAAGCCAAGCAAGTCAAAGAAGAGGACGTAGCCACACACTTCGACAAGCTAGACAAAGATATATCTGAACAAATACAAGATCTAGGAGTAGAAGAAAAAAGTAGCAAACAAGCAGAAGAGCCAGAAATGGCCGAAGAGAATTAAAGCGTTAAGCTAACAAATAACCAATATTATGTTGAAAGAGTACAAAACAACAACGGAAGTAACGGGTCCTTTAATGATTGTAGAAGACGTAGAAGGTGTGTCTTATGACGAATTGGTTGAAGTTCAACTACCAAGCGGTGAAATGAGACGCGGTAAAGTATTAGAAATTGACGGCAGCCGCGCTGTCATTCAAATGTTTGAAGGAACAAGTGGTCTTGATATCGCCAACACTAAGGTTCGTTTCCAGGGAGACGTTCTGAAGTTACCCGTATCATCAGACCTTCTAGGTAGAACCTTTTCTGGAGCCGGCAAACCAATTGATGGACAACCGGCAATCATTCCCGATGAAGAACGAGACATTAATGGTTCATCAATTAATCCAGCAGCTAGAGCCTATCCAGATGACTTTATTCAGACAGGAATTTCTACTATTGATGGTATGAACACACTAGTGTTAGGTCAAAAACTACCTATCTTCTCTGGAGCAGGATTACCTCACTCAACGCTTGCTGCCCAGATTGCCAGACAAGCTACTGTGCCAAGCCAAACAAAAGCCGGAGGAAAAGGAGTAGAGTTCGTCGTAGTATTTGCCGCTATGGGAATCACTTTTGAAGAAGCAGAGTTCTTTATCTCTGACTTTACAAAACGTGGTGCTATAGAAAGATCTGTACTATTTATTAATCTAGCAAATGATCCAGCCGTTGAACGTATTGCCACGCCAAGAATGGCTTTGACTGCTGCAGAATACCTAGCCTTCACACAAAACAAGCACGTACTAGTAATCATGACAGACATGACTAAGTACGCCGAAGCACTACGTGAAATTAGCTCCGCCCGTAAAGAGGTGCCTGGAAGAAGAGGTTACCCCGGATACCTATACTCTGACTTATCTACTCTTTACGAACGAGCAGGACGCCTGAGAGGTGAAGAGGGCTCAATAACACAGCTACCAATACTATCAATGCCAGAAGACGATATTACCCACCCAATTCCAGATTTGACCGGGTACATTACAGAAGGACAGGTAGTACTAGGACGTGACTTACATCAAAAAGGAATCTACCCACCAGTTAACGCGCTACGTTCCTTGTCTAGACTAATGCCTAAAGGTATTGGCGAAGGCAAGACTCGCGATGACCATAGCGGAGTAGCCAACCAGCTATTTGCTGCTTATGCTAGAGGTCAAGAAGTGCGAGAGTTAGCCGTTATCTTGGGAGAAGGCGCACTAAGCGACACAGACAAGAAGTATCTTAAATTCGTCGAAGGTTTTGAAGACGAGTTTGTCAGACAAACTGACACCGAGAACAGAACTATTGAAGACACATTGAATCTTGGTTGGAAACTCTTAACAATCTTGCCTAAGAGTGAGCTAAAGAGACTAAAACCAGAGCACATAGAGACTTACGGCAAAGCAGTCAAAAAGAAGGTAGCCGCCTAACTAAATAATTAACGCATAAGTAAGATACTGATAGTATGGCAATGCAAAGAGTAAATCCGACTAGAATGGAGCTGCTTAAATTAAAAAAGCGCGCCATTTTGGCACAAAAAGGACACAAGCTTTTAAAAGAAAAGCGTGATGGTCTCATGCAAGAGTTCTTAGCCCTAATCAGAGAGGTTAAAGAAAAAAGAATTATCGTAGATGACCAACTAGGGATCGCTTTGCGACATTTCATGATGGCTCAGGCAGCTATGGATTCACAAGCTGTCACTCTTGTCTCAAAATTAAAACTACAGGAAATTACAGCCCTAGGAGAAATTCGTAACGTCATGGGTGTTCGTATTCCAGAGTTCGCTATCACCCAGAAAGAAAGTGGCGCTCAGTATCCTTGGTGGGAAACCTCTCCCGAACTTGATGTCGCCTTAGAGAAATTTCAAGCAGTATTACCACTATTGTTAGAATTAGCTACCAAAGAAAAGTCCGCTCAATTGCTAGCCCAGGAGATCGAAAAAACGCGTCGTCGTGTAAACGCCTTGGAACACGTACTTATACCTCAACTAAAAACTACAGCTAAATTTATTAGAATGAAGCTGGAAGAACAAGCCAGAGCTGCTATTGTTACAACAATGAAAGTGAAACAAAGCATTACTTAACACTGTGAAAAAAGGACAAATAGACATGTGGTTAAGTCTGGGAATAAACATATTCATTCCAGCCCTTGTTTTAATGCGCTTCAGTACTGATCAATATCTAGGTCCCGTGCGAGGACTTATTGTCGCCCTGTTATTTCCACTGCTGTACGGATCATTCAACTTAATAAAAAACAAAAAAGTGGATTTTGTCGCCATAATTGGACTGGTGGGAGTATTACTCACAGGAGGAATTGGACTATTAAAATTAGATCCAAAATGGCTAGCAGTAAAAGAAGCCGCTATCCCATTCACAATAGCAATCACCATACTAATTTCCGAAAAAACAAAATACCCGATTGTTTCAAATCTGGTGAACAAAGTTATAGATAAAGAAAAAGCCGAGTCCTTAATACCACCAAAATTTAAAAAAGAATATACTCGCAGATTAAAATTCACCACCTATTTAGTTGCCAGTTCATTTTTACTATCTGCTAGCTTAAATTACTTACTAGCTAAACTTCTAGTAAAAAGTCAGCCAGGTACCGAAACTTTTAATGCAGAACTAGGACGCATGACCGTTTTAAGTTATCCCGTTATAGTGATACCATCATTAATAATCCTAGTAATTGCTGTCATATATTTAATGTCTGGCATTGAAAAATACACCAAAGTAGATCTAGAAGAGATAATAAGGAAGAAATGATTATTAATTTTGTAACCACGAACAAACACAAAGTGTCCGAAGCGGGGCAAGCTCTGTCTGCTTTTGGTATAGACGTTAAACAACTAGATGTTGAATACGAAGAAAACCACGACGCAGACATTAAAGAGATAGCCCTCACTGCCGCCAGCAAATTATCTCAAGACCTACAAATACCCATAGTAGTAGAGGACACAGGTCTATACTTCGACGCCTTTCCCAAATTCCCAGGGGCAATGCCAAGGTTTGTTTTTAACAGCCTAGATTATAAAGGAATATTTAAACTACTAGCAGACGAGGATAGGGGAGCGTACTTCAAAACAGTCGCTGCCTACTGCGCACCAGGAAATAAACCAGTCACCTTTACCGGCACCATGAAAGGAAAAATAACAGACGTTATTCACAATGAAGATACGGACGCCATGCCATATGATAGAATCTTCATTCCCACAGGAGAAACAAAAACCATCTCCGACATGACCCTAGAAAAAAAGAATTCCTTCTCTCAAAGAGGAAAAGTTTTTAAACAACTAGGAGAGTATTTAGTTGCTGCTAAAAAATAGTCGCTGGAGACAAGTCCGCGTAATCTACACCAAGACCACCATAAAGATCAATTAAAGTTTCTTGCGGACCACGTAACAAAACAAACCACTGCTTCTTGTTTGCATAATTCTGGTACGGTCCACGCATTATCACACCCGAGGAATCACCGCTAGACATTCTTTCTCTTATCTCCTTCACAACATCCAAACTTTTTCTCTTAGCCTTACTAGCAACAGTAGCACTCACACGCAGCTTCACTTGGCTCTGGTACGGCGGTAGGCCCAAAGGCTGCCTAACTCTTAACTCACGGTCATAAACCTCAGACAACGGCTTTAAAATCTCATCGATAGTAGATTCCTCCTTAGTAACAATGAAAATATTACGCCGAACGTCAGTAGATATTTGGTGTAAACGAGTAAAAGTAATTAAAGACTTCTCTACGCTCCGAAAATCTGGAAAAGATAACGACCTCTCCGGAAACAACCAAACAACTCGATCGAACTTACCATACGATCCCTGAGCAAAAATTTTACTGGTACTTATTGTGCAATTTCCGTACGAAGAATCGTTCAAATTAGCCCGCAATATATACTTCAATCTTTTGTTATCTATTCTGTCGTAAAAAATTAGAACTTTCTCGTTATTCGCAGCCCACTTTTTTATCTTCATGACCAAACCATGGGGAATAATATATTTCTTCATCTTGTCGTCGAAACTGAGAGTCACCATAGAAGCATGTGGCATAATTGCCTTATTCCGAACAACCTCTAGTTGTCCTGTTTTAATACCATGGTAAGTATCTAACGAAGGGTGGGCGGCAACATAAAGTACAGGACAGCCATGTATTTTAGCGAGTGCTTTTACTGCATCCTTATTGTGAAATTTAGGATACTGGTCCCACAACTTATGAGTAGAGTACTGCTCCTCTTCAACAACAATTAATCCCAGTTTTTTAAATGGTAAATAAAGAGTCTTTTGTGTACCACGAACCGCAGATATATTTCCTTTTCTAACCTCATGCCAAATAGTCGTAGCTTCTTTCTTGGGCATATCCGCACTGTAAGAAACACCCGGACCATCAAGCATTGTTTTTTCAGGTACTACAGTCAAAACTTGCTTTTCCTGCATAGAATTATAATAAATAAGGCCAGCTATTACGTCGTTTCGACTGCTTACGTCGTGATCAATAAGAACGGCGGATTTTTTCGACAACGCTTTTACAGCGTCGTCATGCACGAGCACCTTTTCTGGAGAAGAAAACACAGCGTCTTTTTTCGTTGTTTTTCCTGGCGGTTGAAACAGCCGTAATGTGTAGCCCAAACCACCCTGCATAGTTTTTGAGATCCATTCAGCAAATTGCATTTGCTTACCAGTCAAAGCAGTATCCGTCACCTTACTCACTAGCTTAGTAGGGTAGGATATTCTGTTACTATGTAGCTTAGTCACTACACCAGAAACAAATCGCTTGCCAAAAGGGATAGTAACAGCACTGAATTCTTTTAATATTTCCTCGCTTTGCGCTGGTACCTTATACGTATAAACCTGTGTGCCACTAGCCTTCAACGGTAATGCCGGTGCCACTTCTGCATATTTATCACTCATAATAATTTACTCCAAACTTATACATTGATACCGTCTCATGCCCATCTTGAATACCAGACTCTCTAAGTGCCGTTGCGTACTGCTCCTGCGGTGTATCAATACCCAATCTCTCCGGCAGCATAACAGCAGATTTCCCGCGGTCAGAAACAATATATAAGCCGCAGGTAGAGGGATCAAGATGACTAATATTACTCACACGTGCAATAGCTTCAAGCACAGCAACGCTATAAAGCAAAGAAGACAAGTCAGCCCTATGTACCGTTGAATCATCTATAGCCTTGAGAGTATTAGCTGTAATCTCGTCAGCTAAAGTTGAACAACGTGGTAATGGCTGTCCATGCATAGCCCGTAAACGCTGCCCTGCCTTTTGGTATAAATACACATAGCAAGCTTTTTGAACCTTAAGCTCATCCACTACCTGGTTCGTAAGCGAGGGAGCACTATGTGTTTGAATATAATGTTCAGCCACATTTTTTGCGAGTTTAGTTCGAATATCCATACGTTAAACTATACCCAATAGAATGACGGCCTTGGTAATGTTATGCTTCATCTCATAAAGTTAATGCATGATGAATAACAAAACCATACGAATTCAAGAATTAACGAAAATGTTCATCGGTATAGAAATACCAGATGATGTTCGTGAACAAATAAGAATACAGCTAGAAGGATATACCAAATACACAAAGAAACTTGTAGAAGAAGAGAATTGGCACGTAAAGATGCTGTCTATTGGTGAGATAGAAGGACATGACCAATTCATAGAATCGCTTAGCGCAGAAATGCCACAATCTTTTCTCTCCACTCTATCCTTAACACACATAGGGAAAGGTCCACAAAGACAACAGTTATGGGCCTTTGTGAACCCCACACCGTTATTGGATACACTACAAAAACAACTAATAGGCAGGCTTGATAGCCTAAACATTAAACCTACTCAAGACACGAACTTCATCCCACACATCAAATTAGCAGATTTACGCGTTGGGTCCTCCAATAATCTACTGGCCGATATACCAATGCCAGCAATCTGGCCCATAAAAAAACTAAGTATTTACCGTAGCGATTTATCTCATCGCCAGGAAAGCTATACTGTAATGGGACACATTAATCTATCAGCCTAATAATGGAATCAATCAAACTTGGAAAAACATCCTGTGACTACTTAAGCGTAGACGACTGGATAAATCTTTGTGCTCAATGGATAGATAAAGGTGACTATCATCATGTTGTAACCCTAAACCCCGAGATGATAATGCTAGCCGAACGAGATGAACGTTTTAGAAAAGTATTATCTACAGCCCAAGTGCGCGTACCTGATGGTGCTGGATTAATCTGGGCCAGATGGTACTTAAGATCACGCTACTGGCCCTGGATACCAAGCCTAATAGCATTTTTATGGCAATCTGTTGAAAGAGTGACCGGTGTTGATGCCGTAGAAGCTCTTGCCAAGCTGTGTTGGAAAAAAGAAGAAACAATATTTTTTTTAGGCGGTGACAGCAAAACGACCACTGAACTAGCTAATGCTTTAATGAAAAAATACGACGGCTTAACAGTCGCTACTTCACCAGATCATTCTTTTGATGCATTTGGTCCCAACCATATTTTAGAAGATATTAACAAACGAAAACCAGCTGTTTTGTTAGCAGCATACGGAGCGCCAAAACAAACTATCTGGCTAGAGAATCAACGAGATAAATTACCCAGCGTACGCGTTAGCGTAGGTGTCGGTGGAGCTTTTGATATCCTGAGTGAAAATCTACCCAGAGCCCCTAAAATACTTAGAGCTATTAATATGGAGTGGTTGTGGAGACTATATTTAGAACCAGCACGCGGTCCAAGAATATGGCAGGCAGTAGTTAAATTTCCCCTGTTAATAAGGGAGCAGAAAAATAACAACCTAAAAAGAATTCAGAACCACTTTTAAGAACTATAAGGTGCAATCCATACACCTTATCCACAACTCAAGTGTTGACGCCCCATACCGCAAAACGTAGGGTAATATGATGTTTAGGCATCTTAAATAATAGCTTTTAGAGGAGGTGATGGGGGACTATGATGGATGACAACGATAATGAATTCGAAGAAGAAGGAGGTTTGATCGACCGTATTAAGGAATCACCTAGAACAGTATCAGCACTCATTATTATATTAATCGTAGCCGCTGCAATCTATGCATTCTCTGGAGAAGAAGAAGGTGGACAAATAACAGAGGCAGGAGAGCAGACAGAGGTAGCTACCGAAGTAGACTCTGAAACTACTAAAGAAGAAGGACAAGAGGAAGACATGAAAGAAATCGCCGATAAAGACGACACTTCTACTACAGAGAAAAGAGAACCTAAGGTAGCAGCAGAAACAACAACCACGGAGCCCCAGGCAGTAGCTAAAAAAGAAGTTACTAAAGTGGAAAAAGAACCTTTAGCAGAACCAAGTAGGACAGATAAGGGTTTTGTTGAAGTAGCAGAAGCTGGAAACGGTATCACTCATTTAGCACGGCGAGCTAGCTCGCGATGGTTATCTGAAAATCAAGCTGGATACGCTGTGACCGATGAACATAGAATATATATAGAGGACTATATTCAAAGAAAAATCGCCACACCAGGTTTAGCGTATGGAGACACAGTAGAGATCGGTTTCGACACGATCCAAGAAGCAGTTATGGCAGCACAAGAATTGACTGAATCTCAGTTACAGAACTTAAGCCAATACACGCACGTATTGCAGTAATCGCATGAATTGAAAGAAACTGTCCAGCTCCACCATCGGTGGGGCTGGATGCGTTATACTTCATAATATTATAAAAAGGCTTTTTGAAGATAAAAGAAAAAGGGAAGCTTTACGAAAATTACTATATGATTAGCAAGAGACATTTTTAATTTAAACACCTATGCCTGATAAAAAAATACGCACTAGAATAGCCCCTAGCCCAACCGGCCTCCTGCATGTAGGCACAGCCAGAGCGGCTTTATTTAACGAACTATACGCCAAACACAATAATGGTCAGTTTGTGATCAGAATAGAAGATACCGACCAAGAACGCAGTGAAGAAAAATTTGAAGAAGATATTCTTACGGGCTTAAAATGGCTGGAACTAGAATGGGACGAAGGTCCAAATAAAAAAGGGGACAACGGACCATACCGTCAATCGGAAAGAACGGAAAAATACCAAAAGGCATTAGAGAAACTTATTAAGGAAGATAAAGCCTACCAAGAACCCGGGGAGGAAGTAATTAAATTCAGAGTAACAGAGACAACAGTTACCTTCTCCGATCTCATTCGAGGCGAAGTCACCATAAACGCAGATAGCTGGGGCGGAGACTTTATTATCGCTAGATCAATAAAAGACCCCTTATTCCACCTAGCCGTTGTAGTAGACGACGCAGAGATGCATATAAGCCACGTCATAAGAGGTGAGGACCACCTATCAAACACAGCGAGGCACATATTATTACAAAAAGCTCTAGGCTTTGATCAACCGGAGTATGCACACTTACCATTACTACTAGACAAGGACAGAAAGAAATTATCTAAAAGAGCAGGTGATGTAAGTTTATTGAGTTACAAAGATAAAGGGATCTTACCGGAAGCCATAATAAATTACTTAGCCTTGTTAGGCTGGAATCCGGGAGACGAGAGGGAGTTGTTTACACATAAAGAGCTTATTGCTGAATTTAATTTAAAGAACGTACAAAAAGGTGGCGCAATTTTTGATCAAGAAAAGCTGGAATCAATTAACAAACAATATTTAAGTAAGTTAGGACCAGATGAATTATTAGCGTGGGGGAAAGAGTACTTTGAGCAAGACCCAAAGAAATACAAACCTTTCCTTAAAATGGATGCACAGCTACTACTAGCTGCCTTACAAACCGAGCAATCAAGAATTTCTTCCTATTACGAATTACATGTGTTACTCGACTGGGCACGACCAGATTGGACGGGGGAATACGAAAACAATGCACTGGTTTGGCGAAACAGCACGGCCGAAGCAACAATAGAGTATCTAAAAGCCTTACATGAAGTTTTATCTAATATTAATGAAGATGAATTTAATGAAAAATTCCTAGCTAACAAACTACTGTCTTGGATAAAAGAAAAAGAGTGGAAGAATGGAGATGTACTATGGCCTATGAGAGTTGCTTTAACTGACAGAGAGCAATCACCGGGACCATTCGAAGTAGCGACTGCAATTGGCCCAGAAACAACGCTTGCTCGCATACACCAAGCAACGAAAATTCTATCAGATAGCATTTCAGAAGGTTAAAACTTCATTTATACTAATAGCATGCGACGAAGACCTCGTTGGCAACGTGTTTTATATGTACTCATTATCCTTCTTATCGGCATAGGAATGGTATCGATATCCTTCATCTAGTTGATGATGAAAACATGGTTGCTCTCTAGAGCTGTTGTGGTTTTATTTGCCACTGTTCTTTGTTGTGCTGGATTATTTAATACCGCTCAAGCTGAAGATATTAATGAACTAAAAGAAAAACTTGAATCCCGAAGAGATAACTTACACGATGCTGAATCCCGCATTAAAAAGTTCAAAGAGGAAGTACAAATAAAAAAGCAAGAAGCCAGATCCCTCGAAGACCAAATATCTATTATTGAAGATAATATTTCTCACATTGAATTAAGTATTATCGAAACTATAGCTGAAGTTGAAACAACAAATCTTGAGATAGAAGTAGTGGGCTTAGAGATAAGTCAAAAAAACGAAGAAGTTAAACATCAAAAAGATCTTTTAGCTGAATATATAAGATTAATTTATTCATCTAATCAACAGTCAGGTGTAGCTATCTTTCTAAAATATACGAGTTTTTCTGAAGCAGTGAGTGAAGCCACGACCCTGCAAGACTTGCAAGAACGAAGTCACGAGGCCTTACAATCAATCAAAATTCTAAGGGAAGAACTGGAAGGGAAGAAAAGTGACTTAGATGATTTTAAAGCAGCTTTAGAAAACCTACAAAAACGACAACAAGGACAACAAGCTACTCTGCAAGCTAACCAAGCATCCAAAGAACACGTCCTAGACTTGACTCAAGCACAAGAGCAGAAGTATCAAGAATTATTAGAAGAATCAAAAGTAGCTCACCAAAAAGCAGAATCAGAAATTAAGAAAATAGATTTACAAATTAGAGAAGAACTTAAAAAACAGGGTATAAACAAACTTCCTTCTGTTGGTATATTTGATTGGCCAATTAATACAATTTTTGGAATCTCTTGCGAATACCACTGCACCGGTTATCCGTACGCATATTTAATTGGTCCTCATTCTGGAATGGACATGCCCACCTATGTCGGAACACCAGTGACCGCTCCTGCTGACGGCTATGTAGCTCGCGTACACAATTCAGGCGGAACTGGCTACAATTACTTACTACTTTTGCACGGAGACAAAGTATCCACGGTATATGGACACTTATCAGGATTCACAGTCGCTGAAGGAGAGATGGTTAGTCGCGGTTCAATAATTGGATATACAGGTGGTGCCCCAGGAACAAATGGAGCTGGTCTCTCAACGGGTCCACACTTACACTTCGAGGTAAGAGTAAACAATGCCACGGTTAATCCTCGAAACTATTTCTAAATAAATATTTTATGGCTTTTAATCCAGACGACTTTATTGAAAAATGGATCATTCGATTGCTTCCGTTTTGGGGTCCATTTTATGCTTTATTCTATTTAATGCGCCTGTTCTGGAAAGAAGTTATAAGACGGAAAGAGGACTAAACCACTGTATGAAAAAATTACTCAACACATACAAAATGCAAAGATGGACACGATCCCGTTCAGTAGAAAAAGCTACAGAAGCTCATCAGTCTGGCATTGATAGTAAAACCCTACACGGCCTTTCTGGAGAACAATATGTCGGCGATTTCGTTTTCGGTGGCATAGATGGAGTTATAACAACCTTTGCGGTGGTAGCCGGCGTAGCTGGCGCCCAATTATCCGCCACCGTGGTTTTAATACTAGGTCTAGCTAATTTATTGGCAGATGGTTTTTCGATGGGAATTGGTAACTACTTAAGCATTAAGAGTGAACATGAAAGATATCAAGCTATAAGAAAACACGAAACCTGGGAAATAGATTCACTCCCCAAAATAGCTAAACAGGAAATTGAAACCATATACAAAAACAAGGGACTAGAAGGTGAAGCGCTAGACCATATAGTTAATAAAATCACTGCCGATAAAAAACTATGGGTAGAAACTATGCTTAGAGAAGAATTGGGGTTGGCAAAAGATTTACGCTCACCAATAGTAGGAGGTCTTGTTACTTCCACAGCTTTTGTAATTATCGGGTCTATTCCATTGCTTTCATTTATAGTCACTTTTGGTATAGACGCATTGACTAAACATACTTTTTTAATATCATTAGGACTTACTTTGTTGGCTCTTTTTTGTACTGGTGCAGCAAAGACATTAGTAGTGCAAAAAAAATGGTGGAAAACCGGTTTAGAAACGTTAGTTATGGGTGGCACAGCTGCTGCTCTGGCCTACCTAGTAGGTTATCTACTCAAAGGTTTAATTGCTTAACTGAAAACAAATGAACGTTAACGATATAGCAGATTTCTTTCTACAGCTAGAAGGGCCGTATAGATGGTATGTAATAGGGGGTATCCTCATAATCCTAACGGCAGTAATTAGTAGATTTATATTCAAAACCTTAAAATGGTTCCTAATCATCGCTGCTACAGCAGTCGTTATAGTCGCCATCATCCAATATTTCACACCTATTGATCTACTAGCAACGCTACAAGATATAAAATAAATAACTGACCCTAACCTTGAGATAATATAGTTCAGTTAAAGAAAAACCCCGTTCGCTTAAAAGCTACTAGGGGGTTGATAGAAACGAACGGTCCTTTAGGCAAATAGCTTCATCATTTGAATCAGGCTTTCCCAGGGCTGGATCGGAAAACTACTATGAAGCCAAATAGTAACCGGGAGGCCCACAAACATCATCAGAAAGAAACCAGCATCTTGCACCGCCTCAAGTCGTTTTCTCAGCCGCCTCGTCCTTCCAAAGAGGTGTTCTTCCTGCTTTTCCAGACTCAACAGACAAAACAACTTTCTTGAATAATACATACTTTTTCCTTCCCTCTAAAAAGAACGGGGAGTTACCAGTGAAATTTATAGCGTATCCGAATAGTTATACTATCATGTTTTTCATCTTTTGTCAACCTCAACTTTACCACCCAAGCAACAGAGAAGGGGAGCACTACCGATATTACACGTATATAAATACTTTCTTCATAAACCCCATATATCCCGACATGCTTCCTCTCGCAAAACTTAATAGAGCTACCACAGCAAGCTCGTTATTTATCACCTATAGCTATGAAATAATAACAAATAATTTACAATATTTTGCGACGTTATTTATTTTCACTAACTCATTAACAGTCTACAAACCTCATTACAATTATTATCCTTATAAGACACTTTGTTTAAATTAGAATCAGAACACCTACCACTTAATGGCTAACGTAATTAAACCCGATATATATAAACCCTTTATTACCCCACATTTCCCTATAAACAAATTATAGGGGAGTATTGTGGTCATCGAAGATAACCCCTACAGGCCTTGTAGTGATCTATAGGTGCATTTATACCCCTACTTTCTTAGAAGCGATTTAAATGGCCCATACTCACTAACACTCTCCAAATACCCTTAAAAGAAAAAAATCAAAAAACTCACATATACCTCTTAAGAGGGCAGAAATTCAATTTTCTATAATAGGGAGCTTATGGCCTTTACCAGCACACAACACGCACAGCAAAAGCCAGATAATAACAACCGACAAAGGACACACGAAAACGAGACACAGTGACCCACCTCACGCGTCGCGCAATGTACCTTTTGCGACATACTCATGTACGTTCCCCATAAATGTTATCCACAGGCCATATACGAACATTTATCGTACACGTGTCAATATGGACGGTTAATATATTTGTCTACATTTCCAAACGTTATTAAACAAATCCAGTTCACAACTCAATATGCTCTCCCCTACCTCCTAGGTATATAGGGGCCATTTTTTATAAAAGAAAAAAGGAGCCAACACACAGCTCCAGAGAAATTTAGTCTTTTAAAGGATAATAGAAACAAGGATAGTTTTTTACAAGTACCATGCATAGCACAATGCCAAAGCAACCGCAGCCACGATAATAAGGATGGAACCCCTTAAAACGGGACTATAATCTATAGTTGACGGTGACCATTCTCCACTCCCATCACAACTATAATCATTTCTATCCCATTCTGTGTTCATCTCCTCTCTGCCAAAGTAACAATCTCGCGAACAACTTCCACTACCGCAATTCGGACACTCATCTCCACCATTATAATAGTTAGGCATTTCAATCTCCTTTTCTAACTTTGAAGGTACAAACGTCCTCATAGTATTCCTCGTGTAATGTGGTGTCAATCACTCCCCCGCTCTTTATACAATTATATACATTATCAAAAATTGCACCTTTTCTAAGCCTCTTCGGAAGATCAAAGTCTGCCAAAGTAGCTCTGGTTCCCAATCAGAATACTGTTATTTGGTCTTCGGTTTTTTTATTTAAAAAAACACCCTCGTTGGATGCTCTCCCCTATTCCAGCTCTTAAAAATTTGGCAGAGCTTCATTTGCCGGCGCCGCTACTTTGAATGCTTCCAAATTATAACTCTTCACCATTATCTTATACTGCTCGTACTGTACCCAAGTCAACAATAACAACGATACTACTATCAGCACCATATACATCCCCATCCTATCTCTCTTTGCGTGATATTCTCTATCCTCTATATCATTCTCTTTATTCATACCCAAAAGGATAACACATCCATATATGTTACAACATGCTTTTTTCAACAAACCACAGCTCCCTTACTTAAATCAAATACCTAGCAACTTTCTCGTACACTGGCTTGGAGAATATCCAGACTTCTCAGCAGTTTCAATTGAATCAAACCACACTTGGTTGGACTCCTTTATCCGCTTACTTGATGAGCACGAAGGGTCATGAAAAAGATTCGAATTAACACTACCAACAAATTTACCCCCTAAACTATCTGCTTTTTTTGTAACACCAGCTACAACTGGCTTTTTCGATACACTTGGACTATCTATATTCTTCTTAGCAGTTTCACTTTTTTCTCTCTGCGCTACTCCTTCATCCTTTAACTCAACAAGCTCTTCCACAGCACCACCGCTCACCTCACACGTCGTATCTTCGAATACAATTGGGTGCGCCCCGTAATAAGGAGAAGATATTTTACCCAATTGCCAACCACCAGCAAAAAATATTAGTAGAATAACCAGAAACCCAGCTTTAGACTTTTGTTGCTGAAAAAATACCCAATAGGTGGACAAGTCCATACAAGTTAGTATATACAAAAGGGTTAACGCACGTAATCTATGAAATACATATTTTGGTTAGGAACAAATAATGCACTATCTAAGGCGGAACTTAGTACCGTACTTAGCCGTGAACAGCTGCCTTATAAGCTAATATCTGACGAACCACGTTATTGGATAATTGAGACAGAAGAGCAGTTAAACAGCAATTATATATCCAGACTAGGCGGCATTGACCGCATCGGTGAAATAATAGGTACATATGACAAACAATGTACAAGTGAGGATATTTTCCAAGCTCTCGCCCCCACCGCACCAAAAATTATGTTGGGTGTCAGTAAGCACAATCTACCTAACATGAATATCAAGAGAGTCGCCAACGATTTTAAAAAAGAGTGCAGACGAAATGATATTAAAATAAAGTATGTATTGGCACAAAATAGCCCTGGAAGGCTAAACACCGCTCAAGTTATTTTCAACAAACTCACCACTGAACCTAACGCCGAGATTACCGTCATAAAAGAAAACTCTAAATTTTTACTAGCAAAAACATTACAAGTACAAGACATTCAAGCCTACGAAAAAAGAGACACCAGCAGACCAGCAAGAGACGCAAAGGTCGGCCTTTTGCCACCAAAACTAGCACAAATTATGATCAATTTAGTGCCAGAAATGAATAATGACACACCGGAAATATATGATCCCTTCTGCGGTATGGGAACGGTACTTCAAGAAGGTTGGCTACTCGGGTATAAAACGGTTGGTTCAGACGTTAGCGATCGAATGATAGCTTCTAGCGAACAGAACTTACAATGGCTCAAGGATAGCTTTGAACTAGACGAGGCTATACAACCTGAACTACACAGACATGATATTCGAGAAAACCTACCCTCCGATCTGGTGAATAAGTTTGATGCCATTGTTACGGAACCATTCCTTGGAGACCCCATGCGCACCCCCATATCCCAAACTCAGGCGGTAGTTAGACAGAACCAGTTACGAGACCTATATCTAGCTTTCTTCAGAAATGCTCTACCAGCGCTTAAACAAGAAGGTTGGGTAGTAATCATATTACCTGCCCCTCTAGTTAAAGTTCAGGGTAAAAGCTCTTATGACCTATTCCCCACTAAGTTTATTGACGAAGTAGAGAAATTAGGCTATATTTGCAACCACCTTGGCAAAGACAGTCGAGGATTAATGTACGCCCGACCAAACGCTTTAGTAGCTAGAGAAATAACCTTGTGGTGTAAAAAGTAAAATTTATATAATTAATTTAAAGTAATGGCACATAAAAAAGCAGGTGGATCAACTCAATTAGGAAGAGACTCAGAAAGTAAAAGACTTGGAGTTAAGGTTTATGGCGGACAACCAGTCAAAGCTGGGCAAATAATCATTCGACAACGTGGCAGCCGTTACAGAGCAGGTGAAGGAGTTAAGCTAGGTAGTGATGACACTGTCTATGCGCTTGTTTCAGGAATTGTACAGTTTATTCGAAGAAAACGCCTACGTTTTACCGGTAAGCTAAAGACGCAAACAACCATAATCGTTGAAGGAAAATAAACTAGCAAAAAAAGAAAACCCGCACCGGCGGGTTTTTTAAAAAGATACTGAAATCTAACGCTAGGCTTCAGTTACAGCAACGGGAATCGCGACCAACAAGGCTACAATTCCTATAAGCATTGCTATAGAAACATAGAATGCATACCCAGCTAGATTTTCCGGGGCGGCTTTGAGCAACTTCTTTCGAAGACGAAACAGACTTTTTGAAATCTCTTTCGCAGCCTTCCTTGTAAAACGAAAGCTTTTTTTGATCATCCACCCAAAAATCCAAAATGGCGACGCTTTTCTACCTAACAACAACGTTGTTGGTAACCAAACAAGTGCGCTCAACACAACGAGTGCGAGTACAAGCTGGCAAATCGCTTCTCTTAACATCTGTTAGATCCCTATCCATAAGGTAAAGAACATTCAATACACGTAACAATTACTATACCATTTATTAAGGTATTTGTCCAGTTTACCTTGTTTTTCCCAGCAACCCTTACTTTACCGAAGCACTTATAAAGCTATTAAACAGTGGATGACCGTCAATGGGTCTAGATGTAAATTCAGCATGATATTGTACTCCCACGAACCACGGATGATCTTCTACTTCCACAATTTCAACTAATTTCCCGTTCGGCGTTGTTCCAGCTATTCTCAGTCCCGCCTTTTCTAATTGATCCTTAAAATCATTATTAAACTCATATCTATGCCGATGACGTTCTCGAACTTCTTTTTTACCGTAAGCCTCTAAGGAAAACGAATCCTTAGCCAAAACACAATCCCAACCACCTAGGCGCATAGTGCCGCCCTTTTCAGTAATATCTTTCTGACTCTCCATTATATCTATTACACAATTCACTCGTGACTTTTCCGACACATCACCTTCATCAATAAGCTCTGCTGAAGTTGCGTCTTTTATTCCAGCAACGTTTCGAGCAAACTCAATTACCGCTAACTGCATACCTAAACATAATCCGAGATACGGAATCTTGTTCTCACGCGCATACTGAATTGCCTGTATCTTTCCCTCAATACCACGTGAACCAAACCCTCCCGGCACAACTATACCAGCCGCATCCTCTAAGAATGCTTTTGTACCCTGCGTTTCTATTTCCTCTGAATCCACCCAGCGCAAATTCAAATCTACATTAGATTGCCAACAAGCCGCTTTTAAACCCTCTACTACGCTGGCGTACGTATCTAACATGGTTGTGTACTTTCCTACTAACGCAATCGTTACTTTTGGCTTTTCACTCTGAATTTTTTTAACTAAGTCAGGCCAATCACTTGAAGAACGCTTAGACAAACTCAAATTTAATTTCTCAGCTATAACTTCATGCAGATTATGCTTCTCCATAATCATTGGTACCTGATACACGCTAGGTACTGTTGGTAACGGTAGGATTGCTTCCGACGGGACATTTGTGTACAACGAAAGCTTGTCTACTATCCCCTCTTGCACATCATGATCTGTACGTGCCACCAACACATCAGGCTGAATACCTATACTGCGTAGATCCCGGACACTATTCTGAGCTGGTTTTGTTTTTACTTCATCTGAAGCCTTAAGGAATGGAAGGAATACAACATGTACATATAAGACATTATCCTTCCCCTCTTCTAACCGCATTTGCCTAGCCGCCTCTATGAAATGAAATCCTTCATCATCCCCAACGGTTCCGCCAATTTCCACTATATGAACATCATACCCATCTTTCAGAGCGGCCTTTCGAGCTCTGTCTTTCACTTCATCAGTAACGTGAGGAATGACCTGCACGGATTTACCGAGATACTCTCCCGCTCTTTCCCGAGCAATAAGAGATTGGTAAATATTCCCTGTCATTATTGAAGAATCAGTTGTCAGATCCTGGTTCAAAAAACGTTCATAGTGGCCAAGATCTAAATCTGTTTCCGCACCATCATCGGTAACGAACACTTCACCATGTTCACCGGGATTCAAAGTGCCCGCATCAACATTAATATACTGATCAAACTTTTGCATGTTAACTGACAACCCTCGTCCTTTTAAAATATTCCCTATAGACGCAGCTGTTATCCCTTTACCTAATCCAGATAAAACTCCTCCAGTTACAAATATATATTTTGTTTGCTTCTTTTTATTCATCTTCTTTTGGCAAACTATCCGGATCAGCTTCGACACTAACCTTAATCTTCGCTTCAATATCTGAAGGCAAAACAACAGTTACGTCATAAGTACCAACACTTGTAATCGGTTTCTCTAGCTTTACATCTCGTGCATCTATTTGTTTATCTACTTGCTCCTTTAGTGCTTTGGAAATATCCCGCTCCGCTATTTTCCCAAATATTTCTTCCCCTTCCTTTATACGAGCGGTCATCAAAAGCTCTGTTCCCTCTATACTCTCTGCTTCCTTTTGCGCTTTTGCTAGCTCCTCGTCTGTAACTTTCTTTTCTTTAGCTTTGTTTCTTTTAGACTGTTCCTTCACCTGAGTAGTAGCTAGAGCTGCTTTGCTTTGCGGAAACAAAAAATTCCTTGCGTACCCTTCTGACACATCGATTATATCTCCGGCCTTTCCGTAGCCCGACAAATCCTCGAGTAGTATAATTGTTACTTTTTTTGACATATTGTTTGTATATATAAAAACGTGGCAATTAACGTGAAAATATGTGATTAAAACTTAACTTTAAACGACGTATACTTTTTATCTACTTCTAACCTTACTACATTTACGTTATTGACCTTAGCATACCTCGGACCAGAATAGCATTTCTGTAATAGCTTATCTAGGCTGTTTTTAGTTCCTTGGGCCAACACATAGACTATCCCATCATCAATATTTTGCACATATCCTGTTAAACCTAAAGATTTTGCCCATTTCTTTACATTAGTCCGAAAAAAGACCCCCTGGACTCGCCCATCTATTATTATTTCAATTTGTTTGATTGCCTTGAATGAGATTTCTAATTTCCTCTACAGCCCTTTGTAGCTGTTCATCCTCTTCCGTCTCATAATCCTGAGTAATTTCTATCGTTGGCTCTATCCCCTCTTCATTGATTGATCGTCCCATTGGCGTATACCACTTTGCAACTGTTACACGCAGACTGGAATCATCTGCTAATTTAATAAACTCCTGCACTGAACCTTTTCCAAAAGTCTTTTCTCCAACCATTGGCGATTCTAAATGATCATTCAACGCTCCTGCCAAAATCTCTGAAGCGGACGCTGATCCTCCATTCACTAAAATTACCATCGGTATATCTTTCAATGTTGGACTGCCTGATGTTTTATACTCTTTATTAGTTTTGCCTCTTTCGGATACAACCACCTGATCTTTATCTAAAAACCTCGAAGCAATATCTACAGATGTTTGGAGAAAACCACCTGGATTATTACGTACATCAAGAATTATACCTTTGGCCCCATTACTCTTTATCTCTTTAGCTTTCTCGTTGAACTTTTTCCCCGTGTCCCCGTTAAAGTTGGTAATTGTAAGATGAGCAACATCTTCCACCATACTCAATTTCACACTCTCTATCTCTATTTTTCCACGCACTATAGAAATATCTTCAGGCTTTTCTCCGCTCTCATGAAAAACAGTTAAGTTAACCGCTTCTCCACTATTTCCTCTAATTCTCTGCACCACATCATCAATAGACATGTCCTTTGTGATTGGCTCTTCATCAACAGCGATTATAATGTCTTTCTGTAAAATTCCCGCTTTCTTAGCCGGCGAACCATCCAATGGCGAAATAACTGTAACGGCTCCGTTATTTATTCCAATTTCAATTCCTACGCCACTAAAGCTACCTTCAATAGTTTCCTCAAATTGTTTTGTATCTGCCGGTGGTGCAAACACAGTATAAGGATCCCCGGCTGCACGAATCATACCTTCTACAGCACCATAAAATAACTCCTCTTCACTAAGATCCCCTATGAACTTTGCATCCAACGTATCCCAAGCTTCCCAAAAAGTTGGAAAAATTAATTGACGCTTGCCTTCTTCTACCGTTAAAAACTTGAGACTATCATACTGTTTAAACTCACCTGCTGGCATCAAGTACCTTCCCACAAAAAGACCAATACCAAATATGAGGATTACTGTAATAAATCGCGAGGACTTATTTCTCCCCCGCCTACTCCCTGGGCTCAATGGAATTTCCACAGTTAAATCTTCTTCGTTCATGTTCGTAATTATGACGACTAACCTCTCAGTCGTCGAGCTCTATTTCTAATCCCAACTCTTTCAATTGCTGTTTCGATACGCTAGAAGGCGCATTCATTAACAAATCGCGCGCTTTACTATCTTTAGGAAAAGCATAAATGTCTCTAATGCTTAACAAGTCTAACAATATAAAGAGGAGACGATCTAATCCTGGAGCAAACCCTCCATGTGGTGGTGCACCATACTCAAAAGCTCTAATCATACCGCCAAATTTCTTGTCTACTTCCTTCTTTGAATAACCCGCTATCTCAAATGCCTTATACATAATATCTGGACGATGGTTCCGGATAGCACCTGAACTTATCTCGAATCCGTTAAGAGCTAAATCGTATTGGTACCCTAATATATCTGTAGGCTTCTTTTCCTCCAACGCTTTCATTCCACCTTGCGGCATAGAAAACGGATTATGGGAAAAATCTATTTTTTCATTCTCCTCGTTATATTCGTACATTGGAAAATCTGTAATCCACACCCAAGCCGCCTCATCATCCTTATCTAAAGAAAGTTTTTTAGCGGCGGCAACACGTACTGCTCCCAAAGTTTTACATACCTCAAGAAAAGAACCGGCTCCAAAAAATATTGCATCTCCTTTTTCCGCCTTAACTTCTTTTATTACCTCGCCCGTTATTTCATCTCCCAAATACTTTATTATTGGCGATGAAGGTTCATCTTTAACTAAAATATACGCTAACCCTCCAGCACCAGTTTCTAGGGCCACAGTCGTTAACTCATCAATTTCTTTTCTAGAAAAACTAGCTCCACCCGGCACATGCAATGCATGCACGACCTTCTTACTCTTAATAACTTCTTCAAATACTTTAAACTCACTACCCTTTACGCTATCTGTCACATCAGAAATAAATAGCTCATACCGCAAATCTGGCTTATCGCTTCCATACTTTGTCATAGCCTCTAACCAAGACACTCTAGGAAAGGGGGTTTTTAAAATTTTCTTCTTACTAAAAGTTTCAGTCAACCCCACCATTAACGGCTCAACTACATTAAATACATCTTCTTGCTCAACAAAACTCATCTCCATATCTATCTGATAAAAAGCACCAGCATGACGATCAGCTCGCGGATCCTCATCTCTAAAACAAGGAGCAATTTGAAAATACCGATCCAACCCAGCCACCATTAATAACTGCTTAAACTGTTGTGGCGCCTGTGGTAATGCATAAAATTTACCTGGATACACTCGACTTGGTACTAAGAAATCACGGGCTCCCTCTGGTGACGAATTAGCAAGAATTGGTGTCTGCACTTCTGTAAAATTCTCCCCATGCATATATTTCCTTATATGCTGAATAAACTCATCTCGAGTTTTCAATATTTTTTGCATTCTCGGATGACGCAGATCCAAAAATCTATATTTTAAGCGTATCTCTTCATTTATATTCTCATCCTTAGCAACGGCAAAAGGTAATGCCTTAGATTTACTCAATATCTCTACCTCTTTCACATTAATCTCTATCTCACCGGTCTTTATTTTTTTATTGAACATTTCCTCGGGACGAGCAACAACAGTCCCAGTCACCTTAATTACATCTTCACTCCTAAGTTTATTTGCCACCGCAAACACATCTTTAGCATCAGGCTTAAAATTAAGCTGAGTAATCCCCCACTTATCTCTAAGATCAATAAATATTAGACCTCCATGATCACGACGACTATGTACCCACCCACTTAAAATGACTTCCGCATCACTTTCTGATGTAGTTAATTCATTACATGTATGCGTCCTATATTTATTTGTTGTTATTGCTTTTTTGTCTGAAACCATGTCTTACAGGGTAGTTGAGGATGAAGCTAAGAGCAATGCTAAGTTGACCAAAAACCATACCTATATTACATATTGAAAGTGTCCTTTTTCAATTAGTAACCTTTTGTTGGGAAAATTAGTGATGTTTCCGTACCAACACATAGTAGTAGATGAAATTAACGATGTAACCGTGGTGACACTTCTAGAGCGCAGACTCTTTAGTGATCGAAAAATTCAAGAAGCAGGAGCTGAACTACTTGCTCTAGTACAAGAGGAAAAAAGGAAACTTATCATTCTGGATTTCACAAATGCGGCCTTCGTTTCATCGACCTTTATCGGCAAGATGATTTCTCTACACGACAAAATAGATGAAATCAAAGGTGGCATGTTAGTTATGTGTAGATTTAATTACGACACTTTAGAAAAGCTGCATATAACTTGTCTGAACAAAAAATTCCACATCGAGCATACCCGAGGTGACGCCCTTGCTGCCTTTCACGCGTAGCCCTCTCTTGAACCCCCTACCTAACGGTCCCCACAGACCGTTTTTTTATTGACAGCAACAACCCACAGCCTATAATCCACTGTTGTCCTTTTCAAATTTTCGTATTCTTCAGGAGGATGTTGCAATGTGTGATTACAAACATATTGATGTTCGATGCGAAGACGATATTACCGTGATTACATTTAAGGATAGTAAAGTTCTTAACACTAAGCTGATAGATAGTATCAGCAGAGAAATATTCCAGGCTCAAGCCAATAGTGAAAAGAATAGGGGTTTTTCTTAATTTTGGAATCGTCGTATTTTTGTCCTCCACAATGATCGGAAAACTTATAACTCTCAAAAGAAGAGTTCAAACAACAGCAGAAAATATAAGTATGTGCGAAATGACACCCGAGATACGAGAACTATTCGACTTCATGGGTTTAGATAAGTTCTTTAATATTACGGATACAGTTGATAACGCAAAATCATTCTTCACAAAAGCATAAAACGACCACACAGGTCGTTTTTTTACGATCACCTCAAGAGATTGGCGAAAACACAGAATAATCCGATTTCCGCCAAACTCCTGGGGTTTTTCACGCAATGCGTGAAAGGTCGTATGTCCCAGGATGCACCCCGCTCCTTCAAGACGGGGCTGTTTTGTATCCAACACTCGTAGAGTGCTGAACAAAGTAAGAACACTGCATGCAGTAAATGCATGCATTCAAAAAAACTAAAGGCTTACTTCCATTTATAAACTCTTTAACTCTTTTGAGTACAAACTACTGCCAGAACTTTCTAAAACGAAGGATTTTTAAGGAACCTGACAGTATATATTTTCTGTGGATTATTGCAACCGAAATATGTAAAAAGAAAAAAGGCCCGATTCTAGATGATGTTTTTTAAAAAAACAAAATCTATAATTGAATCGAGCCACACAGGGGATAAAACGGGATAATACCTGGAAGGAGTTGCAACAAACAGTTACGGGACCGCGACATCATTTCGTGGTATATGTGTTCCCGGTTCGCAACGTGTACATGTTACAACTCCAACCATTCTGATAAATATTTTCACTTAATACGTTCAGAGGAGTAAGTAGCTTTTTCTGCAAGCAGAAATTGTTACTAGATAGGTCGTGTGTAACAGTAGAGACACGCGACTAGCGAAATAACGCAAGACTACGTAAGCAAACACGCATAAATGCGGTCACTGCCGAAGCTGTATTGTTTTGACGCCGCTCCTCTTCACATATTAAGTGAAAATTACCCGTTTGTTTTCAAAGAACAATTAACTAACAAATATACACCTTTCAGTTATTTTGTCAATAGTATTTAACAACTCATATATTTACTTGTATTTATACGCTAATTTAAGCTATTTTATGCAAAACTCAATTGTTAAAAACATATGACTAATCAAAATACAATTAAATATTCCCGTTCCTGGTACATAAAAAACCACCTCTGCTTTTGCTTTGGTGGTGGGTTAAAACTTTTTTTTAACAAGTGAGAACAACATCATCTACTAATCTTCAACGGCGCATGGTCGCTTCCTAAATGTGAGCTCTTCTTTAATCTTTGCACTTTCAGCCCTACACGCGTCCAGATCTGCCGCTTTGTTTGCAAGTTCTTCCTGAAGAGATTCAATCTTATCAGCACACGCAGCTAGAACTAATACTTCGATAGTCGTTCTATCTGGGATGGCTCCTAGTTCACGCAGACGCCTTAAGGATTCAACACGACTTCGACACTGGGTTCCCGTAGTGGACATAGAGACTCCCTCTCCTTGTTGAATAATGTGCAATCAACTGTATTTACGAGCATACATTCCCCTATCCTCAAGTCAAAATATACGCTGAAAAACCAACCCACATTATCCCTTTTGACAAATATCCACATTCAGCTATATTTCTAAAACTCTTTTTCGACTGTTCATTTCATTTAAAAAATGGAGAAAACTCATGGTTTTCAGTCTCTCACCCCGTGAATTTAACAATTGGCCTCAAGACGAAACTCAATTCACACTAATTCGTCACGTAGCTTCACTTAATTTACAACCTGGCACGGAAACTACTATTAGCCACCACCACTTACGCTGGCAAGTAACCATTACATCAATCACCCCAGTAAACAAGAAAAATCAACACCATTCAGGTAACGTTGCTATCACCTTCGCACCCACAATGCCTTAACAACAGACCGCTAAACCTTAACTTCACTCAGAGGAAACTGTCATGATTCCTGTAAGCAAGCAGCTTCTAATTTTAGCCTTGGCAATGCTTCTAATAATGCTGCTTATCTTTGTTGCGACATGGTTCCCCAGCACGACCATAACTGACCCTAATAAGTTATTTTTTGGTATCGCCATTAATGCACTCACGTTTCTTGGCGCCGCCACAACCCATCTTCTAGGATGGTAATATACTCCTACTCAACGACTCCTAACCCCAGTCATTGAGTTTTTTTATTTTAAGACAACAAACCAACGCGCTTATCCTTGTAACTTAAAACACGCACTATTTACGACACGCAATCAAGTATCTATATACGCCATATTTTATCATTGATCACTTTTCCAACGCTTTAACTTCCTAAAAGTATCATACGCTTCCCATCTTACTTCATTTTCAGACTTCCCCATGGAGGACGCCTGCTTTGCCTGCTCTTCAATAAATTCGTCTAAAGACACATCATTTGTAAACTTTCCATTTGCGTAACAACGCTTACAATAATCCTTATTTCTCCTTGTATTCGCATCAGTCCCAAAATCCCCTTGGTTATTCATCCTGATCCCACAACTTTGACAAGTTTTTACTGACGATGTTTGCATATATTAATCTTACCCGTTTCAAAACATAATGCCACACATCTGTTCTTCGAATACCCCCCCAAAACACACCACCACGCCTCACTTCCCTTTATTGACATTCCCCTATCACCTAAGTAGGGTTATGTGCTGCACCTTAACCAAGACCAAAGGAGAAACGAAATGTCCACTCAAGATCAATTCTCGGATGAAGACCTTCAACTTTTAGAGCAATGGGGATGGCAAAAAAATGACGACATGTTTGTCGGTGAATACCGGACCACTCATAGTAATGTTAGTGGACAGATTGAGTTCAGAAATAATGCGTGGAATTTCTATATTCTCGATTGCCCCCAACAAGTTTTGACAGGGATACATGGGAACTGTTTGCGCTCGCGACCACTACACAAAGGTCAGCATCGATACTGGGTTCATTTCCATTCCGGAAAAACACCTGACCCTATTACTGGGATTCTAGCCATCCAGAATATGATCGAAGAAGACCTGAAGGAATCTTCAGAAAACACTCCAAACTCCCCAGGTTAATCTAAGGAGAATTTTCAATCTTAACTTTCCTAGCCCCACAACGTGTGAGGGCTTTTTCTATCTTGTAAACAACCCTTCATTACAACTAACGCTATTAGACCTAAAAAATCAGTTACTAAAAGTAACTATTTATTGGTGCCTCTATTTTACCAAATCCGAACCTATTTTCAAAACAAATCATATTAACAAAATAGGAACGCACGGAGTGCGTGCTGTCCATTGTGTGCGCCTGAGGGCGCACACTCGCCACGGCGAGAG
>Ga0233431_1000119_pt1 | contig 176978 bp, 151 predicted proteins | sample SI_118_April2016_FD_179867 | JGI IMG/M metagenome (GOLD analysis project Ga0233431, IMG submission 179867) | Seawater microbial communities from Saanich Inlet, British Columbia, Canada - SI_118_April2016_200_MG | ecosystem: Environmental > Aquatic > Marine > Inlet | place: Canada: British... | reverse complement strand
TGGAGAGTATTGAACGGTCTTTCGACCTGACGATTGAGCTGGATTTGTATTTTGTGCAGAAGCGGTTGAGTTTTTTGAAGTGAAAACGGTAAAGAGGATGCTCATTTTGAATCGCTTTTGGCAGAGATAGTTAAATCCTCAGATCAGGGAGATCAGGAAATAATTTTTGCTCTAATTGGCATTCATAATAAACAAAACATTTATGAAAACTGTTAATGTCGTCTTGGCAATTTTTTTGGCTTATACCGCCATCGATCTTTCAGGAATACTGTAAATGAGACGTAAAACCTGTCTTATGACTATCCTGAGTCTATCAAGGCCGGCAGAACTAATTGTCCTGCTTGTTTGTTTTTGAAAAATCCAGAACATATCCCAGCTTTCATAACAAAGGTTAATGTTCCTATTTCCTAAGATCGGCCTAACTACCAATAAAAAAAACATGAGCAGTCGCAAACAAGTTGTTCTCTTCATCATATTCATCAACCTGCCAGGTTGAGACTGATTTCCCTTGTGACGTCATAAGGGTCGGTTCAAAAATTAGTTCACATTATCGATTTGCAAAATATCCAGTGTTTTTAAGACTTTTGCAAATCGATAATGTGTAGTTATTTTTTAACGATCCCTAAGCGAGAGAAATGGCATGGTAATGTTTTTGAACAACTGATTTAATAAGCGTTCTGATTACTCTGTGTTCCGGGTCGTTATGAAGTTGTTGATGCCAATGCATGCCGATGGTGAATCCGTCCATCTTAAATGGCAATTCAAACAGATTAAGCTTAAAATTTTCTGCGACCTGTTCAGCCAAAAATCGAGGCAGTGTAATGATATGGTCTGACAATGAACAGAGTTGGCAACCAGAAAGAAAATGGGGCGCACTGGCAACCACTTTTCTGACAAGATTCTCCTTTTTCAATTGATCATCCACAACGCCATGAAATCCTCCTTTATCAGGAGATACCAGCAAATGCCCTTGTGCTACAAACTGTTCCAAAGAAGGGTTTTCTCTGATAACGGGGTGTCCCCTGCGAACTGCGCAACAAAAATCCTGATAAAGCAGGTCCAGAGAGTTTACATTTGAATAATCATCCCTGAGAAACGCCATAACAATATCGGTGCGGTTCAGTTCAAATTCATCCTTAATTGTTTTTCGATTATAAGGCCGTATTTCGAGTTGGATATTTGGTGCTTTTTCACTCAATGCTTCAACAAGCTTTGGAATTATCAAACACTCTTCCAGATCCGATGCGACGATCTTAAATCTTCTTGAGATCTCAGAAAGCGTAGTAGTACGACGGGTCTCAGTAGTTCCAATGCTTTTTAAATTTTCAATCGAGTGCTCGATCCGATCAAAAATCTCCAGTGCGTATTCGGTTGGCAGAACACCCCTGTTGGTTCTAATAAAAAGCTGATCACCTAGCTGATATCTCAATCTCGAAAGTGCATTGCTGGTAGCTGACTGAGTCAAGCCCAATGCCATTGAAGCTTTTGAAATATTGCGATGCCGCATAATTTCAACAAAAACAGGAAAAAGATTGTAGTCCATAGTTATTCACCGTATCAATATCTGAATATCTAAATAATAAATTGGACGAATATCAGAAGTCAAGATATTCTGATACCATCATACTTCGAATTTCGTTTAACACGCGGAATTTTTATGTTTGGATACTTGCCTTCGGAAGGAAAAAAGACATTGGATCCAAAAAAATGATAACAAACTCATGAGGGTAAAAAAATGGAAGGCATTCTAATTCAGTATGAATATAGTGGCGATGAGAGTCAATGGCAGGAAACCGTCAAGGAATTTGTCACCAATGTGAAGAACGATTCTCAGTTGACAGGAAAGTTTTTTTACAGCGTTTTCAAAACCAGCGAACCCAATAAAAGGGTTCATGTCGGTCGATGGGATTCTAATCAAACTTTGGAGACGCTAAAACAGCGCGATTTCTTCAAAAAATTTACAGAATCAATGCAGAATCTGGCGGGGGATTCACTCACATCAATTCGTTTACAACCAGAAGTGGAAACTGTTCAGTAGTGGATAGTACAGATACTAATTTGCCTTGACAGGCACAACCAAACATAGAAAAGGAGGGGGGAATGGATATTGGAAGAAGGAACGTGAAATTTCAGCAATGTCCGGTTAGGTTTTTGCGGAAAGCTGAATGATGAAGCAGGGATCGCGCTGATAAGGATTTATCAGATATTCTGAGTTTAGGGTTGGCTCAAAAATTACTTGGCATTCTGTCGGCAAAATGTCCAGTCTTTTGGGGACTTTTGTGGACAGCTTATGCCAAGTAATTTTTGTACGATCCCTTAGCGCAGCGAAAATAAGCCTTGTTTGAGCGAGGTATTTCTACGGACGGCACCATTTTATCACTGGCTTGATCTGCAAATTGGGGATATAACAGATGATGGTTTGGAGATCATTATGCCCTGGCGACCTGAGATCATCAGTATTCCAGAACCTCAGCAGGTAGTACATGGTGGAATTTTGGCATCGCTGATTGACCTGGCTGGTATATACGCTGTTTTGTCTCAAGGTGGACAACCCTCAGGTACATCCCATATATCAAACCCAGACTGACGTTGATCGATCATTCCGAGTCTTATTAAGACAGTGAGGGTAAAATGAATTGATTCTCTGGTTATTGTAAATCCTGAAGCTGCTATTGACTTGCAGAGACAAAGGTTCAGAAGGCATTTTCATAAACCTGATTTCCAGGCCCTGACTTCATTCCTTTAATCTTACCCTTGCCATCACCGGATTATGATCCGAATTCTCGAATCCAAGGTCCAGACCTTTGACTTCGATTAAATCGACATTTGGAGAGATCAGGAAGCCGTCGATGATGGTGGTGAAGTTCTGGTTTTGCACGTAGGGCTGTTCAAGCGTGCGACAGGTGGGAACGCCTTTATCGAAACCCCATTGCCATTCCTTGGGAGTCCAGTTTTCCGGCAGATACGCCAACCAGAAGAGGCTTTTTTTCGAAGTTGTGTATGCCCCGAAGGTATCCATCGCTATGCCGGGCAACATGGTGTTCCAGTCTCCCCCTAGAACGACGTAGTGTCCTTGGTCGTATAGTTGCAACATTAAATTCTTTACAAATTTTAGTTGTTGTTTTCTGAGAGTTGCTCCCTTGTCATAGGCAGAGAGATGCAGATTAATCACGCACCAGTCCCTGTTTTCAACCGGACTTTTGAATCTGGCAAGCGTCAGGCACCGTTTCAAATGAAAAATCCTGGTTGGCCAGGGAAATTCACCAGGCAATTGGTATCTTATAGTGGCCGGCGTGTCCCATCTTCCCAATGTTAAAATACCCGAATCCACCCTACCGATCGGATCGCTGATGGGTGACGGCACATACTGCACCTTAAAATTTGGTGCAAACCAAGAAAAGTAGTCAGGGAAACGGGTTGTTATTCTATTAAGTTCATTAATATCAAAGGTACGCGAGGAAGCCCGCTCAACCTCCTGAAGTAGATAGATATCGGCAACGCTGTCTTTCAGAACAGATTCGATGGCTCGCAGATTTCTTTCAACATCGTCATGGCCTTCAGGCACACCCATTTTGCCACCTTCCATGATGAAGTCAGCTTTTGTGCCGAGACCGCCATACCCGATGTTCCAGGTGAGCAGTTTCAGATCAGTTGGTAAACTCAGCTCGGGTTTTGGTTTGTCCGACAAATTGGAAATATAAAGCTGGCTCTCCGGTTTGTAGGCCGTCACCGTGAAGTATAAAAGCAACGATCCCCCAAAACAGATCAATAATCCAACCAGCACTATTATCCACATGAATGCTTTCCTCATCATTTTATCCTCTTAATTGAGGAATGTTACTGAAATCTTTTTACTTGAATTATATCGGCTGCAAACGAGCAGGAAAATGAATGATGTGTATGAAATTGTCATTATTCCATGTTAATGCTTGAGCTGTCGATGCTCACCTGGATTTAAAGATACCTCTTTCTTGGGAGATTTTAATATGCGGCCATCAATCACCAGCAGTAGATTTGTTGCGCCTGTCGTAGCAAGAATGCGTAAATAAATATTATATGCCAGTGATGTGCTGATCAGGGAAAGTCCGATTAAGGCAAGGGAAACCTCTGTTGGTTACGAAGTAGCAGAGACAAAGCGAGAAAATAAATTTGCCCTTGCGCTGGAATCTAAAAAGCTAACTTGCTTTAAGGATGTTTCAATTTTGCACCTAGCCTTCAAAGTAAGGATTGACATGGTTTTTCTCTACGAAGCCTCGAAGCCGGGGCATTAGAGCTCCCCAGACAGTATTGCATTGGGCCAATGCGCGGTCATCCAGTTTCCAATTCCGGTGGCTAAATTTAACATCAGTGACACCCTCATTTTCCATCAGGTAAAACGTGATAATTGTACCAACCCACTCATCCGGGACCTTCGGGGCTTGAACACACGTCCACAGCACCCCGTTTGTGTGGTGCTCGTCGACACGAAAATGAAACTCCACAGCGGCGCCATTAAACCGAAAAATATTCACATGCTTGATTTCAGCAAGTGATTCATTATCCTTTGTCCACCAACTGGAAAGACCTTTTTCGCTGGAAATAGCGTCGAGTACCTGTCTGGCTGAACCACTGATTTGAATTTGATGCAATAAATCAAACATGACAATATCTCCTTTTAAAAATTTTTGTTCAATTCAATCAAGGGTTCAGCCAGACAGAGCGATTTTAGCATCTCATAACTGGGGCGAATGATTTTCGGAGGGACTACTTCTTGATCGTAATATGCCTTCACGCTTGGATGTTCCGATAGTTTCATGGTGTGACCTCAAATTGAATTTTCATAACAGCGATAAACTGTAACCGGCTCATTCACAGCCCATTTTCTAGTGATGTTGGCGAACTACCATGGACTTCTGGGACAAACGAATCTTCAGATAAAAATCTTAGTAAATAGAGAAATAGGCATGATTTGATAGCGTTACAGCAATTGAAGTGATTGATATGGAGAATATTGGGGGTAAAATAGTGGAAATTTCAAATTTGTCATTATTATTCAGCAATGTCCTGTTAGGTTTTTGCAGACCAAAAGCTGAATGATAAAACCCGTCTCTGCGCATAATGATTTAAAGATTTGCAAAGTTTGCTTCACGAAAAACCGCTAAACTCGCCTGCCTCGCTCAAACAATGCTTATTTTCGTTACGCTAAACTAAGAAAATCTAATAAATCCTTATAAGCTCGATCCAGGTTTCATCATTCAGCTTTCTGCAAAAACCTAACCGGACATTGCTGATTATTATTGAGTTTCCAGGGACATCGGTCGGCAGAAAGACCATTCTGGAGAAAAAATGTTATGAATTGGGAAGTTGTTAAGATTTTGTTAATACATCCAGTCAAGACTATAATCTGCCCTTTTCAAACCGGGTAAGTATCGTTTCTAAAATAGCTCCGAATATTGTGTACATAAAAACAACAATGGAGAAGATGAACCATTGTAGCCCAGAGTTGTTGAACTCGAATCTATCAGCATGAATAACAGTGAATAAGGTAGCTCCAAATAGAATAACTCCCAGTGCAAATCCTCGCAGAATTGTCCCCCCGTGAACAATTTTTCTTAAAGGGAGAACCAAAATACCACCCACAGTACCGACTAATCCCCCAAACAACAATACTTCCAGTATCCCTTTTAAACTTATATTAGGTTCACTGCCAATTCTGTATGCGACAAAGACCATAACAATCTTTCCAACAATACCAAGAACAACGGCTCCAACGATGGCACCTGTCACCAGAGAAAGTGCAACTTGGTGATTATTTTTCATCGTATCTCCTATAGAGAAGAGAACTGAAAGGTAATGGACCCACCCAGGGTAACTAGACTCAGCAATGGTACTCCAAGATCTTTGGTCAGATTTAAATCGGATACGATAGGCATTGGTTTGGTTAATTGTTTACCGGAAATGATGTAGAGAGTATATCCGTTATCCCTGTGCAAAGAAGAATAGAACCTATACGGGAACAACGTAATGACACTTGTCAGAGCACTTGCCGTAATAACAGACCAGAAAAGAGGATTTGCGGGTCCTCTCATCGCCAGGTGTCATTCAGTCAAATTCATCAAAATGCCGGATACTGATAATAAAGCAATCAGGGCAAAATTAAGGGCCGTCAATGTATCTAAGAACCTTACCCCCCTCATTTCACGGTTATGTAGGCATCCTATCCATCTTCCTCACAACCAGGTATACCTACCATGGACGTGCAAGAACCGTTCAAGACCGTGTAAACCAGTTTTTCGTTATTGATCAAAGTTTTCAGTGCTGTTTTACAATCTTTCTTATTGACGCCTTCCTCCTTATATTTTTCTATCAATATTTTAAACATGTCCTGCGGTTTATAGCGTTCTGCACCGGATTCAGCTACCAGATTGTATATCTCTTCAGCCAGTATTTGTGTCGTTATACCCATTTTGATCTCCCTAAATCTGCAAAGAATAATATATTTCAGCTTCCCGAAATATCAACGTTTTAACCGCCCATAACTTGACAGTTTTTAGCATATGCCAACAATACCTTAAGGCGACCGATAAAAATTATCAAGCATTAAAATAATCCTCACTTGAAAGATGATATTTCTTCTAACATAGAAAACCCCGTCCTTTGGACGGAGTCAGAGTCCAATGGCTTTGCCACTTGGACGACTCAATGATAAACCCTTTGATTGAGTTGTTCCCGCAACATCAACAAAGCAGAAATCAATGAGTAGGTTTAGGAAATTATCACATGCATTGCTGATTGCCAATAGCATATTGTATGGGTACCAAAGTATCGGTATAAGATACTTACAGGTAGTATTGCAAATGAAGTAGTAAAGCATTTTCAGATCAAAAAGGTTACTTTGCAAAAAAGCGATTTCCTACTACTTTATCGCAGATTGACATCACGGTGCGAACACGTTTAAAACTCAAGTAGAGCATCTTCACTGTCCTGCTTCAAACCCTTAAAAACAGGTGTGGCTTTGTCAGCAGAACGGATCTCTGCAACCGCAGAAATTATCAGACCTAACATCAACAGCCATTGGAGTATGGCATGATCCAAAATGATAATGTCAGGTTCAAACTGAACGGTGAAACCATTGAAACGAGGGCTGATCGGAATATGAGCCTGTTGCAGTTTTTACGGTGGGACAAAGCACTGACTGGCGCGAAAGAGGGGTGTGGTAAGTCCCAATGTGGTACCTGCACTGTATTGCTGAATGGTCGCCCCACCAAATCCTGTGGCATCAAGCTGAGCTCCGGAAAGCTGCCGGGAGCAGAGGTGATCACCATCGAGGGACTGGCCAGTGTAGAGCAACCCATCCACCCGATCCAGCGCGCGTTTGTGGACGCGGGAGCTGTCCAGTGTGGTTTCTGCACACCGGGAATGGTGTTGACTGCCAAAGGATTGCTTGACCAGACACCTTTTCCGACACGAGAGGAGATCAGAGACTATTTTGGGAAAAATGGGAATATCTGTCGCTGCACGGGTTACCAGAGAATATTTGAAGCGGTGACAGAAGCAGCGGCCATCCTGAACAACGGAAAAAGACGTTTCGAGCATCTGCCGGACGATGCGTCTCTGTCTCGGACAGATGCAACCCTGAAAGCGACCGGCCAGACCAGGTACGCTGATGATATCGTCAGGGAAAACATGCTTTACGGTCGTGTGATTTTTGCCGACAGCCCCCACGGTCGGCTTGAAAATCTGGATATGAGTTTCGCAAAAGAGGTACCGGGATACATCGGTCATATTACGGCAGAGGATATCCCCGGTTCCCGTAAAACCGGCATGATCAATCGAGACCAGCCGGCACTGGTGGCTATTGGTGAAGAATGCAGGTCTCTGGCTGACCCGGTGGCTGCCGTTTTTGCCGATTCCCCGGCTGCAGCAAATGCTTTATTTGAAGCCGTTTCAACGTCCTGGAAGGAGCTGCCAGGGGTGTATACGGTTGAAGAAGCCAAAGCGCCTAATGCCCCGCTCGTGCATGATGATAAGCCGGGAAATTTGTTTTTCGAAAATTCACTCAAACGTGGAGATGCAGATTCTGAAATCAGCCAAGCTACCGTAACCATCCGGAACCGATTCTCCACTTCCCGGGTAATTCACGGATTCATGGAGCCGGAGGCCGGATGGGCTGAACTCGGCGGTGACGGTGGTGTGATCATTCACTATCCAACCCAAACTGTCTTTGACGATCAGGCGCAGGTGGCAGAGGTTCTGGACCTGCCCAAGCATAAAGTGCGGATCATACAGCTTCCCACTGGAGGTGCATTTGGCGGCAAGGAGGATGTGATATTTCATCATATCCTGGGGCTGGCTGCTCTGAAATTCAAGCGTCCGGTACGAATCACACTGAGCCGGGATCAATCATTGATGGTCTGCCAGAAACGACACCCCACCTGGTTCGACTGCAGCCTTTCTGCAGACAGCGAAGGACGATTTACAGCGCTCAAAGCCCGGGTGGAGGCCGACAAAGGGGCTTATGCCGCACTGGGGTATGATATTATGGAAAATATCATGTCCTTTATCGGCGGGTCTTATTTCATACCGGCAGTAGATGTCAGCGTACGCTCCTACTACACCCACAATGTCATGTCTGGTGCCATGCGTGGCTTCGGAGCCAACCAGGCCAATTTTGTCATCGAGTCGCTGGTGAATATGGTGGCCAACAAACTGGGTATGGATCCGTTTGACATTCGGCTGAAAAACGCTTTGAAACCCGGCTTACCAACCATCACCGATCATGTGCTGGAGCCGGGGGTACCCGGTGTAACCGAGGTGATTGAAGCTCTCAGGGAGGCAGTGCAGCAGGAAGAGGCTCCGACAACCTCCTCTGGCCGACAGCCGGGATTCGGTATTGCCTGTGGTTTAAAAAATCTGGGATTCGGTCATGGTCTGCCCGAGAGTGCCGGCGCCCGGGTGGAGTTGTCAACGGATGGCCGGATTAATCTGAGCGTGACCCATCACGAGTACGGACAGGGTGCGATGATGGGGCAGGCGCGTATCGCATCGGAAATTTTGGGGGTACCTATTGACCAGATTCAGGTCAGTATGCCGGACACGGGTTGTACACCATACACTGGTGCCACCACAGCCTCCAGGCAAACTTTCATTTCGGGCAAAGCGACCATGGAGGCTTGTGAACGCCTGAAATCGGATCTGTTTGAGCTGGCTGCGGAGAAACTGGAGGTGCTCGATCCTGCCCAGATGGCTATTGACAAGGATCGAATCAGGGACCGGAACAGCGGTCAATCCATCGCATTGTCAGAATTGGGAGAAACATTCAGTTCGGAACAGCGAACCTTTCCGCCGGAGACGGCTCCCTTCAGGGACAACCACGAAGTGTCCGACTACGGTTCACCGGAATTCAAAAGTCGCCGCACCCATTGGGCATACGCCTACGGCGCTCAGGCAGCCTGGCTGGAACTGGATGAAAAAAGCGGTGAAACCAGAGTACTGAAAATCATATCCGTCAACGATGTTGGCCGAATCCTGAATCGACGGGCTGTGGAAGCTCAAATGGAAGGTGGTGCAGTTATGGGATTGGGATATGCACTGAGCGAGGAATTTCGCTTGGAAAACGGACGCCCGCTCACCAAAGGGTTGCGTCAATGCGGTTTGCCGAAAGCAACGGACGCACCGGAGATCATCTGCCGACCCGTGGAAGTTCCTCATCCGTGGGGTCCGCTTGGCGTGAAGGGACTGGCTGAAGCCCCGTCACTGGCAACCGCACCGGCCATCGCCAACGCCCTGGCGGATGCTGCCTCAATCCGGTTATTTGATCTGCCGATGACCCCGGAGAGGGTCAAAGCATCCCTGCAAGCAAACAAAAAATGAGAGTCCAATGGATCTGATTATTAAAAATGCACTTCTGCCCGGTGCGGATGCACCTGTGGACATCGGTGTAAAAAAAGGCAAAGTATCAGCAGTTGAGATGAGAATTGACGGACAGGCTGCACAGACGATCGATGCAGGGCAGCGGCTCGTCTCACCTCCGTTTATCGATCCTCATCTTCACCTGGATGCAGCACTGACGCTCGGGCAGCCTGGCTATAACATCTCCGGGAGCCATCCGGAAGGGATCAGGGTCTGGGGGGACTATAAAAAAGCGTATCCCCAATTTGAAGATATGGAGAAGCGGGTTCGGCAGGCGGTATCCTGGGCGGTTGTTCACGGAACCCTCTATATTCGGACCCATATTGATATCTGCGATCCCAATCTGACGGCACTGAAGAAAATGTTGGTGCTTAAGAAGGAGCTGGCGGATCTGGTTACCATCCAGACGGTTGCGTTTCCCCAGGATGGTTTGTTGGCGGATCCAAAGGCCATGGACCTGCTGATTGAAGCGTTGGACCTGGGCGTCGATCTGATCGGCGGTATCCCGCATTGTGAACTGACCCGGGAAGAGGGGGTTCAATCCGTCAGGGATATTTTTAATTTAGCCGAAAAATACGACCGTCCCATAGATATCCACTGTGATGAAACCGACGACGACCACTCCCGCTTCATCGAAGTTATTGCCGCAGAAGCTTTCCGCAGGGGCCTCGGCAGCCGGGTCTCGGCAGGCCATACTACCTCCATGCACTCCTTCAACAACGCCTATGCGCACAAGCTGATCGATCTCGTTCGCAAATCAGACATCAACATTATTTCGAACCCCCTGGATAATTCTGTCCTGCAGGCCCGCTTCGATACGTACCCCAAGCGTCGGGGGCTGACGCGCATCAAGGAGTTGCTGGCAGCTGGTGTGAATGTCTCACTGGGACATGATTCGGTTATGGATCCCTGGTACCCCCTGGGAAAAGCCGATATGCTGCAGGTGGCCTGGCTGGCTGTTCACATGGGGCATATGTCCGGCTTTGATGAGATCAGCACGATGTATCAGACCATCACGGATAACGCTGCCAAAGCCTTTGGTCTGACAGATTATGGAATCAGGCCAGGCAATACAGCTGATTTGATCATCCTGGACTGTGCTTCGGTCTATGATGCCATACGCCTCTCACCTGCCCGATTGTACGTCATTAAATCCGGGAAAGTCATTGCCAGGACCCGCCCGGCCGAGCACACCATCCAGAGTCAGGAAAGTAGCCGAAACATTCATCTTAATCTGTAACTCATTCCGGTCCTTTCGGTTCAATAACCCAGACTGGGCACGGTTGGCAGATAACAGGGCGTGGTTGTAAGATGGGCTGCCTCATATTGATAACCTGTCTGGCCAAAAAACTATTTCCCCTGGAAAGACAAGACTGGAGAGACCAACCTTAAACATTTGATGGATCAGAGGATAAGGTTTTTGGATATTGGTTGTGGAAATGGAAATCTCATAACGCCGTCTTTATTTTTACGATTGTAGACGATCAGTTCGCTTTCTTGATGAGAAAAGAAACGTAGTTTTAAACGCCCGTTATGAATGTCATCCTTGTTCATTCAATCAAGATAAATTTTTTGGATCATTAGGGCAGGTTTAACTCAATTTTAAGGATAGTCCCCAAAAAGAGCAAACCTCTGTAAAGTCTCACAAAACCTCCGATTCTGTATTTTCTCACAACCACTTAAAATATTTTCAAAATTCTTGACACCAGACTAAAAATGTTATGAACTGCCAGTAAGAACGTACAGTGCTGATAGATGTGAGGTCAAATACTCAAGTGATTGTTTTTTATATTGTTCATTCAAGTAAATTTTATATTATGAAACATATCTATAAACACTCATATGAGGAGATATCATGTATTTCAAATCAACGATCTCGTACCCATTAACAAAATCGGATGAAGTTGGAAGAAAGTTTTTAGAGGTTTCGGAAAAATATCCAGATAATGAAAGTCTTGGTGATATTATAGTACGGGCAGCAGTACAAGCAACGGATGAAGGTATCCAAGTTTTTTCCCTTGTAAAACTGAACAACGGGAAAACGGATGATGCATATAAAGATGCTGCTCAAAGAATGGTTGAGTATCGATCCATAGAAGGATTTAAGTACAGATTCGATGTTTTATTCGAAGTGGAAGAAGCACTGGCATTGATAGGAATGGGTAGTTGACAATTGCAAACATCTTGACCGCACTGTACGTTTTGAGAGTTTTAACTGGATGACTTGTCTCATCTGATTTTTCATTTCTTCAACTCCTGAGATCATTTTTATGGCCTTACAAGACACGCAATTTCCTTGAGCGCTTTCAGTCTACTTTGTTTTCAGATATTCGCTAACCTTATTCTTTCACTATCAGTAAAACGGAGAGGCTTTTGAGCTTAGAGTTTCTGCTGGTGGGAGATTGGGAGAGAAATAGTTTTTTGACCAAACAGGCAAGTGAATCTTATCTTTCATGATCGCTGATTGGTTTGATGAGCTATTGGAATAATGATGATCACAGGAGGTCAGTCCGTCGAGAACAGAGTTTCCGTTGACAAAACACCGGTAAACCCTTAAAAAACAAGTGCAACCTTCACAAACTCATCTTTTTTTAAAACCTGAACAGGAAGACCCTATGAATAAAAACGATCTTGTTGGGAAAATCGCTCAAGAAGCGGACGTCACAAAAGCAGTGGCGGCAAAGTGTGTTAATTCTGCAATGAACGCCATCCAAGAAGCGATGGCAGACGGTGAAGCGGTACAACTTGCAGGGTTTGGTACGTTTCAATCAGTTGAGAAAGCAGCTAGAACCGGACGCAATCCTCAGACAGGAAAAGCCATCGAGATACCTGCTAAAACAGTACCGAAATTCAAACCCGGAAAAGGGTTGAAAGAAGCTGTCGCAGGCAAAAAGAAAGGTATTTTTGGGATATTTAAAAGAAAATAAACGAATTTCTGCCAGAACCGTCCCGAATTTAAACATTCATTTCAATGATTTTTTTGATTAGCGTATTCTCCTTTCTGGTAATCTCAAGATAGTTGAATCCGACTTCTGATTTTAAGATTTGAGATTTATCGCCATTTCCATATTTAGTAGTCTGAAATCCTTTTCTAATCTTGCAAAGTGACTTTATTGTGTATGAGGTTTTATCGATGGAAATAACGCGGTAAAAAATGGTTCCTGCGTTTTCCGTCTGACTTTTTAATATTGTTCCAATTTCTGGCATTCTCGCTCTCCGCTTGTGTTTCTGTTATAGTATGCATTTGTTCCGATTATGCCAATGAAGAAATCCGGAAAAAAACCCAACAGATTACTTGAGTGCTTGGAAACAAAAGGCAGGTGGCAATATTTTAATAAAAGCCTTTGTTTTACAGTGATTAATATCAGAGCTAAGGGTTGGCTCAAAAACTAGTCAAGTGTTTCCCATTAATGAAAAGGAAACACTTGACTAATTTTGAGCCGACCCTTAGCAAATCTGACCTCAACTTTATTCAAGAACGGGTATTGTCGATGTTAATGGTTGTTGGTGGATTTCTGTTGTTCGGGTTGATTTTTCTGCCCCAGTTCTGGGTGAAAAAGGTCTTCGGGGAGTACCAGACAGACCGGGATGATTTTCCAGGCACGGCAGGGCAGTTTGCTGAGCATGTGATAGAAAAGCTGTCGATTCAAAATGCTCAGGTCAGGTCCTCAGTGAGTCTTAGTCATTTCGATCCTGAATCCAGGGTCATTGCTCTGAGCCCGGAAATCTATCAAGGAAGCTCTCTGACAGCCCTGACAATCGCTGCCCATGAAGTGGGGCACCTGATCCAGGCTGAGCAAGGGAGCCCCTGGATCAGACTTCGTACAGCGCTAGTCAAACTCTCCCAGAAAACTGAAAAACTGGGGGCATTTGTATTGATTGTCATGCCCTTTGGGACCTTCCTGACCCGTTCGCCGACTGTGATGTTATTGTTAACAGGGATCGGCATCTCCGGAATGTTGATGCGGGTGCTGATTCATCTGATAACCCTGCCGATGGAACTGGATGCCAGTTTCGACAAGGCCTTGCCGTTGCTTAAGGCCGGAGAGTACATTAATGTTGAAGACGAACCTGGCGTCAGACGGATTTTATGGGCCGCAGCATTCACCTATCTGGCTTCAGCGCTTTCCAGCCTGTTGAGCGTCGCCAATTGGCTGAGGCTGCTGCGACGGTAATGTGCTTTCAAGCTGCTGGCCGGGACATCGTCACTCAAGGTACGTCAGCATCTGTTTAAATACCTGTTTCCCCAGTTGTGGATCATTCCGGTCCGGGTAGTGAACCCCGTTTTCTGCATAGAAGTAATCCTCAGCCCGTATCCAGTCTACTTTCTCCTGGCAAAAAGGTGGCCAGGGATCCTTGCCCCCGATTGTAAATACCACCGGCACCTTCAGGTTTTGAAGCATGACCCTGGGATTCCATTGAGGATTGACTGCTGCCTGGGGAAGTCCGCCGAACATATTCTTACATTCGTTGATGGTGTCATCCTTTGATTTTGGAAAGAGTCCTTCCGGATCTTCAGATATCCAGAATGTCCCGGTTCCCCTGCATTGCTGAAATTTCCAGGTGTATCAGTTGTATTTGCCAGTCGCGGCCTCTTCATGCCTGAGGTCTGTCTTTCCGAACGTCCGGGCAGCTGTCAAGCCGGCTTCTTTTGACACCTTTTTATCCGCCAGGCGCAATATGCTGACAAATGGTCCTGTCGGCGGAGCGCATACTGAATAGTCACGGATGATTTAGAGTTTTATGGTCAACGCCTCCAAGGAATCCGGGGCTTCGGTCAGATTGGCGTATCCGTCTGTGGTGATGAGCACAGTATCTGAATGCCTGAAGCCGCCCAGTCCCGGAAAGTAGATGCCGGGTTCAACACTGATCATCATGCCGGCCTCCAGTTCCCTGTCATATCCCTCTGCGAGGAAGGGGCCTTCGTGACCGGTGATACCCATACCATGACCGGTGCGGTGCAGAAGATTCTCTTTGTATCCGGCATTCTTGAACAGGTCATTGACCAGCTTGTCAATCTCACTCATATTGGCTCCCGGCTTCAACTGGTCATAAGCCAGCGCCCGGGCTTCCATCATCACCTCAAAGGGTTTTTTTGCAGCATCAGGAACCGCTCCCAGGAAAAAGGTCCGCTCCAGTTCGACACCACAGCCATCCACCTGGCCTGCTATAATGGTCACGTGTGGGCCACCCTCTTCCATCTGCTGGAACAGGTTGGTGAAGTTGTGTGGGTCATGGGAGATGCTGGGTGGTTGAGCCATAGCGACCACTCTGGTAATCAGGGGGTTGACTTCCGGGATTTCAAGCACGGCCCGGGCCATCATCTCCTGTGAAACAGCTCCATAAAGCTCAAACAGCATCGATCCGGGCTTGATGATCTCTACCAGTTTCTTAAACCCTGTTTTCAAAACATCACATGCATGCACATAACGTCCGATCTCAAATTCCGACTTGATAAACCGGACCTCGTCAATGATATCAGTGACGGTCTTTTTGCCAGGTGTTTTGTTGTATATCTCAAGGGTCATGGCTGGCTCTACACCCACAGTGGCATCTTCGCGAAACAGGGGCGCATAGTAGTCGTACCAATTCTCTCCGGCTGGCGCCGGGTACTCAAAGTATTCGACTAGCTCCAGTTCGCATTTGATCCGACTTTGAACGTGGGGAATTTCGAGCTTGGGAACAACAAATCGGGGAGTGTCTTCCTTTCCGATCACCAGAATAAACGGTCTCTCATGCACATAATTGTAAAAATTGGTCAGGTAGAAGACGTTGACCGGGTCAAAGGCGACATAATAATCCAGGTTTTCTTCAGCCATTTTTTCTCTGACCCTGGCCAACCTGTTTGCCAGTTCTGCTGCATCGGGTGCAGCCGTGATGGGTTTCAGTTCTTGTATCATTATATTCTCCTTTTTTAATTTTTAACCCTCTTCAAAGGGGGAATCCTGTCATACTGAATATTACGTAACGCTCAAGCCGCTGCTTTATTCTTCGGTGTGATCAGTGTCACCACAACCAGAAAAAAGACGGCTATGGGCACGGCCATCGCTGAGGCTGCCATACCGTATTTTCCATAAAGCGCCAGTGTGGCAACAACGCCCGTGATCATGGAAGCTATTCCTCCCCATTTATTCACCCGCGGCCAGATGAAGACCGCCAGGACCGCCGGTGTGATGCCGGCACCATAGACGAGATAAGAGGTCATCTGGATTTTCAGGATCGTGGGAAAAAACTGTAACAGCACAAACGCCATTACGCCCAGGATCGGGATGGAAACTTTCGTGAAGAAGAGAATCTCCTTCGAGTTGGCGTTCGGCTTGAAATAGCGGACATACACATCATAAGTGAGCGATGTGGCGCCGGATAACAGGTAGGAATTACCGGTGGTTACGACAAAAGCGGCAATTGCAGCCAGCATGATTCCGCCCAAAATCGTCGGCATGACAGTGGTCATGGAGATGAGGGCCATACCGGGATTAATATCCGGGAACATGGAGCGGGCAATCATGGCGATAAACGGAATGGAAGGCAGAACCAGAAACATTCCGATGCCCATGATGACCAGGCCGGATCGGGCCGACTTTTCACCGTCCGAAGACGCCAGTCGTTGATATATGTTCTGATCACCCAGCATTAAAAACAGGATGGGGATTAAAAAACCAATCATTTGAAATCCCGTCAATGATCCGGTTGCGGTCAGGTTCTCAGGCGGCAGGTTCAAAACAACCTGATCCCATCCCCCAGCCGCAATCAGGACGGATGGAATCGCAATAATCAACCCGATGATCATCAGGAAGGCACTTAGCGCGTCAGTTGGTGCGACTGCCATCAGCCCGCCGATGACCGCCAGAAATATGATCAGAACAGCAGCGATAATGGTTCCCGTTGCCACCGGAATGCCCGTGGTGACGTTCAATACAAATGCCAGCCCCTTGAACTGGTACGAGACGATACCGGTGTAGGCCAGAATAATAATAATCGCGGAAAGCACCTTGGCGCCCTGTCCATATTGCGTTTCTAGAATCTGTGAGACAGTATATTTTCCGAATCGCCTGATCCTGGGGGCGATCAGAAACAATATGGTAAAGGCGATGATTAAGCCGGGAGCTAAAAGGTTCGCAGGCCAGAAACCATAGGAATAACCGATGGAGTTGGATCCACCAGTTACCGTACCGCTACCTGTAAAAGTGGCCATCAGTGTCCCGGCCAGCACAAAGGGTCCCAGAGATTTGCCTGCCAGGATGAAATCGTCACTGCTGCTGATCCGGCGGGAAAACCAGATTCCCAAGATAACCATGATAACGCCGTAGCCGATCACAAACCATAACATGGTGGGGTTGGGTGTCACTGTCATGATAATCTCCTTTTTGTTTATGGTGAATCAGTGTGTATGGACTGGCTAAAATCCCCTTCATTCCGGACATAGAGTCATCTGCATAAAATTTGATGAAATGACAATGTGCAAAATTATAGTCTGATACTGCTGATATATATATCACTAATTTTCAGGAACTGCTTCAAATCGGCCGACAACGGCCAGAAGATTTAAAAAGAATCCAAAAAGGTTAATGCCAATCGCTGCTGCCCAGGCCAGCTGGGATGAATAGGCATCCGGTTGCTGGCTGTAAACAATGAAATGTTTGATGATGCCACTGTAACCAACCGTGACGAGAAAAAAGGCCATCAGCACCCGATAAAGCGTGAAATACTCCCGGTAACCAGCAAATAGACATAAGCCGTATATCAGCATGAACACAGCCCCGATGATCGGTGATGTGGAAGACAATGGTTGTCCCCCCGTTGCAGCCTTGACATAACTGACCACATTGTAACCGACTCCCAGTGCACAATAGAACAGCTGAAGCTTCAGCAGGGATGAAATTACCACTTTCTCAGTCAATATGTTCATGGAAAGTCCTCCTTTTAATCAAACTGCCGGTTTCAGGTTATGATGGCTGACTCTTTTGAATACCGGGCCTCAAATGGCCAGCCAGACTGATGCAACCTCTGAGTTCAGTTTTAAGAGTTCATTTCAGGTTCGTAAGTGATTCCGAATTTCTTTAATATGCAGAGAATCTGAAACTGATAGAATTGGAATGGATTTCCAACCAGCTCAGTAAATCGGCCGGACAGTTCCATAGAGATCATTCCATGCACTTGTGTTGCTGTACTCAACAGCAGACTGACGATCTCCAGAGGCAGATTCAGATTTCGCCCTTCATTGGCTCTTTGCATTTGAGCGGCATATATCGCAGGCATGTCAAGATCCAGATCCGGCAGTTTGATGACCCCTCTTCGCCAGGCATCCTGGTAAAATTCGATAAATATACCGTATACCTTTTCCGCCTCCTCCATGACTTCTGGCTCCCTGTTGTCAAATCCTTGTACCTGACGACCGGCAAACAGACCAAACATATTCGGGTTTGTAACAGCCCACTCCCGATACGCCATAAATAAATGGTAGAACCGCCCCGCGATATCACTCTCCGGGACACTGTCACGGGCTGTGATCAACGCCTGACGAAAGGATCGGTAGGCATCAACGATGAGTGCGTGGATCAATTTCTCCCGGCTTTTGAAGTAACTGTAAAAGGCGGGTGGTGTCATTCCCATTCGCCGGGCAATGCCATTCACTGTGACATTCTCAGTTCCATCAGCTTTTGCGATTTCCCAGGCGATGGACTTGATCTCATCGATGGCTGACTGTCTTACCCTTTCCCGTCTTGATTGCATGTGGATTAATTTTCTTTTTATTGTTTAAGTATCTTAATACTATTAAGTTGAAAGAATGCTATTATCTTGGTCTGTCTTTGTCAAGATATAGATTGAAATGGTTACAGTACGGACAGGCAGGGGGTGAGGGGGGTATTCATTCCTTAAAAGGATTTCTTCTTCCACACGACCACTTACAAAATCCATTGCCTCAACGATTTCCCAAGTTTCTCATTTATGTAAAAGAAACACGTTGTCAATTTATCCTCCAGTTTTGTTTCAAATAAGAAATCTTCAGAATGTAAGTGGAAATCTGTCAAAACCAACCACTTGAGGCAATTTTGAAGGGGACCGATGGCTTTTTGACTACTTTTCGAGCTTAGAACTTATGTTGGTGAGGGGATTGGGGCAAAAACAATATTTTGACCTTTCAAGGAAATGTATCGTTTTCTACTGGGAAAATCAACTGGGATTTTCGGCGAATAACTGATTGTAATTATGGAGGTGATGGAATTTTGAGGAGGCCCACCACCCCGCTTTCCGCCCACCTTCATACCCAACAGCAAGCCTCAGATCAATCAACTCCTGATTGGTCAGACTACCGCTTCGGCAATTTTCCCCAGATATCCAAGCAAGCCTCCAGTGAATCAAAAGCAGTGAACCGCTTAGGGATCGTTCATAAATTACTTCACATAATCTATTTGCAAAAGTCCCCAAAACACTGGACATTTTGCGAACAGAATGTGAAGTAATTTATGAGCCGACCCTTAATCAGTTTGTGTGAACGACTCGATGTATCATGGCAGATTTCGCTTGCTGATTTCTTGACTACCCCGCCGGCAGCAGAACTGACTGAAGCAGGAGCACTGAAAGGATTAGCTGATTCCGTTCTGTGATGGCTTGGTTGTCGGGAAACTGATCGTCTTGACGAACCAGAAGCCTCAGTTTTCGGTCTGAATTGTTCGCCCACTGCATAATCATAGGTCTAATAAGTTGCCATCCTCTATAGGACAGATACGCAACCGCACAATCCGCTCTGGTTGCCTTTAAAAAGAGATCATTGATGGTGTCGAGAATAGTTCTGCTGGATGTATTGGAGACAAATTGGGTCTGAGATTGGTGCTCTTCCATAAGCAATACTTTTTCTTTTTTGATCAATAACGGGAAAGTCTATTTAAAACCAGAATAGCTATATGGATTTAATATGACCTGTAATAGCTTCAATGAGGATGGGCCATACTTCTACCGGTAGACTGTGTCCCCAACCGTCTATTATTTTTAGTTTTGCATTTGGAATTACTTCTGCAATATCTTTTCCGCCTTCAACCGGTATTAATGGATCATCAGAACCATGAATGACTAAAGTTGGTGTTGCAACGGATTTCAATTGGGGCGTCACATCACCATTCGACAGAATCGCCATCATTTGTCTTGCAGTACCTTCAGGATGATAACTGCGATCAAAATACTTACCTGCAAGAAGTCTTGACCGTTCTTCACCCAAAGGAAATTTTGAACCACTGATCATTTTATACAAATTAACACTGTTATCGACGTAAGCTTCCCGTTTCGGGGGTGACGGTACGAGCAGTGCCTGCATCGCTTCCGGTTTCGACTTGGTGAAGATTGCAGGGCTAGTTGCTGTCATTATCGTGATGAGAGATATTGCACGAGAAGGATGTTTGTATCCAATTACTTGTGTGATCGCACCTCCCATGGACACACCACAGATATGGGCTTTTTCAATCCCCAAATGATCCAGCAGTCCGACTGTATCGTCAGCCATATCATCCAGACTGTAAGATGCTTTAACAGGTTTCCCCTCCAAGAAGTCGGTAAAACCCTGCATCACATCGGGCATTCCATCATCGTCAAACCATTGGGATAAGCCAACGTCCCGGTTGTCAAACCGAATCACATAGTATCCATTGTCTGAAAGCATCTTTGTAAATTCTGAATCCCATCCAATCATCTGAACACCAAGACCCATTATCAAGACAATAGCAGGGTTGTTTTTGTCTCCAAACGTATCGTACTCAATACTGACTCCGTTAACATTCGCTTTAGGCATACAATCTCCTGAGTTAATTCTTTGAATGGAATTAAGAGTGAAAATTTCATGAGTGAACAATAAGAAACATACCTGTGTATAAAAAACATCAAAGGATTATCACAGAGGAAGGCTGTCCGTCGAGAGAAGAGTTTTCGTTAACAAACCATTGGCAAACCTCTAAAAAAACAGGTGCAACCCTCACAAATTCATCTTTTTTTTCAAACCTGAACAGGAAAACCCTCTGAATAAAAGATCTCGGAGAAGGAAAATTCGCCGATTGGGGTTCATTTGGTAACGGAAGTGGATACGCTATAGTTGAGGGAACACTAGCCGACGTTAGCATTGTTATGAGCAATTATGTTCCTTGGGTTCAGTTTGAAACTGTTCCATTCATGTCGGCAAAAGAGGCAGATGAATTGTTTGACAGACTATTAAACCCATAGTGTGAAGTAAGATTCTGAAATTTGAATTGTGGCAGGGATTGATGTTTGACCCTGCCAATAGAAAAAAAAGAACAATGAAACTAAAGAAATCAGCCCTTATCGAAAAACTAGTTGAGGAGATAAACACCTTCACCGACGAAGAAACCAGCAACAAAGCTAAAACTGAGATAGCCCGAGAAACGGTTAACATATTTTTCAACTCTCTGAAAGAGTCTTTGGCTACCGGTGATCGGGTTGAGATCCGGGGGGCTCGGGACATTCAAAATCAAGGAATATGAGGGGTACACCGGCCGGAACCCGAAAACGGGGGTGAGTGTGGAGGTGAAACCGAAGAAACGGCCGGTGTTCCGTGCAGAAAGAGGACTCAAACAACTTGTGGATAATAAAAAACACAATTAACTTATTCCATCTATTTTCTTAATTTGGAGGGCAGCTCCTGGATGCTTTTTATATAAGTCGCTGCAATACTTCTGATCTCAGACAGCTTTATATGCGTCAGTAATGCGGTTTAGACCTTGGAGCGAACTTATGTAAAAACAACGTGCCCGTCACCCCCCATATTGCCGCGAAAAGGAGAGTCCATATTGGAGTACCGATACCGAACCCCAAACCGAATAAACCTACTTTCATCTGTAAGGGGAAAACGATTAAGGCGCTTGATAGCCATGGCAATATGCTGAGAACCGTACCTTTTTTAATGGGTGCTGTTTCGAAAACAGGGAGCAAAAAAATTCCCCCCCATAACGCGCTAGCAAAAACCCGCCTGAGCACCCACTCAAAGGTCAGTTCAGGTATCATGCTAAAGCCTAATGCGGGAGTAACGCCAAGTGCGCCCAACGACCACACCACAATACTATTTGTAAGTCCGCCGAGTCCACCTGCAACAAATACAAAAAATAGTACTTTTATCACCTTCACTACTCTCTTCCTCTTGTCATGGTTTTTTTTGAATTAAAGGACTTGCTGGCTTTTTTAAACCGGACAAATCGCACAACATACCTTCTCCCAACTTTAAGGAAATGACCTCTCTTCTTTTAACATTTCGAGTAATCACAGTTTAACTGGAACACTTGGAGCGGTCAATGGAATCTGATTTGTCCCCAAAGCTAGTTTGTTCTAGCCAACGAGTCCTTTAGATGAGGTGATTTCGGCAGGTGTGAAAAATCAGTAAGCGAAATGCAGAAGCTGGTTCACTATAATTGGCCGGGTAATGTCCGTGAACTTGAAAACTTGATAGAACGCGGAATTATATTGAGCCCAGATACTAAGTTTATAGTGCCTGAATTATTTCAAAAAGTTGATGGTTCTATTGATCAAGCCATCACTTCTTTGGAAGAAAATGAAAGAAAATATTTGGTCAAGGTTCTGGATATCTGCAGTGGAAAGGTTAAAGGTCCTGGAAGGGTTGCTCAACTCTTGAAGATCAACCCCAGCACATTGCGTTCGAAAATGAACAAACTTGGCATTGTTTGGAAAGACAAGCAGAGAATTTTCTATTAGAGGAAACCAATTCATTGAGGGAAATCGTTTCCTCTACAACATAACCTTTGCTTAAACTAAACAATATCAAGAAGATGTTTCCTGAGTCCACATTTAATACCTGTATAAGTTTGGCCATCTTTTTTCGTTGGTTGGGATGCTGATTCAGCCAACCCACTGCTTACCAGGGATAATTGAATGTGATGCTGGCGGCAACCCCTTCTTCCCCAGCGGCCACTTCGGGTCGATAAACAAAACCGGAGGCTGTCACTAACCGGAATCCAAGGCCATAGTTTGAGCGGTAATGGGTACCCAAATCTTCCTCGGTGTCGGCCACGGTCCCAGTTTCATAGAAGAAGGCCACCTGGGTGCCGGTACGGACATCCTTCCAAATGAACCAGTCGAAGGGTTTGGTTTCTTCGGAAATATTCCAGCGAAACTCCGTGCCATAGAAACGGGTGTGCGCCCCCTGATAGCGACCAAAAGGATAGCCGCGCAAGCGTTCGTCTCCACCCAGGGAAGTAGCTGTGCCATATTTGTTGCTTGCCCAATTAGTCTGCACAAGGTTATCACGAGCCGTTTCGCATTCGGGATCACCTAAACAATCGATCCCCAGTTCCTGCTCCAACGCGGTCCGATCTGTCTGTCCCTCCCGGGTCACTTCTGCATCGGACTGGAAGTAGTTCAACGCGATCGTACTTATTTTACCTATCGGAATGTACACCGTCAGGTTGGAATTCCAGACATTGAACTCCGGGGCCTCCAGATCATCTGTGGGCGTATTGCTGCGGGAAACCTCCAACCGTGCCCCTACTCTAGGATCCTGCCGATCATCAGTGTAATCGATGACGGTTCCATAAGTGGTTGTTTTCGACTCGCTCTGATTAGCTGGAGATAGATCAGCAATCAGATTGCCTCCCGAATCAAGGATGCGACTGGTGGTGACCTCTTGATTGTATTGGACACCGAACAATTCAAAACGACGTTCGAACAGGGTCAGGGTCAGTTTGGCTTCCAGGCCTTCAAACTGTGTTTGCTCGACCAGGGTGTAATCGTCCGGGTCGGAATTCATACCCCGACTAGCATAGTTATTAAAGGTTACTTTGTTGAGGTTATGGCTGAAAATACCGAAAATTAAAGTTTCCGGCAAGAGGTGAATATCCCCGAATTCTCCCGCATACCCTTCGGCATCCCCCGTTATTCCCAGTACGTATGCATCCATGTTCGTACCAGCCATGTTCCCTGCCAGGGCAGTTACTATAACCATCTCTCCAATTCCGGGAAGCGCAATGGGCATCGGAAATACTAGATAGCTGGACTCCGTCTGGAACTGAGGTTTGCGGCGGTCAAGGGACTGCCCGGTATTCGGGAGCAAGAAAAGTAAAAAACAAAATGTGACAAGGAGCACTCTGTGGTTTTGTATACTATTGATGTGTTGATTTAAATATTTCATTTTCCCTCTCCATTTTTAGACGATAATGATGGATTCACTGGATTGGACTGTAATAAAACTTTGGTCGCCATGCAGCTCCTTAGAACTGAATTGGGCCCGGAAATTATACTAAGTGTGAACTTGCTATTTAAATTGTTTTACTCAGTTTCTTGCTTGATTTCTGACTCAGGTTCCCGGTCCAATTACACTTGGATGACCGAGAGCAATGGCAATCCTAAATCACGTACCTTTTTAATCAATCCGTGCAATGCAGCCTGGTCGACCACCGGACCTGTTAAAAGGGTATCGCCACTGTTTTCCAAAGTGATGGTCAGACCCCCAAACCAATCTGACCAATTACAATCCAGATGGCCTCTAATCTTTATTTGATAGATCATTGGTTGACTGGGTTCGGTTTTTGGATCGTGATTCTCTGACATTTTCTTATACCTGTATTGGACTTTCATTAAAGTTTTATCTTTTCGGTGCAACGTACAAGTAGGTTATTTAAATGAAGTATCGGTGTGTAGACACCAAAGTGCTGTTTTTGAGTGTTGTTTTTCGGTAGGTAAATGAGTAGAAAATCCAAATTGACAACACTAAAGTGTTGTCATTGCATCTTGCTAGGGAATATCCAGGCGGGAAGAAATCTTGAAGTTCAGTTGTATGGGCCGCTTGAGGGTCGTTTTGATTTCAAGTTGGGAGAAAACTGACTTTTAGACTACAATAAGCCCAGCTCACGGGCATGGGCTACTGCTTCGGTGCGTCTTTGAACCTGAAGTTTACCAAAAATATTTCGATTATGTCCTTTTACAGTATCCAGGGCGAGGAAAAGTCGCTCGCAGATTTCACTGTTCGAGAGTCCCTGGGCAATCAGTTGCAGAACTTCCAACTCGCGTTTACTCAATGGCTCGGTAAGGGGTTGATCGGTCACAGCAATTGGCGAATCGGGTTTAATCTGGCTGGTATGCTCCTCTATTTCAAATGCATGCAGCAACTTACCGATATAGGATTGCATTATCCCTCGATCAGCCGTTTCAGACAAAAGTTGAGCCATCGGAGTACCTTCGTCGATGAAGATACGGATGAAGCTTGCCGGCTCTGCCATCGCCAGTGTGCCCCCCAGCAGTTTCGTAGCTTTATCCGTTTCACCATGGGCATATAGGGCAAGGGCCTGCAGAATCATAGACTTGAGTCGTTCATCCTCCCATCCCGATGTCTCCGCCTGTTGTCGTAATTGCTCAAGCACAGCCAGGGCTTTGGATGTGTCTCCTTTGGCTATGTGTACCCGAGCCTGACTGAAGGGGAGCTTTTGTTTCTCAGCCAAATCAGCTGCCGCGGTGAGATTGCCCTGGCGCAGCAACATCAGCACGTGGACAACAGCAATATCATTGATCTGTAATATGAAGTCATGCCTGTGCGCAAACTGGCCGGCTGACTTTAACAAGGCAGTCGCTCCATTTACATCTCCCTTGTTTATTTTCAGGCGGGCAAGAAGAATTTCACCGGCTGCCGGCGTATCAAGGTTTTCTACTTGCCGTCCCAATTGAATACTTTGCTCTGCATGCCGTTTTGCGGCATCCATGTCATTCCATTCATATGAGATACGGGCCAGGCCAAGATGGGCTTCGCAGGCAGTCGACATTGGCGGATCACCCACTAATTGGAGAACACGTTGGTAGCTCTCGGCTGCAAGAAAGAGCTGGTTTTCAGATTCCTGTATACTAGCAAGACCGGTCATAGCCATAATTGTAATCATGTTATATCCAACTGCCTGACTATTCAAGATGGCTTCGGAATAGGCCTGAATTGCGGCGGAACGATTTCCCTGGAGTTGGTAGGCATATCCCAGCGCCCAGGAAGGGACTGTGCGAACAGCCAGGTTGTCGGGGTGTAAATATTTCAAAGCACGGCGTGCCTGGAAAATAATGGAGTCTGCCTGGTTCTGCATGGATGCCAGCGTGGCTCGTATGGCGGCAATATGTCCAACAAGATTGCTGGTCTTATCGTCTGGCTTGAAGCTTCTCAAGGCTGATTCAGCAGCTTGCAGCTTTGGCTCAACACTGGTTAGTTGACCATTCATTGCTAATGCCGACGCGTACATTACCCACAGGGAGGGTCTGGCATCCAGTACTGTTGCTGGCAGGGATATCAACCAGTTCAGCACAGGTGCTATTGTACTTCGATAATGCAGGGGCACCCCCTCTCCCTCAACCAATCGTGCGGCTTGCTCGACATCATTCGCAGCAACAGCATGCTGAAAAGCTTCATTCTCCAGCCCATTGTGTTCATACCAGTAGCTGGCGCGTTTGTGTAATTCCGTGGTGTCTTTCATCCCATTCTCTAAAGATGAGGCAGTGCTCTGGTGCAGTCGTTGCCGCAGCAAATCAGCAAAAAGATGGTGATAGCGATACCAGCACCGCTCGTTGTCCAGGGGAATGATAAATATGTTGGCAAGTTCAAGGTTTTCCAGGGTCTCTTTCCCGGAAACAGAGGGATCGAGCAAAACAGCATCACAAAGGGGCCCGCAAAGGCGATCAAGAATAGACGTATGCAAAAGGAAAGTCTGGACACTATCGGGTTGCTGACGCAGAACTTCTTCAACCAGATAGTCCATCACAAAATGGTGGCTGCCGGTAAAAGACTTGATAAAACCGGCGGTGTCTTTATGCCCCTGCATGGAAATCGCAGCTAATTGCAGGCCGGCGATCCAACCTTCGGTACGAGTTTCCAGTGCGGAGATCTCTTCTTCCGCTAGATCTAGCCCCATCACCTGATTAAAAAACTCGGCAGCTTCGGAAGGATTAAAACGCAAGGAAGTAGCACGCAATTCGGTTAAATGCCCTTGAGCACGTAAACGGGCTAAAGATATATTCGGATCCTCACGGGTTACGATGACCAGGTGAATCTGTGGTGGCAGGTGTTCCAATAGAAAAGAGAGCCCATTATCAATCGATTTGGAATCGACAACATGGTAGTCGTCCAGGACGAGAACAAAATTGTCCCGTATGGTAGTAAGTTCATTCAGCAGAGTCGTCAGAATCAATTCGATTGGCGGTAGTTGAGGGGATTGGAGCGTACCCAACAATCCTTCTCCAATTTTCACGGCAATTGTCTGTAAAGCAGTAACAAGGTATGTGAGAAAGCGTGGGAGATCGTTATCCCCTTCGTCCAATGAAACCCAGGCTGTTGGTCGTTTGCATTCGGCCACCCATTCACTGACTAGTGTGGTTTTGCCAAAACCGGCGGGAGCAGAGATGAGCGTCAGTTTTCGGTGCAGACCTTCATTCAGCTGCTTGATCAGGTGTAGACGACGAACCCCATTTGCCCGGGGTGAGGGGATATGAAGTTTAGTTTTTAAAATTGGCGTAAGCATTAATCAATGGATGTTGTTAGATCTAAGGGTCGGCTCAAAAATTACTCGAGTGTTTCCCCATTGACGGAAAAGGAAACACGTTGTCTTGGCATTGTGTCAGCAAAATGTGGTACTTCAGGGTCGGCTAAAAAATTAGTCAAGTGTTTCCCATTAGTGAAAAGGAAACACGTTGCTGTCACGTTCTGTTTGCAAAATGTCCGGCTTTTGGGACTTTTTCAAACAGATTAAGTGAAGTTATTTTTGTACGATCCCTAAGAATAAATTAGCTCGATTTATAATAAGCTACTCAACAGCAAACCACGTGTAGTCAATCAATGGCATTGAATATCTCAATACTGATTGTTCAGGAGAAACATCAAAAGCGAGGTATGTGGAATCTCCGCACCCCCACGATTGAGTTTAGCTGTTTCCTTACCTTCGTTTGAGCATGTTTCTGGCACTGCTGATTTCAATGAAGGAAGCCCCTGATTCCGGTCCGAAATGGCCTGCCAGTACTGTAATCAGGTCGTCATCTCCGAATCGCCCCTCTTTTAACAATCTTGACAAGGTGATTTTTAAAAATTCGTGAGAGGTGAAATCCTCCTCGATAAAATGGGGCACGATACCATATGAAAGGGCCAACTGACGCACCACGCGTCTCGAGTAACATTGCGCAAAAATCGGACTTTTTCCGCGATATGCGGCCATGCTCCGAATCGTTCTACCGCTTATGGAATCCGCAACAATCGCTTTGGTTTGAAGCCTTAAAGACGCTTTAATGGCAGCCTTGGCCAGATAGCTGGTCACTATTTGACTCGTTTCATAAGGTGCATCAATAAAGGTTTCATGGCCCTGCCCAATCTCCCAGGCTATTTTCGCCATCATTTGTACCGCTTCCAAAGGATATTTTCCAGTGGCAGTTTCACCAGACAACATAATGGCGTCGGTACCATCAAAACACGCATTTGCCACATCAGAAACTTCTGCACGAGTCGGTCGTGGTGAATCGATCATCGATTGCAGCATCTGAGTGGCTATTATAACAGGTTTACGACGTTCGATGCATTTTTGTACCAGACCTTTCTGAAGCAATGGGATTTGTTCAGCAGGGACTTCAATCGCTAAGTCCCCTCTCGCAACCATAATGCCATAGCAATGATCCAATATCTGATCAAAGTTATCGATCCCTTCACTATTCTCTATTTTAGCGATGATGCCTATTGGGCTGTTTTCCTCATCCAGGATTTTTTGCACTGCTAAAACATCTTCTTTGCTACGCACAAAGGAATGAGCAATAAAATCGACATCTTGTTTCGCTGCAAACCGAATAAATTCCTTATCCTTTGGGGATAACGAGGGAAGGTTGATTTTCACTGAAGGTATATTGACGCTTTTTCGTCCTTTTATGACACCATCGTTTTTTACCTCACAAATCAGATGATCTCCTTTGTTTACGATTACTTCGAGTTCTACCTCACCATCATCGATCAATAGCATATTTCCCACAGAGACATCATTTGTAATGTCATTGTAAGAAACACAAATACATTCCGAGGACATCTTCTCATCTTTCGCACCTTTGACAATTAACGTGTCCCCGGTTTTAACCAAAACGTCTCCGTCTGACTCAGTGGTCCGAATTTCAGGACCTTTTGTATCAATTAAAATGGCAATTCTATCCGAAACAGCCCTGATTTTCTTAATCACCACCAGGGCCTCTTCTGGCGTTTGATGGGCTGTATTCAAACGAACTCCGTTCATTCCAGCCCAGTAAAGACTCTCTAGAAAATCAGGCTCACAATTATCATTGGAAATCGTTGCGATTATTTTCGTTTTTTTTAAGAACTGTACTTTAGTGTTGTCTGTCATGGTTATTGTATTGGTTTTGTGTTCTCCTGCTTCACATTCAGGGATCAAGCAAGATCTATATTTGTGTTAGATATCGAAATTTTCATAATCGAATCATACCACACGATTATAAAAGGACAATGATCAAATGCTAAAACTGATAAAATCCCAACATACGGTTCAGGCCCTCAACATGATTTTATCTTTTAGGTGTGGTAGTCCAGTTGAAGGTCGCTTCAATTTCTTGAAAGCCGAAACCATCAACATGTGATTGCAAGTATTAATTTACAATGAAATGTGCAAAACTCATAGACAGGATTGCAACATCTATTTTATATCTGCAGTGTTCACATGCAAATTGCGATCGGGCTCAAAATCAATCAACGAAAAAAATGACAGTTACCGGAAAGCCTGCACCGGGTGGTTCCGGGAAAATGTCGCTTTTTTCTATTTTTTCAGTTGGACCCATGCTTAGAGGAGTGGAAGACGGAACGATATGAACTTTGAATGTATTATATATCAAAAGGCTGATAAAATCGCCACCATCAAACTCAATCGACCAAAAGTGTTAAATGCCATGAACAAACAGCTTTGGCTCGATTTTCAGGCAGCGTTGGAAGATGCACAAAACGATGACAAAGTGGGAGTTGTGATCATCACAGGAGAAGGTCGGGCTTTTTCAACCGGAGCAGATCTTAAGGAATCCAAAGATCGGAGCTTAGAAGCCTACCGCGACTATCTCGAAGAATTGCAGGAAGCCTCACGCAGGATTATTCGTTTTGAAAAGCCCATCATTGCAGCTGTTAACGGTTATGCTCTTGGATCCGGATATGAACTGGCTCTCGCCTGTGATATACGTATTGCAGCAGAAGACGCCCAGATCGGATCCCCTGAAGCCAGGGTGGCTTCTGCTGTTACAGGTGGCGCCTCACGGTTGATCCAGGATCTGATTGGCCCGGGAAAAGCCAAAGAACTGCTTTTCACCGCCCGTAACATAGATGGTCGCGAAGCCGAAAGAATCGGGCTCGTCAATCTGGCCGTACCCGGTGACCAGTTGATGGATACGACACTGCAGATGGCGGAAGATATTGCTAAAAACTCGTCTTTTTCCATCAAAATGATCAAAAAGGGACTCCAGATGGCAAGTGAAGTAAGCCTGGAATCCTTAATGGATTACGAAATCGAAGCCTGTCTTTCATGCGTATCCACCAAAGAACGTCAGGAATCGTTAGTCCGTTTTGAAGAACGAGATCGTTAACAGTCGTTCATAAATAACGTCACATAGCAGATTTATAAGGAGAGCTAATGGTTTTGGACAGGGTCTTAAACGCTGAATCGGTTGCGATTGTCGGGGCGTCCAAAGTTGATACTAAAAGAGGGTTTCAAGCAATTCGAACACTTCTGGGGCAGAAATTCGAAGGCACGATTTATCCGGTAAATCCTAAAGAAAATATGGTCCAGGGTTTAAAATGTTATCAAAAAGTTTCCGAAATTGAGGGCCCTGTGGATCTTGCCTTAATAACCACGCCCGCTGCAACCATTAAGTCGGTTTTGGAGGATTGCGGCAAAAAAGGTGTTGCCGGAGCTGTTATCATTGCCGGTGGTTTCCGTGAACTTGGAGAGCAGGGGAGGAAACTGGAAGATGAAATTATCCAGGTTGCTCGACAGTACAATGTACGTCTCATCGGTCCCAATACTTCAGGGATGATGAATCTAAAATCGAACTTAAACCTGGTGGGTTTGCAGGACGTTCCCAAGGGAGATATTGCGTTGATTTCCCAAAGTGGTAATATGGCGCTTACCCTTATCACGGAAGCAAGTCTCAAAAGTCGCAAAGGATTTTCCTACTACGTGGGGGTGGGCAACGAACTTGATATCCGTTTTCATGAATACCTGGAATTTTTTAAAAACGATCCCGATACCAAGGCGATTCTCATGTATGTGGAGGGTATGCGTGATGGTCGACGTTTTCTGCAGGAGGCTTACAAGACAACTTTACATAAGCCGATTGTCATTTTGAAAAGTGGGCGTTCCTTAACCGGTCAGCAATCTGCCGGTTCTCATACAGGGGCGTTAGCTGGTATTTCCGAGGTGGCGAAGACGGCTTTTACAAGAGCCGGAATCATTGTAGTGGAACAATCCGATGTTCTTTTTCCAGTAGCGGAAACTTTGTCAAACCTACCCCCGATGAGTAACGATCGTGTTGCCATTCTGGCCGATGGTGGTGGGCATGCAACAATAGCTGCCGACACGTTGACCGAGATGGGGCTGACCATTCCCGAGATGAGCGACAAAACACAAGATAATCTCAAGAAGATCCTCCCCTTTACCGCTTCAGTCAGAAACCCGGTGGATGTGGCAGGCGGAACCGACTCAGACCCGGGGATTTTTGCCGAATGCGTCGATACGATCTTGAAAGATTCCCGGGTGGGAGGATTGCTGATGGTCGGGTTATTTGGAGGGTATGGGATTCGGTTTGCCGAAAGCCTTTCCTGGAAAGAAGAAGATGCGGCTCACCAGCTGGGCAAGCTGGTTCGAAAAAGAAAAAAGCCGATAATTGTGCATAGTCTTTACAGTTCTATTAAACCTCATGCCTTGGACCTTTTGCGTTACTATCAGATCCCGGTCTACGATTCCCTGGAAGTGGCTTGTCGATGTATGAGCGCTCTTGCGGAAAGGGGACATTATTTGAAGGAGTACCATGGCAGGGCAAATTTTTTCTTTAACTGGGGGGCAAAAGCAAAGCCAGAAGGTCGACAGATCATCGACAATGCAAGGAAACAAGGGCGCCGGTTTCTGATCGAACCTGAGGCCAAGGAATTGTTTCGGATTCATGGGGCTCCCGTCACAGATGACGGACTGGCGACATCGGCGGAAGAGGCTGTTCGCATTGCTGAAGATCTGGGCGGAAAAGTTGCGTTGAAGATTGTATCCCCGGATATTCTCCACAAAAGTGATGCCGGTGGTGTTTATCTTAACCTGTCCACAAAAGCCGTAATTCGGAAGACATTCGCAGAGATTATTCAAAACGCCAAGCAGTACAATCCCCAGGCAGATATCCGCGGTGTTCTGGTCTCTCCAATGGCTAACCCCGGTCTGGAGGTTATTATCGGGACTAAAATTGACGACCAGTTCGGTCCCGTCATCATGTTCGGACTTGGGGGTATTATGGTGGAAATCTTGAAAGACGTATCCTTCAGGGTGTTGCCCATTTCACCGAGATCGGCACGAAACATGATGGGAGAGATTCATTCCGCTCCCCTTCTGAACGGTGTCAGGGGGCAACCGCCCCGTGACATGAAGGCGCTAAGACGATTGCTGTCACTTTGTTCAGAGTTGGTAGAGGCTTACCCGGATATCATGGAAATGGACCTCAATCCCGTCATTGCATACGAAAAAGGTGCTCATATCGTGGACGCGCGCATTATCCTCAAGGAAAGCTTCAACCCGAAGGAAGCGTTGCCTAACGGTGAGCCCTGAAAGCGAAGACTGAAAAGCTCAATTGGCCTAACGGACGAAAAAAACGCTTTATTTACGGCTGGAAGCACTGCGAATAAAAACTTTAAAGGCATTTTGCTTTAACGGGCCACCCCACGGGGTTATCTATACCCATACCACAATGGCGGAAATCCAATAAGAGTCCGCCATTGTCCATTTTCTCACTTCACAAGTTCGCGCAGTTCCGTCTTCAGAACCTTGCCGTTGTTGTTCTTCGGCAGGGCCTCAACAAAAAAGTAGGCTTTAGGTCTTTTGAAACGGGCTAAATGCTTCAGACAGTGGGCATCCAATTCGGTTGTGTCTGGCTCGGTCTTGGAGGAGAGGACAACGAAGGCAACTACCTCTTCCCCCCAATCAGGATGATAACGACCGATAACGGAAATTTCGTCGACAGCGGGATGAGTGAGCAGGACTTCCTCGATTTCACGAGGATAGATATTGGTCCCGCCAGAGATGATCACATCTTTTGAGCGGTCTTTGAGGGTCAGGAAGCCATCGTTATCGAAGTAGCCCATGTCACCAGTATAAAGCCAGCCGTCCCGGATCGTATCCCTGGTTGCATCCTCATTCTGCCAGTAACCAAGCATCAACACATCGCCACGCAAAGTGATTTCTCCGACCTCTCCGGCAGGAGATGGTTTCCCGGTCTGATCAACAATCCGGATTTCAACATCTGTGCGCGCAGTACCCACGGAAGCCAACCTTTCAGATCGGCGGGGATGGTTTGAATTGTGGGTCAGCTCCCACTGGGAGAGAGCCGTAATGGTCATGGGTGCTTCCCCCTGGCCATAAATCTGGCAGAATTTGGGGCCGATGGCATCCAATGCCTTGCGTATATCCGCTTCATACATGGGCCCGCCTCCATAAACGATCAGTTTAAGATTGCGGGTATCGGCACCGCTGAAAGCCTCGCTGTTGATCAGTCTGTGCACCATGGTCGGGGCAAAAAAGAAGCAGGAATTGGGATAATGAGCGATCAGGTCCAGCGTTTCAGCGGGATCGAAACCCCCGCTTTTGGGGGTGACCTGAATACCGCCCTTGGCGATCAGCGGTAGCCCATAGAGACCCGAACCGTGCGTTTGGGGTGCGGAATGGATCGCCGCATCGCCGGGATTGATATGCGTGACGTCGGCAAAGTAACTCATCGTGCAGCAGAGCAGATTGCGATGGCTGAGCATTGCCCCTTTGGGCTTTCCCGTGGTGCCCGATGTGTAGAATAGCCACGCCAGATCATCAGGTGTAACCTCCGCAGCAGGAACTGGGGAGTGGGTTTTCAGTTTTGAATAGTCCGGATCGGAAGTGTCTATTACTTTTACGATATTGCTTAGATTTTTCAGTTCCCTGGCCAGCTCCAGGGTGGCGAAACACAACCGTGCACCGGAATGCTCGATGATATACCTGAATTCTTTGAGATGAAGCTTGGCATTTACCGGAACAGCGACAAGTCCCGCCTGCCATGACGCAAAGAGCGCTACCCAGTATTCCGGATGGTTCTTCATAATCAAGGCAACCCGATCCCCTTTTTCAAGACTCAACTCATTTACCAGAGCACCTGCCAGCGCTGCTGACTGATCGGCAAATTCCCGGTAAGTAGCTGTAATATCCATACCGTGGGCAAGAGCCGGTAGATCGGGAAACGTGTACGCAGTTCGTGTCAGTAGATTCGCAATATTCATGGCATGTCTCCAGGAACTTCCAGGTTGCTGATAGATAATTATTCCGTGCGCCCTTTTCAAAAAGGGAATGGGTTCTAGTATGTGCGATCAAAATATGTGAAAAACATCGGTCCTTAGGGATCGTACAAAAATAACTTGGCATAATCTGTCCGCAAAAGTCCCGTAAAGACCTGGCATTTTGCAGACAAAATGCCACAGCAACGCGATTCCTTGACATTAATGGGAATCACTTGAGTAATTTTTGAGCCGACCCTTGTTCAGTTTTTACTTCAATACTCACATCATCGGTCACTCTTTTTATATCCTTTCCCATTTCACTGTCCATCCTTTCCTAATTAACGGCTTCTGATATCCTGCCACAATCCCCTGAGTTTTGAAAGCTGGTCTTGATTAAAGCTTCCGCCTCAGATTCCGATAAGTAGTTAAATAGAACTATTGGAGATCCCGCTATGAAAAACAAATTAATACCATTTAAGATTGTGTTGCTGCGTTTCCGGATACGACGAGTGTCGATTCGGTTATCGATCAAAATAAGGATGAAAGAGCTTAAATAAAAATAGGGGTTATTCCTCACTGGATAACTCCAATTATTCGATTTAAGCTGCCAAATCCACTTCAGGCAGTCCTGATGATTGCTCCGAATAGATCAGCCGGTCTGTATCAACGATCTTTTCCGGTGGAAGAATCAGCACTCTCCCGCCTTGTATTTTTAACCTATCTCCTCGACCATCCTGGGAATTTTTCATGGTTGCCAGATACCAATGACTCCCCTAAAATGTTTTCCGGCTTAGGGATCGTACAAAAATAACTTGGCATAATCTGTCCGCAAAATGCCACAGCAACGCGATTCCTTGACATTAATGGGAATCATTTGAGTAATTTTTGAGCCAACCCTAAATCTATTTCCTGGCCTAAAGGCGTTATGATAACTTACACAGGAGAAAATGTGGGAAAACGACTAGAGAATAAAATCGCCATCGTAATTGGAGCTGGACAAACACCTGGTGATACGATTGGAAACGGCAGGGCTATTTCAGTTCTTTTTGCGAAGGAGGGAGCCAAAGTAGTACTGGTTGATAAGAGCCTGGAGGCTGCTCAGGAAACCGAGAAAGAGATTAAACGAGAGGGGGGCGATTCTCACTCGGTGAAGGCTGATATCACGAATATTGATGACTGTGAAGCTGTAACGGATAAATGTATGGCACTGTACGGTCGGATTGACATTTTAGTTTATAACGTCGGAACCGGGGATGGACGAAGCTCTGTTGAAATGCCGGTGGAAAGATGGGATCTGGTGTTTGACGTCAATTTAAAAGGTCTGTTCTATATGTACCGGTTTGTTTTACCAATTATGGAAAAACAGGAGTCTGGCGCATTGCTCAACATATCATCCATCGCAGCGATCGCACCCACACCCATGCTGGCCTACCGCAGTTCAAAAGCCGGAATGAACGCATTGACACAATCCATCGCTGTCCATTATGCAAAAAAAGGAATTCGTGCCAACGCCATCATGCCGGGGCTCCTTGACACACCAATGGCCATCGAAGGACTCTCAACAGCCTTGGGGATTCAAAAAGACAAATTAAGAGACGCAAGGAATAAACAGGTCCCTTTGAAAGGTGGTATGGGAACAGCATGGGACGTGGCATATGCCACCCTGTTTCTGGTTTCTGATGAGGCAAAATTTATTTCCGGAGCCATACTTCCAGTAGATGGTGCCCAAAGTTCAAAGGTTGGAGGTTAAGTCAGGACTGATGCCAATAAACTCATATGAAATCCTGACATATGCATCCTAGTTTTGGGATACTTTTGACATAGAGAAAAAGATAGAGTGGGTGGGGTCAGGTGGGAGCCCGGGGTAAAATCCTTTGTTAAACAGCTTCATTCCCAGCTTTCCGGAGAAAATAATATTTCCAAACATCTTTCCTCGCTTTAAGCTCAACACCTAAGGGTCGGCTAAAAAATTAGTTCACGTTCTGTTTGCAAAATGTCCGGCTTTTGGGACTTTTGCAAACAGATTAAGTGAAGTTATTTTTTAACGATCCCCCTTGCAAATAGATTAAGGGTTGGCTCAAAAATTACTCAAGTGATTCCCATTAATGTCAAGGAATCGCGTTGCTGTGGCATTTTGTCTGCAAAATGTCCAGTCTTTATGGGACTTTTGCGGACAGATTATGCCAAGTTATTTGTGAACGATCCCTAAGCGGTTCAATCTGCGGGTTGCGAGTTCAAGTCTCGTTTCCCGCTCCATTCTGGACAAATACAAAAGCTAACTGGAGTGATCTGAAACAAAGTTCCCGATTTTTGTGATGGCATCCCTGGCCTCAGGCAAATCAAACAGTCCAAAAGCCTGAAAAACATGAAGGGTATCCTCCCAGGTCTGAAGGATCACATCCCCCCCGGCCTTTTCTGCTTTTTCGGCACAACGGATTGAATCGCTGTACAGCATTTCACTTGAGCTGACCTGAAACAAAAGTGGCGGAAGACCTTCCAGGGTGTCGTACAGGGGTGACACCAGGGGATCCCTGGTATCTGCACCGGACAGGAAGGATAGCAACCACCAGAAGAGCCCGACATCTGCCAGCACCGGATCTGTTTCCCCATTTTGGAAATATCGCGGATCAGAAAGTGCCAGATCGGTGGCCGGGGCTATCAGGATACCACCCGCCGGAAGTGAAATACTTCGATTGCGGAGGTTTATCATGGTGGTTAAGGTCAAGTGTCCACCCGCAGAGTCTCCTCCGATGAAGATATTCTCACTTTTGATACCCTCTGAGAGGAGCCACTGGTAGACAGCCGTACAATCCTCAAGTGGCGCCGGGTGAGGATGTTCGGGAGCCATTCGATAATCGACGCTCAAGATCCGCATTCCGGTTTCCCGGCCCAGCGCCGTCGTCAACAAGCGACGATCATTCGGAGACCCCAGGAGCCACCCTCCGCCATGCAAATACAATAAAACACGATCTTCGTCCGCACCGGGGACCGTCTGCCATTCGACCGATACCCCATCTGCTACTGTCTGTTCAATTATGATGTCCGGGGAAATCGGATGTCTTTTCTGATTCTGGTCAGCCACATATTCAGTGGAAAATCGCAGCATTCTGGCCAAAAAAAGCATCTCTTCACGGGTTAATTGTCCAGCCAGGCTTTCATCTATGCTTTGATTTTTGAAAAATCGTTCATTCCCTGCAACGACCCTGTCCCAGAGTGCAGGGAAATCGACATGACTGTTTTCAGACTTTCCCAGGAAATCGGTCACACCTTGTGCCCGTTCATCCAAACGGTTTGTCATTACCTGCATCACTTTCGCCGGGATTTTCGATGGATTGTGGATGGTCATAGTCTCTCCGAAAGAGTCATAGGCAAAAACAGATCCTGCCTGGAGTATGGTCTGGAAATTTCAGTGCGTTTTGCCCGCTACGGCGGCTGGATAAAATGAACTGCAATTTCATTTCAGATAAGATAGCCGCTGGAGAATAAAAAATCAAGCCGGTGTCACTCGTCTCCCTGTCGAATAAATATTCGCGCCCAGAGGGCGCCGTTTTTGTCAAAGAAATCCACCTCTGGAAACAAATACGATTACGAACACGAGTATGATTAAGAGCAAGAAAACGGCAACGCCTCGATACTTGACCTGGCCCAGATGACCAGGTTTATTCGGATAAAGTCAAGAAAACACTGCAAACAAGAGAAGGTGGTCCGAACTTCTGGAAGGAGGAATACACTAAAAAAAAGTATCTTATCGCTTTTTACATTCCAAGGAATGTTTTTATTGACATACATTCCTTGGAATGTTCTTATAGGACTCATAAGCTTATTTTTTCTAAATTTCAGATCTGGATGGAGGATGAATCGAATTTTTTTATTAATCGGCATTATCAATCAACTGGCAACCACACGTATCAATCGCGCATTGAAGTTACTGGATCTGCCAATGGCGCAGTTTGTTCTGTTGCAGCACTTTTCCCATCGTGTCAGTCAGGAATGGACGGTAACGCAACTGGCGAATGCATTGGAGGTAAATCAACCGGCAATGACCAAGACGACCCAGCGCCTTTTGAAAAAAGGGTTTCTGGAGATGACGGTCAGCCAGGCGGATAAACGGATCAAGCAGTTTTCGATCACGGATGCAGGCTCAACTGTTTTGAACAGTGCCTGGGGAAAGCTGGGACCGGAAATCGGTCAGTTATTTTCCCTTTGGGATCCGAACGATTTGAGTAAACTGCAGGAACTCCTTGAACGGTTGAAAGTACAGCTGGACGAGGCCAGGGATTAAGCCACAGGGGGCAAAATGGAACGAAGAAATTTTATCAAGGTTCTGGCAGCAGGAAGTTCAATAGCGGTTTTTCCGGCTGCTTTTTCAGGTTGCAGCGGTCAAACAATCACACCGAAGGCACTGAAAACGGATTACCCGGATATGAGGCTCAAGCTGATCTCATACGCCATGCTGGCACCTAATCCGCACAATATCCAACCTTGGTTGATTCAGCTAAGGGGAACAGACGGTTTTGATTTATATGTCGATCAGAGTCGACTTTTGCCGGAGACCGACCCGCCGGCACGACAAATTCATATCGGACAGGGAACTTTTCTTGAGGGAATCTCCATTGCCGGATCAGCAATGGGAATCCGCACGGAAATGCAACTATTTCCTGAAGGAGAATACGGCAACCAGATTATTGAAGAAAAGCCGGTGGCAAGAGTTCGTATTTTCAGGGATGATTCCGTAAAAAAAGACCGGTTAGCCGCCTTTATGCAAGATCGTCAATCAAATAAGAGGGTCTACCGGGATGAGCTGTTCTCTGGCGACCTGCTGAACCAGATTCTGGGCCAATTGAACAGTTCAGACTTCCAGGTGGCGTATACAACTCAGCCTCGGACACGCCGTGTACTTTCCGCACAGATGAAAGAGGCAATGGTCATTGAGACATCCGATCCGGCCCGACACAAGGAAACGGTGGACATGTTTCGTTTCAACGACGATGAGGTCGCCAAAACCCGGGACGGCTTTACCATTGGAAATTCCGGGATGGCCGGCATGATGCGCTGGATCGTTGAAACCTTTTTTCTGGGAACTCGCAAAGATGCTGAAGCAAATGATTCAGCCTTCGCGAAAGAGACCATTAAGTTAACCGGAAACCAGGCAGATTCCGCCGCTGCTTACGGGTGGATCATCTCAAGACAGAATCGCCGCCAGGACCAGGTCAGGGTGGGCCGATTGTATATGCGCATCAATTTATTGGCAACACAGGCCGGGATCGCCTTACACCCGATGAGTCAAATTCTCGAGGAGTATCGGGATATGCAGCCATTGCAGAGCAGGTTTCTAACAACCCTTGGCGTTCCAGAGGGACAAACCGTGCAGATGCTGTTTCGAATGGGCTTTGCGGACCTCGTCCAACACACACTAAGGCGCAGCGTCCCGCAGATTCTGGTCAGCTAATCATTTTTGGGCGTGTATCCCTATTAGACACAGGCGGGATGTATACCGGTGTTTTATAACTCTTTGATGATCTGGGAGACGATGTTCCCCATTCTCAGGGAACCTGTATTGATCGTATAATCCGCCTGCTCGTAGTATCCCTGCCTTTTGTCCATCAGGGAAATCACCGTCTGCAGTGGATTATCGGTTTGCAGCATGGGTCGTTTGTCATTACGGGAGATACGCTCAAATATGTCTTCAACGCACGCTTTCAAGTAAATGCTTTTACCGATCCTCTGGATAATCTCAATATTCCCGGTAGTCGTCAGGATGCCTCCACCGGTGGCGACGATGGTGTTATTAACTCTCGTCAGCCGTTCGAGAAGATCGGTTTCAAGCTCTCTGAAGTAGGGTTCCCCAAACTTGGAGAAGAGTTCCTTGACTCGCGTGTTCTGCTCTTTTTCGATCTGGTAATCCGTATCAATAAACCGATATCCCAGTCGAACCGCAAGTTTTCTACCGATCGTGGTTTTCCCACACCCCATGAAACCAATTAAGACGATATTCAAAATCCACCCCAAATTGAATTATTCCCCATCATCCGGCTAGAAGCCTTCCTCACTGGCCAACATAGCCTTATCAATTGAAATTTTAGCATTTTTTTTCAGTTTTTCCAACCATCTCTGATAGGCGGCATCCCATTTCTGGGCAATCAAGATCTTCTTAATTTTCGGTCGAGCTTCTTTTGGGCTTAACAGCCGTCTACGGCGATATCTTTCGCGTTTGAAGATGTGAAAACCGTCTTGTGAACGGACGATATTGCTAACATCATTACCTTTGGATTTAAACGATCCTCTGAAAATAATGCCCTCCATTTCCAGGGGTAGATCTCCCCGCTTAATATAGCCCAGGTCGCCGTCCATGGCCTTATCCGGTGATATCGAATGCTCCCGCACCAGAAACTTGAAACTTTTTTTCCCTCTCAGGATTTTCAAGCGGATGGCCGCCGCTTCCGCATGGGTAGACAGAGTAATATTTCTAACCCGGTAGGCCCTTGGCGTTGTGAATTCTCGCCGGTGCGTCTGGTAATAAGAGCTGATTTCACGTTTGGTTATCGGTATTTTTGCGATCACCTCTTGCTGAACCAGCTTGTTTTGAATAATTAATTGTTTCAGACGATCTTTCCATTCAGTTTCGGTCAAGTCAGCGCGATCGTGCTCATTCCCGGGTACATCTTTACCATATATAGCAAGGGAATCAGCAATTTCGGTTTCTATTTCTTCATCGGAGACTTTTATCCCTTTTCTTGAAGCCTCCTGATTGATCAACTCTTCATCGATCATACGATTGATGACAACATCCTTTATCTGCGTGAGTTGCTTCTCGTCAGTAATCAGAAGCTGACTATACTTTTTCAGGAACAGACTGAGTCGCCTTTGAAAACGTACCAGGGAGATACGTTTACTATTCACTACAACAATTGTTTCCTCTTCCCGGATGATGTCGGATTTCTTTTCATTCTTTTTCTCGCATCCGTTCAGAATAAATATGCACGCCAAAGCAATAATCAGCAACGGCATGATACGATGTTTAATAACCAGCATATTCATCTCAACCATTTGAAGCAGCCATCGATTCAGCTTGTTCGTTGAAAGAGAGTTCTTTTCTGAATGATTGCAGAAAACTGAGAATCTGCTCCGGTCCTGCATCAGTCAGCTTAACTCTGATAATATTGTTCGGCAGTATCTGGGGTTGGTAACTTGAGTTTTTCATAAAATTAAGCACGGAAACCGGATCCGGTTGAAAATCGTCCGAAAATACCATTTCGATGGTTTCATAAGATTGATTCAGCTGGATGATCAACAGATCTGTGGCCAGTAATTTTATCTGCATGGAATAAAACAAATTTACCGCTTCCTGAGGCGGACTGCCAAACCGGTCTTCCAAAGCGCTGCGAACATCCCAGAGTGTCGCTTCATTTTCACAGGCAGAGATCGTCTTATACGCATCCAGGCGCTGGTTCATGCTATCGATGTAAGTATCCGGCAGTCCGGCTTCAATGACCAGATTAAGTTTGATCTCATTGACGGGTTTCCGTCTAGACTCACCCTCTCGTATTTTTGCGACGGCGTCCTCGATCATCGAGGTGTACAGTTCGAAACCCACCGCTGCAATATGCCCCGACTGCTTTGCACCCAGGACATTTCCAGCACCCCGCAGTTCCAGATCAAAATTCGCTATTTTAAAACCAGCACCCAGATGGTTCAGCTCCTGTAAAATAGACAGGCGTTTGCGGGCGGTTTCCGACAGGATTTTCTCACGGGGTGTCATCAGGTAGGAATACGCCTGCAGGTTGCTGCGGCCCACACGTCCACGCAACTGATACAATTGGGAAAGGCCAAAATGATCTGCATTGTTGATCACAATGGTATTGACATTGGGGATATCGAGCCCGGATTCAACGATAGTCGTCGAAAGCAGAACGTCAAAGTCCCCCTTAATAAAATCCAACATGACCTGTTCCAGATTTTTTTCCGGCATCTGACCGTGAGCCACAGCAATTCTTGCCTGGGGCAGAATCCCGCTGAGATACTGACCCATCTCGTAAATCGACTCCACACGATTATGAATAAAAAAGACCTGGCCTTTTCGCCGTATTTCTCTATTAACGGCTTCCTGGATAACATAATCGTTGAATTTTAACAATCGAGTCCTGATGGCGCGCCTGTCCATCGGGGGTGTATTGATCACCGAAATATCGCGAATGCCTACCATGGACATATGTAAAGTTCTCGGAATGGGAGTGGCGCTCAAGATCAGTGTATCGACTGTGGTGCGCAGCTTTTTAACCGTTTCTTTGTGTTTCACGCCAAACCGCTGCTCTTCATCGATCACCAGCAGACCCAGCTGTTTGAAAACCACATCCTTGGAAAGCAGTCGATGGGTTCCGATGACAATATCCAGGCGACCTTCCTTCAACTCCGTCAGGACCTCCTTGATCTGTTTCGGGGAGCGGAAGCGGCTTAACATGCCGATTTTAACTGGTGTGTCTGCAAAGCGCCGGGAGAAGGAGTCAAAATGCTGTTGCGCCAGAATGGTCGTGGGGACAAGAATCCCCACCTGGTAGCTGTCGATGACAGCTTTATAGGCAGCCCGCATCGCGACTTCGGTCTTTCCAAACCCCACGTCTCCGCATACCAGGCGATCCATCGGTTTTTCCATTTCCATATCCTGGAGCACTTCTTTGATAGCGCCCTCCTGATCCTCTGTCTCTTGAAACGGAAAGGTTAAAGTAAATTCATTCATCAGCGACCCGTCCTGCGAAAAGGCCACCCCTTTTTTGGCCTGGCGTTCGGCATTGATACGCACCAGTTCTTCCGCCATATCATCGATCTCAGAACCAATCTTTGATTTTGTTTTGAGCCAGGTTTTACTTCCCAGCTTACTCAGCCTGGCACCACTCCCTTCACCACCGGTGTATTTCTGAACCAGATGGAACTTATCAACGGGCACGTATACCTTGTCACCACCCAGGTAAACAATAACCAGATAATCCGCTTCATTCTGATCCGCTGTTATTTTTTTTAGTCCTTCATACCGCCCGATGCCGTACTCCACATGAACCACATAGTCTCCGGCATTCAGATCCCCCAGCGAAGAAAAGAATTTTTTCAAACCCGGTTTTCGAATCCGGCGCTGTTTTTGTCGACTTCCGAAGATCTCTTCATCAGAAATCAGAGCAGTTCGAGTGCGCCCCCTGTTATCTACCCAGCGAAATCCGCTGCTGATCGAAAGCGGGATGATGTAGAATGAGGCCTCCTGAGGCGAGTATGCATCCATTAGAAAGTCACGTCGCATCTGTGGCGTACTTTCTTCAATGACAGTCACGGAAAGATCAATATCATCCAGCATCTGCCGAACCCGGTCCGCTTTGGACTGTGAACCGACGGCAATAGCGACCTTTGCACCGGACAGATTCCACTCTTTCAACTGCCGAATCACGTTGCTGGCTGTCCCCTGATCTACTTTTTCGGGCGAGATGGATAAGGACTGAAGCGCCGTGTTATCAACCGTGGAAAGTTCAAATTCCCCATCCTGGCCATCCAGATTTAAAGATTGAATGTCCACCCAGCGATAGGGTTTCAATTCGGACAAGAGCAATTCCGTGGAGAGGAAAAGAGACTCTGGTCCGAGAGTTGGATTTCCCTCCTGCCTTGAATATTCGTATTCCGTCAGGATTTCATTGAAAAAATGTTCCGATCTGGCGACAATGCTGCTTTTATCGAAAAAAACAATTCCCGGTTGAACGGGAAAATAGTCCAGCAGGGTTCCTGACTTTTCGTAGAATAGTGGCAGCAGATTTTCCATTCCAGAAAACGACGCACCGCTCTCGATCTGCTCCACTATATAATTATATGTCTGCGGAACCGATTCGAATTTATATGGAAGTAATCGTTTCAAAATCTCGTCCGCACCGGCTGCAGAAAAAATCACTTCCTGAGCCGGAACGATGCGTATAGTGCTGACATCTCTAATCGAACGCTGGGTTTCAACATCGAAATATTTTATGCTCTCCAACTCATCATCAAAAAAATCCAGTCGCACCGGATCCGACTCCGTGATCGGAAAAATATCAATCAGCTCACCCCGTACAGCAAATTCCCCTTTTTCCTCCACCATATCCACCCGCACAAACCCCAGGTCAACCAGCCGGGCCAATAATCCTTCCCGTTCTATACTTTCCGAAACATTGAGATCAAAACTGTTATGTTGCAGCATTTCCGGCAGCATGATCCGCTGCATCAGTGCATTCGGGGTGGTAATGATGACGGATGCTTTTTGATATAAAATACTCTCCAGTGCCTGAAACCGAATCGCCACGACATCTTTGTCAGGGGATTGATTATCGTAGGGGATTGTATCCCAGTGAGGGAAAAAACTGACCTGCCCAGGATCGGAAAAAAACTCGAAATCCAGTTTGATTCGTTCAGCGAGTTCATACGATTCTGCAATAATCAGGAACGGCAACCCGGTTTTCCCTGACAATTGCGCTATTAACAGCGCTCCCGCCGATCCTGAGAGGGAAGAGAGAGCGACTTCCTGCTGCCGGCTCTTAATAACACCGTTTACAGCCAAGCCGAGCTTTTGTCCAAAAGTTACCATTTAGTTAGACTGGGGTATATAAGTTGACGGTATTTCGAATTCGGGTTAAAATGTGGGATTATACTTTTTTCCTGCTATTGTTCTAGAAGAGAACTTTTATCAAGCAGGAGAGCAGGGGGATTCGAAGTCTGACAGTTATGTATAGCAGTGAAACCCTTTCTGAACCGCTGATTTGGCTAGTCTACATGGGACGATCGAAAACTGTAAAGGAGGATTTGATGGAAAGTAAACAGATTATAGGGCAGGGATTAACATTTGATGATTTACTACTACTTCCCCAAAAATCCAATGTCTTACCCAACGATGTGGATACCAGCACACAACTGTCTCGGAACATCATGCTGCACACGCCTCTTGTCAGTGCAGCCATGGATACAGTCACAGAAGCCCGGCTTGCCATCGGCATGGCGCAGGAAGGTGCTATCGGCATTATTCATAAAAACATGCCAATTGCAGAGCAGGCCCGGCAGGTCGGTCTGGTCAAGCGATCTGAGAGCGGAATGATCACTGATCCTATTACAGTCAAACCGGATGACACCGTTGAGCATGCGATCATGCTGATGAAGGAGAATAATATCTCCGGGTTACCGGTGACAGATGGCAAACAGCTGGTAGGGATCCTCACCAACCGGGATTTGCGCTTTGAGACCAATTTCACCCAGCCGGTTTCCCATGTCATGACAAAGGGTCGAGACAGGCTGGTAACGGTTGCAGAAGGGATCACCCCTGATGAGGCTAAAAAACTGCTGCATCAGCATCGGATTGAAAAACTGCTGCGTGTCAACGAAAATTATGAGTTAACCGGACTCCTGACGATCAAGGATATTAACAAGAAGCAGCAATTTCCACTGGCCAGCAAAGATGGTTCCGGCCGATTACTGGTGGGCGCTGCCGTGGGTCCCAGTGGTGACTTTCAGGATCGGGTTGCCGCATTGATCGCCGCCGATGTTGATGTGATTGTGATTGATACCGCACACGGTCATTCAGATAACGTCTCCAAAGCGGTTCGAGCTTTTAAATCCCAGTACCCGGATAAAGAGTTGATCGCAGGAAATGTGGCAACAGCTTCTGCCACTGAGGATTTGATTGCAGCCGGAGTCGATGCGATTAAGGTCGGGATCGGTCCCGGTTCCATCTGTACAACCCGGGTTGTCTCTGGCATAGGTGTGCCGCAAATGACAGCCATTTTTAACTGTGCTCCGGTTGGCCACAAACATGGCGTCCCCATCATCGCTGACGGGGGCATCAAGTTCTCTGGAGACGTCGTGAAAGCACTTGCTGCCGGCGCATCTACCGTAATGCTTGGCAGTATGCTGGCCGGTACAACAGAAAGTCCCGGGCAGGTCATCCTCTTCCAGGGACGACGGTACAAGCAGTATCGTGGGATGGGATCTATCGGAGCGATGAAAGATGGTAGCAAGGACCGCTATTTTCAGGAGGAACTGGAGACAAGTAAACTGGTGCCGGAAGGCATTGAAGGCAGAGTTCCATATAAAGGAAAGCTGCAAGAATCGATCTATCAGATGGTCGGCGGGTTACGTTCAGGAATGGGCTACACTGGTAGCCGTAACCTTCAGGAGCTGAGAGAAAACCCGGAATTCATCCAGATTTCGTCAGCCGGACTTCAAGAGAGCCATGTGCACGATGTTTATATTACAGAGGAGGCGCCAAATTACAAAACGACTATTTAGCCTGAAAAACCTCTGTCAGTGTGCGGAAGCTTTCCCACCATACAGCTATGCGAAGGCACATTTATTCCGGGAAAATTTCGTGCCCAGCTTACCGTTTGCTCTGGCGTTGACAACCTGTTCAAGACCGACATTGCCCGTTAAAGTGCTGGCGACACTTTTCCTGAGCATTGTTTTTTTCTCCAGCAATGCGTCTGCTGACAATCCAGCTCCCATTGAGCAGCGGATTCAAAAGTGGGTCGAACAGGGCAGCGTAATGCTGAACGATGAAAATGGGAAGACCCTGCTGACATATCATCCGGATAAACTGTTTGTACCAGCTTCCATCATTAAAATATTTACCAGCCTGGCCGCTTTGAATCTTCTCGGAGAATCGTTTCGTTTCAAAACCAGTTTTTACATTGATCCGGAAGGAAACCTGGCCATTAAGGGGTGGGGTGACCCACAACTCATCTCTGAAGAGATCCATCTGATCGCTGCAAAACTGAAAGCCCTGGGTATAGAACAGGTCCGGCAAGTCTGGCTTGATCAAACCGCATTCGCGGGAGAGGTTGCAATCGAAGGCAGATCAAACAGCCTGAACCCATATGATGCCTTGAACAGTGCCCTGGTTGTTAATTTTAATACCCTGTTCCTGGGCCGGAATAAAAACAGCCTTGTCTACTCAGCGGAACCGGTAACGCCACTCACTCCCCTGGCCAGAGCACTTGGCAGGAAACTCAAACCCGGCACTCAAGACCGTTTCAACCTTTCCACTCAACCGGAATACGCCTTTCGCTATGCCGGCGAACTTTTCATTGAGATCCTGAAACAGCACGGAATTACCGTCACGCATTCTGACATTCGTCAGACCGTCATCGATGATCGCTGGTCATTGACCTACACACACCAAAATAGCAGCTCACTGGAAATGGTCATCAGTGGATTACTCAAGTATTCCAATAATTTCATGGCCAACCAGATATATCTGGTCGCGGGAGCTGAAAAAAAAGGATACCCGGCAACAATCACAAAAGCGCGTTCCGTATTTCAAGCTCTTTTCCAGGAAAAATTTCCAGACCACACCAGAAAGACAGTCATCGACGAAGCCTCCGGGATTTCCAAAAAAAATCGCATGAGCGCAAGAACCATCATGGCTATCCTGGAACAATTCCGTCCCAGGGCCGAACTCCTGGACTGGAAAAAAGGGGTCCTGTTAAAATCAGGAACCCTGACAGGTGTGTATAATTACGCAGGCTATTTAAAAACCGCCACCGGGTACCGACCCTTTGTCATTCTGTTGAATCAAAAGAAAAATCAGCGGGACAAGATATTAATGCTATTGTTACAATATAACCATCACAGTTAATCACAGTGTAATTATTGGAATAGCGGGATAAAGACCAAAAATAGATCACGATTCCCTTGCTTTTTTCCAAATAGACTTAGGGTCGGCTCAAAAATTATTTGGCATTCTGTCTGCAAAATGTTCAGTGTTTTTTAGGACTTTTGCGGACTGACTGTGCCAAGTTATTTTTGCACGATCCCTTATCCAGAAAGGATCTTAAAACAGTAAGCATCATCACCTGAAAACGGGAGAGAACATGGGTCAGATTATCCGAATTTTCGATACAACGCTGAGAGACGGGGAGCAATCACCGGGATGCAGCATGAACGCCAAAGAGAAGCTGATTATGGCCAGGCAACTGGCAAAACTTGGTGTCGACACCATCGAGGCGGGCTTTCCTGCATCTTCCCCTGGAGACTTTGACTCGGTGCAGCAGATCGGCCATTCCGTAGAGGGGCCCATGATAGTCAGCCTCTGTCGGACAAGTGATGCCGATATCCAGGCAGGCGTTAAAGCGCTGAAAGGGTCGAAAAACTGGGGGATTCACACGTTTATCGCCACCAGCGATCTGCATTTGAAAAAAAAGCTGAATATCGACCGTAAAACCGCCGTTAAAAAAGCAATCCGCGCCATCCAGCAGGCAAAAAAACACACGGAAAATGTCGAGTTCAGTGCCGAAGACGCCACCCGTTCAGATCCCGCCTTTCTTGTCGAAATTTTCTCGGCCGCGATCAAGGCTGGCGCAACAATATTAAATGTGCCGGATACAGTTGGCTATATAACTCCCCATGAATTTACAAAACTGATTCAGCTGCTGCAAAATGAAGTTGTCGATGCAGACAAGGTTTTGTTTTCCGTTCACTGCCATAACGACCTTGGGCTTGCAGCAGCCAATTCACTGGCGGCTGTGGAAGTAGGCGCACAACAAATCGAGTGCACTGTGAATGGGATAGGCGAACGGGCGGGGAACGCTTCTTTAGAGGAGATTGTCATGGCCTTTAAAGTCAGAAACGCCTATTTCAATAAAACCACGAATGTCGATACAACCCAGATTTTTCCCAGCAGCAGATTGCTGACAAAATTGACCGGGACCATGATTCCACCTAACAAAGCCATTGTCGGAGCTAACGCTTTCGCTCACGAGTCAGGCATCCATCAAGCCGGGGTCATTAAGGACACTCTGACCTATGAAATAATGAAGCCGGAGTCTATCGGTCTCTCCCTGAACCAATTGGTTCTCGGGAAGCATTCGGGAAGAGCGGCGCTGAGCAAACGAATCCAAACCCTGGGTTACGATGTCTCCAAGGAGGAGTTGCAGAAGATTTTCGAAAATTTTAAACAATTGGCAGATAAGAAAAAGGTTGTCTATGACGAAGATCTGGAAATATTAATCATGCAGGAACGATCTTCCGATGAGGAAAAATATGAACTGCTCAGTGTCAACGTGACGGCGGGTACAGAAACCATTCCAACCGCCACCGTCGTGATGAATATTGACAAAGTGCGGATGCCCGCCCAGGCATGTCTGGGTGACGGTCCAGTTGATGCGGCACTCAATACGATTCGGGAAATCGTCAATATTCCCTGTGTGCTGACCTCTTTCGTCATCAAGTCCATCACTGGTGGAACCGATGCACAGGGAGTCGTCTCTGTCACTATCGAATGGGAAGGGATCAAGGCCTCCGGACGGGGTTCTCATACCGACATCGTCATTGCCTCCGCTGCTGCTTTTGTCAATGCGTTGAATCGGTTGGACTTACTGAAGAAGTCCCACCACCAGATGGATGAAACCGACGATCTCAGCGGAATCTAGAGCGTACACTTGACTGGATAACAATTGATCGAAACCGGCTGTCTGGACTTTGAACTTTCAATTTTCAAGGTTTTATGATAGGCTATTATACATAAGACCGCATAAAAGAATCAGCAAACCCCACTTATAACGGCCTTCGTTAGAAAAGGGGTTGTGGAAGTGCATTAACTGCAAAAACCAGGGAACAAAGGAACGAAACTATGCAAGAAACAAATCTTTCTGATCGGGAAATCATCGAGATTCCGATCGTACCCATCCGGAACATTGTCGTTTTCCCCCACATGACTATTCCATTTTTCATCGGAAGGCAACAATCCATCGAGGCGCTGGAAGATGCACTAGCCAGCGACAGAAAAATTTATGTGGTCTGTCAGAAAGATCCCCATATCGAAACACCCACAGAGAAAGATCTCTATGAGATTGGCACTATCGGCAACATCCTGCAGATCATGCGCCTCCCCAAAGGAACCATCAAAGTACTCTTTGAGGGCAAGGAGAGAGGACGGATTGTCAGTACCGATTTAGAAAGTGCGTCGTATAGAGCCCAGGTTGAGGTCTTGCCCACCGTTGAAAATTACGAACCGGAACTACTAGGACTCACTAAGACGGTGAAAGGCGAATTTAAGTCTTTTCTTAAAAAAATCGCCCGTAACACAGATTCATCTGAAAAAATTCTCTCCGGGGATTACTCTCCAGGTCAGATTGCTGATATGATTGCTCCCTTGTTGACGATCGATATCCCCAAGCAACAGGATCTGCTCTCGACCCTCGACAGCAAGAACCGACTTGAAAAAGTCTACTCGCAGATGCTCGAAGAGGAGGAACATAAGAAAATTGAACAGAAACTCAAAGAGCGGGTTCAAGGTCAGATCGGTAAAACCCAAAAGGAGTACTATCTGAATGAGCAGATGAAAGCCATCCAGAAAGAGCTGGGCTCAGAAGATGATAAAGAGGAGATCGACGAGTTCGAGGAGAAGGCCAAACAATCAGGCATGCCGGAAGCAGCTTTGGAGACCGTGCAAAAAGAGTTGAAAAAACTTAAAATGATGCCGCCGACCTCCTCAGAAGCCAATATTGTTAGAAACTTCGTGGACTGGCTCATCAGTGTCCCCTGGAAGGTCAAGACAGATGACAACCTCTCCCTGGAACATGCTCAACAGGTGCTGGATGAAGATCATTACGGCCTGGAAAAGGTCAAAGAGCGGATCATCGAGTATATTGCCGTTGCCAATCTGGTGGGAGACTTACGGGGGCCGATCATCTGCCTTGTGGGACCTCCGGGAGTCGGGAAATCGTCTCTAGCGCGCTCTATCGCCCGTTCATTGGATCGAAATTTCGTTAGAATGAGCCTGGGCGGCGTTCGAGACGAAGCCGAAATCAGAGGACACCGCCGCACGTACATCGGCGCACTGCCGGGCAAGATCATTCAATCTATGAAAAAAGCAAAAAGCAACAACCCGGTATTATTGCTTGACGAGATTGACAAAATGTCACAGAGCCACATGGGAGACCCGGCCTCAGCACTCCTGGAAGTACTTGATCCGGAACAGAACCACGAATTCATGGATCACTATCTGGAAGTGGAGTACAACCTTTCTAATGTCATGTTTATCTGCACTGCCAATACCAAAGCAGGTATCCCACTACCGTTAATGGACCGCATGGAGATCATCAACCTGAGTGGATACTCAGAATTTGAAAAGGAAAAAATCGCTTCCCGCTATCTGATCCCCAAACAAATGAAGGAAAACGGCCTGAAAGATGAACAGGTCGATTTCAAGCAGGATGGTTTATTGGAGATAATCCGCAGCTATACAAGGGAAGCGGGTGTAAGAACGCTGGAAAGAACAATCGCCAAGGTCTGCCGCAAAGCGGTCACCCAGATCGTCAAGGAAACGCCCTCAGATTCGATAGAACTGAATCCAGCGAAAATCGCAGAGTATCTTGGTGTCAAACCATTCCACCGGGAAAAAATAGACGAGCAGAGCGAAGTCGGAATCGTCACAGGCCTAGCCTGGACATCCTTTGGCGGTGAAACTCTGACCATTGAAGTCAATACCATGAAAGGGTCTGGAAAGATTCAGCTCACAGGAAAACTGGGTGAGGTCATGAAAGAATCAGCCCAGGCAGCACACAGCTGGATGCGGTCCAACGCGAATACTCTGGGGATCTACTCTAAAGTTTTCTCAGAAATCGATATTCATGTCCACGTTCCGGAAGGCGCCACTCCTAAGGATGGTCCGTCGGCAGGAGTTGCCATGACCTGCGCGATGGTTTCAGCACTGACCGGCATTCCAATTAAAAAAACACATGCCCTGACGGGTGAGGTTACCCTGAGAGGCAAAATTCTACCCATTGGCGGATTGAAGGAAAAACTGCTGGCTGCTAAACGGGAGGGAGTCTTTAAAATTCTTATTCCTTCAGAGAACGAGAAAGACCTGGTGGAAGTTCCTGATGAAATCAAAAAGGGACTTGAGATTACAACACTGAAACACGTCCGTGAAGCGATCGATCTCATTCTGGAGCGCACTCCACAAACCGTCAATGACGATGATCTGGACAACGAGCTGCCGAAAGAAACCGAAAAGGTCATACAAAGTAACACGGTCAATGGTTTTTCAACTGACGAGCCTAACATTCCCCATAATTAAACTTTGTCAGAGCTTGCTCGCATAATTGCAGTCATCGGACCAACGGCCAGTGGTAAAACAGAAGTTGGTTTAAAGCTGGCCCGGAAAATCGACGGTGAAATTATTTCCGTCGATTCAATGCAGGTCTACCGATGGATGGACATCGGAACCGCCAAACCTTCAGCCCAGATGCAGGCCGAAGTCCCGCACCACCTGATCGATATTATTAATCCAGATCATTCGTACAATGCCGGTCAATTTGCCGAAGATGCGGGCCAGGTCATCAGTGAGCTGCAGCAGCAGAACAAGCCTGTAATTCTTCTAGGAGGCACCAACCTCTACCTCAAGACCTTGATTCATGGAATCATCCCTGTTCCGGAGATATCGCCCGCTGTCAAACAGGGAATCCAGTCTCTACTTCATGAAAAAGGACTCCCTTGCTGTTATCAACAATTACAGTTGCTGGATCCTCAAAGCGCTCAAAAGCTTCATCCAAACGATGTAGCCCGAATATCGAGAGCATTAGCGGTTGTGATGGAGACCGGTCGCAGCATCCAGGAGTTTCAGGAGCAGCACCGTTTCAAACAGGAACGTTACAAGGTTCTGTTTATCGGCACCCGCTGGTCACGCGATCTCCTCTATCAACGCATCAATCAACGAGTCATTCAGATGGCAGAGGCGGGCCTGGTCGAAGAAGCGGAAAGCCTTCTCTGGCGGGGGTACAGTAGCGAGTTGCCATCCATGAAATCAATCGGATACAAACAGGCTTTTGCATTTCTGGATGATAAGATCAACCGTTCTGAAATGATAGCAGAAATCCAACAGAAAAGTCGTCACTATGCCAAAAAACAGCTGACCTGGTACAGGAGTAATTCTGATGTACATTGGCTTCAAGATAATGTGATCGATGAGACAACTGTTGCTAAAGTAAAAAGGTTTTTAAATGGCGAATAAGCCGGACGGCAAAGACCCGGATCCCAAAAAAAGACCGACTTTGTCGTGGCTCGACTATGTCCGAAAAACAGACAATGAACTGCTTAAAATATGTCGGGTCGACACCTTCAGAGGGTCTGGGAGGGGCGGACAAAAACGAAATAAGACCACCAACGCTGTTCGACTAACCCTGTTTAAGATAGCAGTCACAGAATCGGCTTCACGTTCAAAAGCCCAAAATGTTACCAGCGCCCTGAATAAACTTCGTCTGGCCATTGCCTTAAAAACTGCCCCGGAATTTCGGAGAGGCGAAGATGCAGGTATTTTCCCAGAGGAGATTCAGCCTTATCTTTTCCGGGATATCATTCGTATTCGCCCTCAAAATCCCGTTTTCCCTATCTTCATCGGTTGCCTGCTGGATCATTTCATCATACACGAGGGCGCCTGGAAACTGGTCGCGGCACAATTTGGTGTCAGCAGCAGTCAGCTGCGTCGGTTTGTTGAAAAACATCCTCACATAGGTATGGCACTGAAAAGCACCCGGAAACGTCAGGCGGAAGACATAACAGGAGTTCAGGAATTGAATGGAGAGGAAGCACCTTAGAACAAGGAATTCCATTGGCAGATAATATCAGATCCGCTTCATGTCAGTTGGGATTGGTTACTTTTTGCGGTTCCAGCTTACCCGCCTCAAAAAAGAGTTTGGGAAGCATTGATTTGCTCAGTTCGCTGATCTTGTCTTCATCCAGCGTGCTGGTTTCAACATAGAAATCCAAATTGTATCTTTCTTGCTTCAGAAAACGGATGACCTCACCCATTTGCCTGTGCTGAGCTTGCTTGGTCGACTCCAGGAGAAAGATAAGAGCTTTTTTTGACCGCAACATCTGCGACAAGCGGGCTGCATTTTTCAGCTCCTGCAGTATATTTGAACCGGATCCACTATCATCGTCAACAAAAGGGGCGTAAAAATAGACATTTTTCATGGTGCCGGGGTATTTTCTTTTCCATTCGGCAAACAAAATGGCAATCGCATTATCCTTATATTCTCTTTTACTGACCATGCGACTCATCTTACCGCTCAAATCCAACAGAGCCCCGATGATACCGTCTCCGTATCTATCGATGGGTTGTGATATCAATTGATAGAATCGAATTGACATTTTATTGAATCTCTTCCATTCTGATCCTTCTTTCAAAGTCTTAGAAAATCGTCCCAACATCTTGATAACAGTTGACACCGTATCCATTCTCTTTGTCATATCCTTCTTGACCGATTTCCAATACATGATGGATTCAAGCATCTGAGCAAAGGACTGGATATCTACAGGATCTTTCGTGTTTCTCTTCATGGCCTGATCGTACTGAAGAACGCTACCTAGGTTTATTGTCCGCATGCTTCCAATCACTAATTTTCTAGCATCGGACATGCCATATTTTAACAGACCGGGATCTCCGCGTTTTTCTCCCAGCGCTTCTATCTCCAGGTGCATCTGCCGGTCCAATGTCGCCAGGGTGAGAAATTTGAAAAACGCCTGGCCAGTTTTCTGATACTCGCCCAAAATCCGAACAGCCTGGATAAGAGCTTTACGTTCCGGTGTTTCCGCCTGTTGCATCAGCGCATCAAAATTCGCAGCAAACTCAAAAAGAACTCCCATTTTTTCGTTGAAACTTTTAAGCGGCACAACCTGGAGGCGAATTTTTTTGGGACCAGATTCTGAACTGACTTCGAAAGTGTTTCCAAGGAAGAGCATGCTCTCGTACTTAAGTGGCAACTTCAGAATTATTTTGTTTTTTTCTGCAATCACATCCAGTTTCATCTGAATGTCGGCACAGGCTTCAGAAACAATCCGGCTAAACTCCTTATACAAAAAAGTCTCTTTAACAAAATTCCGGAAATGTCGCGACATGATGTCGTGTTCACCTTGCTCAAGGTATTCGATAAATATATGGGCCGGATTATGGGGATCTTTCTGGGCGTTGCTGATTTTGGTAAGCTTGTCCAAAAATCCGAAATACTGAATACGATTTTTCAAATATTCTTTGGCAAAAGATTGCTCAGAATAGTCTGGCTCAAAAATCGACTGACCACTTCCAACCAAAACCTGGGGTGTGATGGCTGGATCAAATGCCGTTTCCAGATCACTGTTGATATAACCCAGTTTGTCTATTTTGGAAAGGGGTGTTTTGGCCTCAAGCCATTTACTGAAAGCATTCCGCGAGATGGGTAACCCTTTATCAAATACCGCCTGCTCATAAAATATATCAAAAAGGTTTTTACCGAACCGATTCTGCAGAGATCTGACACCCTCTTGAAAAAACTGTTCGAGGCTTTTTTTCAAAAGTCCGTCCAGAAGATAGCCGAAGGAGCTGCCGACGCAGTGCAGGGGGTTGTATAGTTTGCTGAGACCAAACCGCGTATCGGCAAAAAGATCGACCCGTTTTTTACGTTTGTTGTCCTTCACCCTTTTCAGTCTCAAACGTCGAAAGACAGCGCTGCGAATGATAGCAGACTCCTGATCAGAAAGATTTCCCTCGGAAATATATGCTTTTTTGCCAATCACAAATTCCTGAACATTATGAACCGCAAAAATCTCCATCAAGCTACGGTTCGATGCTGCATGGCTTAACAGGATTTTTTTCTGGGATGCCAGCGCTATCATATAAACAGCGGCCATATTCTTTCTGATCAGATCGGGAGCATCATAAGGTTTCAGAAAAAACAGGCATTTCTCCCAAAGTTCAGGGTCTATCTGACTGCGGTTGAAAAAGATCATGCTCCGCAGAATGTTGAAAAGGGATTTCAGATCAAGTAACACCCCTTTAACAAAGAGTTTCCCGTCTTTCATCTGTTGCAGCCGCTTATACAAATGGGAAAAAACCTGACCATTATTTTCCGGGAGATCCTCCTCCTCATCCAAATAAGCGCCCAGCTTGGAGATCAATGCCTGGGTGGAAACCCCATCGGTTAATTCTGCAAACTGTTTGGAAAGCTGTGCAACCGATCCCGCCTTGACCATGACATCATTTTGAAAAGTCTCAAATACGGGAAGATATCTCGTGACAAGATCTGAGAGAATCATGAGATTGACTGACTGAGCATTCGTCAAGGTCTCTTTCTTCCCGGTGGCAAGCTGCAGTATTTTTTTCACCATGACTTCTGGCAATCCCGGAAAGTCCAAAAGCTCTCTAGCGGTTGACTGCATCCCCTTAACACGATTTGCCCGCTGTATCAGCTGCTCTTGGAATTTCGGATTATCGAGGACGATTTGAGGGATCGATTTAAACGTCAGATCTGGTTTGGTCAATAATTGCAAGCGCGAGGGGTCATTTAATCCACTAACCAGGATCTGGTGTTCCTGTTTGAAAATATTAGGGAAAATAAGTGGCAAACAAAGAGCTTCTCCCTTGCAGCGGGCGATATTGAGCAGCAGAACGTTTTCCGGATCTTTAGCCACCCGCCATTCCAACTGTCTAATGGTTTTCAGATTGGCATTAACATTGATTCTCTCTTCCAGAACCACCTTCTCGGATGGACCATCCGGGTACCTCGGATTAATGGGGCGCCGGCTCTCAGTTTTCTTGGCGACCTTGTATTCAAAGTGATCAATGGTAAATTTTCTATTGCTGAGTATATCCTCAATAACGTCGATCCCATCGATCTGTCTTTTGTCAATCAGACTGACAAAACGGACCATTAACTCAGGGCCAGATTTTTGAGCCGGATCTACAGAAGGTTTTTGAGACTTTGATAATAGTGGATTTTTCTTTTCCATTGATCAGTGATCCGAGGATGAAACCAAAAATCTGCCATATCCGATACGATTTGCAGGCTTTTCCAGCAAAGGAAAGCATGAAAATTGCATCGCTTGACATCAAAGATCGTTTCCTTGATATTCACCCAGCATGAATAAAAGTCGATCATTCGCTTCTATAGATCCATTTTTATATGAATCTAGGCATCCAAGCAATAAGTAATCGAATCTGCATCGATAAAAGAATCATTTACACCGTATCCGGCAATTACTTGAAGGTCTGATCATACAACAATTACAGAAAAACCAAAATCCAAAAATGAAAATTACCTAAATCGATTTTTGATTATGTTTCCAAGTCGATTTAAACACTAAGGGTCGGCTCAAAAATTAGTCAAGTGTTTCCCATTAATGAAAAGGAAACACGTTGCTGTCACATTCTGTTTGCAAAATGTCCAGTGCTTTTGGGACTTTTGCAAACAGATTATGTGAAGTTATTTTTTACGATCCCTAACTTCCCGTCTTGAAAAATGACCACTATTCACCAATTTAATTTATCCGTTTTGAAACGTTCCAGATTTATCATCGTCGCGCTCATCTTTGTCCTGAGTGTCGTCTCCTGTTCAAAGATCGAGCCCGAACCGCCATACATCGAACATGGGGTGTGGCACACGGTCCAGCCGGGAGAAAACCTGGATACGATTAGTAAAAAATATGCGGTCACTAAGCTTGAGATACAGCAGCTAAATGATATTTATGATCCTGGCGATATCAACATCGGGATGCGGATATTTGTTCCCCGTGTAAAACAAGTTCAACCGCAGAAGCCTGTCAAAGAGACCTCTGCGACCAAAACAGCCCTCAAGTTTAACTGGCCGGCAAAGGGAACCATCTCATCTGGCTTCGGCTTGCGACATGGAAGAATGCACGATGGTATCGATATCACCAAAGACGGCAACAGAGAAGTCCGTTCCGCCGCCGCTGGGACGGTTGTTTTTTCAGGCATTAAAAAAGGCTATGGCCGGACAATTATCATCAGCCATGGCAACAGGTTAACCACCCTTTACGCCCACAATGCCAAACTTTACATCAAAAAAGGGAACCGTGTCAGGCGAGGCACTATCATCGCTAAAATGGGCAACAGCGGTAAATCCAACGGGGTCCATCTACATTTTGAAGTCCGGCTGAGAAACAAACCACAAAACCCACTGCGTTATCTACCTGTACGTTAACCGAACTCAACAGATCTGCACGCTTCATCTTGCCGTTTTTGTCATGCACTTTTATTGACAGATCGCTTTTTTCACAATATGTTATAGAAAAAATCATGACTTCGCTTTTTTTGACTGCCGAGCCCGGTGAATGAGACCCCCCTCCCATCCACTGAGGACAACGTCCATCTCAGAACAAGAGCGTTTTCTGAATCATCAACAGACCCGGAGAATATATGAGTGAATCTATTTGGCAACGCAGTGATTGCAGTCCTGGCAGAAATTATATGCTGGGAACAGATCCTTATGTTAAATTTGATGATCAGGAAACCATCATAGAGTCCATTAAAGAGAGTCTGAGAAGCTTTCTACATATCAAGGCCGCTGTCCGTCTGACCCTGGATACTGAACTGAGCAACCCGGAGCGTGCAATTATCGCTGTTCCCCTCCAAGCCGATGACGAACAAATACTGTCCAACTTCGCCCAACTCCTCTATCAGTCTGTTCTGGGTTACTATCTTAGTGCAGAACCTCGCTCAAGCCATTTTGGGATCGCCAACGTGCTGCTGGAAGGCAAGCTCAATAGCCTTTACAAGCGAGAGGCAGAAAAATTAATGGGTCAACTGCAAGAGCGGCCGGACATGGCCGGCAGACTGCTGAGTCATGTAGAAATGGTCAATAAAGTGCCGGTTCCCAAACCAGGGGATTTATTTCTGTCTGAGACGATCAAAAAAGGGTTGGATATTCATATCGGTTTTCGAATATTTATTGCCGGCAGTGATATCAACTATACCAAAATTTTTCTACCGATCGAAGGCGGGCAGGACATTATCGATCATGTCTACTACAACCTTGAGCAGATTCTGCATCACAATTTCGTCACTTACGATGAAACCGGAGAACGATACCTTTCCCTCAGTGAAACATTGATTTTCAAAGACCTGGAAGCCACTCTCAAGCGCGCCAAGTCAAAAGAGATAACCCGGAACAAGATCCTCAATAATCTGCAGTTCAGCACCATCGAAAAGAGAAAGATCGCTCCGGAACTTGAAATGTTGGACGGAGACAGCCTTCTCGATTTGCTCAACCAAATTCAGGATACAAAACTGCAAAAAGCCACCGAACAGTCCAGAGAACTGTACGTTACTTATCTCCGAGAAGCTGTGCACGCCTTGGATGAAATGCCGGAAGAAGAGGCAAGTGAAGCAAATGAGGAGATCGCAAACGCAGAATCAATGGAGCCAGTCAGAAGGACGCGTGCAGGATCTGCCCAGCATCCAGGGGATATCGCATCAGCCAGTCAGGTGCAGCCCCAGAGAAGCGCTCCTGGTCTGCCCCAGGGAGAAAACAACTCTTTACGGGGAAGGGTTCAAGTACCTCAACCCCCTAGTGAAAATCTTCGTGTACCTTCACCTGGACAAAGCGAAAGCACGCCTTCACCTGAAAAAGTGAAAGTTTAAGCAAACAGGGAGATGGCGATTTGAAAGGACACCTCAGTCACTAGCACGCCGTCTCTAACACCACTCCAGCCAACACTGTCAATTCACTAGATCTGCTAACTTCGTCACAACCACACTTTGCGCTTCCAGCTCTGGCAGGTATTTTGCCAGCACAGCGTAGGTTGTGGGATAGGGATGTCCGATAGCAATAGCCCACCCTCTTTTCCTAGCCAGTCTGACTGCTTTGAACAGCTGCTTTTGTATCAAAGCTTCTTCTTTATCATTGTCTAGAAATATGTCACGGGACAGATAAGTCACAGAATGCTTTTTTGCAGCCCGCTTTGCTGTATCACCAGGAGCTGTTTTACTGTCCAGAAAAAACAATTCATTTTCATTCAAGACACGCATCATAGTATCAAGACCCTCCGCGTATTGCGTATAAGCGGATCCCATATGATTGTTGACTCCTAATGCATAAGGTACCGTACTCAGATTTAGGACCATTTTCGCGTTGATCTGTGCCGAAGAATCCTGGATCAAAAGTGCTCCCGGACCAGGATTGAATAAAGACTGGTCTTTGGGCTGCATGGGTAAATGGAGCATAACCATCCGACCTGCCTGAGTGGCAATCTCGGCCGTATCTTGGCTGTATGCCAATTGGGGCAAAATGGAATAGGTAATTTCGTAGTCAAGCTTCACCAGATTGCTGAAGACATCCATCTGATACCCCAGATCATCGATTACAATTACGAGTTTTGCGCTTCCAACCGGTACTGGAAGCTTCTCCTCCGGGCGGTCGGTTTCGCCCCTGTCTTTATAAACAACCTTGCCCGGTTCAGTTGTTTTTTTACTTTTTGGTGATTCCAGAAGAACTCGTATCCAGACCGCATCTGCTTTCTTAATGTCCATTTCAAAACAGCTAGTGGTCCGACTTTGGCCACGACACAAGTCTCGAATCTCCACTTGCATTTGATGTTTCCCAGAGAATTCGGTAGACAAATCAATTAGCAGCGGCTGATTCAAAAATTTGTACTGCTGCCTGAAAGTATAAACGTTTGACTCCCCAGCGAATGTCTCACCCGTTGGTGATTGTTGGTCAATCGCTTCCGCCAGCAACATCCCACCATGATTTTCCCTGAGATAGCGGGAAAACTGCTGAAAATATTTCAGTCTTGACTGATAGGCACGGTCCCGTATCTCACTTTTTTCAGCCGAAGGAATAGTATCAGGAAACCGAGGGGAGCGAAACAAACTAATAGCAACGATGAGAAGAACCAGAATTGCAATCCCCACAATTACAGATCCAATTCTGTTTTTTCGTACTATTTCAACAAGCTTATTCATTGGGAGAAACCCATTTCTCTGTGACGCCAGCTACTGGCTGGCCGTCGTTTAAAATCACTGATTTTCCGCTTCTCCTGCATAGCTGTTCATGACAGCGCCAGGAGAGGGCCAAAAAAGTCATCAGTACTATTTATCGGGAGGTCTACGGGGAGTGTTTATTAAATTACAACGGTCCGGAAGGCCTGTTTAAAACCCGACGATCTACTAATAAACCGGTTTATAGTCAAAAAAGTGTCGTGTTTCAAGCTTCCGATATGTGTGGGATTCCCCCCTGGCGATAAAGGAGTGCGTAATCGCTCCATTGGGAGTTAAATCAACACCTTCTAAAAATTTTCCATCTGTCACACCGGTGGCTGCGATAGCAACATCATTGGTCAAAATCAAATCTTCAGCTCTGAAAATCTTCTCAAAATCATCAATACCTTCTGATCGGGCAAATTCTTTATCTCGCTCGTTTTCATAAAATATCTTCCCTTCAAAATAACCACCAAGGCATTTAACGGCAGCAGCGATCATCACGCCTTCTGGTGCAAAACCGTACCCCATGAACATATCGACTTTTTTACCCGTGATAGCGGCCAGACAGCCGGAAATCTCTCCCTCGGTTATCAGTTTGATCCGGGCGCCGGTCTCTTTTACTTCGTGAATCAGACGGTGATGGCGTGCATGGTCCAGAATGCAAATCGTGACACTCTCGGTATACTTTTTCAGGGCCCGGGAGACCCGTTTAATGTTAATCGCAGGGGGTTGCAAGATATCAACTACACCGTATGCTTCCGGACCAACGACAATTTTAAACATACTCAGGTTCGGCAGGGCCTGAATACCCCCCTCAACTGTCAAAACACCACAGGACATGGCATTGTTCCGTCCAATTGCAGCAGCGTTGTGACCTTCAAGAGCGATTGCCAGGATATCTTTCTTCAATCCGCCCTTTCCCACTTTAATGGGCATTTGGAAGGTATTTTCCCGGCCCATAAATCTATCATTCTTAATCACCCCCTCAATCTGTAACCGATTGAGGGTTTTATAAAAGGCTTCCCTGGTAGAATTGAGAATGTTACTCACTTCTCCCAGTCCCTGCAGGCGTGCGGCACTCAATGCTGCGATCTCGGTCGCACGTACCATTTCCATCCCAAAGTTAATATCCATTATTCCTCGCACTTTGATACATTGTGGCCAAAGGTCTTTCCTAAGAATCGTTATTCAGGTTGAATCGTTTTCAGCTCTTTCAGAATCTCGTCCCGTCTTTTCTTAATTATCTTGCCCTCGGCGGTATCTCTGAACTTAACCGGAGAGGTGAATTCATCTATGATTTCTACAGATAATGGAACGGTCTCCAGATTGGTGGAGGCCTTTTTCATCTCCTCCGGTGTAGGCAAAATAATACCATATAGCTGATGCGGTGTGTGCACCAACGCATGACCACGGTTATAGTAGGCGGCAGCAAAACCACCATCGATATTGATTGCGACCCCATCTTCACTGGCCATACTCTTTCCCTTCGTAAAGTCAACCGGAGTATGACCATAAATAACACGATTAATGCCGAACTCATCCATAATTTTTTTCTTGAACTCTTTCTTCTCCATGTTTTTAGACCAGTATAGGGTCTTTTCCTTATGGGTCGTCTTGTCTATCAGAAAATACCGTTCAAAGGTTTTCATGGCATCTTTGCCGAAAAAAGGAGACTTTGGTCCACACCATAGATAAAACATCAACGCCAAATCGACCTCCTTCTGTTTTTTACCTGAAAGGTAGGCCTGTCCAATCCGCTTGATGCTCCTCTGGATATGGTTCAACAAGTTTTGTCCCTTGCGACTCAGAAATTCGTCAAACTCACCGTTTTCAGTTGAGGGAATCAACGCATGAATATTCAGCATATTATTGTGAATAATAAATGTTTCCCCCTTTTCAAAGAAGAATCGCATCAACTTTTTGAGCTTTTTGTTGGTTTTGAACTGTATCTCCAGATCGTCGATGACCACTTTTTCTTCTTTTGACAGCAGGCGCGGGTTTTTCAGATCGATTGTCGGGAAATGGGTGTCGTTCAACTCTTTCACATCATCATCCACAATCATTTTCATGAGTCTTTTCAGCCAGAGCCGCGAGTCCATCTCATATTCAGGGTGTTTTTTAATCGTCTCTTCCTCAAGCTTAAACTGAATGATCGCCAGGGCCTTTTCCATACTTCGAGCCTGGGAGGTTTGGGCCTTGAAGTTCCCAGTAACCTTTTTAGGTGGATAGACCTTTTTGGCAAATTTTACCAGTTTTGAGGTATCGAACCCCAGGCGCTTCAGCAGTTCCATGTGATCATAACGACTGGAGATGCGCATAGCTTCGGCAATAAGAGACCGGTTGCCGGCGACGGCTCCCATCCATAAAATGTCGTGATTGCCAAAGACATAATGGATCATGTTCCGGTACCACTTGGATGCCAAAATTCGAATTATTTTGTCAGGTTGCGGCCCTCGATCAAATACATCCCCCAGAACCATGATACGATCCAGCAGAATCCGTTTGATGGCAGACGCCAGATGTTCGATAATTCGATGAGAGACGATACTCACTTCATAAACCGGGTCTGGGACTGGCAAGCCGGATATCATCCGGCTTATGATATCACGGTATTCATCCTGAATTACATCATTAATATTGTGTTCAATTGTGCTGAATTTATATTTCAGAATCTGAACAAAGCAGGTGATTATGTCCTGGATATCCATATTGACACTATCGTCCTTAAAATAACGCTGTTTGCGGATGATATCGACGATATACTGGATTTTGTGCGAGCTGAAGGTTTTGGGCAGGGCCTCGATACAGGTCTGATACAACATGCCGAAACGTCCCCGCAGAATCGAAATAAAGCGGTCTCCGGCCCCGTGAAGATCACTGATAAACAGGGTCGACGGAATGTTTGAGTTCAGTTGAATATCAAGCTGAAGCATTTGTTGGGATAAATCGTCAATGATGGAGCCGTTCTGGCTTCTCAAAGACCGTTCGACAGGTTTCAGCGGACTCATGATCTCCCTTCTCATTCGTTGAACAGTTCAGGCGGTTTTTCAGGAAGGTTCATTATCAGTTAATGGCTGTTCGTTTTTTTGCAACGAATCGCGGCGGTCAGGATGAATGAACCCTTTTATTTGGCTATTTAGGATAAGCCAGTTTTATACCATTTGCGGCATAAATAGCGATCCTGAGCTAATAAACCTGAAAACCCTCCCTACCTGGTAATTTCGGATGCGATCTTCGCCTCGTAACACAGGTCACGACGAAATAAAATCGCTGCGGTAATTCATCTTTTTAACGCACAGTAACACATCATATTCCCCGGATTGGGGGAGAAGTCAACTTCCCTGCGTCGGATTCACCAGAAAAAACAGCTCATTCTGGATCTTATCAGAATCGCCCAGGTTCAACTCCAGCAAACGGCGTAAGTGGGTCATACTTTCCAGGTCCAGATTTTGAAACTTCAATCCCAGCTGATTTTCGTGACTGTAGACAATCAGCGCATCCGTTTTCACAGCAATGGAATTTGCATCGAGTTTGAGTTCAAAGACACACCGTTTGTTATTTTCGAATGATGAATCACCTTCCAATGTTATTAATGCGCCTTTAAGCGAGATATCAATCAACTCCGCCTGGTATTCCTGTTCCTGAATCCCTACGATTACGGTTGATTGAAAACCCACCCGGCTAAAATGACGTCTATTTTCTGACATAGGGCTCCTATCACTGAAGCTGTTATTTGTTTTCAGATAAGATTTAAAATCTGCTTGGGATATCTCTATTTCCATTCAGGCTATCAAACGCGGTGAACACTCTGTTACCCTATCATAACAGGAAAAGAGCGTCCATGGCGGAAACCGGTTCAGTGGTTTGATTGAAACAGTTTCAGCATAGCTTCCGATCATCTACAGTTGACAACCAGATTGCTAAAGACGCATCCATTCTGAGGTGCGGCCTGATCCGTTGTATTTTCTGAAATATCTGTGTATTACAGTACTCTGATGTCTGTTTTGGAGAAGTATTACACAGATAGACATCTAAGTAAATGATTCCAGAGAACACAGAATCCGGCCTCCCTATCATGCCCGCTATCCATATGGTGTTATTAACTGTTATTTGATATTTGCCTTATTAATCATTAAAAGGTTAGAATGATAAAGCTTCTTAACAGCAAAGATCAATCCCAAGACCGATTTTATTTTCTGGCCCGAATTTCTACCAGTTTATTAATTGTGAACAACGACTTTAGATACATTGAACAGATACTGGTCGGATCTTTAAAGGCGCCAAAATCAATCCATTTTCAGACAGTTAATCTCACTTTTCTTTGCCTGGAATGACGTACAAGGAAAAGCGGAACCATCAGTTGAAGATATGCCTGACTACTACACCTACGGCGAACTAACACATCATCAAAAAGTACAGTTGGCCATCAGAAACGTATTAGCAATCGACCCATCCATCCGACCACTCAACACGAACAAAAAACCGGGCGGACTGCTGGAATTTCCGGAAGATGATAATCGCGAGGTGATCATCGTTGGAGATTTACATGCAAACAAGCAGAATTTAAAGGCGATACTGATGGATTCCCAGAACCTGTACAAACTGAAACAAAATAAAGCCATCATGATATTTCTGGGAGACTCAGTTCATGATGAAAGGGTAGGACATCTCCAGGAAATGGATACCTCAATTGAAATTATGGATATCATTATCCATTTGATCAATGACTATCCGGATAACGTTTTTTATCTGCTTGGCAATCATGACACCTTCAGTGAACTTCTCGGAAAGAGCGGTATCAAACAGGGGCTGGCGTACCACAATGCCGTCCAGGAAACCAGGGGAAAAGACTATGTCAACCTGATGCAGACTTTCTACAATTCACTGCCGGTTTTTGTTATCCACAAGCATTTCCTGGCAGTCCATGCGGGCCCTGTGAGAGGTGGTATTTACCGAGATGAGCTTATCGACATCCGTGGCGCCGAATCCGGACCGCTGCTGAGACAACTCACCTGGAACCGCCTGAACGAAACGCGTTCCTCGCCCAGTAAAAAAGAGTACGGCCCGGATGATCTCGATAGACAAAGAGCTGCCTTGGGATGCTCAAAGGAACATCCGTTTATCGTCGGCCACAATCCCATGTGGAAATGGGGAACAGATGATTCTGTCTGGGTCGATATCCTGGACTCTAAAAATCATGTTATTCTATATAGTAATCTGGTCGATAAAAGCACCTATCTTACCTTCAATAACAGCCTGGAATATAAGATTCGACATGCTGACCTGAAACAGAAAAAACAGAAATATCTATTAGGTGATATGTAGCCGGTGTTGTCACGGGTATTCGGGGAGGGATCCTCAGGTTTTCAGGGCAGCGAACGAAACAAGGTCACTCGACGAATGCGCCTTCGGGTGAGATACCAGGGCCTTCATCGGTTGATTTATTAAGGGCGACTTCCGTCATGGACTGAGCGAGTGAGCGCTTCTGATCGAAGAAATCGGAACGAATTCGACTGGCCTGACGTGCAACGACTCTCATCTCAGGACTACTCTCACAATCATCATCCAGCTCGGTTAAAAAGAAGAGAATATCCAGTATTTCACGATTAAAATAGTAATTTTGTGTTTTTTTCTCATCCAGATATTTCCCGAGACTGTTCACTTCGGCAACCGTCAGTGGACAGATTCTAAAGCCTTCAGCAGCCATCCGGTACACCCGCTTGAAAAAGCCACAAAAAGATTTCAATGTCTGGTTCGAAAGACTATTTTTCCCATAAAGCTCAAGAATTTCAAAAATACCTTTCAGCACATAAATATTGGGAACTCGAATGAAATCGAAGAATTTTACAGCGACATGGCCCCTCATTAATGCATCGATGGCGTATTGGTTGTTCGTTTTGAGAATCTTCAGATAAAGTGGGATATCTTCGTAGCGGGTCTTTTTTCTATTAAGAAAATTTGCGTAGGCATAAAGGGCGCTCGAACTCCTGACATCTTTGCACTCGATAATTTCAAGCATCGTATTCTGAATGAAACGATTGAATTCTTCTTTAGCCATATGCGTTTCCAGCGTACAATGTTTCTTGATCAGATATCTCGAATGAGACAGAGTTATTAGGTGGTTGAAAGATTTCCCGAAAGCACAGAGAGGAACCAAATCACGGGGTAAATTCTTACTTCTTTTTAATCTGCACGATCGGTTCCCGGCCGGTTCAGAAACCGGCCTTGATATCTTTAAATTCTATGCCGGATCGGGCTCAAGATTTTCCTCGGGGCTTTCCACTACCTCTTCCTCTTCGTAGACCTCCTCCTCAAACTCCTCATCGGATGCAGAGTCGCTGTATGGATCGTCGGCCATATTGTCAAGGTCATAAATACTGGAATCCTCAAAACGTACTTCTGCTCTCGGCTGTATTTCATAATTACGGTAATCCTTTCTGATCAGCAGCACCTGTGGGATCACCTGGAAGAGGCGTTTAGTGTCATCGAAAAAATGACTCATGATTTCATTAGCGTGTATCGCAAGCTCTTCCTTGTCCCGGTCTTCACCTTCCAGTCCTTCTGCTCCCAGCATCCCTTTAAGCTGCGCAATTTTATGAAGAATATCTAAAATCACCCGGTTTAAAGAGTCTTCCTGGCCAATCTCTTCGTTCAGATGCTTGCCCAGTGTATTCAAGTCGTAAATTGTGAGCCGGTAAATGTTGTATCCGTCTTCAGGAACATTGTATGTCGCTTGAAGAACACCAAGGACTACCGAAAGAGATTTGGGATAGAGCTCACCCGGATGTTTTTCGGTGAGAAGCTTAAAACACGATTCAAGAATATTGTAATTGGGTTGAATGGAACTCAAAAAGAGAAAGGGGTCCCTATCACCGATCAGTCCGTCAACCACCCAGTGATTACCAGCCTCCAGCACCTTAATGAAAAGCGGGTAGTTCTCATTAGTAATACCGGTCAGACTCAGAAACCGAGCGTAAGTGATGCATGCCTCTACAGCATCCGGGGTACCACACTTCAAAATCTGCTGCAGAACGTCGTTTCGTATCTGTTCTATTTCTATCTGCGAATAAATCTTACGTCTATCAGTCAATAACATGATTACCTCCGGTTTTTATTAGTCTTCAAAAACAAAATTTGGGCCGACCGTTTTCACAAGATAGTCTGATTTCACAAGAAGAACCTGTGGGATAATATCTTCCATTTTTCGTCTGCGATCAAAGAAATAGGTTCTGATATTGTGACAATGCCTGGCTAACTCTTCAATCTCTTCGTCGCCCTGACCTTCAAGCAGAGAAAGGCGATCCAGAACGTCTAAAATTGCCCGGTTGACCGGATCCGTCTGACCAGAATCCTTATTCAAATGCTTTCCAAGGTTATTGATGTCATTGATAGAAACCCTGTAAATCTCGTTGCCGTCTTTAGCATGGTTATAAGCCGCCTGTAAAACGCCCAAGACGATAGAAATGGTCTTAGGGTAAATGCCGCCCGGATGCCAGAAGGTCAGCAACCTGAAACACTCCCTCAGCAAGTGGCGTGTCGGTTGAATCGGCGTAAAAAAGACAAAAGGGTCGTCATCACCGATCAATGAATCGATGACATAGTGGTTTTCAATTTCCAACAGTGACAGAAACAGTGGGTAGTTTTCGCTTGTCATTCTTGCCAGTCTCAGATACCGGGTATATGCCATGGCGGTCTCTGTCGCATCGGGGGTTCTGCTTGAAAAAGCATTCCTTAAAATGAGGCTTTCAACCCGATGGGTAGACTCTGTTGTCCACTCTGGGCGAATCGTTTCGCTATTTTCGGCCATTTCATCTCCTTGTAAACTATTTTTTGGACTTCTCAGTTCAGAAAGCACGCATTCTCAACAAATTACATTATTTGATACCCTTGACCAACATGGTCTCCGGAATAATTTCGGCCATAGAAGCTCTGTTGTCAAAAAAGACGTTTCGAATCTTATTTGCCCGGGCACAAACTTCCAGCAACGTTGGCTCAGTTGTATCTTTCGTAGTTAAGTCGCCTAAATCCGCGAGTATGTCAAGAATTATCCTGTTTATTTTACTAGCTTGCGGTTTGCCCTTATCCAGAAACTTGCTGATATAATTCAACTCGTTCAGGGATAGTGGATAACTTGCGAAACCGAACACTGCATCACGATAACTAAGATTGAGAACCAAAAGAAGGGTCTCTAATGTCTTTTCATAAACAGTATCCAGAGAAAACTGCCTCAGTAAATCAAAACAAAGCCCGATGAAATGCCGGCTTCGTTTCAGTTTTTTTAAGCTATTCAGAATTTTCCCGTCACTTAAAAAAGCACTGATGACCTTCTCATTCTCGTGAAGAAATAGCGGCATATAAAAGGGATAATTTTGGTTATCCAGACCTTTTTGGTGCAAAAACTTCACAAATTCAACCGATGCGTTGACCGCATGATCATTCTCACAACGAAGAAAGTCTAAAGCTATTTCACCGTGAAGTTTTTGTACAAGGGCTTCATCCCAAGAATCCTTAAAATTTTCGTTTGATTGCAATCTCATCACATTTTTTGAAAAAATTCAATAGTGAACCGCTTTATTCAGTCACTAAATTTCAACCACATACGGTTCGTTTTGTCAACGAAAACTATTTATTTCAGCTATACTATACCTATTTGATTTGGTTATCAAACTGAATTGTTGCCAATCCCGCCTTTTGGCCGAAATGATGCCTTTTCAATACGGGATTGTTTTGTTAATCCTGAAAGGAAAGCAATACCTTCCAACGAATATACTAATTGGCCTTTTTAGATCGCGACAGCTGTCCCGGGAAATAACAATGCACTCTTCGGACAGGACGCCAACGTTAATGTGAACTACCTATGACAAAAAGGGAACTCGGGACCGTTATCAGAAGAACAAAAGGCTTTTACTATTTGAGAAATAACCTCAATCAAACAGTTGAATGTAAAATCAAGGGACTTTTGTTTAAAAACAGCCGTTTTGATAATCAAGTAGCGGTCGGAGATAGAGTTATCTATCAGAAATCCGAAACAGACAATCTGGGTCTCATCATCGAAATCGAGCCAAGAAACAGCTTTCTTTCAAGAACCAGGGTCGGCAAAGAGGCAGAACAAGTCATCGCAGCAAATATCGACTATCTTCTGATAGTCGCAGCGACCAAAGATCCCGCTTTTCGATTCAACCTTATCAATCGAATGTTGGTTGCTGCGTCCGTGGGGAGGATCACACCCATTCTCGTGATCACAAAAACGGATCTAGTCCCGAAAAAAGAGATCGATCACCTCCTGGCTCCGTTTCGCGATCTGGAGTTGGAATATTTTTTATCAACCACCCTGGAACTTGAGCAAAACCCAAAACTCTCTAAATTGCTGAAAAATAGCGTCAGCGTCCTGGCTGGTCAATCTGGTGCCGGAAAATCATCGCTGTTAAACAAATATTTTCCCGCGCTCTCGATCAAGATCGGTGATGTCGGTTTAAAAACCCACAAAGGATCCCACACGACAACATACACTATTTCACACCAAATTGCGGAAAATGGATTTGTGATCGATACCCCCGGCATCAGGGAGTTCGGCCTCTGGAATATCACCCAGGCCAACCTGAACGAATACTATCCTTTAATTCAAACATTTCAACAGCAGTGCAAACACAGAAATTGTCGACATGTTCACGAACCCCAATGTGCCGTCAAGGATGCGGTGACCACAAAAGTTATCCACCCGATACTTTACGATGGGTATGTCTCTATTTTTAATTCCCTGCCACCTCGTTAAGTGTTTTTCCGAACCATCCATGTGCTTCAAAGGCCCTATTTGACATCAAACTCACGAATAGGTATTATAAAGGGATTTGAAACAACTTCATCTTCATTCCAGCCTCAAGGCGCATTCAACTTCGTCCGTTTCCTTGAATAACATTTATTTCAAAGCTTTCAAAAATGTCCTATAATCCAAAGATCACCGAGCCCAAATGGCAGAAGTATTGGGAAGACAACAAAACTTTCAAAGCAGAAATCGATGATTCCAAGGAAAAATTTTATATCCTGGACATGTTTCCTTACCCTTCAGGGCAAGGGTTACATGTCGGACATCCTGAAGGTTATACAGCAACGGATATTACCGCACGCTATAAGCGCATGCGAGGGGTCAACGTCCTGCACACTATGGGATGGGATGCATTCGGCCTGCCTGCAGAGCAGTATGCTATCCAGACCGGGACACATCCTGCAGAGACCACAGCAAAAAACATCGATTATTTCCGCACCCAGATCAAATCTCTTGGCTTTTCGTATGATTGGGACCGCGAGATTAACTCAACCGATCCCAAATACTATCGCTGGACACAGTGGATTTTTCTGCAGCTCTATAAAAAAGGACTGGCATACCAGGCAGACGCACTTGTAAACTGGTGCCCCGCTCTGAAAACGGTTTTGTCCAATGAGGAAGTGGTCGACGGCAAATCCGAACGGGGAGACCACCCGGTGATTCGTCGCCCTATGCGTCAATGGATGCTAAAGATCACAGAGTATGCAGATCGGTTACTGGAAGACCTGGATGATCTGGATTGGCCTGATTCGATCAAAGAGATGCAGCGTAACTGGATCGGTAAATCTTTTGGAGCAACGACAACCTTCAACATCGCGGAGAGCACACATAGTTTCGACGTGTTCACCACAAGACCCGATACACTTTTCGGGAGTACCTATTGTGTGTTGGCACCAGAACATCCATTGGTTGACCAAATAGCGTCCCCCGATCATATAGAGCAGGTACGAGCCTATAAAATGGCGTGCGAATCCAAAAGTGATCTGGACCGAACCGATCTTTCCAAGGAGAAAACAGGGGTTTTTATCGGCGCTTATGCCATTAACCCATCCAATAACGCTCCCATACCCATCTGGATTGCAGACTATGTGCTGCTCAACTATGGTACAGGAGCGATCATGGCAGTTCCCGGGCATGATCAGCGTGATTACGAGTTTGCTCAAAAGTTTAATCTTGAAATCATCCCACTGATTGTCGATCAGGATATTTCCAAGGAAGCTTGGACCGGTAACGGCATCCTGATGAACAGCCAATTCCTGGATGGGCTGACGGTTGATGACGCCAAAGAGAAAATGTGTGAGTGGCTCAAGCAGAACGGTAAAGGGGAAAAAGCGATCAGTTACAAACTACGCGATTGGCTTTTTTCCCGACAACGATACTGGGGCGAACCTTTTCCTCTTTCAATCAAAGAAAACGGTGAGGTTGTTCCCCTCTCAGAAGATGAGCTTCCGCTAACGCTTCCGGAAACGGAATCCTTTCAACCTTCAGAATCTGGTGAAAGCCCGCTTTCCAATGTCACAGACTGGATCAACACGACACTAGCGGATGGTACGCCAATGAAACGGGATTCCAACACCATGCCCCAATGGGCTGGTTCATGCTGGTATTTTCTCCGCTTTGTGGACCCCCATAACAATGATGAGCCTTGGTCAAAGGAGGCTGAAAATTACTGGATGCCGGTTGACATTTATATTGGCGGTGCCGAGCACGCCGTATTGCACCTGCTATACTCTCGTTTTTGGCACAAGGTGCTGTATGATCTGGGATACGTCTCTACCAAGGAGCCGTTTCAGAAACTGGTCAATCAGGGTATGATTTTAGGAGAAAACGGGGTTAAAATGTCGAAATCCCTTGGCAACGTCATTAATCCGGACGATGTCGTTTCGGAATACGGAGCCGATGTCCTGCGAATGTATGAGATGTTTCTGGGACCACTGGAAAAAGCTAAACCTTGGAATACGTCAGGAATGGAAGGAATCGACAGGTTTTTAAAACGTACTTGGCGCCTGATGATCGATGATGAGGGAAGCCTTTCACCTTCAATCACTGACGAAGCTTCAACCGAAGAACTGGACAGACTACTGCACCAGAGCATCAAAAAGGTAACTGACGATATCGAAAACCTGCGTTTAAACACGGCCATTTCCCAATTGATGATTCTTTCTAACGAACTGATCAATTCGCCGCAGCAGAATCGTAATCATTTAAAAACATTCGTTTTGTTACTGAGTCCATTCGCACCGCATATCGGGGAGGAACTCTGGCAGCGTCTGGGCGGTGAGACGAGTCTGGCCTACGAACCATGGCCGCAGCACGACGAAACCAAACTGATCACTGAATCCTATCAGATTCCGGTCCAGGTGAATGGGAAAGTCAGGGATAATATCACGATACCGCAAGGGAGCGACCAAGATCAGGTCTTTGCCGTTGCCAATGCGAGCCCCAAGATTCAAAAGTACCTCGATAATAAAAACGTCGTTAAAGTTGTTTTTATTCAGAATAAAATTATGAACATCGTTGTCAGGTAAAGTTTTGGTTACCCCTCACCCATCGATGAAAAATTCAGCACCGAATCACCTAGGGAAAATGCAACGCAATGACCCTTGCTGGTGCGGTAGTGGGAAAAAATATAAAAAATGCCACCTGGCTTCAGACAAACAACGACTGGGTGGAAGTAAAGAACCCGCAACCCAGCTTGACAGGATGGAAAGAAGTAGTGAATACATTGAAGGGATGAGAGAAAGTTGCAGACTTGCAGCGGACACTTTGAAAATGGTGGGTGAAAATATACGAGCTGACATTACCACGGACACTATCAATACCTGGGTACATGAATACACGCTCGATCATGGCGCTATCCCTGCCACATTAAACTATAAAGGGTACCCGAAATCAACCTGTACATCACTCAACAGTGTCATCTGCCACGGCATTCCCGACGATACCATCGTCAAGGATGGTGACATCATTAATGTCGACATCACCTGCAATCTTAACGGATATTTTGGTGACACGAGTAAAACCTTTCTGGTGGGCGAGTGTTCTCCAGACGCCAAAAAGATTACGGCCGTTGCCGAAGAGTGTTTGAAAAGGGGCATTCAGGCCGCGACACCGAATGGCAAAATGGGAGATATCGGTGCGGCAATTCAAGCCTACGCTCACTCCATGGGATGCTCAGTTGTTGAAAAATTTGTCGGACATGGAATCGGCAAACAGTTTCATGAAAACCCACAGGTTCCCCACTTTGGAAGAAGGGGAACTGGGGTCAGATTAACCCCTGGAATGTTTTTTACCATTGAACCCATGATTAATCTGGGAGATAAGGATTTATACATTTTAGAGGATAACTGGACCGCTGTCACGATTGACGGTAAACTTTCGGCTCAGTTCGAACATACTATTTTTCTGACTGAATCAGGAGTAGAGGTGCTGACCTGAACACCAGGTATTTTCTACCCACAACCAAATGCGGTGGTTTTAAAAAACCCGAAAGCCAAATCGCTTCCGATTTGAAATCGGGATCATCTAAAAAGAATAATGATTGGCAAAGCCGGGAACACCGGCCTTTTTTGAAAAGCATGACGAAAAACAAATAGCTCGAATCCAATTGTAACGATTCGGATCGAGTCAGGAGGATCTCAGGAGTATATCTCCTGAAGAAAATATTGATAAAAGCTGTTCGCAACGTCGAAGAGAAAACGTGAAGAAATAGGTTAACCCGACAAATACAGCTTAAAGGTATTTATAGAAGTATCGGCCAAAAAGCATTCAGGACAAATAGAGCTGCTGAAACGCTTTTTGCTGCCACAGATGGACATAAAAGTGTGACAGACTCTTGCTTTTGACAGCTGTCTTCTGCCTATCCGCTTCTCCTGCCTCCAGGACTCAATCCGATAAAAATCGTTTATTTAGTGATGACCCGACCCAGCAAAGGAGTTGTTCTTAGAACAACACCCGGATTAAGACTGAGGGAGCGTCTTCTAATTATCTTGTCGGAGAATTAATGACAAAAAAAATCATTCTCATCAATGAAACAGATGATGAGAGCAGAGTCGCCATCGCCGAAGATAGCGTGCTCCAGGAAATGCTCATTGAACATCGAACCATAGAGCAAACCAAAAACAATATTTACAAAGGAACGGTCGTTCAGATCCAATCCTCCCTGCAAGCTGCATTCGTTGATTTCGGAAATAAAAAGCACGGGTTTTTACCCAGCAGTGAAATCAATTCCTCCATGTACCAGAGAAAAGGCCTGCATAACAGTAGTCCCATCCAGCAAAAGCTGAAAAAGGGACAACCCATACTGGTTCAAGTCACACGGGAGGCTGTTGACCAAAAAGGCGCTGCCCTGACAACGAATATCTCTTTGCCAGGACGTTTCATGGTATTGATGCCAAATTCCAATAAGGGAGGCATCTCAAAAAAGATAGATGATTCGGAAGAGCGGGATCGACTGAAAAGCTTCACTGCCGCTATTGACGCAGAAAAACATGCGGTCATTATCCGTACAGCTGGCGTTGGCAGAGATCTGGTGGAACTGAAAAAAGACTATACAACGCTGAAAAAAACCTGGGAAGAGATTCACAGGTCCTTCAAGGAGACCAAAAAACCGGGCATTATCCTTGAGGAAGCGGACGTCGTCACGCGAACACTGAGGGATTACTATGCTGAGGACATCGAAGAGATTTGGGTAGACAACCCGGAAACCTTTCAGAAATCCCTGAATTTCCTCAAACAGGTCGCCCCAAGAAGGCAAAAGGACCTGAAATTGTTTATCAGTGATCGTTCTCTCTTTTCAACGTACAAAATCGAGAGACAGGTCGAGCAGCTGACCTCTCGGGAAGTCAAACTGGCCTCCGGCGGCTCAATTGTCATCGACCAGACAGAAGCATTGGTAGCGATTGACGTTAATTCAGGCAAATCGAATCAGGAAGGCGATATCGACGCGACTGCTTTGCGAACCAATCTGGAAGCAGCCAATGAGATCGCACGACATCTGAGATTGCGTAATCTGGGCGGCTTAATCGTTATCGATTTTATCGATATGGAACACGATCAAGCCCGGAAAAAAGTGGAAGAGGAGTTGCAAAACGCCATGTCCAGAGATAAAGCCCAGCGTAAATACAACCCCATTTCCCAATTCGGTCTTCTGGAAATGAGTCGGCAACGGATGACAGTCAGAATATCCAGTACTGTTGAAAGCAACTGTCCGGTTTGTAACGGAAAAGGGCGCATACCATCCCTGCTGGCCTCAACCAACCTCATTTTGCGATCCATCCGTGAAGCTGCCGCCAAGGGGAATCTTGTCCAGATTGAAGGGGTTTTGCCTTTGGAACTGGCCAATCACCTCCTCAATGAAAGACGTCAGTCAATCACCGACCTGGAGCTGGAATTCGGAATCGATATCATCCTGCGTGGTGAACCTCAAATGGTTGTTTTTGATGAATCACATCTCAAAACAATCTTCGACAAGACACCGCAAGATTCGAAAGAGGACTCCGCGCCTGAAAAGGAATTCCCGAAGGAGGATGACAGAAAAAAGAAATCCCAGCAGAAAGATAAAGGGGTCAATAAGAAATCTGAAGCCGTAGATAAAAAAAAGAGACCACCTGAGAAAAGAGACGACTCGCGCAGCAAAAAGGCGCCACATACAGAAACGGTGCCTGAAGAATTGAAACAAACAGCCACCGAACAGCAACCGGCTCCCGTCTCGGCTGATGCTGAACCAAAAGCTGATAATGAGAGGCCTGCGGACGTCAAAAAGCCAGATGCAGTCAGACCAATCCCACCCAAAGCTGCTAAAAAACCGGCCCATTCAACCGACGGCTCCATCTATCCTTCGTGCCTGTTCTTAGACATTCAGGAACCTGACGCTGAAGTGCTGGGAGAGATGACCATCGCTTTTGAAAACCGCCTCAAAGGCAAACCCGACAATCAAGCCCCCCATCCGATTGATCAGAAGTATCTCTGGAAGAACCGGGATAATGGGAGCAAAAAAGAGTCGGATTCAACGACTAGCAAGCTCCCACAGGCAGAAGCGTTAGCCATCCCTGAAGACTCACAAACGGATGTAGCGAAGGATGCAGAGGGTCGAAAAACGGGTGAGTCTCGCAAACAGAGCTCTAAACCAAAAAGAGGGGGTCCCCGTAAAGCAACCACGGGCAGAGCCCAATCAGCCGGACGGAAGAAGTCGGATTCCAGTCAGCCCAAGAAACCATCGGAAGAAAAGGTGGAACCGGTGGCTGAAAAAGAGACGGTAACTAAGACATCACCGGCTAAAACACAAAAAAAGAGCCCCAGTAGAAGCCGACCCAAAAAATCGGCGCCTAAAGCAGGCGCAACCAGAAAAGCGGCCGACGATAAAAAATCCGTTGTCGAAACTGTGGCTCAGAAACCCAAAGCGAGCGAGAAAAAAGCAGCTGGAACTATTAAAAAGCCAAAGGCTACTCCTGGCAAGCCGAAAAAACCGACTGCCAAAAAAGAGTCTCTGAAAAAAGCTCAGGGCAATAATGCCAGTTCTGATAAAAAACCGGCAACAGCAAAAAAAAGAGCCTCAAAAGCAAATAAAGAGGCAGAAACACCAGCGGACTAAAAAAGCGCTGAAGCTTCCCAAAGAGGGCTTTAAGGATGGATCCTGCTGACTTCGATTCATCCTTTGGCAATTCAGATATCAGTTTTAGCCTGATTCCTGCATTTCCAGAATGAGAGAATCGTCCGTCTCTCTCCAGCCCTTGAATAGACTCGAAAACAGAGCAGCAAACTGTGAATCCGGGAACACGGGCTCAAAAAAACGGGAAGGTCCGGGAGACGATTGATGAAAACCGAAAATTCAATCTGCAAATCGCCCATGAGCGGAAACCCAATACATAAATTCAGTCTCTATTGTTTTCTTTTTGTTCTGAGTACTTTTCAACTGTTGACGGTCCCTGTATTCGCCCAGACAAATCCTGAAGAGGTAATACAGAAAGTTTTGGAGGCACCTGAAAGTGACGACCGAAAGCTTTTTGTGCTGCAGTTCAGTTCCACCGGAATGACAGAATCAGCCGCCAGAGCCTTCAGTGGTATGATTGCGCGGAATCTGGACAATACAAGCCGTTTTAAAATTATCTCCCTGGATGCTGTGGAAGAGGAGATTCAAAAACAGGCCCCCTCCCTTCTCCCCTGCTTCGAAATTGGGTGTGGTATACAAATTGGAAAGATCACGAATCTTGATTGGGTTCTGTCAGGGCACATATCTCTGACCCCTTCCGGTCTTTTCAGTCTCAATGTGAAATTGGTTCACATTTTCGATAACGCACTCGCTTTTGAAGATACGATCCGGTTTTCAGACGAAAATATGGATCGGCGCTTTTATCAGCTCTCCAACCGGATTGCCAACAACGCCCCCCTGACCGGCAATGTGATCACGGCCAATAACAAAATCGCTGTCATCGATCTGGGGGAACAGCATGGCATTTCGGTTGGCGACCAGTTGGTAATATACCGAAATAAAAAAGTGGGCGAAGGGGAAGACGCCAATTCAAACATTGTCAGAAGACACAACATCGGTATTCTGAAAATCACCCGAGTTGGTAAAAAAGTAAGTGAAGGGGTTTATTTCCAGACTATTGAGACGCCTAAACCCGGTCAACGGGTCTCTTCTTATCTGGACAAACGCAAGCAAATCCAACTAATCGTTGAAATTCGCAAGGAGCTGGATACACAGCAGCGGAACGTCTACGAGATCAAAAAATCGGTGGTGCTCTCTCCCATTCAACTGGAGGATATTGCTCGAAAAAAATGGATCCTCAAAGTACGACAAGTGAAATACGAAAGAGAATTCTGGCAACTGGTCTTGCTGAGTTCCGGGGTTGTATCTGGCTATTTTCTGAGTCAATTTCAGTCAGGTGATGACTTGAAACTTCTGGGATCACTGGGTGTATTTGCCTACAGTACTTTTGAGTATTTTACAGTAAGAAGCCGCTATAATGAATTAATAGATGAAGGTCGCTATAAAGGATACCTCGATTTAAAAATTCGACCCGAACTGGGCGAAGTCAGGATCGGGTACAGTTTTTCGTTTTGATCCAAATCCCGGGATATCTCTGTAATTCTACCAGCGCCAGGCATTAAAACCCCTGACGCATCTCAATATCGGCAACTTGCCAATAAACTGAAGCTTACGATTGACAAAGTCTTCAGATTTCATTATTTTTAAAGGATTCACTTATTCTGCAGTCGTTATTAGCGACACTCACCCACATAAGCAGTCAAGATATGTACGCAATAATAAAAACAGGCGGCAAGCAGTATCGCGTAGCTAAAAACGATATTCTGACCGTTGATTTACTAGATCAAGAAGAGGGTTCGGTGTTTGAATCGGATCAGGTATTGTTTGTAAAAACCGGAGAGAATGATTACAAAGTTGGTACTCCGTTTGTTGACGGTGCAAAAGTCAGCGGAAAAATTTTGAATCACTTCAAAGATAAGAAAGTTGTTGTTTTCAAGAAGAAGAGAAGAAAAGGGTACCGCAAAACTGCCGGTCACCGGCAGAACTATACTAAAATTCAGATAGCGGATATTAAAGTTTAAGCAATTCTATTGCCCGTCGAAGCAGACGATTTTTTTCAACGGAATATTACAGTTGAAGGCAGTGATGACTTAAAAGAATCCGGTTAGATTAATTGGTTTTATCATCAGCAATGTGAGGTAAAAATGGCTCATAAAAAAGGTCAAGGTAGCGTTAAGAACGGTAGAGATTCCAATCCGCAGCATAGGGGTGTCAAAAGATTTGGCGGAGAGAATGTGACGGCAGGCACCATCATAGTCAGGCAGGTCGGCAATACATTTCACGCAGGAAGCAACGTTGGTACAGGCAAGGACTACACATTGTTCGCGCTCTGTGATGGTGTTGTCAAGTTCACCAAAAAGAACAGAAGCCGGAAACTGATCAATATTGTTCCGGCGGAAGCATAGCAAAAGCACGGTTTGTTTAACGGATCGAAAACAGATTTCCGATCCGTTATGTGCGCTCACGATTCATAAACCCCCGTCAATCCAATCTGTTCCAAGAGATCCTTTTCAAAAGCAAGCATCACAGCCTCGTCCGCCTCGTCTTCATGATCGTAACCGAGCAGGTGTGTCAGTCCGTGAACAGTCAGTCTCAGTAACTCGTCTTCAAGTTCCCAGCCGGACTCAGTGGCTTGTTTCCGAATCAGCTCCAGGCAGTAGACCAGTTCCCCCCATGGTTCATCAGGTGTAATCAACTCGGCTTCAACATCCTGATAAAGCCAGGACAAAAGATCGGTTGGTTTTTCCTGACTTCTATAGGTTCCATTCAATTGAATCATGGTCTCAACAGAGCAGAAAAACAGTGAAAGAATCCGGCAATTCAAACCCAGTTTCATCATCAATAAGCCAAGTACATCCATTATCCTTTTTTCAGTCTGCAACGGCAGAGTCTCGGATGGGAGTTCGTAGGTAATTTGAATATGTTCGTTTTCCATACTGTTCGCCTAATATTCAACGATTTGGCCCGCGAAAGTCAGTCGTCGAAACCAGACTGTCTTCAGGGTACTTAATTCGGGGGTGGTGAATGCTGATCAACATGCTGCTGTAGACCTGAACAACTTCATGATAAGTTTGTAGTGTAATTCCAGATTCATCCAGTTGACCGTCTCTGAGTATACTCCAGCAGACTTTATCCACCATTTCCGTGATGGACTCAACAGAAGGATTGTCAATACTTCGAGTAGCCGCTTCGGCGATATCTGCCATCATCACCACTGCAGCTTCCAGATTTTGGGGCTTGGGTCCGGGATAGCGAAAGAGATTCTCATCAACCGGTGGTTCACCCTGGGATTCGTCTATATTCTTGACCGCTTTTTTATAGAAATATGTCACCCGGTTGGTTCCATGATGCTGCAACATGATATTTTTAATCGCGGAGCCCAATCGATGCTTTTCTGCTATTTTTGCCCCATCCCGCAAATGACCGATGATTTTCTGTGCTGAATCCAGGGGTGCCAAATTATTATGAATATTCGGCATATTCGGAGCTTGATTTTCCACAAAATAGACGGCATCTTCCCCTTTACCAATATCGTGGTAGTATGAAGCTACACGAGCCAGGAGTGAGTTCGCCCCAATTTTCAAGGCCCCGGATTCAGCTAGATTCCCAACGATGATTGAGTGTTGATACGTTCCAGGGGCTTTGAATATCAAATCCTTTAAGACCGGGTGGTTCATATTGGACAACTCAAGGAGCTTAAGATGGGTGGTAATGTCAAAAATCGACTCGAAAAACGGCAAAAGTATGGAGGTCACAATAGCAGTCAGCAATCCGCCGATGAGTGCAAAAAAGATATCGAACCAGATCATATTCCCGATCTGGTTTCTTTCGACCAGGTAAATGATAATCACGACTGGCAGGTTCATCATCGAGATTTTAAACCCGTGGGTCAGCAGTGAATAACGGGATTCAAAACGGGTCACCGGCAAAGAGGCGACAGTGCTGCCCATAACAGCAAAGAAAAAATAGTAGAGGCTTCCCTGAAGCATGATGGAGGCAAAAAGGCCTGCTAACAGACCTGCCAGCACCCCACATTCAAAATTGATGAGGATCCCGACCAACATCGAACTCAGAGCGATAGGCAGCATGTAGATATATATTTCCCTGGGAAGATCCGCATAGCGAGTCTCGACAATTTCCCCCAGGACGATACCCCCTTTAATTAGAATCAGTGTAATCACCACTGCTGAAATAATCAGCAATTGATTCTTAAAAAGAAGCGGTTGAAGCGCGCCATTGACCCTGAACGCAAATGAAATCAAAAGCAGGCTAGCCAATACGATCAGGACATTCCCCACCATCTGTGGCAGTTTATCCATATTGGAGACGACCTCATAATAGCTTCTGATCAACTCAACCTGATGCGCTGTGCCACGGTCTCCGGCCCGGGCGATTATTTCTCCCTTTTTGACACCGAAATAGACCGGACTCATGTTGGCGATTACATCCGTTTTTCTCTTCTTAAATTCGAGCCTGTTTTCTGTGATATTCGGTTTGATCAGTTTTTGCGCCAGCATGATGATCAGAGGTTTTTTCCGCCCGGTTTCATCATCGGGAAAATAGGATTTTGCAAGATCGGAAACCATCCGGCTGACATCTTGTATGTCGTACAAAGCCTGGAGGCTCTCGACCATGACAACCTCTCCCGTGACCAGATTACGGATATCAATACGATTGTCCGCAGCCTGTGCCAGAATTCCTTTTGAGGCGACTATTCTTTTGGTCAACAGGCTGTTCAGCAGCGCCATTAACCTCTCTTCAATCTCTTTCGTCAAGAGAGGGAGCGCCAGCAGATCTTGACCAACTTCATCGATATCAATATTCAGGGAATCCATAAACTCCCGGGTTATCGACTCTTTTTTTTCCTCAATACGACTCTTCTGCTGAATATCCGCTTCATCCGCTTTTTGAAATCGTTCCTTAAAACTTTTCTGTTCTGTCTTGAAATAGCTTAATTTCTCTTTGAATTCGGACAACAACTGGTTGACTGTATTGAGATCTGCATCCAGTTTTTTCTTTTTCTCGAACCCTTTCGATGTCAGTTTCACACCTTTTTGAAAGGTTTTTAACTGACTTTGCAGCAGTCGTCTATATTTACTATAAAACGAAATCTGGTCGGCGATTTCGTGTTGTGTTTTGATGGATGAAAAATAGTCGAGACCCAGCAGCCTGTTCTTACTGTTCAGTTCCTTTTCCTCATCTGCCAGATGCGCCATTCCGGACCGAATGAATTGAAATGATTGCGCGATATTCTGCCGTTTTTTAGCCAGGATGTTGGGGTCAAAATCATACACCGGGCGTTGTTCCTCGACTAATTTCTCCTGCTTCAGCCGGGTTGAAACTTTGTCAGGGATCAGCAGGTCCTCTTCCACCACCAGGGTCTGTAATATGATGTCCCCCTCTTCATAAACGGTCGGCAGAAAAATCACGCGGGGGGAAATGAGGTAGCCGATAACAGCGCTGATAATTAGAAACAGCAGGAACTTCTGAATCGTTCTGCGATTCATGAAGATGAAGAACGTCTGCAGGTTGATAATAGTCTTCTTTGTCTCATTCATGTCATATCACTTGCAAAACCGATCAGCACCGACCTTTCCAGGGGAATTCTCTGAAAGGGACCCATTTCCGGTTAACTCCGGGAGTGGCGCTTCATGAGTAAAGCAACCGCCTGAGCTGCAATTCCTTCCTCTCTTCCGACAAAACCAAGTTTCTCGGTAGTTGTTGCCTTAATTGAGACCTGTTCTGTTTCGATATGCAAACATTTAGCAATTCTACTGGACATTTCGGAGATAAACGGACGTAATTTAGGTTGTTCTGCCATGATAACCGCATCGATATTGCCCACAGACCAACCTTTCTGCATGATGCGATCAACAACCTGATCCAGCAGTCCGATGCTGCTGATGTCTTTGTACCCGTCGTCATTGTCCGGGAAAAGTACTCCGATATCACCCATAGCCAGCGCACCCAGCAGCGCATCGATAATTGCGTGGACCAGCACATCCGCATCTGAATGGCCCAGCAAACCCTTTTTAAAGGGGATCTGAACACCCCCTAAAACCAGTTTACGACCCTCATGCAACTGATGAACATCATATCCGAGACCGATTCTCATCCGCTTTTTCCCCGCTGATTTGTTGATGATTTCCACCTAAATCCATTCGCGCCCACCCGCTATCCGAGATCAAGTTTTGTAGGCACGGACTGTTAATGGTTCTTAAGTGCTCGAATGGCTTCAGCGTAATCAGGTTTTCCAAAAACCGCTGAACCAGCGACAACGATATCGGCACCCGCATTGACCACGTCTCTGATATTATCAGGACAAACACCACCATCGACTTCAATCTCAACCGTGAGCCCTTGCTGTTGAATCATCTCCTTGAGTCGCTCTATTTTTCCAAGCATACCCTTGAGAAACGACTGCCCGCCAAATCCGGGATTAACAGACATGATCAGAACCATATCCAGATCTTCCAAAACCCATTTCACAGCGGCAAGCGGTGTCGCAGGATTGAGAGCAACTGCGGGTTTTATTTGATGGTTGCGGATCATCTGCAGCAATCTATGCAGATGATCGGTTGATTCTGCATGGATTGAGATTCGATCAAGCCCACTTTCCAGAAAAGAGTGAATATTTTTCTCCGGTTGCGTCACCATCAGATGCGCGTCGAATTCGACCCCTTCATATCTGGGAATATCTTTGTATATCAAAGGACCGAAGGTTACGTTAGGAACAAAAATACCATCCATGACATCCAGATGAATAAGATCCGCTCCCGCCTTTACAACATTGTCGATTTCCAATGCCAGGTTGTTAAAGGAAGCTGAAAGAATGGAAGGTGCGACTTTAACCATAATAAATCCGTATTGTCAGAATTTAAAAAAAATGATGACTCCAGAACACTGTTCAGTACGTCTGCCCATTCGCGCGATGTATTTCATATACACAAGACTTTGCTTCCCGGGGTCAAAACAAGTGGGTAGAAATCAATATCCCCCCAAGGAGATTCACCAGATGACAACAGCTGGATTTCAATTCGAAATTAAGCTGTTTTTAACTTTTGTTTATATTAAGCGGATTCAGAAAGAGAGGCAAGCCACTCATTTTTCCGCCGTTCTCTGCAGCAGGGCTGCAAAAAGACCCATCGTGGATTCCTGGGGCAAACACTGATAAAAACCATCTGGAGTTAAATTACTTTCATCAACCTGTGCAGGAGAAAAGGGAATCAGACTGTATCTGTGAGATTGCCTTTCCAGAAACTTCTGTATAACTATCTGATTTTCCTCCTTTTCAAGTGAACAAGTGACGTAGAGCAGGTATCCGTTTACCTTAACCACCTCCCGTAAGCCATTCAAGATTGCAAGCTGCTTTTGTTGATTCTGTAAAATATCCGCTTCACACCGTTGCCATTTTAACTCCGGATGTTTTTGGATCGTACCGGTCGCACTGCAAGGTGCATCGACCAGTATCAAATCGAAGCCAGTTGTCAGAGCTGGGCAGGCAGCATCCATCCGCACAAGCTGCGCCCGACTCCGATATTTTTTTTTATTTGCTTTCAACCGCTCAAGACGCATTTCTGAAATTTCGAGGGCGACAAGCTGGTCGATCTCCTTCTCAAATCGCCATTCCATATGAAACAGTTTCCCCCCGGGGGAGGCACATGCATCCAAAACACACATTTTCGGCAGCAGCTGGATTAAGCGGTTGATCTGTTGGGATGAATGATCCTGCACCAGAAAAGCCCCCTTATCTGCCCATTGCGTCTCGAATAAGCCCGCGGGATTATTCAGAGTGAAGCCTTCTGAATGCTGTTCATCAATTTCATACCGACTCGCCAGGTCTGCTTCAATGTTTTCCCTGTCAAATGCCGGATTTACAATCACCCGAATTCTGGGAAGCAGATTGTTGGCGGTACACATTTTTTCCGTTTTATCCCTGCCATATTGATTTTGCCAACGTTTAACCATCCACTCAGGGTGGCTTGACCGAGCAGACAGTGGTTGCTGCTTAAGCTTTTCCTCCAGTTCGTCCCGCCTGCGCAGAAATGATCTCAGGTTGCCGTTGATAAAACCTTTAAGACGATTTTTTTTAAAAAAGGAGATTAATTCAACCGTTTCATTAACAGCTGCGTACTCGTGTATGCCTGATAACTGATCCAATTGTGCCAGGCCGAGCAGCAGACAGATAACTACTTCCCGATCCAACTTCTCCAGAGAACGGTCGGTCAGAACCTCAATAAAAAAAACAAATTTTCCCTTATGGCGAATGACGCTACTGACCAGATTGCGATAAAGCGCATAATCCTGTGGGGTAGCGAGATCCTCGCGACGACGGTAAACAATTCTACCGCTTCGAAGCCATTCCAGGAGATCAAGAGCGGCTGTTTGCCTGGAATTAAAACTTTTTTTGATCCGAGTTTTCTGCATAACCTGCTTGACAATCATTCTGATGTTTCAATCCGAGCCAGCCGGAAAAGGGTTGAAAACGACAAATACATGGAAACGGTGACGATTCGGAGCGCACTAGATTAAAGAACATTCGATGCCAGTTCCGCCAGTTTGGAACGAACACCATGAATCAGATTAACATGTCCGGAAAGGCTGTAATTCTGAAACTTCTCAATCACATGTGAAAGCCCGTTTGAACCGGCATCTACGTATGGATTATCTATCTGATAAGGATCCCCTGTCAGAACCAGTTTTGTACCGGTTCCCACACGGGTGACGATGGTTTTGATCTCGTGGGGCGTCAGGTTTTGAGCCTCATCAACAATCATAAATCGATGGGGAATGGACCGACCGCGAATATATGTCAATGGTTCCAGTTCGACTAGCCCCATGTCCAGCAATCGTTGATAGCCGCCTGTTTTACTCCCTGGCGAGGAATGATTGGTCGAGAGAAATTCAAGATTATCAAATATGGGTTGCATCCAGGGCTCCATTTTCTTTTCGATATCCCCCGGCAGGTACCCCATATCCCTTCCCATAGGGAAAATGGGACGAGAGACCAAGATTTTCTGGTACTGATTGGCTGAGAGCATTAATTCCAGTGCTACCGCCAGTGCCAGCAAGGTTTTCCCTGTGCCAGCCTTACCGGCCAAAATGACAATATGAATGGATTCGTCCATCAGGAGGTCCAGGGCAATCTCCTGCTCCCTGTTTCTTGCCCTGATACCCCAGATACCGTCCGGATAGTGCTCTATAAGTCCCAGTTTTCCTTTTTCCAGATGATAGCGGCAGACCCTGTTCTGATCGGATTCAGACGACTGCAGCAGGACATTCTGATTGGCATGATATTCACTACCCGGAACTTTCAGCTCACCGCTTTGCACAACAGATTCAAACTCATCGTCGTTAACTCTACGGGTGACAATCCCCTCGTAAAATTTTTCCAGATTTGGCAGTTTTTCTTCATAGGCCGTGACTTTAATTCCCAGGGCAGAGACTCGGACCCGAAGATTGGTATCGTTGGTAACCAGAACAGTCTGTCGCGGATATTTTTGATGAATCAGCATCGTCGCCGCCAGCACCCTGTTGGAATTTTTGTTCATATTGACAAAGGCAGGCAGATGGATTGTCCTCTCTTCGACGATAAAAACACTCAGTAAACCCCCATTTTCAAGCTTGATCCCTTCAGTCAAAGATCCGCGCATGCGGACTTTATCCAGAATTTGTGACATCAGGCGGGCATTTCGACCGATCTCGTTGAACTCTTTTTTAAAGTGATCGATCTCCTCGATCACTGAGATGGGAATGACGACATGGGCATCCGGATAGGCATAAATACAGTCCGGTTCATAGAGCAGCACATTCGCATCGAGTATAAATCGATCAAGACTTTTTTCAGTTGGCACCGTACCTCATCTCCTCTTTTTTCCTAATCAGTTTCGACAAACTCCAGACAGACACCCCCGCCATTAAAAGACACGGACTGGCAGATGGTTTCCATCATATCGATTCCACGCCCGTGTATGCGCAATTCACCTTCCTCTTTCAATCGTTTTTTTTCGCTATTCAGATCAAAACCACCACCACTATCAGAAACCCTCACTTGTATCGTGTTATTAAATATTTCGAGATCAATATCGATTGATTTTTCTTCAACATTGCCGTTTCCGTGTTCCAAAGCGTTGATTAAAGCTTCCCGCACCGCCACTGAAATTTTGCCTCCACCAAACTTATTTAAGTCATGCTCATTGATATACTGTTCGATATACTTCAGTACTGTTTCAATTTCTGCAGAAGTGGATTTAATTGCTTTGCGAAATCCCCTTTGCGGTTCATCGAAATTGTGCCCTTCGAAAACAGCAATGGTGAGGTCATCGGTCACCTCAATAGAGCGTTTGACAAAGTCCACAATGGAATCCAACGCCTGCTGCGGTGGTTGATTGCTTTTCGACTCACCGATACCTGAGATTATTTCACTGGGAATTGCTTCTAAAACACCATCAGTAGCGATATACAACCGATCTCCAGGCAAAAAATCTATTTCGGCATGGTCGAACATGTCCATTTCGGGAAACAATCCAATGGGCATCCCTGTCCATTTTATCAATGTAGTCTGGCCGGTTTTTTTCTCCACCAGAATTCCGCCGGGAATGCCGGCATTAGCATAGTAAAGCTTGTGACGCAGAGGGTCCCAGAGCAATATTAGCGCACACACGAATCGTTTATCTTCCTCATCCGCATCATGATCAAAAAAGCTGTTCAGATTGCACAATAGATCGTACGGGTTGCTGTATTGTCCCCAGACACCTTTGACCAGACCCGCGAACCATGAAGCAGTATAACCACTTTGTATGTCATGCCCGGAAACATCACCCAGGATAAATCCGTACTTGCCATGAAAATTGAACTCATGGCTGAGGACCAGGTCTCCACCAATTTTGCGAAACGCCTTCTGCCAGACCGCCAGCTGTTGATTCGACTTCTGAACAGCCTCTTTGATACTGGCTCGTCCTTTGATTCTGCCCAGTGAATCAGCATCAGCGATACTTTCCGCTCTTTTTCTGGCTAATTGCTGCATATGAAAGCAGTGGTTCAGAACCGCAGATATCTGATCCCTGTCAAACGGATATAGGATATTATTCTCTGATTTTGCAGAAAAAATACTGCTGTCATGCTCTTTCGTCGTGATTAAAATAACATACTTATCCGGAAAATGAGTTTTTATGAAATAGGCAAGCGCCAGGTCGACTGCCGCTTCCAAAATCACAAAATCATAGCGATCTTCTAACAGGCTTATTTGAATATCCACTAAGCTGTCCAGTTGGTCAAAAACGATACCATGCGATCCCAGAATAGATTTCAAAATATATTCATATACCTGATTATCTGTTTTCAACAGAACTTTCTGAATATCAATTGTTCTTTGTACTTCAGCCGGTTCTGATTGTGCTTCGACTCCACTTAAAAGTTGCTGGCAGATATTGATCAACAGGTTGGCAACAACCGGCTTTGTGATATATTCATCACAACCCGCATCCAGGCATCTTTCCCGATCACCTCTCATGGCCAGTGCCGTCACAGCAATAATCGGGGTTCTTTTCAGTGCATTTTCGGCTTCATATTGACGAATAGCGTGGGTTGCTTCAAATCCATCCATCACTGGCATGTTCATATCCATGACAATCAGATCAAATGAGGAATTCTGCGTCCATTGCTCAACTGCTTCTTTGCCATTCTCTGCTTCACTGGTAATACAATTGAGTCGCTGCAGGATTTTCTTCAATAGAATTCGATTATAAGGCATATCCTCAGCAATCAAGACATTTTTATTTTCCAGTAGATTTGAATCCGCACTGTCGTCCTTGTCCTCAAAGAAACCGTAACTGTCAAGATTGCGAATCGTTTCGTCAAGTTGATCCAGGCAACCATTCAGATTCTGATGCAACAGGTCGACATCCAGACACCCCAGATATTCGGGTTGAGTCTTCAGAACAATTAGTCCTTCAATGAAACAGGTAATATCCCCTAACCCCAAATTTTCAGTTTCCTGACAAATAGGTTGCCAGTCTTGGGTCATAATAGAGCCGCGATCCAGAATCAGCGTCCGTAGATTTGCCAGGGTCTGTATCAGGACCTTTTTTAGATCCTGCCTTTTTTGAATCTGTTGATTCAGGGCCTTTTCGAGTTGAATCGTTTGTCTGCAGCGTATTGGAGGGACAGCTGTTGACTGAACCGGCAGCTTTAGTGCGCCGCATATGAAAGAGCGAAAGTCCATAATCTTAAAAGACTCCTCAGCAATTATGGATACCTTCCGGATTGCAGAAATCCAAAATCTTTGCTGCAATACCGGCAAAAAAAGTACCCGGTTCGGTTGATACTGTATCGAAAAAGAAGAAACGAGCCCTATACAACGCATCAAAAACCCGCTCTATATCAGCTGTCCCTGATGTATAATTACCATTTTTGGTGCTTTAAAAGAAGTCCAAAGTGTGTTAGAGTACGATGAATAGCTCGAAACCCAATCTCTCACCTGCTTTATTCCTGATCAAAAAACAATTGACACGATCCTCATGAGCCCCATTATCGCAATAACCATGGGCGACCCGGCTGGAGTCGGACCTGAAGTTATCGCCAAGACCTATGCCGATCTAAATCCAGGCATCGATTACCAGCCTTTTGTCATCGGCAGCACCACCATCATGCGTGATACCGTCAGGCAACTCGGGCTTGACCTTGATGTCATTCAGATTACAGAACCGGTTTTTGAAAGCCGACAGGGGGCACTTCCCGTCTTAGATCTTGCTGAAATAAAGAAAGAAACGTTTCAAATGGGCCACGTCAACCTTTGGTGTGGGAATTTTTCTTATCAAGCTGTTATCAAAGCGGTCAACCTGGGTTTGACCCATCAGATCGACGCAATGGTAACCGCCCCTATATCAAAAGAGGCCTGGCATACCGCGGGCCATCATTTTGATGGTCATACGGGCCTCCTGGCCAAACTAACCCGGTGTGAAAACTACCGCATGACCTTTGCATCGTGCAAACTCAATGTCATGCTGACAACCACCCATATTCCTCTGCATGAAGTTTCCCGATCGCTGTCCATCGAACGGGTTCATGAAACGATTCGGTTGGCTGATCGTTTTCTGCAGGAACTGGGAATATCATCTCCCCGCATAGCTGTATGTGGTCTAAATCCGCACGCTGGAGAGAGCGGAATTTTTGGGATGGAGGATGAGTCGATCATTAAACCAGCGGTTCAACTTGCAGCCGATGAGCGCATTTCTGCTTCCGGACCTTTCCCGGCGGATACGATTTTCCGACGGGCTATTCAAGGAGAATTCGACCTGGTTGTGGCTCAATATCACGATCAGGGACTGATTCCGATCAAAATGATCGCTTTTGACACAGCGGTTAACATCTCTGTCGGGCTGCCCATCATTCGGACCTCTGTGGATCACGGCACCGCATTTGATATTGCCGGCCAGGCTGCTGCCGACCACAGGAATATGAGATCAGCCATTGATTACGCCTTCAGAATGGCAACAATTCGTACCAAGCTGGATAGTGAATGAAAAAGGATGATATTTGGACACCGCCGAAATTAGTCCAATGGATGCGCGCTGATTTCACCAAGCGAGGATTCCCAGGTTCTCTCCGCCTCGAAGCAGAGAGACTGGTGAGCCATGCATTAAAAATTTCCCGTCTGGATATTTATCTGCAATACGACAAACCATGTACACTCGAAGAGCAGGAGGCGATCCGGCAACTGGTCATTCGACGACGTAACCGTGAACCGTGTTCTTACCTGATGGAGACTTGTGAATTCTGGTCACTGTCCCTGGCGGTGGGGCCCGGTGTACTGATACCCAGACCAGAGACCGAGGTACTCGTCGACGCTATGTTGAAGCTGATTCGCTCAAATAGCAGATCGACATCCACATTTCAAATACTTGAGCTTGGAACTGGCAGCGCAGCCATCCCTCTGGCTCTTTCGAGTGAAGAACAGCAGCTTGTTATAATCGCTACTGATATCAGCGAACAGGCACTGGCATTCGCCAGGATGAATATTAACTATTACCAGGCAGAGATTGAAAATCAGCGAAATCGTGTCTATCTGATTCAGGGTGACCGATTCAATTCCATTAAAAGACAACCCATTTATGATTGTATCGTCAGCAATCCACCCTATATCCCAACACAAGAGATCGACCTGCTCCAGGAAGAGGTTCGACTCTGGGAGCCCAGAAACGCCTTGAATGGCGGAGACGATGGGCTGGCGTTTTACCATTATCTCCAAAAAGCGGCTGAATCGTTACTCAAGCCTGGCGGTTTTCTAATTTTTGAACACGGATTTGACCAACGTGAGTCAATTCAGCAGATGATGAGCCGCAGCACCGAGCTGACGTTATTTAAAAGTATCAAAGACTATGCCGAACATGATCGGGTCCTGATATTCAGAAAATCGGGTTCCTGATGCTCCCAGAAACCACAAAAATACATTTTTAAACGCAGCTAGCTAAGAAATCACAAAGGGCTGTGAACAGACGGATAACCTATGGAAAAACTTTCTTTTACAGATTACTACAAAGAAAAGGTGGCTCAGTTTGAAAACTCTCTGGCTGCTACCTTTCCTGAAATTCCGCAGCCGGTGGCAATCCTTGAAGAATCAATGCGGTATTCTCTTTTAGCGGGAGGTAAAAGACTGCGTCCGGTTTTACTAATCACCACTATTGAATGTACCGGAAAAAACGCCGACTTCGCTTTGCCTCTGGCCTGTGCCGTTGAATATATCCACACCTATTCGTTGATCCATGATGATTTACCCTGTATGGATGATGATGACCTGAGAAGAGGTCAACTCACCAACCATATTAAATACGGAGAGAATATAGCACTATTGGCGGGAGATGCGCTGCTAACGCACTGTTTTGCACTCATGAGTTCTCCGACGCTTCTGGAGCAGACATCCGCCACCACCATCCTGAAGTCGATCCATATTCTATCGAAAAACGCCGGGGTGTTCGGCATGGTTTCCGGTCAGGTGGCAGATATTCAAAGGCAGGAGGCGCTGGCACCGCAAGATGCCCTGAGTTTTATCCACACCCATAAAACCGGGGCTCTGATCACCGCAGCCATCCAGATAGGGGCTCTGTTGGCTGATATAAATGAAGCGGGCTTTGCACAACTTACTGGATTCGGGACCGAGATTGGTAAATGCTTTCAGATTCAAGACGATATTCTGGACGTCACCGGAAGCCAGGAACGGCTCGGGAAGTCACCGGGGACCGATCAGAAAAATCAGACTTTGACATATCCACAGGTATTTGGCCTTGAAAAATCAAAACAGTTGGCAAACCTGTGTTATGAAAATGCATTGAACCACTTGGAGAAAACTCAGCTGGATACGGTCCGCTTAAGAGAGCTTGCGAACTTTGTCCTGAAACGAGATCATTGAACCGTGGGCAGGACTCAATGTTTGATCTGAAAATTTTCCGGGACCTCCGCCGGCACCAGTTTATCAGTCAGGCCGGGGGCAAAGGATGTAATCACGACTTTTAAGAATATCTGCCTCCTGCGGTCCTCGAATTCGATTGTCCTTGGAAACCATGCTCCCTGATATGACAGCCATTTTTTAATCGTTACCAACTGATCTGAATGGCGCGTCGGTTTCCGGATTTGAACAGGCTTTTCCCCCTTATAACGGAAGCGCAACCGGGTGTCCTCCTCGTCTATTTCTCTCCCCCAGAAAATCGATCGGAATTCAGCCACATTGAGGTTGACAATCTCGAAAGCCTTGTCTCTATTTTTTTCACTGTTTTTCAATTGCAGATAGGTTTTATCATGATAATTCAACACCTGAATCTGGACCTCGTCCTGATACACCATCAGCAGGGTTCCACCTACAGGAGAGAACACAGTAATACTAAAATGGTTGTCACGGGTGATGACAATTTGACAGACCCCATTCTCATCCAGGGTAGGGGTTTTAATCCGTATTCTGCATTTGGCTGAATAGTCGAGGTCTATCTGACTGACCTGGTAAGATTGAAGCGCTGCAAACGTCCTGACGAATGATTCATCTTTTATAGTCGCTATCCTGACTCGCTGTTGTTGACATCCCGCCAGAGTGACAACTGCGATAAGCAGGATTAACAAAATGGATTTTTTAGTCATATAGCATCTGATAAATGTAATAGGAGCGCAGGACGCGCTTAACATAGTTCTGGGTTTCAATGAAGGTAATGGATTCAACAAAAACGTCCAAATCCCTGGCTCCGGTTATGCGAATCCAGCGTTTGACATTTGTTGCCCCTCCATTATATGCAGCCAGGGTATAGAATAAATTACCTTTATAACGCTTCAACAAACGGTTGAGATAAGCCACACCCAACTTGACATTGATATCCGGATCAATCAAATGGTCTGGTTCATATTTCATCCGCTTGATTTTCGCAATATATTTGGCCGTTGACGGCATCAGCTGCATCAACCCCACAGCACCTGCAGGCGATTCCACCTCCGCCCTGAAATTCGATTCCTCTCGAATAACGGCATAAACCAGCATAGGTGACATTTTTGACTGACCGGCATGGCGAGCCACCTCCCCTCGATATCCAGCAGGATAGTAGGCCATTAATAGCTGACTTTGTACACTGTTCCCGTTGTATAAGTATTCTTTAAAATACAGATCAATCAATAGCTGTTGAAGATAAAACCGTTCAGCCTGATACAGAACAGCTGCCATATGCGCAAAAAATGGTGGGCTGATACGTTTCTTCAAATATCGCATCACCAATGCATCAGCCAGAGCTGTTTCATCAGTTAAATATAATACATGCACAAATCCAAGGAAAGAGTGTTCAAGTTGACTCAGGCGGCCTTTATTTCCTTTTTTAAGATTTGTTAAAACTGTTTTTTCGACACCTGCATAAGTCGCTCCCATTTGAAGCGACCGAAATCCGTAGTAAGTATGCGGATATTGTTGATAACAGGTTAAAGCTCTGGGTTTGCCATACAGCTTCAACTTCACACCCCAATAACAGAATTTAGCCGCGATCTCCCGACTCTGAAACAGATACGAATCAGCCCAGATAGCGATTTTTGCCATCTCCTGGGGTTGTTTTAATTCCTCAAAAATCCTTAGTTTCCGCCACTGGACCACTGGCACAAGGTGTTCACGAGCCGTCCCGAACTTAACCCGATTAAAATATCCCAGACTTTTCTTAAACTGTGCTTTCTGATAGTAAAATTCAGCCATTTCAAAATACTTATCAGCCAATTCTTTAGCCGATGCTGTCTTTTCAAGTAAATTGAGATATTCTGCAGCTTTGCTTGCCCATCCTTTTTTTAGCCACAACCGGAACAGCAATGCCGCCTTCTCCTCATCTGTAAAAGACAACAGCCGTATCTGTTTTGAAGAGTTCAACTGTTGAATAAGTTGTGAGTATTGTCGTTTCCGAAAAAACGTCTTAATGTAGATCCCTCTGATTTTCGAAAATCCAGCACTCACATGGGGCAAACGGGACAAATAATAAGGGGCCTCGGCGATGATATAAGACCAGTTTTTAATTTGATATTGTTTGGTAAAATGATCCGCCACGATCTCATGAGCGTTGGCAGGATTTTTTTTTAGTTTAGTCAGATAAGGGTTGTACAATGCCGGAAAGGTCATAACATCAGTGATTGCCCATAGTTGCTTTATCAGACTGGCATATTCTGCGTCGTTAACATTCAGATAACCCAAGGCCCAGATAATAAATCTTGAATCCTGCCGCCACCAGTTCAGAGCGGGGAGCAACTGTTTTAAGACCCTTCGAATTTCTATCGGCTCTGGGTTGACAGCATAGGCCTCTACCAGGACATTGAAAATTTTTTCCTCGTAAAGAGAGACTTCCGGGGATTTTGCCAGACCTACTAAAAAATTTGATAATTGTAACTTATCCCTCTTTTTGAGGTACACGTTTATTCGTTCAACTGTTACAATCGGCTTAATTGACCAATCAGCGATTTTTTCCAGGCGGTTAAGAATGGCACCATTTTTCTGAGTATCTTCAGACTTTGACAATTTACGGTTGAGGAGATACAACTGCGACACATTGTAGCGGTGATTCTCATCAAATTGGAGTGATTCAATATAGCCGGAGATATTGGCCCGTGACAAAGCCAGAAGGTTTTTTTCTGCGGCACTCATATTTGAGGTGTAAAGCAGGCATGCAACTATTATAACAGGTAACTTACTTGCTTTCAAAAGTAGCTTCAAAGTCTGGAAGACCATATTGAGATCCCGAATGAACCCAGTGCGTATGACGACATTCCTTTGAAACCGGAATGAAAAAAATAAAATTTAAGCCCGGTGATACAAATTATCGCCGAAAAATCGAAAATGAAAGCCCTTTCTCGAAACGCAGCCAGGTGGTTTTTGCACACGATAGTAAAACCAAGGCTAAAATACTGACCGTTAGAAACCGCTACTACGAACTTTTTTTTTCCAATGAAAAAGAGAGCTATCTCTCCAGAAACCAATATTTCAATCCGGAAGAAAAGTCCACTTCTTCTAATGCTGGTTATCCAAGTGAAAACAGTCTGATCGGAAATGATCGCCAAATCAGATTTAGCATCTCAAAACTCGTCAAATATATCCTCCTCCGTCTGCAAGAAAATCCCCAGAATTTGTTTCTCGAAGCGGACACCATCCGTCAAGTCTGCCTTGAAGAAGAACTGCCAATCCCGAGTTTTGAAGCGTTCGACAGGATCGAGAGCTGGGAAGATTTTATGGCACTGCTCAAATCCATTGCCGTAACAGACAACACGTTTAAATTTGAACTGCTGCTTGCAGCTATCATCCAGTATGCGTCATTGTGCACTTCTGAATAAGTGGAGGCTTGCTTGAAGGTCGTCACTAACATTGAATATCTTCAACGTTAGTGATACGTGTTGGTGGGATGGTACGATGGGATAGTCTATTCAGGTTTTGAATCTGAATCTTTTTTGGTCTCTGTTGCTTCGCCCACTGCTGGTTCTACTTCTACTGGTGCCTCCGCAACAACTGGCTCTTCAGGCGTATCTGCAGGCTCGCCAACAATCGGTTCTTCTGCTTTCTCAGCTTTTGGCTCGTCAATAGTCACCTCAGCAACATCTGCTTCAACTTCGACCGCAGTCACCTCAGCAGTTTCTTCGCTTTTTAATTCACTTTTAATTTCCTCGATAGCCTCTGGCGCATCTTTTTGGACGGGCTTTTCGCCCTCCTTTATATCCACCATTTGTATCAAAGCCATTTGCGCATTGTCGCCAAGACGCTGCCCTAATCGGAAAATTCTGGTGTAGCCACCGTTTCGGTCTTCGTACAACGGTCCGTATTCATCAAATAATTTCTTGATTGCTTCCTTTGATTTGACGAAAGCCAACGCCTGCCGACGGGAATGTAGATCCTGCTTCTTCCCCAGACCGATCATTTTATCGAAATACTTTCGCATTTCCTTGGCTCTGGTGATCGTTGTTTTTATCTCACCATGCTCCAAAAGAGCAGTCACCAAGTTTCTCATCATTGCTTTTCGATGGCTGGTAGTAACCCCCAGCCTTTTTCCCGCTCTTAAATGTCTCATACGCTTAAACCCGATCCAATACGCTTATTCAATTATCCAGCGTGCCTGCCGACCCTATAATAGAGTTGTTTAGTAGGTCAACTGACTCTGTTTGTCTTTAGTGATATTATCAAAATTCTCTAACTTCATACCCAGCGTCAAACCCATCGATGCTAATACGGTTTTGATTTCCTGCAGCGATTTGCGGCCGAAATTCTTTGTTTTTAGCATCTCCGCCTCTGTCTTCTGCACCAGGTCACCAATGGTATCGATTTTTGCGTTTTGAAGGCAGTTGATCGATCTGACTGAAAGTTCCAACTCGTTCACGCTGCGATATAGATGCGGGTTTTCATAACCCTTTTCTTCCTCTTCAACAATTTCATCGATCGGCCGAATGGCATCTTCGTCAAAATTTATAAAAGGATTAAAATATTCCTTCAGGATTTTAGACGCGTACGCCATTGCATCATCCGGTCTAACACCACCGTTTGTCCACAACTGCATGACCAGTTTTTCAAAATCGGTTTTCTGCCCAACGCGGGTATTTTTAATCTCATACTGAACCCGTTTCACCGGAGAGTGATTAGAATCCAAAAAGATCGTGCCCACCGGCAGGTCCTTGTCATTATTTTCTTCGGCAGATATAAACCCTCTGTTTAATCGGACAAACAATGTCATTTCCAGTGTGGCTTCCTGGTCCAATTGACAAATAACATGATCAGGATTCATCACTTCGATTTTTCCGAAAGTGGAGATATCACCAGCTGTTACGACTTTAGGTCCAGCCACGACCAACTCCAACGCAATATCACCTTCCTCAAACTGCCTTAACTCCAATCCTTTCAAATTCAGCGCGATCTGAAGCACATCCTCGCGGATGCCCTTGACCGTTTCGAACTCGTGGGAAACACCTTCTATCTTAACTCCGTATACTGCACACCCACGTAGAGAAGAGAGAAGTACTCGTCGCATCGCGTTACCGATGGTTACTCCGAATCCTTTGTGCAGCGGTTCCAGAATAAATTTACCGTATTCTTGACTGAAGGATTCCCGTCCAACTTGCAGATCGTCCGGGATTTCTAGGCCTTCCCAGCTTTTTTGCAATATATTTGTATTTTTATCCAAACCGATTACCGCGAATAAAGCTCTACAATGAACTGCTCTTGTATAGGAATTGTAATCTGATCTCGTTTCGGAAAGGCAACTACTCTGCCACTGAATGCTTTTGAGTCAACGCTCAGCCAGCCCGGTAAACCCTTGCGGTCTGAAGACTCAAGAGATTCCTTGATAAACGCGACATTCTGACTTTTTTCCCGAACGGACACCACATCCTCTACTTTGACCAGCGCTGATGGAATGTTGTTCTTTTTGCCGTTAATTCGAATGTGCGAATGCTTTACCAACTGCCTTGCTTCTGCCAAAGATCGTGCAAAACCCATACGATAAACGATATTGTCCAATCTTCTTTCCAGCAGGATCAACAGGTTTGCACCCGTTTTCCCTTTTTGGCCAGCAGCTTTGGAAAATATCAAACGAAATTGCTTTTCCTGAACGCCGTAAAGCCGTTTTACCTTTTGTTTTTCCCGCAGTTGAGACCCGTATTCGGACTGCTTTCCCCTTCTGCGATTGACGCCGTGCGGCCCTGGAACATAAGGCTTGGTTTCCATAGAACACTTATCGGTATAACACCGATCGCCCTTTAGAAACAGTTTCAGTTGTTCTCTTCTGCAAAGCCGACAGACAGATCCTCTATATCTAGACACTCTCGATTCTCCTGTACTTTATAATCAGATTTTCAAGGTCATGTTACTCTAAATTCTTCTTCTTTTTGGAGGTCTGCATCCATTGTGAGGCACAGGTGTCGTATCCCTAATCTGGCTGACCTTGATTCCTGAACTCGCGACGGCTCTTAGAGCTGACTCTCTGCCACTTCCCGGGCCCTTAATCACTATCTCCACCTGTTTTACACCATGCTCCAACGCTTTGGTGATTGCATCTTCACCAACTATTCTAGCTGCGTAGGGGGTGCTTTTTCTGGACCCCTTAAAACCGTGTAGTCCAGTGCTCGACCAACTAATTACATTCCCTTCCAAATCAGTCACACTCACAATCGTATTGTTAAATGTTGCACTGATATACACTCTCGCGTTTGGAATATTCTTCTTCTCTTTTTTCTTACTGCTCTTTCTCTTAACTGCTTTGGCCATTTATTTTACTCACTGAAGTTTATTTCTTTTTACCGACTGCTAATCTTCGAGGACCTTTGCGAGTTCTCGCATTAGTTTTCGTACGCTGTCCGCGACAGGGCAAACCCCTTCTGTGTCGAAGTCCCCTGTAACACCCCAGATCCAGGAGTCGTTTAATATCCATTGTTCTCGTTCGTCTTAAATCCCCCTCAACGATTAAAGACTGTATGATCTTCCGGATAGCCCCCAATTCATCTTCTTTGAGGTCTTTCATACGGGTGTTTTTATCAACTTCAGCATCTTTCAGGATCTTGTTAGAAACGCTGCGACCGATCCCGTAAATATAAGTTAATGCGATTTCTGCCCGTTTGTTATCCGGTAAATCGACCCCTGCAATACGCGCCAAATTTTCCTCCCTTAACCTTGTCGTTGTTTATGCCGTGGATTTTCACAAATTACGCGCAAGACCCTTTTACGTCTTACTATCTTACATTTTGGACAGATAGGTTTTACTGAGGCTCTTACTTTCATCTCTTCATTCTCTTTTTTGTTAGCTTCCACCACCCCAAGCGTCTTTCATTTCTGATGACTTTGCACCAAAATCGCCTGAGGTCCTTAAAATCAAAGTTAAACGCTAATGTTAACATCCCCATTAGTGTTTTGCAAGCCGTAATTTGGATTCAATCGTTTTTGCTTGAATCCAAATGGCATTACATAACCCAAGTCTAAAATCGTCTTTTTCTCTTTTTACTTTTGCGGATAAAACCATCATAGTTTTGATTCAGCAAGAAGGTTTCGATCTGCATATTTGTATCAATAGCGACCCCAACAACAATCAACAGCGCCGTTCCACCAAAGTAGAACGGGACGTTGAAGTAGGTGATGAGCACAGTAGGCAATACACAGACAGCAGAGAGGTAGATCGCACCGCCGAAAGTCAATCGTTGTAAAACATTGTTCAAATACACGGCTGTTTTGTTACCTGGACGGATCCCAGGGATAAAACCGCCGCCCCGCTTAATTTCATCTGCTATCTTAACAGGATTGTACTGGATAGCTGTATAGAAAAAGCAGAAGAAAAATATCATCATCACAAACAGGACGTTGTAAAAGAACCGCCCTGGCATGAGACTATTCCCCATGCGTTGTAACCATTCAATACTGGTAAAACTTGTAATCGTGGCGGGAAACATCAATATTGATGAGGCAAATATGGGTGGAATGACGTTTGCTGAATTGATTTTCAGTGGCAAATGAGTAAACTGTCCACCAAAAACCCGGTTTCCCTGCTGCCGCCTGGCATATTGTATCGGTATTTTCCGATTGGCGGTTTCCACAAAGATCACAGCACCGATCACAGCCAGTGCGATAATCGCTATCGTCAGTAGAATAAAAATCGTCAGTTCACCTGTCTGGAATAACGCGATCGACTGCAGCGAAGCTGTCGGCAAACCGACAACAATCCCGGCGAATATGATCAGAGAAACACCATTCCCCACGCCACGCTCACTCATCTGTTCCCCCATCCACATAACAAAGGCCGTGCCGGCTGTCAGTGTGATGACGGTACTTAAACGAAAGGCCCAGGAATCAATTCCGGCCAATACCAACCGGTTCCCTTGCAGGCCTGCGTTTTCAAGAGTTGCGGCAATGCCGAATCCCTGAATTACGCTTAACAGGATGGTTCCGTAACGGGTGTATTGGGTGATCTTTTTCCTACCGGCGTCTCCCTCTTTGGACAATCGTTCAAAGTATGGGAAAACCGCCGTCAGCAACTGCATAATAATGGAGGCGCTGATATAAGGAATAATACCAAGCGCGAAGATAGTCATGTTCCGAAAAGCCCCACCGGAAAACATGTCAATATTTCCCAATAAGCCCTTACTGTTCGCATTAAAGAACTCAGCCAGAGCAGCACTGTCAATCCCGGGTACAGGAATATGAGCGCCCAGACGAAATACGACCAACATGGCCAAGGTAAAAGCAATTCTATTACGCAGTTCTTCTATTTTAAAAATATTCTTAAATATTTCTAGCATGCGCTCTTATTCGATAATAGATATTTTTCCACCCGCGTCGGTCACTTTCTTTTCTGCAGATGCGCTGAATTTGTGAGCCTCAATAGTGAGTGCGGCTTCTACCGCTCCCTCTCCCAGTACCTTAAGCGGCAGTTTATTGTCCCTGATCAGGCCGGCCTCAGCTAATACATCGCTATTGATCGTGCCATCAAGTTTCAATTTTTTACACTCAACAATATCTCCCAGATTCACAATATTGTATATTTTCCGGAAGATATTCTTAAAACCCCGCTTTGGAAGTCTACGGTGCAGTGGCATCTGTCCACCCTCGAATCCGACCCGACGTCTACTACCTGATCGGGAGTTTTGCCCTTTATGTCCACGCCCAGAGGTTTTTCCGAGTGTTGACCCGGGACCCCTTCCGACTCTGCGTTTTTTTCTATTTTCAGCCCCAGGCGCGTTTTCCAAGTTATGCAGCATCTTGTGTCATTTCGTTAGATTTTTCAGTGTGTGGCAGGTTTCTGGTTAGATCAAACCGACCGGGTGGTGTTGATAGTGCTATGCTTCCTCGAGCCTAACGAGGTGGGATATCTTTTTGGCCATCCCGCGAACAGCTGGTGTGTCTTCCAACTCACGGGTCTGGTGCATTTTACGCAGACCCAGTCCCTTGAGTGTTTCCTGCTGTTTCCTTGTAAAGCCGATTCCACTTCTGATTTGTGTTACTTTGATTTTTCCAGCCATGATTTTTTCTTAAAAGTCAATTAAACAAACTTCCTCAGTGGTTTTGTTTCTTCTCTCGGCAACTTCACCGAAGCTCTTCAGCTGTTTCAACCCGTTCACTGTTGCTTGAACCAGATTATTAACATTAGCTGATCCCAGCGCCTTAGCGTTGATATCTTTTATGCCAATCGCCTCTACAACAGCCCTGACAGCGCCTGACGAAATAATTCCACTCCCGGGCTGTGAGGGTTTCATTAATACTTTGGCAGCACCGTGTTTTCCGATCACGTGGTGCGGAATACTGTTTTTGTATAGGCTGTATGCGTTCATCGCCTTTTGAGCCTTTTCCGTACCTTTACGCACGGCTTCGATTACCTCGTTGGCTTTACCCAAACCGGTACCGACACGTCCCTTGCCATCTCCAACCACGACAAGTGCGCTGAAACTGAACCGGCGTCCACCTTTGACAACTTTTGAGACCCGTTTGACCTCAATGACTTTTTCGATCAGATCGCTCTTTTCTTTTTCTGCCAAAATTTACCTCAAAATTTGTAATTTTTCGCTTTTTAGAATTGTAAACCCGCTTCTCGAATACCGTCTGCCAGGCTTTTTATCCTGCCGTGGTAGAGGAATCCGTTACGGTCAAAGACTATTTTTTCGACGCCCTTCGTTTTCAACACTTCTCCGAACATCTTGCCGACAGTTTCTGCTGCCGCTTTGTTCCCGGTGTATCCTGCAATTTTTCCCTTCGCATCTTTTCCCAGCGAGGAGGTACAGGCGATCACAACGCCATTGACGTCATCGATGGCTTGTACGTAGATATGTTTTGTGCTTCTGAATACGGATACCCTGGGACGGGATTCTGTCCCACTGATGCGTTTTCTGACGTGCACCTTGTTTCTTTTTCTTGTCAGAATTCTTTTCTTTGCAGCTTCCATTAACTTACCAAGCTATAATTGATCGGTTAACTCTGTGAGCAGTGTTGCCGGCAGTAACACACCGGTTCTGATATCCGGCAAATCCGCTTTCAGTATACTATGATGTGATAAACCCAAACAGTTTCTTAAGACGCCTTAGCCGCTTTTCCTGCCTTGCGTTTGACCTGTTCGCCTTCAAAAAGGATTCCTTTGCCCTTGTATGGCTCGGGTGGTCTGTATTTCCTTATTTCCGCCGCTGTTTGACCCAAAACCTGTTTGTCACAGCTTTTCAGAATGATCTTAGTCGTCGCTTCAACTTCACCTTTAACCACTTTTGGCAGATTGTACTCTACAGGATGGGAATATCCCAGCAGAAGAGTCAATTTCTGCCCGCTAATCTGCGCTCTGTACCCGACACCAACCAGTTCCAAAACGGTCGTAAATCCTTCTGTCACACCATGAATCATGCTCTTGATAATGGACGCTACAGTACCGACCATTGACCGGCCATTAGCGGTTTCCAGGTCAGCATCGACCTTAATACTCTCTTTTGTGACAGTCAAAGAGACATCTGCGGGGACTTTGAAAGTCATCTCCCCGTTATTCCCTTTGATTTTAAGCACATCGTCCTTAAAATCAGCCTTGACTTTTGAATCAAAAGCGATCGGCAGTTTTCCCAGTCTTGACATTACTATTTCTCCTTGATCTATTTAGCGCCACCTTTAGCTTACGGCACACATCACTTCGCCACCGACCATTTCTTGTCGACACTGGGCATCTGACATGACGCCATTGGATGTGGAAATGATGTAGATTCCCTGTCCGTTCAACAGCGGTTTGATCTCTTTAGCCCCTTTAAATATTCGAAGTCCGGGCTTGCTCACACGCTGGACGCTTCTTATGACCGGTTCGCCCTTGCTATCGTATCTCAGTTGAATGACCAGTTCGTTCCCGACACCGGCTGCTTGAACATTGTAATCGTTGATAAATCCCTCTGCCGCCAGCACTTTGGCGATGTTCTCCTTAATTTTTGAGGAGGGGATCGTAACTTGTTTGTGCTCTCTCAGTATTGCGTTGCGAATGCGCGTCAGCATATCCGCAATCGGATCAGACATTGACATATGTACTCTCAGTAACTACTGAATTAACAGTTTGATTTTCAAGAATAGAATTTTGATCACCAGCTGGATTTTGTAACACCCGGCAATTGACCGAACCCCGCTCGAATTCTGAAACAGATCCGGCAGACACCAAATTTTCTGATGTAGCTCCTGGATCTGCCGCAAATGGCACATCGGTTGTATTCTCTAACTTTGAACTTTTTTGGTCTTTTTTGTTTTGCTATCCAAGACTTTTTCGCCATATCGATATCCTAACTTTTTCTAAATGGTAACCCTAAAGATGAAAGCAATAATCTGGCTTCATCATCGGACTTAGCAGTTGTAACGATCGTGATGTTCATTCCACGCACTTGATCGATTTTTTCGTAGTTGACTTCTGGAAAAACGAGCTGTTCCTTGATTCCGAGGGTGTAATTTCCCGCACCGTCAAAGGCTTTCGCAGAGATTCCGTTGAAATCCCGTACCCGTGGTAGTGTCGTATTGATCAACCGTTCCAGAAAGTCGTACATACGCTGCCTGCGTAAAGTGACCTTGACACCTATAGGCATCCCTTCGCGCAACTTAAACCCGGCAATTGACTTTTTTGCTTTTCTGACTATCGGTTTCTGCCCGGCAATCTCTCCGATATATTCTTGAATCACATCCAGGCATTTGACATTCTGGATCGCTTCCCCGGCACCAACGTTGATCACGACTTTGGTTATTTTCGGGATCTGATGGGTATTTTTATAGCCGATCTCCTTCTGCAGGATATCAATGACGGAGCTTTTATACTTTTCAATTAGTGTAGACACGTTTGACCTCAATTAATCGACTGCAATATCGGATTTTGCGAACATCCTGGTTTTGGATTTATCATCGTTGATTCGAATTTTCAGCCGTTCGCCTTTTCCGCTCTCTTTGCAAAATAACAATACGTTGGAGTAATGAATGGGGGCTTCAAATTTTTCAATTCTCCCTTCCTGCCCGGCCTGAGTCGGTTTTACGTGCTTGGTGACAATATTGACACCTTCGACAATCACGCGGGCGTTATAGCGATCTATACTGAGGATTTTCCCTGTGGTGCCTTTATCCTTGCCACTGATCACCTCCACTACATCGTCTTTTTTTAAAAGGAGTTTCATCTTTTGACGGACTTCTCCCTTTTTATTGCTTTTTTTCATAAGTATCTCGATCTAGCGTTAAACCACTTCGGGGGCTAACGAAACGATTTTCATAAAGTTTTTTGACCGCAGTTCCCTACCGACTGGTCCGAAAATCCGGGTACCAATCGGTTCCATTTTAGGGTCCAGAATGACTGCAGCGTTAGTATCAAAACGAATGGCCGTCCCATCGTTTCTTTGTGTTGCATAAGCGGTACGCACGATAACTGCCTTGACGATTTCACCGGATTTCACTTTCCCGCGGGGTGCAGCCTGTTTGACCGACGCCACGATGACATCACCGATTCTCGCGTAGCGTCTACCTGAACCACCGAGCACCTTAATACACATAATCTCTTTGGCGCCCGAGTTATCAGCGACCTCCATCCGTGATTGTGTTTGAATCATCGAATAATCTCCTGTTTTTCAAATAATTAAGACGGGTTCTCCTAGACCGCCTTCCGTACAACATCTAGCAGACGCCAGCGTTTGTCTTTGCTGATCGGCTTGCATTCGATCAGACGTACATGATCTCCAATCTGACATACGTCCTGCTCATCGTGGATCTTGTACTTTTTGGATCTTCTGACTGTTCTTTTATATAGAGGGTGCTGAACGGTTCGTTTGACCAGCGCGACAGCGGTTTTTTCCATCTTGTCACTGACGATCACACCCTGAAGAACCTTTTTCCGTCTTTGGATTGTTTTTTTATTGTCACTCATACTCGTTTATTGTCCAAAATATAAACATCGATTTCAATTCTCGTTCAACACGGTTTTCGCCCGGGCGATATCTTTACAGGCAATTTTTAAAGCTGATGTGTCTTCCAGTTGTCCAATGCTCTTATTACAGCGTAATCGAAAAAGGTTTTCCTCAAGGCTAACAACTTTTGCCTTCAGATCTTCCTTTGAGAGCTGCCTGAGTTCGGAAGCTTTCATGATTAATCCTCTCTTTCGATGATGGTTGTCTTAATAGGCAACTTATATTGTGCCAGTTTGAATGCTTCTCTTGCGATTGCTGGACTGACGCCTTCTATCTCAAAAATAATACGTCCCGGTTTGATTGCGCAGACCCATTGATCTACAGATCCTTTTCCCTTTCCCATCCTCGTTTCAGCAGGCTTTTTAGAGATTGGTTTATCCGGAAACACGCGAATCCAGATCTTTCCATCCCTTTTTACAAAACGGGTCATTGCCCGTCTTCCAGCTTCAATTTGTCTGGAGTTCAAAAATCCACGACCGGTCGCCTGGATCGCCAGGGAACCAAAACTAATCTGGTTGCCTCGAGAAGCTTCACCTCGGTTACGTCCGGTTTGGCGTTTTCGATATTTCGTCCTTGACGGCATTAACATGACTATTTCTCCCTTTTAAACTTTCTTCGTCTTCTTCGCACCTGCGATTCGACTTCTATTTGTTCGTTGAAGACCCAAACTTTTACACCAATAATTCCGTAGATTGTTTTGGCCTTGCAAACCGCATAATTGATATCCGCTTTTAGCGTGTGCAAAGGTATTCGACCCTCCAGAATCCATTCGGTCCGTGCCATTTCTGCACCGTTCAGTCTTCCCGCAACCATGATCTTGCAACCCGTCACATTGAACCGCATCACATTTTGCAGTGTCTTTTTCATCACCCGGCGAAACGCTACCCGGCGTTCCAACTGCATGGCGATGTTATTCGCGATCAGTTGGGCGTCGATTTCCGGTCTTCTGACTTCTTTAATATTGACGACCAGATCTTCATGACCAACGATTTTCGCGATGTTCTTTTTGACTTTGTCTGCTTCCTCACCTTTGCGACCGATGATGATACCGGGGCGCATGGCGTGAATATAGATTTTCAGACTTTTTGCAGCCCTTTCAATCTCGATGTTTGCGATACCCGCATGTTTCAGGGTCCTACTGATATACTTCTTAATTTTGATATCTTCCAAAAGAATACTGCCGTACTTCTTTTCCGCGTACCAATTGGATTGCCAGGACTTTGTAATTCCTAACCTAAGTCCAATGGGGTTAACTTTTTGTCCCAACTTTTTCCTCCCAATATTTTACAGGATTTTGTTATCTTTGACTGATGCGATCTTAACCCACTGACAGGGAGATATGACTCGATCGTTTCAAAATCTGCGATGCGCGTCCCATGGCTCTGGGCCTAATTCTTTTCAATGTTCGGCCTTTATCCACCCGGGCTTCGGTAATCACCAATTCATCCGGGTTAACGCTGCTGTCCTTTTCGACGGCGTTTGCAATAGCCGACTCCAACACTTTTTTAACGATCGGATTCGAGCTTCTTCTGGTGTGTTCAAGTGTTGCTAACGCCAGCGTGACGTTTGAACCACGAATCTGATCGATTACCAATTTTGCTTTTCGCGGCGCCACCCGTGCATGACTCATCGACGCCTTGGCAATCGTCTTCTTTTTAGAATTATCAAGATTCTTTTTCATTTATGCCTTTTTACTGCGTTTATCGGATTTGGTAACGTGTCCTCGATAGGTTCTGGTAGGCGAAAATTCCCCAAATTTATGTCCCACCATATTCTCAGTAATAAAAATGGGAATAAATTTGTTTCCGTTATGGACAGCAACATTAAGTCCGACAAATTCAGGCATGACCACAGATCGCCTTGACCAGGTCTTAATGACCTTGCGGTCTCCTTGCGCTTTTGCTGTCGTGCATTTTTTTAATAGATGCTCGTCTATAAACGGGCCTTTTTTTAAAGATCTAGGCACTTGTCATCTCCTTATTGGCTATGAGATTATTTTTTTCTTCTAGTTACAATATAGCGGTCGGTCCGCTTGTTTTTACGTGTTCGAGCACCTTTCGTCGGGCTTCCCCAAGGGGATACCGGATGACGTCCACCACTGGTCCGGCCTTCACCACCACCATGCGGATGGTCAACAGGGTTCATAGCAACCCCTCTTACCGTCGGTCGGATGCCTTTGTGACGGGATCTCCCCGCTTTACCAATTTTTATGAGAGAGTGATCGGTGTTTCCTACCTGGCCAATCGTCGCGCGACATTCCAGATGAATCAGCCGCATCTCTCCTGACCGGAGTTTGATGTTGGCAAATCGCCCTTCCTTAGCCATTAAGGTCGCAGCCGTACCGGCACTTCTAACCAATTGCCCGCCCTTGAGTGGTTTAAGCTCTATATTGTGGATCAGTGTTCCGAGGGGGATGTTTTTCAGCGGCATGGTGTTGCCGATGTCAATATTCACATTATCCCCAGAAATAACAGTGTCACCGACTTTGATGCGGTCCGGGGCCAAAATATAGCGTCGCTCACCATCAGCATAATGAATCAGGCAGATCCGTGCAGTTCTATTGGGATCGTACTCAATGGTCGCCACCTTTCCGGGAATATCAAATTTTTCCCTTCTGAAATCAATAATGCGATATCGTCTTTTATGACCGCCTCCGCGATGTCGGGTTGTGATTCTACCGTTATTATTGCGCCCGCTGATTCTCTTTTTTGGCGCCAGCAAACTTTTCTCCGGTTTCGAAGTGGTGATTTCATCGAAGCCGGAAACACTCATCCCTCTCTGTCCGGGCGAAGTCGGTTTGTATTTTTTAATAGACATCTGTTATCTTCTGTATTTGTTGTGCAACTCTAAAAACCGTTGATCGCCGGTTAGGCGCCTTCAAAATATTCTATGGTGTCACCTTCTTTCAACGTTACAACCGCTTTTTTCCAATCGGCGCGGCGTCCTTCCCACTTTCCAAGTCTCTTTTTCTTTCCTCTGACATTCAAGGTGTTGATAGCCTCGACAGTCACGTTGAAGATAGATTCAATAGCTTTTTTCAGCTCGATCTTGTTCACGGTTCTGTCAATTTTGAACACGACCTTGTTCTGCTCTTCGTTGAGGAACAGAACCTTTTCCGTAATATATGGATTGGAAATAAACCCGAATTGATTTTTCATTTCAACATCCTCCCCTCAACATCAAGTAGTGCGTCTTTCGTCATAACCAGATTCTTGTGATTCAGAACGTCATACACACTCAAACCCTTGCTGTGTACACATTTAATTGTTGGGATATTTCGCGCGGCAAGTGCAAAATTAGGGTCTTCTTCGGAGAAAACGACCAGCGTTTTTTCGAGTTTTAATGCCTCAAGGATTGTTACGAGGTTTTTGGTTTTATGGTCCTGGAGTTTCAGGTCCTCAACCACCAGCATCTCTTCGTTTCTGATTTTGGATCCGATGACGGATACCAATGCCTTCTTCCGCACTTTCTTATTGACGGCTACCGCATGGCTCCTTGGAACGGGACCAAAAGCAACTCCACCATGTCTCCGTGTCGGTGACTGCAGGGATCCTACCCGGGCGTTACCTGTTCCCTTCTGGCGAAACAACTTTTTTCTAGTACCTGCCACTTCCGATCTACCTTTGACCTTGTGCGTCCCCTGTTGTCTCTCAGACATATAGGAAACCACTACATCCTTTATCACAAAAGGATTCAGCTTCGATTCGGCGATGCTGTCGTGAAGGTCAACGGTGCCGGTCTCCTGATTTCCAAGATTGTACACCTTTAAAATAGTCATGAAATCCTTTAAACTTTACTGTATGTTGAATTACTACTTGAGTTTGATATCCACCTGAACCCCGGCCGACACGTCCAGCTTCATCAGCGAGTCCATCGTCTGCGGCGTCGTTTCGGTGATATACAGAAGCCGTTTGTGTGTATTGAACTCAAACTGCTCTCTCGATTTTTTGTTTACATGCGGAGACCGAAGAACACAAATCTTCTGCTTTCGGGTCGGCAATGGAACGGGGCCGATCACGTTGGCCCCGGACCTTTTCACAATGGAAACAATCTCCTTTACGGCCTTGTCTAACTGCTTTGAATCAAAGGCCTTAAAGTTAACACGTATTTTTTGAGTCATTAATCCTCGTCAGATCTATTCGGTAATTTCAGTAATCGTTCCAGAACCGACGGTTCGACCGCCTTCTCTAATGGCGAATCTCAACCCAAGTTCCATAGCGATACTTGAAATCAGTTCAACCGACATTGTGATATGGTCGCCCGGCATCACCATTTCCACACCTTCTGGTAACTGGCACATACCGGTCACATCGGTTGTTCTGAAATAGAATTGAGGCCGATAATTTGTAAAGAACGGCGTATGTCGTCCACCCTCATCCTTGGTCAGGACATAAACCTCACCCTTGAATTTGGTGTGCGGCGTAATGGATCCAGGCTTGCAGATAACCTGCCCTCGTTCGATATCTGTCCGTTTGGTTCCTCTTAACAGCAATCCGATATTATCACCTGCCTCTCCTCTGTCCAGCAACTTGCGAAACATTTCCACGCCTGTTGCTACTGTATCTTGGGTCGGGCGGATTCCTACGATTTCGACTTTTTCACCTACCTTGATAACACCCCGCTCGATTCGGCCGGTAGCGACTGTTCCACGTCCCTGAATTGAGAAGATATCTTCAACCGGCATGGAGAATGGCTTGTCGATTTCGCGTTCGGGGACTGGGATGTAACTGTCAAGAGCAGCGATTAAATCGTGGATGGGCTTGAATACTTCCTGATTTGGGTCGTCCTCCTTGGTTTCTTCCATATTCAATGCACTTCCCATAATCACGGGTGTGTCATCCCCTGGAAAACCATACTCACTTAATAGTTCCCGCACTTCCATTTCTACAAGTTCCAGAAGTTCATCATCGTCCACCTGATCAACCTTGTTCAGGAAAACGATAATATAAGGAACCCCCACCTGCTTGGAAAGAAGGATATGCTCGCGAGTCTGGGGCATCGGACCGTCTGCTGCGGATACGACCAGGATTGATCCGTCCATCTGGGCGGCACCTGTAATCATGTTTTTAATGTAGTCAGCATGACCTGGGCAGTCCACGTGGGCATAATGTCGAGTTTCACTGGAGTATTCAACATGTGCTGTTGCAATCGTAATCCCGCGCTCTCTCTCTTCAGGCGCGTTGTCGATAGCACCGTACCCTTTATATTCGGCTCGCCCCAGCTGGGCAAGGACTCTCGTTATCTGGGCAGTCAGCGTTGTTTTACCGTGGTCAACATGACCGATTGTTCCTACGTTAACATGCGGCTTATCGCGCTTAAATGCTTCCTTCGCCATACCATCTCCCTCTTATAAATAATGTGAGTTGAAAATTAATTTTCTGCCGACCTTATAAACAAAAACATTTGAAAATTAAGTTGGAGGAACGTCCTCATAATGATCAAACATCATGGAAAAAGATGCCCTACCCTGACTTAATGAGCGTAATATTGTAAGATACCCGAACATGGTCGATAAAGCAACACCTACAGAGAGAATCTGTATTTCTTTTTTATCTTCAATTGATCTAACTCTCCCTTTCCGTGAATTTAAATCACCAATTATATCTCCGGTGAATTCCGGTGGGGTTGTAATTTCGACATTCATGACCGGTTCCAAAAGGACGGGGTTCCCTGATAGCAGGCATTTACGTAATGCCAGTGCAGCGGCAATTCTGAATGCCGTGGGATCGACCTCCTCCTCCTTGAACTCTACTTCTTTAACTGTCACTTTTACTTTTAAAACCGGGTAGCCTGAGATGACACCTGAAACAAGCCCCTCTTCTATTCCGGCTCGAATGGCCATTAGTACGCCATCGTTAATCTTGAGATCCGGTACGACCTCGATAATGTTCTTCTCATCCTGGGACAGCGGTTCTGCTTTCAGTACGCATCCGGCATAAACTGCTTTGCCTGAGATCTGCTTATCAAAAACCTCTCTGGCAACCACTTCTTTCTTGATGGTTTCCCGATAGGCAACTTGCGGCTTGCCGGTATTGACGTTTAGCCCGAACTCGCGTTTTAGTCGGTCCACCAAGACTTCCAGGTGAAGTTCGCCCATACCCGAGATTAGAATCTGACCGGTCTCCTTGTCTCTTCCCACCGAAAAGGAGGGATCCTCGATTTCAAGCTTTTGCAGACTATCGTCCAGCCTGTCCTGATCGGCCTTGGTCTTAGGTTCGATCGCAATTGAGATGACCGGCATCGGACTATCAATCCGTTCCAGCACAATCTCATGACCTTTCTGGCAGATCGAGTCGCCCGTGGTGGAGAAATTGAATCCCACCACTACCACAATCTCTCCTGCGGAAGCGCTGTCAACCTCTTCCCTTTTGTTGGCGTGCATCAAGAAAATCTTGCTAACGCGTTCTTTCTTTTCTTTAACAGGATTGTATACCTGTTGCCCCACTTCCAGAGATCCTGAATAGATACGCAGATAGCTGATTCGCCCTGCGAAACTATCCGCCTGAAGCTTGAAAACCAATGCTGCCAGCGGCTCGTCAGCGTCAGGCTTCCGCTCCAATGTCTTCTTTCCCTTCAGGTCCGTTCCCTGAATAGGAGGTCGATCCAGCGGAGAAGGTAAGAAATTGACAACGCCGTCAAGCAATGGCTGAATGCCCTTGTTTTTGAAAGCGGAACCACAAAATACCGGAGTTATATCATCTCGAAGACAAGCAACGCGGATACTCTGCAACAATTGTTCTTCACTTAAATCATCTTCTTCTAAAACCGCTTCAAGCAATTCGTCATCGAACAGTGTCAGGGTCTCTATCGTTTTTTCCCTTGCAGTCTGGGCTCTCTCCTGATCCGCAGCGGGGATCTCTTTCCAAACCACATTCGCCCCGAGACTCTCTTCGCTGAAATAGGCCGCCTTCATACGAATCAGATCAATCACTCCTTCAAAGCCCTCTTCTTGCCCTAATGGAATATTGATACAAAGGGGTTGTGCCCCCAGCACTTCTTTTATCTTTGTAACGGCATTCTCATAATCAGCACCGGTTCGATCCATCTTATTGATGAATGAAATCCGCGGTATACTATGGGAACTCGCTTGCCGCCAAACTGTTTCAGATTGCGGCTCTACGCCGGCAACACCACAAAACACAACAATAGCCCCGTCCAGCACCCGCAAGCTTCTTTCAACTTCCACCGTAAAATCAACATGGCCGGGAGTGTCAATAATATTGATTTGATTGACCTGATCTCCCATCTTCCAGAAACAACTTGTGGAAGCCGCCGTGATAGTGATACCCCGTTCCTGTTCTTGTGCCATCCAATCCATCGTGGCGGCACCGTCATGAACCTCACCGATCTTATGACTCTTGCCGGTGTAGTAAAGTATCCTTTCCGTTGTGGTCGTCTTCCCCGCGTCAATGTGCGCGATGATGCCGATATTACGTACGCTCAAAAGTTTCGGAGTCCGTTCCATCTTTTTGAGCTCGGATTACCACATATAGTGAGCAAAAGCTTTGTTTGCGTCAGCCATGCGATGGGTATCCTCTTTCTTCTTAACAGCAGAACCTCTGGCGTTAAACGCATCATGCAGTTCTGCAGCCAGATTCCCTTCCATAGATTTTCCGCCCCGAGAGCGTGCCGCGTTGATAATCCAGCGAATAGCAAGTGCCAAACGCCGCTCATCACGAACCTCTACTGGAATCTGGTAAGTCGAACCACCGACGCGTCTTGACTTCACTTCAAGCATGGGTTGAACATTGTTGATCGAGGCGTTGAAAATCTCGATCCCGGTTTTCCCCTCGATTTTCTCTTCTACTTGTTCCAAAGCCCCGTACACGATACTTTCTGAAATGCTCTTCTTCCCGTCAAACATCATGCAGTTAATAAACCTGCTTAATGACAGACTATTATACTTGGAATCCGGCATAATTTTTCTTTTTACAGCTGAGTGCCTTCTTGACATGCCTCTATCCTCTTATCCTTTTTTGGTTCCGTATTTGGAACGGCCCTGTTTTCGACTATCAACTCCCTGCGTATCCAGCGTTCCCCTGATAATATGATATCTTACACCTGGTAAGTCTTTTACCCGACCACCCCGGATCATAACAACAGAGTGCTCCTGCAGATTATGCCCGACACCTGGAATATAGGATGTTACTTCCATTCCGTTAGTCAGACGAACCCGTGCAACTTTCCGTAAAGCGGAGTTCGGCTTCTTCGGGGTTGTTGTGTAGACGCGTGTGCAGACACCTCGTTTTTGAGGGCACGCTTGTAAAGCAGGTACATTGTTTTTTACCTGAATCCGCTTTCGACCTTTTCGAACCAACTGACTTAGTGTGGGCATTTCTCGGTTTCTTTAGTAAATTTGATTTTCCAAAATCCCAGGCCGGGATAACAGCTGCCTGCTGAACAGCTGAATAACATGAAATATTAATTAGTTAACAGACTCCCTTACGTTTTCTCCGCCACTTGAGAGTAACAGAAAATAAATTTGACGTAATCAACCGATATTATCAGTGCTATTTTTAAAATGCAAGCAGATATTCTTTAAAAAACAAAAAAAGTCATATCAAAAACTTTTTTCTGCAATTTTAGTATATTAGAAAATCGACGGCCCCATTTGACAAGGCTTTTTCTGTAAAGTTTCGTGTTTTCTAGTATTTAGTACGGAACAGGTTGTTTTACATACCTTTAATATTGCTTGAGTGGCAAATCAGGTAGAGAACTCATTTTTTTAAGCGGTGAAATCAACAACAAATTGATTTAAATCAATTTGGATAATTTAATCCAATTTTTATTAGGCCGATCAGGACCTGTTTTACGGATTACATATTATCTCTTAAAGTCTATCTAACTATTTTAAAAGGATTAACATATACTCGTCAGCTGTGTTTGTAAGAGGCGGAAAAATCCGCCGCTGATCAAAAATGTACTGAATTACCAGTGTGCAAAAGAGTACCATTATTCAGGCTGGTGGGCTTCGTTGGCGGATTGTGAAAGATCGACAATATGCCGTTCCAAATCAAAGAGCACTAACGGATCCAGGATTACCACAGTCCTTAAGTCAGGGTTGTGAATTTCGATCAAAGCGTCCTCAGGCCAATACTTGTATCTGGTTTTCAGGGACGTATGTCCACAAAACCAGAAACGGGGAGTAATTGAGCTATCAATCAGTTCGTTCAGCATACTCGGAATTGCTCCCTCCTCAGCATTCTGACTGCGGGTCCAGGTGAGTCCTTCGGTCACTGCGGGTTCAGACCGGAAATTGATCACCTCATCTATCGAATACACTTTCTTGGGACGAGCGTGGGTGATCACAAAATACTTGCCACGGGTCAACAGCGGCAGATTCTTCTCAAATCGATCATACCTGTTTAAAAAAGCATCGCCATAGAACTTTTTGACATAAGAGGCCGTCATAGGTCCTTCAGCCGCGAACTTTCTGAACGGATGGTTGCCATTACCGGCTTCGTCCAGAATGTTCTCATGGTTACCTTTCAGAAAATGGAACTGTTGTGGAAACGCCACTTTAAGTTTCATGACCATCGCCATCGTCTGAAAATTCTCAGTCATTTCCTCAGTCATGGCCGGGCAATCTTCAAACCCGTTTTTATACTCAGCAAAAGCGGTCTGCCACCTCTCCTTGCCTCTTCTTTCCGAATGCATCCCGTCACCGACGCAGACGACCTGAATCCTGTCTGTTTTCAAAAGTTCAAAAACAGTTTTATCTTTAAATTTGTAACGCAACAAGTCCGGCAGGTAATTACGCCGACCGTGCAAATCAGGAACGATCAGAGTTGGAATATCCTGACGTAACAGAATGAGGCCGCCGGATCTGCCCTCTCGATCTTTAGGCCGCCATTCTGCAGATTCTTTTTCAAGGGTCTCATTTACTTTATCGAGCCGTTCTTCTATCAGCTTCATCTACCCATCCTTGTTCAATCCCTGGCCATCATCTCTTTAATCTCCATCAGCAAGAGATCCAGCGATTGGTTCAGGGTATGATCATCATCCTGCTTGATGACTTTGATTATTCCCTGGTCGGGTGAGCGCGCAATCATCGCCTCAATGTCTGCCTGGGGTATGACATCGTCTTTTTTCCCAATCATCACCGTACAAGGGATACCTGCAGGAATACAGGTCTGACGGATCAAAGCCTTGTCATTTTCATTGAAAACTGTCTGATCGAAAAATCCGACAGCCGGCGCGATTAGAATCATACCTTCAACACGTTCCGGGAAAGACATGGCATAAAGCAATGCGCTCAGACCCCCTAGAGAAGATCCTACGATACGCACGGATTTTTTGACAATTTTCTCAATAACCGACTTCCGCTCGTGGATATCCGGAGGCAGTTCCGGAATCAGGCTGTCCGGATAATGACTTTTAATAAACTGAGATTTGGTTCCCAGAGGGCTGCTCTCCATCCCATGCAGAAACATTAATGTAGGCATGTGAAATTATATCGATACTGGTTAGGGTGAGTTTTTCTCATGAATTAGATCAATCGCATCGGTTGCGATTTCCACCACTTGATGATTACTGTCGTTGAGAAGGTCCTGGAGTAAACCAATATGTTCAACAGAGCCAATCATACCAAGCATGTCCGCTGCGTCTCCTCGGATAGTCGGACTTTGATCCCGCAACAAAGGCAGAATATGGGGTAATGCCAGTTTGACATCATCCGGTTTCTCCTCAAGGAGTTCATCCATCAACATATTTGCTCCCAGGCGAACTCTCATGCGGTCATCCCTCAACAGGTTGCCAACAACCAGGAAAAGAGTCTTATTGTATCGAAACAGTTCGATGACTTTTTCCAGAGCACCACTTTCCAGATCATCTGCAATCAGCTTGGTGAACTCCCTTTCGTCTGCTTCGCTGATGTTCATTTTACTCATTAACTAATCTCCCTGCTCGTTTTATAAAATACCCGCATCGCCCCTCGCAAAAATCCTCTGATAATTTTTTCATTTGGTAGGGCAATGGGGGGATACTTCCTTTCATTCGAATAGTCTAATATTTTCTATCATCTTGAACCATACAAACTATTTTATCAATTCAAACATGTCTGATATCAGACATATGGTAGATTGCCTACCCCTGTATCGTTCTGCAAGGCGTCTCGAACTCATTGCCTTCTGATCCTCCAAATCAACACCTTGACATTGGACCCGGGATATGAAAGATGCAAGCCGATCATGTGTTATCTTTATATCACTCTCTTTTACTTAACAAATTTTGAAACTCTCAATGTGAAACAACGCTTTCAAATCAAAATTATCGTTTTCTTACTCTTCGCCAGCGGCTCTCCGGGAATAGTCAGTGCCAAAAAAAATCCACTTGAGCTTTCACAGAGTTTCCTGAACGGTGTCAGATAAATCAAATGAAGACGTCCGCAACGGAGTATAATATCCATCTATAATATAACTTATTATTCCATATTTTGGATGTAGCGGTATATTCCATGCATTTTATTTTGTATTCTGAGCAAAAGGAAATGCTTTGAAAAGTTTTCCTCTTTTATCCTTAATTGCATTATAAAGGCAAATATGATTAAACGTTTAACGATAACTATGTTACTGGTTTTAAGTTATTTGAGCGCCAGCGCTCAGGTTGCGACGCCACTGCTGGATCGTACAATGAAAGTCCAGAGTTCTGCTGCAGCCGGATGGCGGGATAAGAGTACCGTAGGTCTACAGGCTTTTTCTGCGACAGGTAAGGTAAAAGCGGACTCTTTTGAGCTCGGTGAAGTTGAAATTGGAGGAAGCATTCCTGCAGTTCTCGCCGCTTTCAAAGGTGAAGCGATCGGGTTGGAATTGTTTGTGTCAACTGATACCACTAAAAAAGTGGATCTGAATATTCCAATTGCAACTGGTATCCCAAATCAAGCAGTTAAAACTGAACAGAAACTACCCGAAAACCGGTTGAATCTGGCATATGTTTTTGGGGAAGCACTCTCTGTCGGACTGGGATATCGATTAAACGAAACTAAAGAGGAGCAAACAATTTCTGGATCCCTCATCCTCCCAGTCCTTGGTGCTATTCCCCTTTCTTCTCCAGTCACAAGTGTGGATGGAAAGGAGACGGAAACCGGTCTTATGGTCAGTGCGTCACTCAAACTGGCGGATATTTTTTATGTGGCAGGAGGGATGGAGAATGTCGATATCAAAAAAAGCTCGGACATCGGATCCGACTCGGTTGATAATGCCTGGACCAATACAATCGTTGGATTGGGTTTATTGGTTGGAGACCCTGGCGAGAGCCGATTCAGGGTAGAATATGCCATCATTCAGTCTCCTGAATCCGTAAAAGCCGCCGAAACAGGAAAAACCGCACACAGCCACTACAAAACCGATTATAACACTATGTCTCTTGAAGCCCAGTTTGGCGACGTCTTACTGAGTTACATCAGCGAAACTTCAAAATATGATATTGCAGACAGTGGCCTGGATCTTGATGCTTTAGATGATGAAGAAAAAGTTCAAATCACACTCTTTGGTGCGGGTTGGATGCCGGAAGAAGGCCTGATAGTTTCTGCCTACATGTGGAATGCTAAAACAACAAAATCTCTCACAGATGGAACCGAAATTACCTTTGAACCCAAAGGATACCGGGTTAATTTGGGTTGGAACTTTTAAGAATAGATCAAATTGCAATTTCAGGGGATAGTTAAATTTAAATAACTATCCACCTTTTTCGCCAAATACACCAATGAAGCCAAGCTACTGGTGGTGCTTCAGGGAAGTTAAGCGGCAGCGTTGAGTGAAAGTACTACCAAGGGCTTGCCGGATATCTGGCAAGTGAGCTGAACAGATACAAATCTATCTCCTAAATTTCAGGTTTTTCATTTTCTGGCTCGCTGCCCCGATTGACCTTCGTGACGGAACGTTGATCTGGAAATCAAGTCAAAACACCGCCTCCTTAAACCGGTCAGTTAAGTGGGGAGCGACCAGATAGACATTCGTCACAGAATTGTGTCCTCTGCTTGGCGATGGCCCGATACAGGCCCTCAAGACTTAAGTATGCCAGGGTTGTTGCCCCGATCTCTCGACAGATTTCATCTACAGTCCGATTATGGGAAATCAGTGTTTCCGGATCGCGGGTCGCGATGCCGTAGTGGCAAGGGTAATTGTAGGGTGGGCAGGGGATACGCAGATGAATCTCTTTGGCTCCAGCCCGGAACAAATTACGGACCAACAAACGGGTCGTCGTCCCCCTGACGATGGAATCATCGATCACAATCAACCGCTTTCCTGTAACTACATCCGGGAGGATATTATACTTCATTGTTGCCAGAGCTTGTCTTTCGTCAGAATTGGTGGTGAAGGATCGTATGCCTCCCGTAGTGGGTTCTTCAAGTATCGAGATACTATAAGGTAGCCCCGAAACCTTGGAGAATCCGACAGCTGATGGAATCCCCCCTTTGGGAACGGATGTGACCATATCTGCATCAATCGGAGATTCCTTGAACAACTCCATACCCATTCGTTCCCGGAGTACCTGAAAGGATTCTCCTCTTTGCTGACTGTCAGGCCTTGAAAAATAGATCCCCTCAAAAACACATCCGATCCGGTCAGCTGCCGGATTCTGGAACAGGGACGATTCCACAAGGGCATTGGCATCTGCCGCAACAACTTCCCCGGGAAGCACCTCACGATGGGTATACGAGATTTTGTTTTCCGGATACCGGGCTTCATTATAACGCTGGATAACATCAAAAGCACAGGTTTCAGAAGCAAAAGCCACACACTTCTGACCGTTGATCACAAATTCCCCCACATGCAAGGGGCGAATTCCCCAAGGATCCCTGAACGCAAAAATCCGGTTGTCATCCTCCATAATCACCAACGCAGCATATCCTCCTTTCAATTGCTTCATGCTTTCCTTAATGGCCTGAAAAACCTTTTTGCCAGCCCTGCGAATCTGTATATTGATCAGGGTTGCGATCATTTCAGCATCATTGGAAGTGTAGACTTTTACTTCTTTGGAAGCGACGTGTTGTTTCAGTTCCTCAATATTGATAATATCACCATTGCTCACGATTGCCAGCTTCCCCCTCATGCTCTGCGCCCAGTGAGGGTGAATCTCCCTGACGGAACCGGCCTTGTTTCTGGTTGAATAACGGGTATGCCCGATGAATGTGGTCCCCTTAAATTTTTCTAATGCATCTTTTGTGATGACGGTTGCAACTTTACCGATGCCTTTGACAGTCTCAATACACACCGGGCCTTCTGTCAGAAATCCAGCCATGCCAGCGGCATCATGTCCTCTATGCTGCAGTGATGCCAGGACAGTTGGAAAAAATTGTTTCGCTTGGGGATGACCAACGATGCCGAAAACTCCACACATTTTTCTCTATCTCTTAAGTATTGACGGAATTGTAACCGGTGGCTGTATTCTGATGAATCAGTTAAATTAATGGGGGTTGGCTCAAAAATTACTTGGCATTTTGTCTGCAAAATGTCCAGTCTTTACGGGACTTTTGCGGACAGATTTTACCAGGTTATTTTTGTACGATCCCTAAGTGCAAGTTGCGACAGGTCCGATTTCAACCTGGTGTGGCAATTCGCTGACTGATATGATAGTTTGTCAAATTTTTTTCGGTCGAACCAATAAAATCAAATAAATTCTCATTATTGACTGTTATAATAGTTTTTTATTCTCTTCCTGCAACCACTGATGGGGTTAACAGAAGGAGAAAAGCCCTCAATTTATCATTTACTTTTCAGTGATTTTAAAAACCAGATGAACTCCCGGGTAAAATTTTCAAAAAATATGACCTGCAATAGTTTTGACGCGGAGGTTTGTTCCAATGGATTCGCTTTTCAATTTTCAATTATTCTGATAGAAATGGGGCTAAAGACTGCAATGCCGGAACTTACATTTGGCAACTAAAAAGTCCAAAACCTGACAGGAGAGAGATTCAACAAAATGGCAGCTGAACCGAATAAGATCATCTATTCAATGATAGGTGTAAATAAATTCCACAATCAAAAACAGGTCATCAAGGATATCTCCCTCTCCTATTTTTACGGAGCCAAAATCGGCGTGCTCGGCTTGAACGGGTCCGGGAAAAGCTCATTGCTGCGCATTATGGCAGGAAAAGATAGTGAATTCAATGGGGAGACGATTCTGAGTCCGGGTCATACCGTGGGTCTGCTGGAGCAGGAACCCGAGCTGGATGAGAATAAAACTGTCAAAGAAATTGTTGAGGAAGGGATCCAGGAAGCGGTTGACCTGATGAAAGAGTTCAACGAAATCAATGAGAAATTCGCAGAGCCCATGTCGGACGATGAAATGAATGATTTGATTGAAAGACAAGGGACCGTGCAGGAAAAAATCGACAACATGGATGCCTGGGATCTCGATTCCCGCTTGGAAATGGCTATGGACGCCCTGCGTTGTCCTGAAGGGGATACGCCCATCCGGGTGATTTCCGGTGGGGAAAAGAGGCGGGTCGCCCTCTGCAGGCTTTTGTTGCAAAAACCCGATATTCTCTTATTGGACGAACCGACCAACCATCTTGACGCTGAAACCGTAGCCTGGTTGGAGATCCATCTTCAGAATTATGCCGGAACCATCATTGCGGTCACCCACGATCGATATTTTCTTGATAATGTGGCGGGCTGGATTTTGGAACTGGATAGGGGGCACGGTATCCCATGGAAAGGGAACTATTCTTCCTGGCTTGAGCAGAAACGCAACCGACTGCAACAGGAAGAGAAGCATGAAAGCGAAAGGCAGAAGACTTTGCATCGAGAACTGGAATGGATTCGCATGTCTCCGAAAGGCAGACGGGCAAAATCAAAAGCCAGGATAAGTTCATACGAATCTTTACTGAACCAGGAAAGCGACAAGCTGTCCAGGGATCTGGAGATTTTCATCCCACCCGGACCCCGTCTTGGAAAAATGGTAATTGAAAGTCAGGAGGTCAAAAAATCCTTCGGTGAGCATTTGTTGGTGGAGGAGATGACGTTCTCACTCCCCCCTGGGGGAATCGTCGGGATCATCGGCCCTAACGGCGCGGGTAAAACGACGCTTTTCAAAATGATTACCGGTCAAGAAGACCCGGACGCTGGAACGATTAATATCGGAGAAAGCGTCAAACTGGCACATGTTGATCAGGAAAGAGACTCGCTGGATCCTGACAAATCAATTTGGGAAGTCATTTCAGGCGGCCAGGACCTCATCCAGATCGGTAGTCGCTCCCTTAACTCCAGAGCCTACGTCTCCCGCTTCAACTTTTCCGGATCAGACCAGCAGAAAAAGGTCGGTATCTTATCCGGTGGCGAAAGAAACCGGGTTCACCTGGCCCAGATGCTGAAGTCCGAAGCCAATGTGCTTCTGCTCGATGAGCCCACTAACGACCTGGATGTCAACACCATGCGGGCACTGGAGGAGGCTCTCGAAAACTTTGCGGGCTGCGCTGTGATTATCAGCCATGATCGCTGGTTTCTCGACCGCATAGCAACTCATATTCTAGCCTTCGAAGGAAATAGCAAAGTGAATTGGTTTGAGGGAAATTACTCAGATTATGAAGCCGACAGAAAAAAACGGCTGGGAGAGGCTGCAAATCAGCCACACCGTATAAAATATCGTCAATTAACACGGGATTGATTTCCCCCCAATACTCTCATCAAAAAGGAAGAATGGCTGATATTGTTTTCAAATCTGCGGTTGAGTTGACCCGCATGATTCGGGAAAAAGAGATTACGTCAACAGAACTGCTGGACTGTTACATTCAACGTTATGAACGGCTGAATCCAAAGTTGAACGCTATCATCACCACTGCCTTTGACCAGGCTCGCGAAAGCGCTGAAAAAGCAGACCGAGCAACTTCGATCGGTGAAAACTGGGGGTTACTACATGGACTCCCGATGACCATCAAAGACAACATCGAAGTGCTGGGTATGCCATGCAGCGCGGGTTCAAAAGACCTGGAGCATCATCAACCATTGAGAAACGCCCCGTTGGTTCAGAAACTGGTGGACGCCGGTGCTATCATTTTCGGAAAAACCAATCTTCCAACATTTGGGGCTGATTTTCAAACCTACAACCCGCTGCATGGTACCACCAACAATCCCTGGGACATGAATCGCACACCCGGTGGATCGTCCGGGGGTTCGGCTGCATCCGTCGCTGCAGGACTGACCGCAGTGGAGATCGGCAACGACATCGGCGGATCCATCCGGCATCCCGCCAATTTCTGCGGTATATACGGTCATAAATCCACTTTCGGAATCGTCCCCCATCACGGTACGCTGCCCCCGATCCCAGGTTTATTCAATGGGGACTATGGCATTAATACCGACATTGTCGTAAATGGCCCCCTGGCCCGGAGCGCTGAAGATCTGCAGTTGATGATGGACCTGATCGTCGGACCAGAGATACCGGATCGAAAAGCCTGGAAAATCCAACTACCACCTGCAAGAAAAAAAGCGTTGAAAGACTACAAAATTGGACTCTGGCTGGATGATCCCATCTGCCCGGTAGATAGTGCTGTTGGAGACTGTCTGCAGAATGCAGTCGATGCCTTGGCCGAGGCTGGTGTGACTATTGAGGACAAAAGACCGGATGTTGGTTTTGAAGAGAGTTATCGGATTTTCATCCAGCTGTTGAATGCCGTGATGGGTGCAGGTGCTGAACCAGAAGTGTTTCAGCGGTGGCTTGACCGTGAGCCTCAGCTTTCACCGGACGATACCCAGTATCAATCACTTCAGACCCAGGGAGCCATCCAGCGTCATCGTGACTGGCTGCTGGCGGACAGCCGGAGACAATTGCTGCGTGAGAAGTGGGCGGATTTTTTTCAAGAATTCGATGCCCTGCTGTGTCCTGCAACCTGCGTCGTTGCTATCCCTCATGACCATAGTGCCTGGTTTAAACGAACCTTGACCATCAATGAACGCGAAGAACCTTATACAAACGTCATGGGCTGGGCTGGGCTCTCCAATGTTGTTTTCCTGCCATCAACCATTGCCCCGGTTGGCTTGACGCCACAGAATCTTCCAGTAGGAATACAGATCGTCGCGCCCTACCTGGAAGATCGGACTTCCATTCATATCGCACAGTTAATGACTGACATCTGTGGCGGGTTTATACCGCCACCTGATTTTTCGTAGGCCCGGTCATTTTCTTCCAGACCCGTTGAAGCTTTGCCGTCATAGACGGCACATCCAACCCAGCTTCCTCAATCTGTTCCTCACGGCTGGCAAATTTAATAAATTGGTCAGGAACACCAAATTGAACGACGGGTTTGAGAATTTCATGTTCAGCCAGCAGTTCCAGGATTCCGCTGCCAAATCCACCTGTCCGGACATTTTCTTCCATCGTTGCAATCAGCTTGACAGAAGAGACCATTGACAAGATCAATTCCTGGTCCAGGGGCTTGACAAATCGGGCATTGATGACGCCCACCGAGAGACCGGTCGCTTCTAATATTTTGGCTACCTCCAGAGCACTTTCCACCATAGTTCCGACCGCCAGCAACAATATATCCGCCCCTGTCTGCAGCTTTTCTCCTTTTCCAAAGGACAGCTCTGGTAACTCACTTTGAAGGAGTTCGGAATACTCAGTTGTACTCCCTCTAGGAAACCTCATAGCAATGGGGCCGTCATTATACTTATACGCCAGATTGATCATTGCCTGCATTTCCGTACCGTCTTTGGGCACCATAACAACCATGTTGGGAATCATCCGCAGATATGTCAAATCCAGAATGCCATGATGGGTCGCGCCATCCGCACCGACAAACCCACCTCTGTCCAGAATAAATCGGACCGGAAGGCTCTGCCTGCAGATATCGTGGGTAATATGATCAAACGCACGTTGCAGAAAGGTGGAATAGATAACGACAAAGGGCTTTATTCCTTCAGTAGACATACCACCGGCAAAGGTCACCGCATGCCCTTCCGCAATACCCACATCAAAAATTCTATCTGGATGGGATTTTTGAATTTCTGCCAGACCCGTATTCGCAGACATGGCGGCACTGACCCCCACCACTTTTTCATCAGCATCCATAATCTGAGCAAAACTTCGGCTCCAGATGCTGGTATAGCTCTTTCCTTTTTGTACTCGTTTCTGCGGCTTTCCTGAGACCAGGTCAAAGGGTCCAACACCGTGAAATTGCGCCGGATTCATCTCTGCGGGCTGAAATCCTTTCCCCTTTTGCGTGATTACGTGGAGCAGAATCGGTCCCCTTATATCTTTGATCAGCTTCAGAAAAGAGACCAGGTCTTTTATACTATGTCCATCTGCCTGTCCAAAATATCGGAAGTTGAATTTTTCAAACCAGATCCCTTTGGTGAAAAATGCCATCAGCGAATCATTCACACGATCCATGGTTTTGGTAATGGCCAGGGGCAGTTTGTGCTCCCTTATCTGCCGAATGATTTCCGCACGAACCCTGTTGAAGGATTTAGAGGAGGAGATATTGAGTACCGTCCGTGACAAGGCACCCACATTTACATCAATGCTCATTTCGTTATCGTTAAGGATAACGATGAGGTTCTCATCCAGATGACCGGTATGATTCAGTGCTTCATAGGCGAGTCCACCCGTCATAGCACCATCCCCAATCACAGCGATGGTTTTGAAATCGTCACCGTTGAGAGTACGCGCCTTGCTGATCCCCAATGAAGCGGAGATAGAGGTCGATGCATGCCCGGCTCCAAAATGATCATATTTTGACTCGAAACGGGAAAGGAATTTGGATAAGCCGCCTTTTTTGCCAATCTGATTAAAACGGTCACTTCTACCGGTCAGTAATTTATAGGCATAGGTCTGGTGCCCCACATCCCAGACAACTTTATCTCTTTCCAGGTCAAAGACTTTTGCCAGAGCCACCGTCAATTCAACAGCCCCCAGCGAGGATGCCAAGTGACCGCCTGTCTGACTGACCACTTCCAGGATTTGTTTTCGGCAGTCCCCAGCCAGCTCCTCTAATTTTTTCAATGAAAGACATTGAATTTCATTGCATTTTTTTAATTCGTTTAACACTTCGCCTCTATCACTTCTAGATTTTTTTTGTGCAGCCAATTATCATCTATGATGTAACCGCATTACTCCCGCGTTTTTCTATTAAAAGAGTAGCCAACTCTCTGACCAGTGGACTTGAGTCCGATTCTTTTATCTGACTCACAATATCCGGTTTAAGTGCAATTTCCAGTTTGTCAAACACCATCAAGGCGTGCCAGCGAACATTCGCGTCTTCGTGATCAAGAAAAAGTCTCGCTGTCTTCTCGACGGTGGCATTGCCAGCAATCTGAATATATCTGAGGGAAGGGATCAATATCTGATTCAAAATAAACGTTTTATCAGAAACACTACCGGAAGCACGTAATCTGGTTTGAAACACCCACGGCTTTCTACTCAGTTTTTTCAGTTTTTCGACCACAATGTCCAGGAAATCATCTGTTTCAAATTGTAGAAAAGCGGTCAGCAGCTCATTCAGAATCATCGTATCCGAAGAACTTGCATAGATACGCTTTAGTTCTGAAATTCCAGCGTTGACCTTTTGGCGGCCTATGGCACCAATGGCGTATACCTGATATACCGGATCATCATCGGCCAACAATTTCAAAAAGTCCGCTGCGTCAAATCGCGCTTCATATTCGAAATTGATCAATACGTTCAGCGCTTCTTTTCTTTCATCACTATTTTTACCAAACCGCAGTTTGTCCAGCAGTTCGTAATGATCGCTTTGAAGCATTTCATAAGCCCTGTCTTGAGATTTTGAAAAATCGAATTGACAAGTGGTATTTTACTTTTCACAATGATTTATCAATTACCACAGATCTAATTCGTAAGTCGCTCACATCATTTAAACTGGAAATACGCCACTTCCTAAATGGATAAATCACTCATCATTTTTCAGGAGAAAGACCTCTATTTCGGTATCTTTCCAAACGAATTCAAATACCATATTTCTTTAAACCAGGTGTGGATATCACATTCCGGGAATAGTTCTCCAATCTGGCAATTTGAGAGAAAAAAAGATCTTTTGCAAGGCAGGTTTATCCATTTCGGGTCACTGCTTGGATTATCTCAAGCCCACTTCAATAATGGCGGGTATTTATTTATTAAAGAGATATCAGGCGGCTCCGACTTGGGAATCTGCATCAGCGGTTTATTGATGCGAATCCCGCTGAAACAACTGCCTAACAAAAAACTGGAAATCGATGAATTTTCTCATTTCCCTCCAGACATTCCCAAAACAATTTTCAGTTTTATTCAGCTATACAAAGGCAAATATATTTTTGTCATCGATCCCGAACTGCTGTTTAGAGCGTACTATATTCAGGACTGACGCGCTCCTTTTCCTCAAGACGATCCCAGATGTTTCCTGATCGTTTCCACTACTTCATCAACCGTTAAAGCAGACGTATCAACCAAGACAGCATCTTCCGCCTGGCAGAGTGGTGCTATCTCCCGAGCCATATCGCTGGCATCTCTATCGAGAAGACCTTTGAGAAGCTGATCAAAAGCCTCTCCCTGTAACGGAATGTTCATCTCTTTTGCCCGACGAGCTACGCGGATCTCTGGTTTGCCGTCCAGATAGAATTTATAACGGGTCTCCGGGAATACTTTCGTTCCGATATCTCTACCATCTATAACAACATCGTACTTTTCTGCCAGATCACGCATTTTCTGATTGACTATTTCCCTGCAGGCGGGACTGTCCGAAACAAACCGAACCTCCCGCGTGACTTCAGGGCTGCGAATCTGACGTGAAATATCACTCCCTTTCAACCACATGATCTGTGTGTGATCCTCATAGGTGATTTTTATCTGGTCCGGATTCTCAGAAAACCAGTTTGCAATCTCCTCTTCTTTCCCCTGACATCCCGCACCCAAGTATTGAAGCCCATAAAATGTCAAGGATCGATAGATAGCTCCCGAATCGATATATTCAAATTTAAGTTGTTGCGAAAGATGTTTCGCCACAGTACTTTTCCCAGAACCTGCTGGTCCATCCAGTGCAATAACCGTCATAGCCGTCAATAAGCGAGTAATTCTTGAATCTAAATAGTCTGCTCTACGATACGTTACCCTTTTGGGACCATAAAAACGGAATACAAGTCAATATATGGTTAGTTCCCTTCAGTTGGCGTTTGAATTTAAATATTTCCCAATCAAATATCTAGTTATTTGATGTAATATCATAGATATGGATTGACTGGATGAAATAAAATCCGTGGAGCACCTGAGTTTCTGTCAGAAGTCTGTCATCTCATTCAAATTCTTAAGGTCGTTCCTCAGTCCCGATATTAATCAATCAACTCACTCTAGGTTAATCTAATTTCTCTATAAATAACAAGCGATTTTCAATATTGTAACTTACATGGTGTTTTATTTGCATTTACTGTTGGAACAATGAAATAGCGAAAAAAAGAAATACGTGCTGCTATTATCGGAACGATCCACAAATCAGTTTAATGTTATGCTTAACCGAAAAGTATCTAACCAGGATATTGTAATGAAAAAGCTTTTTAAACCCATTTTGTTCTCCATCATCAGCATTTTTTTTCTCGCGCTGAACCTGACGGCTGAAACAATTGTTTTGGAGAATGAAGAAGTTTATCAAGGAACAATTACAAAATACAACAAGGACTCTATTACCCTTGAGACGGATTCGGAATCGAAGGAAATACCTTACATGGAGATTCATCTTATCGATTATCTGGGATCGGTCAAAGATTACCAAAACGAGATTTCAAAACCGAATGTCTTTACGATTTATCTGAAAAACGGGGAAGTTATCGAAGGAACCATTACACAGTTTTCAAACGAATTCATTACGGTAGAATCGGCAGCTGGACACGGTGTGCTGCAATTGCCCACTGCAAGTATCAATTTTATTACGGCCATAAAATCGAGAATGAAAATGGACCAGCGTAACGGTATCGGTTATGTACAGAAAAAGTCGACACTCAACTCAGCGGGAGGAATCACAAACTACGCCAGTGATCAACTAAGTTATAAGATGTTTTTCGACAACAACCTCTTTGGAAATGTTCTACTGGCATACGGAAACGCCAGCTATGCCGGAGCTGATTTGTCGATTTTTGCTGTTGACTATCGAATGGGTCTTGTTTTTGATCAGGTTCAGGATATCCTGCTCTATTATGGTGGTTCAATCGGGTACCTGCAGATCAATGATAGTGCCAGTGGTGTGAAAGGAACAGGCACATCGTTGGGAGCGTTTATTGGCGTCGAAATGTTCTTTTCAACCCTGCCAAACTTTGGCTTTACCGGAGAAATCGGATATCGGATTCAAAAAGCCGGAAACTACGACGCCTCTGATTTGTCCCTCAGTACGTTTCCCTCGTTCTCAGTCCACTACTATTTCTAAGCATCATATCTCAATCCAGCGGGGAGCAGGACTGCGTATAACGCTCATCCGCATTCAATTCATTTTCCGCTGTTCTCTGATCAGATCGGAACACGAACCTAATCAATCCCGATACGCATGGATTTTGTATCTCCGGAAATCTGATCTTGCTTCCGTGGATAGTTTTCACGGGGCTTTGCAACCCGGACTTTAAGCATCCGTCCTTCATATTCTTTTTCATTCAGCTCAGCAGCTGCTTTTTCCGAAGCCTCTTCATCCATCTGTACAAAAGCATATCCTTTTGATCGACCTGACCCTTTATACCGAATCACATCGGCAGATTCAACCTCTCCATACCCCTCAAACAGTGTCCGCAATTCCGCGTCTGTCGTCCTGAAAGGCAGATTCCCCACGTATATTCTTACGTTCACATTTTCCCCAAAGTTGAAGTCAATGACAGTACTTTGTCAAAATTTGTTCCGCCCAACCTGTACATTGCTGAATCTGATTCAAAACACTCAAGCATTACAAAATTGTAGATTTTTTTACTTATGAGTGTGAAATCAATACATTCTTATGCTATGTAGAAAATAAAAGCAACCTGTCTTCCCTCTTTTTCATTTTTTTTTATTAACATCTTCACGAATTAAGCTCAACTTCCTATACTGCTTATGCAGCTCAAATACAAAAAGTCTCTGTTTTGACTTTTCCTGTTTTTTAACACAACGCAATTTCTCCTGAGAGTCAGTCCGGGAACCGGCTGTTATATCTTGGCAGAGTTTTACCCGGACCCATGAATAATATGCCAGAAAACATGAAGTCTATCGATAATTTAATTTGCAGATCTGTGAACGAAATGGCGCCCTATTCTCCTATCGAGCCGCCGGATCAAATAGCCAAAAGGCTTAATCTGCCAGAAGAGCAGATAATTAAACTGGACGCCAATGAAAATCCATTTGGTACCGCGCCTGAGGTACTCGAAGCGCTGGGGAATGGTCGCTACTATCATATTTATCCAGATCCGGCGCAGGTTAATTTACGACAGGTCATTGCCCAATATGCAGACTGCTCTCCCGAAATGGTAGTTGCCGGAACAGGGGCTGATGAATTGATCGATATTGCCTGCCGCTTGCTGTTGGAAACCGGTGAAAAAGTGATCAGCTTCGCCCCGACATTCTCATACTACAACCATGTTGTTGCACTGAACAAAGGTCGATTCTGTTCTTACCCCCGGGAAAGTGATTTTTCGATCTCTCTTGATAAAGCAAAACAGATCGATCTGACAGGAGTCAAGCTGGTAATTCTTTGCTCACCCAACAATCCATCGGGCAATCTTTTGGAAGAGGCGGTTCTGGACTATTTCCTGAGCCAGAACCTCGTTGTACTGGTGGACGAAGCATACCACGAGTTTTCCCAAAGCAGTTTTCTGCACAAGGTCAAAAACAATGAAAATCTACTGATACTGCGAACTTTTTCCAAATGCTTTGCCCTTGCCGGGCTCAGGGTGGGATATGGTATCATGTCCGAAAAACTGGCGCGTGGATTTATGCGGATCAAACCCCCTTTCAGCGTCAATGTTGCCGCTGAGATTGCATTGGAAACCTGCCTGAATAACCTGCCTCATTTTCAGGATCAGGTTGCTGAGCTTTCCCGGATTCGTGACTGGACACAAAAGGAGCTGTCCGTGTTTCAGCAGCTGCAGGTCACCCCCAGCCAATCGAACTTCATTCTCTGCCAGGTTCTGAACACCAATGCTGCGGATATCTTTCAGAAACTGCAGGAAAAAGGAGTGCTCGTAAGGTATTTCGCGACCGATTTGTTGCAGAACTATATTAGGATCTCCATCGGGACCCAAGCCCAGATGGAAATTCTTCTTGAGCATCTGAAAAAGCTGATAAATTGAAGAATCTCCATCAGAGGAGATGTTTCCAGGGCTACTTTCGCTCAACCACCGCTATTTTTAAGGGATGCTGCCCATCCGGAGAAGGGAAATCGTTTTCTGGAGTGATGATTTCAATTAACTCTATGGTTTCCCCGATTTTCGTAGCGCAACGTGTCAGCATTTCCAACCAATCCTGGAGATTCACAGCAGGAACATGATTGGTGCAGATGAGCCTACCCCCGGGTTTCGTTGCCAGCAGCGACGGTTTGAAAATGCTCTGATAATCCCTGACCAGATCAACCGCCCCGAAGACACTGGTCGCCCAGCGTGGCGGGTCCAGGATAACCAGGTCAAACGTTTTAGGTTCAAATCTTTGATATTTTTTCCGCTTTCCCTTCCCTTTAATCGGAAGACCTGCAAGTTGTCTGACCGTCGAAAAAAAGTCTGCGCGAATAAACTGCCATGAAGATTCAGACAGCCCGTTTTTCAACAGGTTTGCTCGCCCCACATTCAGAGCCGATTCAGCAAAGTCCACGTTCCAGACTTCAGACGCACCACCTATAGCTGCGCATAAGCCAAGACTGCAGGTATAGGCAAACAGATTCAAAACGGACAAATTGCGGCTGTTTTTCAGAATATACCGTCGTGTGGAGCGGGTGTCCAAAAAAAGGTATGGGTCCAAGCCTCGCTGCGTTGTTTTTATCAGGTATTGGATTCCCAGTTCCTGAGAGTAGCTATGGATTTCTGAAGGACGCGAGCCCATTAACCGGGTGGTCTCAATGCCTTCTCTTTTTAGGCCGGAGCGGTCTCTAAAATCAAATTCGGGAATAAAATCCAGACATCTGGTCAGGAAAGTCTCAAGAAGGTTTCTATCTGTTTCAGAGAGGGGTTCGTAAAAGGTTTGGACCAGAATTCGATTGCCATAACGATCAAGGGTCAACCCTGGTAGACCTTCATTGCTGCCATGGAAAAGGCGATAGGTGTCCGTCTTCTCATCATGTAGTTGGGAGAGCAGACCCGCACGGGCGTCCAGCGCCCGTTGAATAGAACTTTTGATTGATACCGGGGTCATAATAACGATGCAGGATCACTCCATGCAGAGAAGTTCTTTGAAGGAGACAATTTTATCGCCGGCAGAAGTAGGCTTAACACTACCAGCGGCATCTGAATTTAAAACATTCAGTGATGAAAAGGTATCATTGATGTTGGCATCAGCACCAGAGTAGTAGGGAATATATGTCGCCGCTTGTTTAAAAATCATCCGTGCCGACATATTAGCTGAATTATTGCAGGTAAAGGTAACAGTGACAGGATTGCCGCCCGTTTCAATAACAGTAGCGAAATCAGTCAGTGCGACGGCCGTATCACTTGCGGAGGAGATAGTACTGAAAGGCAGGACATTGATATTTTCATAGTCCGTGGCTGAATTTACAGCCGCAACTTCCAGAATGCTGAAGATCTGGTCCACCTCGGTCAACGTATCATTGGAGCAGGTTGCTCCGTTGTCGATATTTGCGCTGAATTCAGATAACCCTTTTCGAAGATCGCTGTCTTCCGGGATACCAAGATCGACCATATCGTGATCAATTGAGCTAACATAGGTAACGAAATACTGTGTCAGGTCCAATACTGACAAAGATCCGCCTGAAGAGGGGAGAAACAGGTTCTGGAGCTCTTCAATCTTCATAATGGCGGCACATTGACCGCCGATCGTACCCTCTCCAGCCACTGCCCATGCCGCCAATGTGGTACTGTCGACGACGCCACAGTTTGCCGTATCCGTTAAATCGTAAGATGTGGCTGGCCAAAGACCATCGTATTTGGGTGTTGTTTTCAAAGCGCACTTGCCAGTTGTTGTATTGAGCACAAAGACCTTTTCGCTACCGGATCCTTTGTCTGTTACAAACTCAAACCATTCAGCAGATTGAATTTTGTTTGTGCCGTAACTGGCATCATTCGACGCTCGAATACCGGTGAAACTCTGGATTTCCGTTTCCGAAACATCTCCATCAGAGTTGGCGTCCATCTCGATGTAGGTCAGTGCCATTATGGCTCCCAGAGTCGAAAAATAGTGAATCTCTACATCTTCCTTCAATCTTGTCTGCCCTTCGTAGGTATCCCCTGTGGAATCGCCGGAGAGTTTCATTGCATTTTCGTAGTGCGTTTTCCCGGCCCATGTTGTCCAAGCTGTGACCGAGCTCGAGATGCCCAGTGCCTGCCTGAAGTTTTCAGAGGCATCACCATCCAGGAAGCTTGAGAATTGAAATCCTGCCAGCCCCACCTCTGCGCTGGCCCGTTCATAAGTGGAACAGGAGGTGTCCGCTGCTACACGGCTGTAATCTTTCTGGTTCAGATAATAGACACAATCGGTCTTTTCATCAACGGATTGGCACCCGTTAAAGAGAAGAAAAAACAAAAAAACCAAACCAAGGCTCTTTTTCCAGTCCAGTTTCATTTTAACCCTTTGTCGATTTTATGTTTCATAACACCTGTTCGGCTTTTAGAATGGGCTTGTAACAACGAAATATGTTTTTTCACCTTGTACCGAATAATACAGTTTAAAGTCGAAGATTCCCTGCCTGGCGGCACGACCTTTACTACCGCTAAAAAGTCCTCTGAGTAAACTGATATTGTTCCATTTCGCTCCGAGGAGTATGTCGCTTCTGGTTTTTGATGCCAGGGATTCCCTTTCAGCCTTGTCTTCATTGGCAACTGTATCGGTCTCCCTGTCTTTGACTTTCATGTTTGACCGGGCTGATCCTTCCAGGATAAAAGAGATATCCGGTTTTCGGAAGAAATACTGAAGCGCGATTTTTTGAGAAATAGACCCCAGATACAGATGGAGATGGGACGATATACGGTCTATATCAAAGGCAGAGGTGAAATAGACCTCGTTTTCATCCACGGAATAGGTATAGGCACTTTCACCATCGATAGCACCGTCCACATCATTGTCTCTCTGCTCCACCAAGCTGAAATCGGGCGTTCTGATTACCCGCGTCGCCCCGATGGCTGATTTATGGTTCTTCACCCGATACTGGATAGTAAAATATTTCTCTCGCAGGGGTTCCATCCATTGTTCATCAATGTTCACACCAAACATGACCCCAAAGGTTTTTCCGTTTCCAAAACCAAATTCCAGGCTGGATGCGTGCAGACCTTTTGATGAAGCCTCGCTCAGATCTAAACCAAACTGAACATAACTGGCGGGAATCTTGATAGAGCGCATTTTAAGTACTGAAAAATCTTCTGCAACTGGATGGTACGGACTGCAGTCCGGAGGATCCATCGAAATCAGATCTGGATTGTCAGTCATCAGCGTTCGCAGTGAATCTTTGGTCTCCTGAGGTATAACCTCGCGATCCCAGTCACAGCGATTCATGACCCAGTAGTTGATCTGTCTTCCCAATGTTTTTTTCCATTCATCCTGATCTTCACCGTCATACTCCTCACAGCCGTCCTCCGATGGTTCGAGACAAATCTGTGGATTTACCATTATCTGCCCGAAAGCAGTCACCAAATGTTGTTGCAGATCTATTTCCAGATCCTCAAAATGGTCAATTAAAAACAGTAACGCCGCTTCGCGATCATCCTCGTCGGGATATACAGGCTTTTTTTCAACCTGGTCCGTAAAAAGAGAGGGGTCATTTTTCTCATAAAAAGTTTGTCCGATGACAATATCTTTTTTCCCATCAATCACTTCAAACCGCAGAGCCAGATCTTCGTTTCGATCATTTAAAATGGTAATCAGGCGGGACTGGGCGCTGGACCTGACATCGCTGTCGTCACTGAAAACAGACACAAAAAGCAAACCGCGGACTGCCAGTTTTCTTTTTTCCAAATCAGGATTATATTTGGAAACATAGCGTAAAGACTTGACCACGCGGAACTGTTCATGGGTCTTACCTTCTGCAACGACCGGTTCCAGCCATTTCATTTTGGTCCGCATCGTTTCGGTATTGACATCTTCCCGTCCAAAGGCGGACTGGATGTTCTTCCCGTGGCTGGCACATCCTCCGATGACTGCAATTCCCAGAATAAGCAAAAAGGTCTTCGCTCTATTCATCATACCTTTCCTGTGGGCAGTTCTAAAAGTTTATTGAGACATGAACCGATTGTCGTTTGTCTTCAATTTTTCCTGCAAGAAATCCGATCTCTTCAGACCAGGCTGCATAATCTATTTTTATAGGGAGACCGGGAATGTTGATGGAAAATCCGGTACTCAGATAGTAACTGGCGTTCAAACCCATTCTGAGAGAGAGGGCATGATGTCCATTGGATCGTTTAAAAACACCAACTTCAGCACCTGCTTTAATATTCCGCAGATAACTCTCATACTTCGTGAGTCGATTCTGCAGATCTACATAGTCAACTGCAAAAATAAAATCCAAGCCGACAATCTCTGTTTCGGCCGATATTCCTATATCCATGGTCATGGGGATCATCCCTGCACTAGCGAAATCCATGTCACCAATATTCCGTACTACGTAGGCCACCTTTGTTTCCAGATTGGGTATTTGATCAAAATGATAGATCACCCCCAAATCGTAAGTGATCGAATCTTTCTCTGAAAAGTCGTCTTCAAGGCTATCATTGAAATCGTCACCCAGCAGATCATACACATGAACGGTTTTTGTGACACCCGCCCGGGTAACCGATTTCATGGCCATTCCCACGTCCAGCAGCTCATCCAGATAACTCATCCCAAATCCACCCACCATTCCATATTGAACATAGGCCTTCACGTCGAAAAAGGGGACAGACGGATTGTTGATGACAGAATTGAAGAGCAGATTTCCAAATATGGAGTATCCCCAACCTGGAGCAGTGATGCTCATAGCCCCCAGGTTAATTTCTGTATAGATATTTTTCCCGACCAGATCACCAAATGTGGCGGTTGTATCGCCCGTTTCGGCCTCTGTCAGATCGAGTAGATTCTGGTTGGTGGTTGCACCGGCTGTAACAATTTCCACTATCGTCTGTTGCACCGACTGCAGACCCGCAGGATTGTAGTACAGCGCGAACTCATCATTTGCCACAGCAATGAAAGCGCCCCCCATACCCAAGGCCCGCACACTCTGGCGCAGATGTTCCGGCTCGTCACCGAAAGCCGCCTGAGAAAACAGACCGGAGACGATCAGCAATATCAGACAATACTTTAGGAGTACCGGCGCTCTCAATACGGCATAAACCTTTTTTATTCTGGTCATATTCTGCTCAACAATCGTTAATAGGTGACCTGATAATCGGAAACCTCGCAATGGGTTCTCAGTCGCGTATTGGTGTATTCATTTTCATTGGTAACATTGGACAGAGCCTGACATTCAGCGCTTTCTGTCGTGTTCATAGAATGGGTCGCACGTAGGGTCAGGCTGGTAATTGTCTTTTTCTTTTTAATTTCATCCCTGATGGTCTTGAGGCTGGCAATAGCCGTTGTGACATCCCCAGCAGTGCGAACAAAGATGGGGAAATCGATCGTGTCGGGCGTATAATCTGCTCCGTTAGCCCGGACTCCCACGATATCAACAGATGCAGTCACAACCGCTGCAGCAGTGACAGAGGCTCCAAAACTGGCACACCCTTTTGGTGGGGTCCCCTGCAGACAAACCCTTTGCATCCGGACTGGAACTGGCGTGTTTCCCATATCCTCTGCCTTAAAAAATTGTTCTTTCACTCCAAAATAGATTGCTGAGCGTTTATGTTCCTCAGCAGATAAATCATTCACCAGTTCAGGTTGCGTGCTGAAAGCGACCGCAAAAACCTGCCAATTACCCGCCGAAGGAGGTGGGACTTTGAACTCTACATATGTTTCCGACACCGGCAGATTAATTAGCTGAATAAAATCGCCGGAATCGGTCAGGTCGTTCCCGAAAAACGACGGGATACTTGTCGTAATGGAAGTGCTGCTCGAATAAGGGGTAGAACGGCTGGTGACGACAATTGCACCGATCAGCAACGTTTTGGCTTCACTGCTGACATCTGTATCACTACTGGTCAGAGCAAAACGGCGATCTTCGTTTTGGTTTTCTTGACTACCTCCGGCACCAACCGTTATCTGTCTCTGAATTTCTGCGACATCAATCCGCATCGTATCCGCTGCGACAGGAGGTGGATTGTCGTTCAGATCTTTGCACCCGGCTACTATAAATAAAAGAAGGCCGCAGAACCCCAACGTTTTAATCATCAATAACCAGCAGATTTTTCCCTTCATGATAGTCTCTTGGCTTTTCTTTTTTAAAATACAGCGCTGACTGTTAAACTATTGATCAATCTTTCGTAAGAAACATCGTTTGACATATTGAATACGTATTTGGTGTTGAACATGGCTTTCAAACTTTCAGAGAACTTCCAGCCGATTCCGGTCTCAAGTCGAAAGGGGATCTCAATATGTTTGGTCCCCAGTGAGATGAGTTTGGTATCCTTGGAAAGTGCCGTATCATTCGCAAACGTGCGGTGTTGTACGCCAAAGCTGAAATCCCAACGTAGTCCAAAATCCCAGATATTCTTCCAGTCGAAATCCAACTTCAAAAAAGTATATTCTGACTGTTTGGTTCCTTCTGAACTGTTTCCCAGAGCCAGTAGATGGTGAAACAGGTGATGCTTGGTTTCATCCAATGACCGGAAATCATATTTTAGTGTCCCTTGCAATCCATCTGTTCTGCTGACGATGGCAAAATCCTTAAAGATCACATCAACACCCAGCAGCAGGGAACGGTATTCACCCCTGATACCCCTCGAACGGAATTCAATCCCGGGAGACACCGTCTGCACTAACGCATAATCATATCCACCCACGTTGATATCTGTCAGCATGGCATCCAGCATCCACGTTCTTCCATGTGAGAGATAACTCTTATATCCAATCCCCCCAAACATGAGCAACGAATTCAGAAAATCGTTTTCTCCCTTGGCGTAACGGATCGCACTGGCACCGCCCACTGCACTGTAGGGCCCATAATTTGCACTAACGATCCCATCCAGGACCCACCGTGAATCAGCCTGGTTGTTTTCCGGCACAACTCCATAAAGCGGTTTCACTGCCGAACTCATATCGTTGGTGGGATTGCTGTCCAATTCAAATCCGACTTTGACATCTGCCTTCCAATTGAAGCCCGAGTCAGTATCATCGGTGGCATCGGAAATATATTTCAGCTCTTTTTCACCATAACCGATGAGAAAGGAGCGCTCCGAACTGTTGCCCGCTTCATCCACAGCCACAACCTGGATCAGGCTCTTGCCCTGTTCAAACTCAAAATTTCGTGTAATGACAACTGTTTTAGCCGCTTCAAAAACCTGTTCCACATTATTAATAGTGATCTTAACAATCATATCGCTATCTATGAAAACAAGGCTGAATACCTGTTCTGAATTCAGAATCTCCTGCTTTCGAACCAGATCCGGAGATAAAATCCGGGGAGGTTGGTTTTGGGCTGAATCTTTCTCCTGATTTCCCTCCTGCCCGAATGTGGTGTTCAGCAGCAGGACAATCAGCAAAGGAACAAACAATAATAATCTAAAATTCAAGATTACCTCCAGAATTAACTCAGCTCTTGAAGAAACTGAAAGTATATCCGGATTGGATCATAGCTCCGGATAATATCTAAATTAACCATACCTATCTCTCTTTGCACGCCTCACAGACAGGTCGGTCAAATTTCCACCTGGGGCGCCGTTCAGCATTCTTTCAATCAAGGGAAGCTGTATCATTCCCTTTATTCATCCCTGTTTATTTTTCAATCGTCACTGCAATCAATCCTGGCTCCAAAGACCAGGTGGTTTTGTCGTCCAGATCAAAGTGATTTCCTGGCGTTATCGGCTTGGTAAACTCGGAATAGACGTTCTCCGGCTTTTCCCCCAAAACATGAACAATGCCCAGCTCATCGGTTTCCGAATCGATATCCATAGACGGCAGGTCTTCCTGTAGCTCAAGATCCGCAGCCAAATCTTCACTTACCGGAAATCTTGCCGGAGGATCTTTCTGATTGCTGCCAGACCCTTCTGCCTGTTCGTCAAACGATTCTTCGATGGAAACATCGATCCCCCTGCTTTGTTGAACGGCATCATCTGTCAGTATGCCTGTTGCTACTATTTTCGCCTCATTTATCAAAAACGATGCCTGCTGGTCACTGAAGCCTGGCATATCGAGCATGTCCTGATTCACAAGCTGCTGCATTTTTGCGGATGTTTCGGCATCCGGAAAGATCAAGTCGCCGTTGACAACCAGAGCCAATTGATTCCCTGCCAGCGATTGGGCTTCACCCAGCAGGTTACTTATTGTCGCTTGACCGGTCAACGCCTTGACCATTGTACTTCCAGATGAGGTGACCTGAACCCAGGCATTGCCTGTCAGGCGGATAATCCCGGACGGCGTTTTTAAAACCACCGAATCGCTGGAACCTTCCCCGGCATTTAACCGAACTTTGGCGATACCGTATGTCAGGCTAAGGTATCCAGAGCTTCCAGCCCTTTTCCAGACCAGCAGCATCAAAACAGCATTACTACCCAGTTGCAACGATGTCCCCTGATCGACTTGCCAGTTCACTAGGGAATCACTGCCTGCGATCAGCAAATCGTTCTTCCGAATCTCTGCCGGCTCCTGGGGATCAACCCTCAGTATTTCACCGCTCCGGACAATAGCCAGGGTCCCTTTTTCAATCTGTGCATTTCCAAACAGTTCTCTGGCTGAGGCTGACTGGTAGCCTGATAAAACAACCAGTAAAACTATTAAACCTATTCTAATCGTTGATTTTTTCATTTTCTCTAGTTCACAGTGAATTCATGTGTAACCGATAAATCTTTAGTTGCTGTCTCATCGGTAATCCGGCATGTAATGGTCGTTGACCCACTGCCGTTACTGAATACTTTCCCTTTACTGCCTGGAATATTGAGGACAGATGCCACCTCAGGTCTGGATGAGCTCCAAATACATAACTCTGTCACATCCTGCGTATTGGTGCTGACGTAAGTTGCTGTTGTTGTCAGCTGAGTTGTACCATCTGATCCGGCCGCGCTGGCTGCTGTAATCGCTATTGAATTCAAATTTGCAATATCCTCAGTTATGACTGCTTTTGTATCGGTACTGGATTGCCAGTCAGCCGTCATAGTTACTGTTGCCGGAGTTGTAATTCCTGTGACAAGGCCCCTAGCCCCGTCAGCGCTGCTGATATCGGCACTGGCGGGAGTACCAGATGTCCAGAGGATCTCTTCTGTCACATCCTGCGTGAAAGAGTCGCTGCCGTTTGAAAAAGTGGCTGTGGCTGTCAGTTGCACATCACTCCTGATACCTGTGGCTGCTGTTGCTGGAGCAAATGTAAAACCCGTCCAGGCATGGCTCGTCGGCTTGATTGTGACGCTCGAAGTTCCACTGATATCTCCCAACCTAGCAGTGATGGTTGTCGATCCGCCCGCCCGATTGGCCGTTTTTCCAACAGTGGAAGATTCATTACTGACAACAGTGACGGTCGAATCTGAAGAACTCCAGATCACGGCATGGGAGATATCCTGGATGAACGAGTTTGTTCCATCACTGAAGGTCCCATAGGCCTTGAATGTCGGCGTCGTATCAATGTGGATGGTCGGGTCTGATGGGCTAATAGCAATCGATGTCAGCTTGAGGCTGTTTGATTTCACTTTCAGGGTTGTCGTACCGGTCAGGCTCGACAGAATAGGTGAACGGACAGTAATAGTCGCTGTGCGATCTGCTACCCCCGGAACCTTGGTCAGTGTAAGCAGCCCTTTGGAACCCGTTGCATTGCTGATCGTTGCTAGGCTGGTATCGGAAGAGGACCAGCTGACCCATTCAGTCAGGTCCTGTGCGATGTAATAGTTGGCGCCGGTTTTTTTGAAGATACCGATAGCTTTCAGTTGATATGGAATTCCCTGTGCGATGCCGGGGAACTCTGGATTGATTTCCAGTTTGTAAAGATAATAATTGTTTGTAATGGTCAAAGTGGAATCCAAGGCCGCAGCAGCGCTGAGATCAGCTGAAATCACAGCTGCCCCATTGTTGGAAGCGTCCATCAGAGACAGCCCCATGGTTTCTTTAGCATTACTGATAGTTGCATTTGCAACTGTAGCTGAAGCCCAGATTACAAACTGTGTGATATCCTGAGCTGATCCATCACTCAGCCTCACGGTGGCTGTGAACTGCTGATAGGTTTCCTGAGCAAGGTAGGGAGAAATGGGAGTAACCCCTATGTTTCCAGATTGTGTTGCTGTGGTCAGAGTCAGATCCGTACTGCCAGAAATATTTTGATATGTAGCGGTGATAGTAGTTGTGCCGTTTGTAACACTGGTTGCCAGCCCTCGTTCTCCACTGACATTATTGATCGTGGCAACGCTTGTTGTGCCAGAACTCCAAGTGGCGAATTCCGTAATATCAATGATGGTTCCGTCAGCGTAAATACCGGTGGCCTTCATCTGAACCCAGGGTGTGATGGCAGAAGCAAAAGACGAATAGCCGGGAGTGACCTCAATGGTCTGGAGGACTGCCGATGTCACTGACAACACGTTTGAACTGCTGATATTAGCGGAACGGGCTGTTATAGTTGTAGAACCGGTCAACACCGTCTTGACCTGTCCTTTGGGGTTGGTGGTGCTGCTCGGCTCATCGCTGACGGTCGCAATAGCTGGATACTCGGAAACCCAGTTGACAGATTCGGTGATGTTGGCAGTGGTTCCGTCTCCATAGATCCCGGTCGCAGTGAGTTGCTGAGTCGTCGGGTCTGCCAGGACCGGACTGGCTGGCGTTATGGAGATCGAGACTAGAGCTGTCCCGAAATCAGTTGCTTTGTCATCAGAGCGGTTGTCGTTACAGGCATTTAAAACAAACAGCAGACAAAGCGCCATCACCCCAAAAGTGGCTTTTTTTAATTGCCGAAATTGTTTGCTTTTCATTTCCCGTTTTCTTTTTGCTTCCATGATTACTTCATAGATTGGAATGCGAAATTTTTAAATTATAAAATTACCATACAGTCGCAGTTGCTGTTGTATTGCTCGCCCCCAACCTGGCAGTGATGGTTGCTGAACCAACTGAGATACGGGTCATTATACCTCTACTGCCCTCGACATTGCTAACCGTCACCACACTCTTGTCGGAAGAGGTCCAGACGACCGATTCCGTGATATCTTGTGTGTTGTTGTCACTGTATAACGCAGTTGCATTCAGCTGCTCGGTGTAACCAACCGGCCCTGAGGGTTGATTCGGTGAGATTTCGATGCTGGATACCGTTCCGCTTGTTACTGTTACGGTCGTTGTTCCACTCTGAACCGCAGGAACCTTATCAGTCCAATAGGCAGTCAGGGTTGCGGTTCCAGCAGCGACTCCGTAAACTCTGCCGTTTGTGCTGGCTGCGTTGCTGACTGTCACCACTGAAGGAGCGCTGCTGATCCAGTAGACTAGGCCGGATAAATCAGTTCCATAATCTGTACCATCAGTAAACACACCGGTGGCTGACAGCTGCAAGGTGGTTCCAGCACCCATTACCGGAGAGGTCGGCGTCACTTGAACCGGGTTGGTAGCAGAAAAGGTGTTGTTCTTCACAGTAAGTGTTGTGGATCCGCTGATGGAACCAAGTGCTGCTGTGATCGTGCTAGTGCTGCTAGTAGTGGCAACGGTCGTAGCCAGGCCTTTATCTTTCAAACTATTTTTTATCAAAGCTGTTGCAACAGTACCAGAACTCCAGCGTACTAGATGGGTAATGTCACGGTTAACATTGTCGGAATAAGTGCCATAGGCTTTAAACTGAAGTTTTGTACCCCCCGCCAGCGTTGGATTGGCGGGGGAAATCGTCACTGACGTCAGTGTAACGTCAGCAGTGGTAAGAGTCTCGGTAGCGCTTGTGGAACCATACTTAGCTGAGATCGTACTGGTTCCTGCCAGCAAAGTAGTTGCCATACCATGGTTGTGATAATCGCTTCCGATCGGACTATTGATCGTCGAACTGGTTGATGAATCCGCAGAGAGCCAGTTCAGATCAACGGGCAGGTGATGCATCGCATAACTGGTACCATCAGTGTAGACTCCCAGAGCCTTGTACTGGGTTGTCATACCCAAATCCAGGGACTGGTTGGACGGTGTAATCTGCATGGACTGCAAGGTCATACCATTAACCGTGACAGTCTTGGTGATGGACTTGGTCGTCGGAGTTATATCAGTCCAATAGCAAGTGATTGTTGCACTCCCGGCACTAAGTCCCCGCAACAACCCGCTAGTTCCGTTGAGATTATCCACAGTGGCCACAGTAGGATCGGATGAAACCCACGTGACAGTGTCGTTCAGGTCCACCTTCTTAGCATCATTTCCAGCGGTTTTGAAAATCCCGATGGCCTGAAGCTGCTGAGAAGTACCGGCTGCAATAGTGACCGTGCTTGTTTCGGGTGCTATTTCAATTGAATCGAACAAATAGGTAGCAACATTAAAAACTGTCAGAGTGGATGTCCCGCTGGTTGCACCAAGGGTTGCTGTAATCAGTGAAGTCCCAGTTAAAACGCTAGTCGCTTCCCCTTTGTTGCGCTCTGTATTGCTGATTCTGGCTGTCGCCACCGTTCCAGAGGTCCAGATCACCTCATCTGTAATGTCTTTTAAAATTGTTGTCGTGCCATCAGTAAATACCCCCATAGCTGTAAACTGCTGTTTCATTTCATCCGCAATTGAGGGATTGGCTGGCGACACTTCAATGGAATTGAGAGCCATAGCAGACGCCAGCACAGTTAGGCTCGAAGTCCCGGAAATGCCCATCCGTGTAGCGGATATAGTACTGGTGCCTGCAGCCCTGTTCTTGATTACACCCTCTGTGCCTGCCGCATTGTTAGCTATGGCAACAGTTTCGTCGGAGGAACTCCAGGTTACATTTGAGGTTATATCCTCATGGAAATAGGTGGTACCGTCGGTGTAAATTCCGGTTGCCGTAAATTTCTGGCTGGTCCCTGAATAAATACTTGGATTAGTGGGTGTCACCTGGATCTCAGTCAAAGTTAATCCGGTCCCATTCACTGTTAATGAGACCGTCTTGGTAATACTGCCCGGCATACTTGCCGTGATCGTCGTTGTTCCCGCAGCGAGAGCACTGACTTTACCTTTGCAAACGGACGAATTGCAAACTGTCGCTACAGCGGTATCAGAAGAAGACCAGACTACGCTATCGGTCAAATTCTGGTGGGTGTAAACCGTTCCATCAGTGTAAATTCCCTTAGCGGTCAATTCAAAATCGACACCGATGGCAATAGACGGGGTGGCTGGAAAAATCTGAAGCTTATTCAGAGTTGCTGCAGTTACCGTCATCGTCGATGCAGTCGCACTGGTTGCCCCAAAACTGGAATCAATAGCCGTTGTTCCCCCGGCGAGAGCTGTTGATTTACCCATACTGTCGCTTGCATTGCTGATCTCGGCCTTACCAACGTCACTAGACGACCAGACAACATCTTTGGTTAGATCCTGGGTTTTCTTGGTCGTTCCATCGGTAACCAACATTGTTGCAGTAAATTGTTGAGTGGTGCCAACAGCAATACTCGGATTAATTGGCGTGACTTCCAGGGAATCGACCGTATCACTGGTCAGGGTCAACAAGGTATCTCCTGAAACATCGCCTGATGCATACTCATAAACAGCTTTTATTGTAGTGGGACCTGCAGCAACGGTTGAGACAAGGCCGCCTTTTCCAGCAGTATTATTAACCGTACTGATTGCTGTATCACTTGAACTCCAGGTCACGTATTCAGAGAGATCCAGTTTGGTGCTATCCGAGAAAACGCCTGTGGCCGTGAACTGAATTTCAGGTGTTGCAGCCAGCGCCAATGATGAGTAGATGGGCGTTATCTGGACTGCACTCAGCGTGGCCGACGTTACCGTAATCGTTGAAGTCGCAGTTAGTCCGCCAGATGTTGCCGTCACAGTCGCGGATCCTGTCCTTACGGCTGTAATAGTTCCTTTTGGATTTCTAACGCTTGAGGCCAAATCGCTGACGGTGACGACACTTGTGTCCGAAGAGCTCCAGGTTGCAGTGCTGGTGACATCTGAATTATTCAACGTTGCTGTTAATCCGCTTGAGATTCCCATTGCAATGCTCAAACTCGCAGGCGTCACCGATAGGGTTGAGGCGCTGGACCCGCCACTATCGCTTGACTGACAGCCGGTCAACAAGAAAAAGGTTAATGATAAAATGCAAAATTGCATGATTAATCTCTGGAGTCGCATAAGCCACCTCTCATTAGAAGTTCCTGATTTTTTTTCTTGATGACACAGCCCCAAGGCCGAAAAGTCCCTCTTAGGACTTTTCTGACCCGGTTTTTGGTACGAAAAGTTCGCTTGCATTTTAATAGCCATGATTTCGATCTTGATTTTAACAGTTAATCAAACATTGTGACGATTACGGTTTAGAATTACCTTTGATACTTATTCCAATTGTGTTTTCTTCTTTATTTGCAAATTGGGTTATGTTTCTGTATCCATTTTAATATTTCCTCCGCCCATTCCCGGCTAGTATACTAACAAAGTTGTTGTCCCGCTGGTCGTTCCTGATGCAGCTGTAACGGTCGCCGTACCCGCTTTGACACATTGGAAATGTCCCTGGACACCAATCGCATTTTTGGCAATACTGACAGCTATATCAGACGATTTCCAGACAACAAAGGAGGTCATATCCAAAGTCGTACTGTCTGAAAAAATGCCCGTTGCAGTGAATTTGGTATTTATCCCAGCCACACAACTCGGATTGCCGGGGGCGACTTCGATGGAGCTTAATGTCGCGGTTGTGGTTGTAATAGTTGTCGTCCCGCTAATGGTGCCATCTTGACCATTCATTCCTTTGAAACTGGCAGTTATTGTTGGTGTTGATCCGGATGCGGTCGCAATTGCCACCCCCTGAAAGGGGGCTATGTGATTCATCACTACAGGAGTCAGGGTGGACTGCCAGGAAACATAACGGGTTAAATCAAAGGTGCTGTTATCAGAAAAAATGCCGGTTGCCGTCAACCAGCGTTTATATCCACTTGCCAGACTACTGCCGGGTGGGGTGATCTGGATGGAACTTAACGTCGCAGTTGAAACCGTGGCGGATGACGTTCCGCTGGTTGATCCGAATGTTGCCGTCACTGTTGCCGTTCCTGCCGCCAGGCTGCGAGCCTGTCCTGTGATTTGAGATGCATTGTTGATTTTCAAGATACTTGGAGCCGAAGAACTCCAGATCACGGAATCTGTTAAATCCTCTGTAGAGCCGTTACTGAAAACACCTATTGCTTTGAAATCCAGATCAAGATTGGCTGCAAATTCGGGGTTTTTAGGGGTCACCTCGATCGACGAAAGCGTCAAATCTGCAATGGTAATGACAGCACTTGCTCCTTTCGTGCTACCAGGCAAACTTGCACTGATATATGCAGTTCCCACAGCGATGGCAGTTGCGTTCCCCTTATTGCGTTGTGTATTGTCAACGCTCAACAGTTCAGTATCAGAGCTACTCCAGGTAACCTGGCTGGTCAGATCGATGGTCGTATTATCCGAGTAGATGCCAATGGCTGAGCACTTCACATTGGAGTTCACTACCATACTCTGTGTGAGTGGGGAAACCTCGATCGAATCTAATGTAGCGGAACCAACGGTGACAGTCGTTGTCCCCCCATCAGCAGTGATCGTAGCGGCTCCCGCGACCAGAGCATCGGTCACACCGTTGTTAATATTACTAACAATGGCTGCAGTTGTATTAGATGAACTCCAGGTCGCAAAATCGGTTATTTCCTGAACCGTGTCGTCATTATACAAACCTGTCGCCTTGATACTTAATCGGGCACCAACTGCCAAAGACGGATTCACTGGCGTAACCGTCACGGACGAGATGGTCGCAGCACTGACATTGATGGTGGCAGATCCAGTTATCCCCGCATAGCTGGCTGTTATTGCCTCACCCGACCCAGCACTATTCGCTTTTACCTGAATCGAGTTGCTGCCATTGCTTCTTTCCAAAGATACAATTGCGTCATTAGATGAAGTCCAATGAACCAAGTCCGTCAGGTCCTTTACTGAATTGTCAGAATACACACCTGTGGCAACCACAATCAGCTTGGTCGTATTTGCAATAGTTTTATTGACAGGGGACACTTCCAGAGTTACGAGTGTGGCCGCACCCAGAACTGTCATCGTATAGGTTTTAGTGACCCCGCTGCATGTGGCACTGATGGTCGTTGTTCCAGCTGCATTCGCACTGAGTAGACCATTGGTTGAAGCGCTGAAAGTCGCAACTGTTGTTGCAGAAGAGGTCCAGGTTGCTTCGCTGGAACAATCCTCAGTGGTGGCGTTAGTGTACAACCTGGCTGCAGACAGTTGCAGCACTTGCCCGGCATCCAGAGAGGTGCTCGACGGCGTAACTTTAATTGCGGCCAGAGAAACCGCATTGCCCCCATCATCAACTGATCGGCATCCTGAAAACAGGATGGTAAAGCAGCTCAGGATGAAAAAGATCCGGGTGCAATAATTAATTGGTTTTTTCATTTTCGGGCTTTAAGCAGTTTTACCAAGTGTAATTAAGGTTCAAACCTACTTTTCTATAAGCAAAATAGGGTTTCAACTGAAACCCTTCAGGATTTCGAAATTGAAGGTTGGCGCTCTCGGTGTCGGTGCCTGTGAAGGCCTTCCACAATAGATAGGATTCCAATCCCAGAGCAACTAGTGTCACACCATCAAAAATATTGGCATTGGCAATATGGCTTTCCATTTCGGTCCGGTTGCTGGAGATCTTGTTACTAATATTGGCAACTTCCTCTGCTGAGTTGGCAGTTTGATATTGGGTGTTCAGGTCGTCATTTTCATCAGACAGATCATTATATTTTTTGACCTCCAATTGAGACTGCCAGACCGATAGCAAAGTCACACTGATCGCCGAGGCGTGCATCCACTTATTGGATATGAGCGACCCGCTGTCGTCTGCACTGGAACCAGCATCCGCCTGAGCAGCTGCTGGTTCATCCGGTGACCAGAAAAATATGTTGTAAATCTCCCAGCCAACCCCCACCAGTGCAAGTGCCCCCCACAGATTTGTGTTTTGTGCATAAAGATCCATCTGGTTGCGGTTATTCTCCAATTCTGTGCTGATGATGGATACCTGCGCATCCGTTTGACTGCTGCCGTATTGACTTTCGAGCTCACTTTCTCTGTCTTTCGCGTCCTGAAATTTCTTGTCCTCTTTTTGCGCCTGCCAGGCTGATCCCAGAGCCAGGCTGATAGCTGAAGCGTGCCTCAACCAGTTGTTCCGTTTGTCCTCCTCGATTACCGGTTGTACTTCTTCTGTAGCTTGTAGAACTGGCGCCTCCACCGGTTCTGGTTTGACATAGGAAAAGATATATGGAGACCGGTCATTATTGTTGCGGACGTTTTCTTCAAACTCAGAATCGTCCATTTTTGCTTCGGCCACAATCTGGTACAAACCGACTGCTAAATCTTCAGGAATCAGAATCACTTTTTCAAGTCCTTTTTCAGACCCCGGGCTTACATTTGCGATTTGGTCAGCTTGAGGGATTTCAATTTCCTGACCGGATCGGGTTTTCAGATAGTAGGACACTTCAATATCCTTTGTATCTCTGTTCCCAGAGTTGCTCAACCTCGCCTTGATTATAATCGAGTCTCCCGGCGTCAGCGGTTGTTCCCGGTCTTCTATCTCAAGTGTTAGTCCAAGGTCGCTGTACGAAGGAACAATTGTCAGCTGGTTCTTGGAAACAATGCTATTGTTTTCAAAATTTGTTTCCAGGTGATTGTCGTCAAGTTCCAATTTGGCTGTTATCTGGTACACGCCCCTGGGAAATTTTTCCGGCAGTTGAAATTCACGTGTCAAAGTCATTGGAGGCTGATCGTTTTTCAGGACAGGAAACGAGTCATCTTCCAGAATGGTCACTCCTCCTTGAGCATCTTTCAACTGGTAAACGACTTTCCCCTTAGTGCTTTCAGTATTGCCTTTGTTTTCAAGCCTAAGCTGGGTCGAGAACGTTTGACCCCCAACAAGGGCTTGTGTCACTGGTTCCTGCAAAAATTGCAGGGCTAGATCGCTGTACGATGGCGTAATGGTCAGCCGAGTTTTAGAAACGATGCTGTTATTTTCAAGATTCTTTTCCAATTGATTATCATCGAGTTCCACTGTTGCCACTAACTGATAAATCCCTTTTGGAAATTTTTCCGGTAGTTGAAATTTACGGGACACTACGATCGGAGGCTGATCTTTTTTCAAGGCTGAAAAGCGGTGATCCTCTTTCAAGAGGATCACCGATCCCTTTTCGCCTTTTAGTTGATAAACGACTTTCCCCTCAGCACTCGCAGCATTTCCGCTGTTTTCAAGCCCGATTCCGGTGGAAAATGATTGCCCCCCGATAAGGGCCTGAGTTGCCGGTTCCTGCTCAAATTTCAATGCCAAATCGCTGTAGGGAGGAGTATAGTTTAATTTAAACCCCGATGCAACGGTGTTGTTTTTATTGTCAAGTTCAGCTGCTTTGTCCACCACCCGAATTCGAACCTGAATCTGATATTGTCCTTCTGAAACATTACCCGGAATGGTCAGCTGTTTTTTCCAGGTAATACTCTTATTTTCTTTAGGAACTGATACTTTCTTATCAGATACTTTCAGGTCAATGGTTGACCCGCCCTCTTTTTCCAGAAAATAGTCTACCTCAAAAAGTGGACTATCTTTGAATCCCTTATTTGTAACGATCAGGCCCAAGTCAATTTTCTGACCTGATGTTATGGGCATAGGTGCCATTTTGCTGATAAACCCGATTTTCAGGTCGGCAATGGGCGGTATGATTGAAATCGCCATAGCAGACTGTGCGCGGTTATTATCGAAAGTGACCTCTCCCTTGCCTTCTGTTTGTTCAACGTTTGCGATCAACTGGTATTTTCCTGGCACTACACCGTCCGGGATGATGAGCTCTTTTTCCCAGCTGCGGGAAGCTTTTTTTGAATCCGGAGCCAGTTTGGATTCCAGAGCTAGAAAACGGTCAAAAGATGGAATATCGAATGTCATTCCCTGTTCATGCTTAAATTGATAATAAACCTTGAATGGCTCACTCTTTACCTTCCCAAAGTTCATCGCAGTAAAAGCAAAGAGAATTTTCTGACCTGACTGAATTTCCGCTCTGTCAAAATCGTCAGACATAACAATTCGCAAATCCGGCAGACCAGCCAGCCGTCTTTTTTCCGCTTCTGCAAGCAATCGATCCAGCGTGGTGACCTGCTCAGCAATGGTTTGCACTTCCTCTGGTGTATTCTCCTCCTGCTGCATTGCCATGAATTGGTCCCTTGTGTTCTTGATCGTCGGCAGATCCAGGGTTGTGGCTAGAACCAGGGTCAAGGCAGAGAGGTCATCGATCAATTGCTTTTTCTTGAGATCCCCCTGGGCCTGTTCAACAAACAGTTGTTTGGCCTGGTTGTACTGCTTCATTCCATGACGACTCAGCCCAAGATAGTATTTGACCATCGGATAATCCTGGGACAGGGAGTAGAGGGATGAAAATGCCGACAGCGCTTCGATATATTTCTTTTTTTCAAGCAGGGAAACTCCCAGCTTAGAGAATTCGTCGGCCAGATAGGCCTCTTCAGATTTAGTTGTCAGCGTACTCTCACCCTTTTTTACGGACGTTTTCAGCTCCTGGTTTAGTGCGATCCGGGCTGAAAGAGAGATTCGATTTAAGGATGAGTTCAAGACCTTCAATGCCGCTTTAATATCACCCTGTTCGTGGTAAACTTTCGACAGCGATAGAGATAGATTGAGGTTTTCGGGTTCCTTCGACAACTGTCCTGACAACGCCTTGGCAACAGACTCCGATTTCCCTTCTGCGATGTAAAGAGCAATGAGTTTGTCCCGTGAACTGATATCCAGCGCTTTTAGATCCTCCGCCCGCTTCAGACTCGCCTCTTTTTCCAGATTGGCATCACTAATAGTCACAAGCAGCGCAGAATCGGTTTTGATCGATCGAAAATCATCCAGCTGTACACCTTCCATCAGTTCTGACACAGACGCTTCAAGCACCGGCGGTGGTTTAGGCATCCCGGTTGAAACCACTGACATTTCACCTTCTCCATCGGAATTCGCCGCCGCGATGATATAATAGTAGGAGCTTTTGTTCTTGAGCCCTGTATGCTCAAAGTTGTTTCCCTGCAAGACTATTTTGTTGTCATCTGAAGGAACCACGTCTGGAGTTGTCCCCCAATACAAATCGTATTTCGTGGCATTTTCCACAGTCGTCCAACTCAACAGCAATTTTTCGTCTCCATCCGTGATCGTCAGCTGTGGTGCACCTTGGGGCGGCACAATAGGTTTTCCTGCCACTTCTGTTTCTGGCTCACTTTCAAGTCCATCCTTCACAGCCGTCAGGATATAATGGAAATAAATCGGCTCATTTAAATCAGAATGAACAAATCCGCTCTCGACATTCTCAATTTTAATTCCATTCTCACGCGTTAACTCCGCCGACTTCCCCCAGTACAAATTGTATGCGGTTGCGTCTGCCACCGGTTTCCAGGTCAGCCGATTCTGAAACTTACCGGGGGTAACGGTAAACATTTCAGGTGGGGAGGGCGGTTCGACAACAGGGGGTTTGACGTCTTTTTCCTCAGCCAGGAGGTTTTTTTCAGCAGATGTTACCTGTTCAAGCAAGGCGTTTTGAAAGCGCTCCGTTGCCAAAAGTTGGGGTCTTTCATCTGCAGCTCCCAGATCAATCAACCGCTTTTTTAGCTGGGGTGTTTCAGTCTCTTTTTGGGGTGTTTCAGTCGTTTTTGGGAGCACCGCAACTGTTTTTGGTGTTGACTCAAGGAGTTCAATCTTGGTTTTTCCATCAGCAATCACGCTACGTGAACTAATTTTCACATATCTCGACGAATAGTCTATCAGCCCTGTATAATCTTTACCGTAAATATTTACTGTAATGGACGCATACTCATTCTTCAGCATAATCCCGGGAGCGAAGGAAATCTTGAATGTGCCGGTTTGTTTTGCCTTGACATTCGGAATGCGCGCACCCCTCCAACGCCTGAATTTACCGATTTTAAAAATGATAATACTGCTCAGTTCAACATCTTCAGAGGTATCGTTTGTCACATCGAAATAGGCCCGAAACATCTGAGCGTCTGCGTTCCATTTTATCAAAATAGGCGAAATCCGAATCAGTCTCTCCTGCAATCCGAATGAATCGAATCCGGAACACAGAAACAGACTCAGTATGATCGGTAATCGAAAAAAAAGTACTCGGAAATTCAAAACAGTCTCGCCTCAGTTTTGGAATCCAACGCTCGAAAAAAGATGTTTGTTGGGATAAGTTGTTCACATTACCGAACAAACAGAATTCGGTAACCAATCAAATAAGGAAAGTGCCAAGATCAGGTCATCCGGATGTATGCGTCAACGGCCTTTCATTGCTTTCGCCCAGCGTGGCGCAGAATTTATCGTCACTTTTCGATTCCCTTCCCCTGGAAATAGTGGACAAGGTCTTAAGAATATTACAGTTTCGATAGTCGTTGATCGATGAAAAACAGGGTTTTATTGATGTAAGCACAATTTTTGTTTACATCAGCGGATTTTTTTAAAGGTGTTAAACCAAAATTAAACCAACCCTTTTGGTTGCGTCTATGTAGAGTTTTTTTAGACGTTATTGATTCTTAAGTCAAACAAAAAAGTTGGTTTGGTTGCTCCGGACCCGCGAAAATGAAGGCTCGTTCATCTGTGAGATAGCCTGTCAATTGAAAGCCAGGAGTCGATTTGTGCATTGATAAGCCGTGGTTTTTCAGAAATTCTGGAGTATGGGAGGTAGGGATACATGTTATGGTTCAGTACTTTCAGGACTCTCTGAAATGTACCCCAAAACTGGTTTGCAGCATGGTCAACGTCGTCACTCTTTAGCCGTCCTGCTTCATTTTCTCCAAGATATGTTCCAGGGCTTTCTGCCATTGATCCTTGGCAACCCGGCAGGAACCCGCTTTTTCATGTCCACCCCCATCGAATTCAAACATGAGCTTTCCCACATCGGTGCGGCTCGTTCGATTCAGAATGCTGTGTCCGCAGGAAATAGAGACGTTTTCCCGTTTTTCATCCCATTCAAGCCTGATTTCGATATTCTGATCCGGATGACTGGCGAAAACGATGAACCGGTTTCCACAATAAACGGTATCTTCATTTAAAAGATTCGTGACGACAACATTTCTTTCATTTTGACAGCACCTGCGCAACATGTCTTTAAAAAGGATCTGCTGCTCATTGTATCGATTGGCTCTCTCCTGCACATCAGGGATCTGCAAAATCTCCTCGATGGTCTTGGTCCGACAGTAGTCAATCATATCCAGAAAAAACTGGTCGTTTGAAATTTTGTAGTCATCTATCTGAGACAATCCAGTGCGTGGGTCGATAACAAATGCCAGTAGAATCCACTCTTCCGCCAGTAAGATATCATCCAGGGACAGAACCGCAGCGTTCACCTTGTTGGCTGCTCCCACCAAGGGGAGAAAATGATCACCAAACGTCTCTTCCCCTCCAAAATAGTCCCAGATTACCTGTGCTGTGCTAGGCGCCTGACGAGAAGCTCCTTCAAAATTCATTTTTTCGACTTCAATCCGCGTCTCCTCATTCGAATGATGGGCAAACCAGAGTCCACAACCAACGGTATAGGGAACATTGGCAAGTATGTCATTGTCCGATACTGCAATTTTCCCTGCTTGAATATCTCTGGGATGAACAAAAAAATACTCATCGACAACCCCCTTTTCAGCCAACAGTGATGCGCAGGCCAGACCATCGAAATCAGCGCGGGTTAACAGTCTCATTAGGTCTTCTCCTTTCGAATAGTTTTTTCTTCAGTGAAAAATTTATGTGGTTTTAATTGGAACAAATGCCCTCAGTCCCTCTCACAAACTCTGAAATGTCTTTCCCATGCCGCTGTCAACGACGTTTTCTTCATGCACACTTGGGATTTTTGCAGTGAAGTACTTGTGCACGTAACCGATTCTTCGTAAAATATTTTTTGTAATTATCTGAGCATAGCGCTCTTTTTCCGTTTCAAAACGAAGTGCCTTCAGCCCCAAAGTCATAAGAAAATCATCGGTCAGCTTTTCAAAATATCTAAACCGCATCTCATAAAAGTCCATGCCGTATTTCAAAAAATGTTCACTTTTTAGGGGTGTCAGGTAACGCGTTTTTTCTTTTCGCTGCCAACCGAACTCCTTTGCCAGTCCCTTGATCTTGATCTCTTCCGCCAGCAGATCACAGTTACCAAAATCGATGGCCAGAATGAGATTCTGATTTTTTGAGTTATACCGAATCAAATAGTTGTTGGGATTGCGGTCTTCGTCACAATAAATCCATCGATTGATCATATCCAGCAACAGTTGTTCCTGCAGCTCAGGATAGACAGTATAGTTGGCCCCCGAGAGCTGCTCTGCCTTCATGATCATTTTTGTAGCCCTGTATAGTGTGCCATCGATTTTGGTTAAAATGGCAGGCACCGACAGCGATTGAGTGAAGATGTCAATGAAGTATACGATCATCGCCATTTCCGTCTCAATTTGATCATCCCCCCGAATCGGCTTCACAAGCCATTTACTATCAGGACTATCCACCTCGATAGCACCACGATAGTCCCTGATTTCAGCAAAAAATGGTATGCTCATGCGATCATCGATCTGCAGAAAATCATCTTTTGTAAACAGCTCAAGCAACTCTTCAAACGTTTTGTCGTAACATAATAGTTCAATCATTTCCTGATCATGAACAAAATGCTTAAGATCGGTATAGTCAAAGTAGCTCATTCCACCTCACTGGAGTCGTTTTTTCTGTCAAAGACGACCCTATTGGTAATCGACTGATCGACAGTTAGCAACGCCGGGAACGTCGTTTCCGGAGCCAAAAAATCTGCCCTGAATTAGGAGACTGCTGTCCCTTAATGCCGGATGAATTAGTGTCTTGCTGCACCGATTATACTGTAATAGGCAGGATTTTCAACTCTTTCTTAATCCCTTCAACAATTATTTCCATTCCAAATTACACAACCCATGATCTGGAGTTTTTTTCCCAAACCGCAGCCTCTCAAAGCCGTTTTCAACGAGAGAAAGACAAAGAAGATTAATAATTGGATAAATTTAGCAGATAAAACAAGTCCGGTAAAAGAATATCGGAATAAGTATAACGGTGTGACAGTTGAGTTTAAACCTGATTCATTTCAGTTGATTGACAAATAAGTTCTGCAGGAAAAATGACGGTCATGTGCGGAATGATTCAAAGGGGGCTAAGGCCCCCTTTTTTAAGGTGGGAGATCGTTCGAAAAGCTTACTCTTTCATGGCTTTTTGCCAGTTGATAAGTCCTTCCTTATATTGCTTGTTCAGCTTCAGTCTTTTATAAACCCTGAAGAGATAAGGGGTCATCTCGATATCATCAGGATTGTCATTCAAGTAGGCTTGGTACTGATCCATAGCAGCAACCCACATGTCCTGTTTTTCGAAAAGGCTGCCAAGCATAAAGGATTTTGCACCATAGGTCTCCCTGATATCATCGATTTTTCCCTCTAAATCTGCTTTCTGCGCATCTCCGAGCCAGGTAAGACTATGATTTTTCATTTCGCCTCTACTCTTATAAGGCTGCAGAGAGGCGACAACTTTGCCGTTTTCGAGAACATTAATATGATAATTCTTTGTTCCTTTGAAAGGGCTGATCCTGGCCCTGACTATCAAATCGGAAGTTGACGAGATCTGCTGGGTTTGCTGCCCGATCTTCAGTTCAAAATTGTACTTACTGCCTGGATTCTCCCAGGCGAGGTAAGGATAAGCATCTGTGAGAGAGACTTTACGAACAGTATTAATTCTGACTCCGGCTTTATTCTCCAGGCTCCGTCTGACGGTGGTGTAGGTTTGGGATTTGGTAAATCGTTTCATTAAGCCCGTTGCCAGCTTACTGGAAGAGTCACGTACAGTCAGCTTCCCCTTTCTAGGTTGCAAACCGTTGGCTACGACATCAAAATGAGCAGATGCGCCAAGTTGTAAATTTTTGCCGCTTTCCTGGATGGTGATCCTGGCGGAACTATTGTTACCAGATCTGATCTGGTAACCGGCAAACAGAAACTTACTGTGCCGGATTTTTTTCCACTTGCGTCCGTTTTTCGTATACTCAACTTTTCCCTTTACTTGAAACAATACAGCGACTGGATCCTTTGATGCAGCGTACAGGATACTGCTTAAAAAGAAGCAGAGGCTGAAAAGTAGAATCACCTTTTTCATGGCTTTCTCGCGGTTTGGAGTTTAACAAATATCATTGTGCTACTGGCCATCACAGTTCATCTATAACGGCCTGGCACCATTCTCGGCAAGTAATTTAACCCCTGCCGACGTTACAATTTCCGAAAAACCCTTTTCAATTTCACTGAACCCGATGTTTCAGGACAGATACAGGAATGAGTTCCCAACATCGAATCAGCAAAACACCTGGCTATAAGAAATCCATCCCGATCTAAATCCTCTTCGGAATTTCTAAAAACGACCTCCTGAAAGTCCAGCAGGGTTATTTTCAAACGGAAATTCGGACGTTTATTGAATTTTCTCATTCGATTCTGTTTCCGATTTGTCGAACAATCTGACGATTTCGTCGAATAATCAAACACAATTACTTTATATAACAATAAATTAATCTAAATATCCCAAGATGCATATATCATGTCAAAAAAACCATCTAATTTCAGAATAAGTTAGTATCCCGGTTTTATTGCATTTTCCCGTTTTTTGCAGTTTCCTCTGAAATATCCATTTAATTTTTTTAAACATTGCTAGAGCTCCGTCAAACAGGATTTCACAGGGTAGTAATTCTCCTTAAGCCCTTTAGAAAAAGGGTTCATAGGTATTCTATCTTATTTTTTCCTGATAACAATCTGATTTATTGGATATATTTTTTAATAAATTACAAAAAAAGTTTGACTTTATCAATTTGACTGTATAAACCTCTTATCAACCTTTCTTCACTAGCTTTAAACCAATAACGTAACGTCAAAATCCTTTGACATTACTGACTGGAGAAAAAATGAGCAAAAATTTAACAAAAGCTGAATTGATCGCTCTTGTCGCAAAAGATGCTGATCTGACAAAAGCTAAAACAGAAAAGGCAGTTAATGCCACCATGCTGCACATTAAGGAATCCCTGTCCAAAGGAAAAAATGTGACGCTTATTGGCTTTGGTACTTTTACAACCGCGAAACGTGCCGCACGCACGGGCCGCAATCCCCAGACAGGCAAGAAAATGAGCATTCCCGCCAAAGTCGTCCCGAAATTCAGGCCAGGGAAAAATCTTTGTGAAGCAGTCGCAGCAAAGAAGAAAGGCAAGAAAAAGAAGAAGTGATCTGTGTTAGTACACATCGGGACTCATTGCTTCCCGATGTGTATTTCGACTACTGGCCCGAAAACCATCCGAATATCTCCGACTTGATGTCGTCCCCGCGTTTTTCCATGGAAATTCAATCCAGCAACAGCTATAATTGGTCTTTATAAATGAGGGCTTCCATTATCAGGATGAATAAAAAGAAGCCTCAAGCTGAATATTCTTCAATTAACAGGCAACCAGGTCAGACAAGGACTCACGAAATGATAGAGGTCAGTATCACCGAGAAGGCAAAGACCCAACTGACATTAATTCTGAGGAACCGCGGCATCAACTCGTGTCGGATTGTTTTCTGCGGATTGGGGTGAAAAGGGAGTCGACTAAAAATTGTTCTGGACGAACAAAATGAGGGGGATAACAGGATTGTCGTTGATGGAATCCAAATCCTTTTTAGAAAGAAAGATAAGCTATATATTCATAAAAGTACCATCGATTTTGACTCTTCCCTTCCGGAAAGCGGGTTGAAAGTTATACCTTGGTTTAACGGATTTTAACCTCCTGAGCAAATAAACGAATTATCATTAAGCGGTTATTCAGAAGTGGATCGCAAACACAATCAGAGGTTGTCTATGTCCAGAATTATGATTGTTGAAGATGAGGCTATAATATTATCTCTGATCAAAACCTACCTGCTTAACCTTCAATATGAAATAGCAGCAGAGGCTTGTAGCGGAGAGGAGGCAATTCGTCTTGTAAAAACTGTCAAACCAGACATCATTCTCATGGACATCTCCATACCGGGTGATTATGACGGAATCCGAACAGCTCAGGAAATATTAAAAGAACAAAACATCCCCATTATTTTTCTCACTTCCCATACCGACGAAGAGACCATTGACCGGGCAACAGGCTTGTCCCCCTATGGATACCTGTTCAAACCGATCAAACAGATTGAATTGCAGGTCGCCATCGATATCACACTCAGTCGAAAAGCGATTGAAAAACAACTTCGAACCAGTGAAGCTCGATACAAGTCTGCAGAAGAAACGCTACGACTACATCAAACAGATCTGGAAAATATGGTAGCCGCGCAAACAGGGGATTTGAAAGAAGCTAAAGAGTCCGCTGAGAGAGCCAACCAGGCAAAAAGCGAATTTCTAACAAATATGTCTCACGAACTTAGAACACCCATGCATCAAATTTTGAACTTTTCCAAGTTTGGGATGACAAAGATAGAGACCGCGCCCAAGGAGAAGTTGGCGAGTTTTTTTAGCAAGATATACGACAGTGGCAACAGGTTGATGGTATTATTGAATGATTTAATGGATCTCTCTCTCATGACATCTGGGAAGATGGCCTATTATATGGAAGAATATGATTTAACCTGGATTCTGAAGAATACTATTACGGACATGCACCAGCAGCTTGAAGAAAAAACGATTCAACTTGATTTCAAAATCCCGAGTTCGAATATCCTGACAACAATTATCTGTGACAATATACGCATCGAGCAGGTTTTTCGAAATTTACTGTCAAACGGCATCAAGTTCACGCCTGAAGGCAGACAGATAGAGATTCAGTTTGCAGCGGAAGATTTAAAAATGCCGGATAAAAAGGTTCCGGGCTTGAAAATCTCTATTGCTGATCAAGGCGTTGGGATTCCAGAGAACGAGCTTGATACGATCTTCGAAAAGTTCAGTCAAAGCACTCGCACAAAAACAGGCGCGGGTGGGACAGGTCTTGGACTGGCCATCTGCAGCGAAATCGTCACACAGCATAACGGATTTATCAGTGCCGAAAACAACCCCCATGGGGGCGCTACCTTCAGCATCTTCCTTCCTTATCAACCTGCCCTATGATTTCGGTTCTTTTTTCTATTTGTTACCCAAATCGCTCCCTCCATCCTTTAATTAAAGCGATACCGCATTTTGTGGTCAAAGACATACTTACTTAAAGAGCATTCTTGACTTTTTATACAGTGTCAATCATGCAAAAAAGAGAACCAGATCGACTGACACCTTCAGAATCAGTACATTTGGATGCGATAATCTACGTAATTACATCCCGATATTATCAGTGAATTGGGGTGGAAGATATGTCTGAACAATCGTCAGAAATGTCACTTTTTTCTGGGAAATATTATTACTGTAACAGGCACCGAGAGATCGGATAAATAGTCAATCAGAAATTAAACAGGGGGTGACGTTTTATAGCACAATAAATTGCAGATCTAAGAGATATTGAATTTGTCCTGTATGAGCAGATGGAGATCGAAAAACTGAGTGAACATGAGAAGTTTGCTGACTTCAACAAAAAAATGATCAATATGATAATCTCTGAAGCTCGCCAACTCGCAATAAAAGAAATGCTACCCACACAAGAATTGAGAGATGAAGGGTGTGTTTTCGAGAATGGAACGGTAAAAGTGCCCGAATCGTTTCATAAATTTTATGAACTGCACAGAAAAGGTGATTGGCTGGCCATGTCAGATGATCCGGATGAATGCGGCGGTGGCGGGATGCCTCATACACTCTCCCTGGTAGCTAATGAATTTTTCACAGGTGGAAATCTATCTTTCATGTTGTATAACGGGTTGACACACGGTGCAGCCAAGCTTGTTGGGCATTTCGGGACAGAGGAGCAAAAGCGATTGTATCTAAAAAAGATGATGTCTGCTGAATGGGCAGGAACTATGCTGTTAACCAAGCCGGAAGCTGGCTCAAACGTCGGCGCTCTGATTACGAGTGCCAAGAAGAACGATGACGGAACATATAGTATCACCGGAAACAAGATTTTCATCTCCGGTGGAGAACACAACCTGACTGAAAACATTATCCATCCGGTTCTGGCACGCATCGAAGGCGCACCTGCGGGCACCAGTGGGATCTCTCTTTTTCTGGTCCCTAAATACCGTGTCAATCAGGATGGTAGTCTGGGCGAGTTCAACGATGTCGTTTGTACAGGAATTGAAGAGAAAATTGGGCTGCACGGTAATTCAACTGCCTCTTAAACACTGGGTGGCAAAAACCAGTGTCTGGGAACACTTTTAGGAACTGAGAACAAAGGTATGAGTGGCATGTTCGTCATGATGAATGAGGCCCGACAACTGGTCGGTCAACAAGGATTCTGCCTTGCTACCACATCCTATCTTAGTGCATTGAACTATGCCAGAAAGAGGATTCAGGGGGCCAACGTAAAAGCGCCAGAGGCAGCTGGGGTTCCCATCAGTCAACATCCGGACGTCAGACGGCAACTGTTGACCATAAAGGCATATATCGAAGGGATGCGCAGCCTGATTTATTATTCAGGATCTTGTTTTGACACCGTTGCAACCTCAAATGATGAAGAGGAAAAGCAGCTGACAACGAAAATCATCAAAATCCTGACTCCTATTATTAAAGGGTATATCACTGACAAAGCATGGGAAGTGTGCAGCCATAGCGTTCAAGTATACGGCGGCTATGGATACACAAAGGAGTATCCAGTCGAACAACTCCTCAGAGATTCCAGAATCCTGATGATCTACGAAGGGACAAACGGTATCCAGGCTTTGGATCTTCTTAACCGCAAAATGCGAATGGACGGTGGCAAACCCTTTTTGGAATTTCTCTCTCGTATCGAAAAATCGATCAATGAAGCCAAAGCCACCTCAGGGATGGAAACCCAATCCGAACAGGTAGCCGACGTTTTGAAAAGTTACCAGGATATGGTGGTGAATCTTGGGCAGGCTGCTATGTCCGATCAGCTTCTGAACGCCCTTGCCCAGGCAACTCCGCTGCTGGAAGTTACTGGAGATCTGGTTTTTGGCTGGATGCTTCTCTGGCGGGCAACAGTCGCTACCAAAGCACTCGAAAAGGGAGCCAAGAAGAAAGACCAGGACTTTTATGAGGGCCAGATTAAAACAGCTGAATTCTTCTCCAATACCGTTTTACCTGTGTCGCTTGGAAAAATTAACGCCATCAACCGGATGAACGGTGCTGCTGTAGAGATTTCAGATGCATCCTTTGGCGGAAAATAATTTCTTTTCTCACGTCAACCCGTCCCAGCCAATTTTGCCCCGGCGGGTTGAACCCCAATTCGGATCTCCTTATGCTACCTGAACCTGCTATTCTGGCCTTTTCATCGCTGGTCATCCTCTTTGCCGGATTTGTGCGTGGATTCAGCGGTTTCGGCTTTTCGATGATCGTCGTCGTCAGCCTTTCCGTTGTCTTCATTCCAGCCGAAATTGTACCAACGGCCCTGCTACTGGAGATTGTTGCCAGTGCGTGGTTATTACCCAAGATCTGGAAGGATATCAACTGGTATTCATTGCGATGGTTGACTGCCGGCGTTTTGGTAGGAACCCCGGCAGGCGTTTATGCCCTGGCCAATATTCCCGCAAAAATAATGCAGATTGCTATTGCCTGCGTAATAATCGGTCTGGTGTCGCTACTCTGGCGAGGAATTCGAATAGTCGAAATGCCAACGAGACTGATGACGATTGTGATTGGCGTGACTTCGGGGATAATCACTGGGGGCGCCGCAATCGGTGGTCCGCCAGTGATTCTATACTATCTTTCTTCACCAACTGCTGTTGAGGTTTCCAGAGCCTCTCTGATTTTCTATTTCTTCAGCACGAGTGTCATCGCGTCAATACTGTGTGTTTCACAGGGGCTGATGACATCGACCAACATTTATCTCACTGGTATTTTTCTGGCCCCACTGATTCTTGGCGTTGCCCTTGGCAGTCGCGCTTTTGTTAATGCAGATCCTGACTCATTTCGTAAAAAAATTATGCTGCTCTTGATCGCCATGTCCCTGATGATTATCGGGAAAACAACCCTTTTAAATTGATTCATATTCTACCAATGCCGGCTAATTCTGATTGTTATCGAACCCATACAACCCCTCTATAGCCAGACTGGTCATAAAATAGGACCTCTTCTCATCAAAATTGATACAGATATCAACCAGAACCTCATTGATCCGTTCGATCATGTCATCTTCGACAACAGCCAGGATAATCTTCTGGACCGGGCTACTACCGGCAAACGCATCCTTTAATCCAGCGAATATGGGAATGTGTTGTGAAATAATATGTCCCATCCCTACAGAGTCCATGATGGTGGCCCCCGAGACCCCGATCTCCAGAAAAGCACTGAGCAGGTCCTCAAGGTACTCAATTTTATTAAGAAAAATAACCGCTAACTTCATTGGCCTCCGTCGCTTCAATGGAAATGCTGGGCTTCAAACTGTCTAAAGGTATCGATCACATCCTCCGGACATTCACAGGAGAGTAGTTTCTCTCTGAGCGCTGCATCCCGCAACAGTCTGGAAATTCTAGCCAGAAACCTGAGTTGAAGATTGACTTCATCTTTTGGGAAAAAAATCAGAAAAATAATTCGCACTGGCTGATTATCAATAGCTTCAAAATCAGTTTCACCCTGCATCAGGCCGAACGAAACCGAGATGCGCCGGCTACTTTCCAGCCTGGCATGGGGAATAGCGATACCTTTGCCAATACCGGTTGACAGGATTTTCTCCCGTTCAGAAAGCCCGACTATTGCCTCGTCTTTATCAATTTCCGGATAGTTTTCAAATTGCAGTTCGGCAAGTTCAGAGATGATCTTCTCTTTTTCCCCTGCCTTTAGATTAACAGCAATACACTCTTTAATGAGATAGTCTGTGATCAGCATGGTTTTCCATTGTAGATTTGAAGTTTTTCAGAATCATACTTTAATTTTCCCATACACAAAACATATTTTCAAGCAGGTGTGGCTGTCCAATTATGAGGCTATAAATCACTATTGCGGTGACTCCCGGCTTTTTGAATTGGTTTCGCCCACCTTGTTGAGTGCAAACTTAAACGCAATTGGCCCGATCAGCTGATTGAGGGTTATAGCTGCGATCAAGATCGTTTGAATAGGGATCCCGATTTCAGGAAATCGTCGGACCACTTCCGTTAGCAGTCCCAGACTGACCCCTGCCTGAGTAATGAAAGCGAGCCAGGTATTTTGATAGTTCAGTGGTCGGTCTCCTGAAAGCCTGCCACTGGCATAGGACCCAACAAACAGCATGACCGTCCGCACCAGCACAATAACAACACCCAAAAACCAGCCGGACCGAAGAATATCTAAATTGATCGATGCGCCTGTCAAAGCGAAAAACGCAATATAGATAGGAAAAGAGACCCTGTCCATGCGCAGCAAAAAAGTGGCCCCATGCCGGGAAAAATTCTGCACCGTAAAACCTGCCGCCATACAAATGAGCAAAGGCTCCAAATTGAGCCCAATATTGTGCGAATCATGAAGATAGCTTCCCAACAGATGGCTGAATTTGATCACTAAAAATCCGATACCGGTCAGTACGACTGGAAAGGCTACTTTTACGTTTTCTATCAGGAAAACAGCCGCCCTGCCCAGAAAAAGTCCGATCACAAACGAGATACAGACTTCAAAAAACAGTCCTAAAAAAAAGGTCAAATTTAACGTACTTCCAGCCGATATGACTACCTGGCAAAAGGAAATGACGATACCAAAAAGGATGATTATGAGTACATCCATTACAATTGTCACACTTAAAACCGTATCCGTAAAATTCCCCTTGGCCTTTGTTTCACTGATGATGGCAATCGCTGACGAGGGAGATCTGGCAACCGCAATCACGCCAAAGATCGCAGATATGGCAATCCGGACTATCGGACTGTACCCGGACATAAAAGGGATCCAGCTTGAAAGCAGAAACACCGCTGTTGTAACACCAACAAAGACGACAGTGGTGACACCTGCCAACAGAAATAGAATAATCTTCAACTGATTTTGGAAATTCTTCAGTTTCAGTTCACCTCCGGCTGAAAAAGCAATGAAAGCCAGGGCCAATGTGTTTAGAAAACTCAGGCTTTCTATCGCTTTCGTATCAAAAAAGTCCATTACATATGGACCCAGAATCAAACCACCTACAATAAATCCTGTAATACGAGGAAGTCTGACTTGCTCCAGAAAAAATGCGAAACAGTATGCGGCTAAAAGCAAAAAACCCAAAACCAGTGTGGATGAAACCTCTTCCTGCACGGAAAATAGCTGTGTCCGTGTCACGATTGCCATACTACCCAGAAGGATCAGCAAAACCATAAAGCGTAGTCGCATAGCTGAAGACCTGATGAACCAATTGAAAGATTAAAACTCTGTCTTTGTTATCAATAGGGCTTCCGATTCTCCGAACTGGGCAAGAATAAAGCGAGGACTCAGCAGTTCGTTGGTAAGGATCGAAATGATAATCACGGTTAAAAGCAGGTTTGTGTAAGAGGGGTTGAACATGCAAAATTCCAGAACAATCGCAACTGCCAGTCCCCCTTCTGAAATCAACCCCAATCCGAGCCCAGATGGTGTTTTAAATCGTGGTTTAAAAACCCTGACAGCCACCCATGCCCCGGATATTTTTCCGATCAGCCTTGCTATCAGATAGATGAGAGGAATCAACAGGCTGAAATCAATGGTAAGCTGCCAACTGGCACCCACGAATAAGAGTAGGATAATATAGATAGACTTCTCCGCATGTACGACAAGCTCCATGGCACGCAATCGGTGACGGCAGAGATTTGCTACAATGATTCCGCAAACCAAACCTGAAATCAGAGGTGATTGATTAATATCGTGTGCCAAGCCACCACAGAACATAACAGTCCCAACCAGGAAGACCAGATACTCCTGTTGGGAGAATCGCACCCGACTCAACAGAATCAGAATGATCGCCGGCACCAAGCCTGTGATCATTGCAATCCCCAGCCATATCAAGGCTCCGGTTACTGAAAATGAAGAGCCCCGGAAACCCGCCACCACACTCAAGGCAATAGCAAAGAAAATCAATGCAAACAACCCGTCAACACTGGAAATATATCTCAACAGCTCCAACAATCCACGATTTTTAATGCGGTAATTACGACTGACAATCGCAATAGCGGACTGGGCTGTGCAGGCCCCCGTTGCTCCCAGCGTTATCGAAATGATAAAAAGAGACTTTCCTGCATATCCCAGAAAGAGGCTAAAAGCCAAAAACATAAGACTGGTCACCAGTACAAAGGTCAACACCCCATGAATAGCTGTAATGGAAAAATAGTAACGGGGCAATTTCCTCATAAACCGAAATTCAAATTGTACCCCATAAAGAAAGCCGATCCAGCTTAGTCCGAAAACCAAAAAGGGCTGTAATTTATTTAAAGTCAAACCATCGAGAATGTTCAACCCCATCCCACCCATTAAAATCCCGATAAATATATATTCGGTTCCTGTGAACAGGATATTTCTAAATCCCAATGGAAGACGACGGTCCAGAAAGGTAATCTTTGCCCCTACAACCGAAATGACAGTAAAAAAGGCAATTGCAATCAGAAGTTTCATATTAACAGGCACTGAATGTTATCTGAACGGACAGAATTCTGAGTTGTGATCATTAGACCTAAACCAAACGGACACTGTCAATTTATTATCGCTTTCCATTTCAAGAAAAGATGAATCCGGAGGAAAACGCTTCAATGTTAAGGACAGCATCACACAATCAAATAGATTGGGATAAAACCAGGATATCAAATTAAAAATGGCCTCTGCAAAAATAGCGATTTTGAATCTGGAGCGGATATCTACTTTACATTGTGGATTGCATCAAGTATCTAACATAGAAATCAGATATTAAAATTGACCTGCACTCGCGGGTACAACAATGTTTAAAAAAATAGACCGTCGATCACATATTTCAATACGTGAAATCCAATCTTTTTAATATTATAAATTGGATTTATGGAGACAAAACAAAAAATCCTGATTGTCGATGATGATCCGACTATAGTGAAGTTCCTAACAGAAGTGCTGGGAGCGGATTATCAGTTGAATGCAGTATCATCAGGGGATAAAGCTCTGGAGATTATACTCGATTTCTGTCCGGATATCATTCTACTTGATATTATGATGCAAGGCAAAGACGGTTATGAGATCTGTGAAAGAATTCGCTCTAATCCAGAACTACCTGATATAAAAATCATTTTTGTATCAGCGAAAGCCAATCTGGACGAAAAACTGAAGGGATACAGAGTGGGTGGTGATGACTATATTGTCAAACCATTTGAGATGGACGAGCTTCTGGCCAAAATAAAAGTGTTTGCCCGACTGCGGCACTCTGACGACAACACCAAACTCCTTAACGAAATTTTCGATGAAAAACAGCTGGAAATATCCTATAAGATCCAGCGAAAGATCACGGACGTCATCTACATTAAAGCGGATTCCCCCTATTGCAATGTCATCTCAGCTGGAAAAAACAATAAAACAGAGCGGTTACGAGTCACTATTCAAGCCCTTGACAGCATTTTCAATGGGAAAAACCTCATTCGCGTTCATCGCTCCTATCTGATCAACCCTAAAAAAATTGTCTCCATCAACAGCAAAAAAAACAATGAATTTATAATCATCATGAAGAGTCGTACAAGTGGTACCATTTCGATTCCGGTGGGAAGGTCCTATCATGATAAACTTAAGGATCTCATCCCGTCACAATTTTATCTTTAAAGCCACTTACATATCTTCTTTGAACGGCCGCTCATTCAGTTTTTCTCCGCAGGCCATACAATATGAAGAAATCCCCGCACACTCGAAGCCGCACCCAGGGCAGGACATCGTAATATCTTTTTCATTAATTAAGGTCAGTTCCTCGTCAGAAAGCTCCATATAGGCACCTTCGATCTCTTCAATAAATATCGCATTGCTCATGACATCGTCGATATGCTCGATAATGCTGGACAATAGTTCTGTTTTTCTCTTGGAGATATCGAGCAGTTTTTCCCTGAAACCAATAATCTTGTTTGTCATAGCCTATTCTTCTGGTAAAGGATCTAAAGTATTGAAGGTGCACAAAATCATATTAAAAATAACTGTTTTCCTGAAAGCGTCTTTTCCCTCCAAAAAGTCGTTAATCGGGGATTTCGCGCTGTCTTGCAGGCCCGCACAAATCACCTTCTGAATTCAGGGGTGGCCATGTTAGTGCCGGTCCGCCTGATCACCTGATCGACTGCCACGAATACAAATTTCAGCCAGTTTACAGATTTCCAGTAGTATAATCAGTTGATCCGCCTGTTGCACGATCCCGGAAACAAACTCCTGTTTCATCCGTGTCAGGTTTGGTAGCGGCGGAAGAATCTGATCTAATTCCACATCGACCACGTCACTCATATGGTCCACGACGATAGCAAGCGTATCCTTGCTCATATGATTATCTTTAATAAGATTTTTCTTCCTCAACTGCTCCAGTTCATTCTCATTTTTCAGAATGATAAGCCTTTGATCCTGGACGGGAACCTTTAATGTCTGATCAAGAAAAACGCCTGGATCGACAATTGTCACAATCTGTCCCCTGAGATTCATCAAGCCCAAAATAAACTCTGGAGATTGTGGAACCTTCGTCATCTCGCTTTTTTTGCCGATCTCCTTCATCAACAAGATATCGATACCGAATACTTCCTTCCCGATGTGAAACGTCGCTATCTGAGGCACCTGTTTACTCCCGAAATTTATATTGTGCAGCTATCATAGATGGTTGGCTATGCTGGCAAGTATTTTATGTTTGTCCAGCTTTACCATCCACTCATTGAACCCGGCTTCCAACCCGGCTTTGATGGTCTCTTTGTCATCAAGAGATGTCAATGCAATTACAGGCAAATCTGCTGTCTTTTCGTTGTTCCGAATCGCCGCAATCAACTCCCAGCCGTCCATCACCGGCATCTCTATGTCCGAAAGAATCAAATCGAACTTTTTTGATTTCATTATGTCCAAAGCCAATCTCCCGTTAATCGCAGTTGTGACGTCCAGTTCGGCAGACTCCAGATACTCCCGAATGACAGCCATAAACATGGGCGTATCCTCTACCAGCAACACCTTGGCATTGCTCAATTTATGCTTTTCAATCCGCATAAAATGCAGACTGTCGGGTTCTCCCATCTCCAGAATAGTGTAGAGATCCAGCAGCAGCGTAATTTTGCCATTGATCAAAGTGGAGCCGTGAATTCCCTTCTCATGAATTGAGCCTTCAGAGAGATCGATCTTCATTGTTTGTGTATCCAGAACTTTGTGAATCAAAATCGCCACCGGAATTCGAGTCTCTTTGGGAATGATGATATTAAACGAGTCGGCATCATAGGCCGGTTTTTGTATCGGCAGATAGTCGGACAAACGCAGAATCCGAATCTGCTGCCCGTGATACTCGATATATTCCTTATCACCAACATACTGAATTTGGTTGAGGCTTATCGTATCCACCCGTTGAATCAATGGGATTGTGACGGCAAACTGCTCATCTGTACCGTTATCGAATATCAAAATGGACTGCTGTTCCACCATTGATTTTGCCTCCTCTTCAGAGACAAAACTGCTCACATTTTTATCCAGATCCATCAATCGCGTCCCCTGGATGAAGGCATGTGAGTCCAGAATCATCGCAACAGCACCATCCCCCAATATAGTGGCTCCTGAAAATACGGTCACTCCGCTCAGGTACTCTGGCATGGGTTTGACAACGATCTCTTCCGTTCCAAGGATCGAATCCACCAGAATTCCAGTCCGGTTGTTTCCGGCAGAAACGACCAAAACGCGCAGGGCATCGTTGATACTGACCACGCTTTCATCTTCCTCAGACATCTCAACCGGGAGCTGCTGTTGCTCTCCGCTTTTTCGGGAACCGTTTTCAGTCGGCACCGGGATCCCCAATCCTTGCGCCAGGGAAATCAAAGGCAGCAGTTCCCCTCTGATCTTGAGCACCTCCTGCTCTTGTACATAGCCGATCCGTTTCGCAACCTCATCTGGTTTGACTATTACCAACTCCTCCAGATTAAGCTGAGGTATGGCAAAACGTTCCCCACAGCTCTTAACAATCAGACAGGAAACAATGGCCATTGTTAAAGGTAATGTCATCTTGATAGTGGTGCCCTTACCGAACACCGAATGCAGCTCAACAGTACCGCCAATGCCTTCGATATTTGATCGAACTACATCCATGCCAACACCCCTTCCGGAAACTGAGGAGATGGCTTCGGCGGTAGAAAACCCCGGTAGGAAAATCAGGTTGATTCGATCTTGATGGTTAAACAGTTGCAGATCGTTCTGAGTGATCAGACCCTTTTCAAGGGCCTTTTCAGCCATTACTTCCGGATCAATGCCTTTACCATCATCTTCGATGAGAATAATCACCTGTCCACTTTCATGAAAAGCCTTCAGTGAAAGCGTTCCTTTGACCGGCTTTCCCTTTGCTTTTCTCTCTGCCGGTAATTCAATCCCGTGATCCGCTGTATTCCGAATGATATGGGTCAGGGGATCCGAGAGAGCCTCCAACACTGTTTTGTCCAGCTCAACGGAATTACCTTCTGTGATCAGTACAATCTCTTTTTTCAGGCTCGACCCCAACTCTCGAATCAAGCGGGTATATTTTCCAAAAACAGTGGAGATGGGCTGCATCCGCGTGTTGAGAATTTCCTCCTGCAACCCTGACGTCACCATATTCAAACTTTGAAGAATGCCTAAAAATCCGGGGATATTGCGCCCTTCGTTTTCTCCTGTCTGCAGGAGCCGATTTCGAACCAGAACCAGTTCGCCTGCCAGATCCACCAGTTTGTTCAATTTTCCGACACTCACCCGGATACTCTCTTCAGTCTTGATCGTTTTCAGCTCATCGTTTTTTTTAGAAGCAACCTCAGAGCCTGCTGCGGGCATTGACTCCTTTGTCACTTTCTCAGCCGGTTTAAGAGATGCCACAGGTTGTTCCGATACTTCCACCGTAGTGACGTCTGATTCCGGCAGCACCGGTATGGGCTGATCAGATACTGTCTGATTTGGATCATATAATCTGACCTGTTCGGGTGTGACTGACAACGCCATGACGACCAAATCAGGCTCCATTATCGTCCCGAAGACAAAAACGAATCGTAAATCTCCTTCGTCAGCATTTTTATTAAACCCGGTATCCAAATAGGAATCTATAAACCAGCCCAGCTCTTCCAGTTCGTTGATAAATACGAACGGCGTTTTATCCTGATTGATGATGTCCCGGTTCAGATTCATCGTCACCGCGTAGACATTCATCCCTTTCTTTAATGCCTTTTTTATATCTTCGTCAGAAATATGGGTCTTGAGATCAATGAATTCATCGGGGTGAGGCTGGATATTTTTTTCAGTTTTCTCCACAGGCACAGCAGCCACGGAATTTTCAAACTCAGCCGGGACTTCGCCAGCAGTCTCATCTGCGCCTAGTGAGGCCAACAGTTCCAGCTCTTTTGAAACATCCAGGTCACTACTGTTTACAATATCCCCAATCATCAGATTCAGGCGGTCAACACCCAGCAGCAGTGCATCTGTATGCTCCCTATTGATAATCACCTGTGCCATTCTGGCTTTGGACAAAAGGTTTTCCATGGCGTGAGCCAATTGGTTCATTTTATTAAGGTTGAAAAACCCGGAACCTCCTTTGATGCTGTGAACACTGCGAAAGAGACGATTGATGAGCTCTGTATCGGTGGGTGAAGATTCCAGCGCCAACAGATCTGGCTCCACAGACGCAAGATGCTCCTGTGCTTCTTCCAGAAATCCGGTTAACAGTTCTTCATCATCCAGCATGGTATTCCACTCCACATTAACGATTTTTTTCTATAGAATTGACAGAACCCATTGATCAGGCCTTGACATTTGGATTTCTCCCAGACATTTCTCCAGGATTGTGGCCAGAGGAGAGTAGATTGTTAACAAATCCAAATCCATGCGGTTAAAAATATACAAGCCACATCGTAGAGCCAGACGGTTTCAATAATACTTTAGGCATTTTCTGTGAATGAAGCTATGATCACTATTTCCACTGCAAATCATGGGTCCCATTGAACCATATATAGAAAAAAAAATCAAAAATCATAGCTGTCGACCACCACCCGGTTTAATTTCCCGAGGATTAAATATTTTGGACCATCAAAAGAGGTATCTCCGGTTTCAAATTTTTCATCTCAACACCCAGGAATATTTCTTACCCTCTCACCCTGACACACCCCTGTTTTTTTTGGATGGTCAGGTAACGGTTCCTCACAGTTAGATTTATACTGGCACAACCTCTGCATTATTCTAACATAGAAATACCAGCTTAGCGCTTGACCGCAGGTTAAATATCTATTTTTACAAATTAAATGGATCGCAAGCACACTGTAGCTGGCTGGCAGACAGTTCCAGATAGGTTCTCAGTTTCGAGCTATCTGGAAAGAATCAAATGGGGCAATTCATGGAATCGATTTACACACTTTTATCTGCAATGAAAGGTCAGCAACGGTCGATGGATGCTATTTCCAACAACCTTGCTAACGTTAATACGACCGGTTACAAGGGCGATAAAGTGCTTTTCCGGGAATATTATAATGAGATGGCTGGACAGGATCTGGAATCTGAGGAGGAAAAATTTGCGCATGATGAATTCATTTCTCCGCTCTCACGGGGTGGCTCCTCATTTGTCATGCCGGACCATGTTTCCCCTTCTATGGCGAAGGGGACATTCAAAGCGACCGAAAGACCATTCGATCTGGCCATCAGATCTGAGGGGTTTTTTGTAGTGGAGACACCCTACGGGACTCGTTATACCCGCAACGGTCAATTTTTAAGAGATCCCAAAGGGCTTCTCACCACCAATTCCGGAGACAAAGTCCAAGGATTGAAGGGAGATATTCTGGTTAACGGCCAGGACTTTTCCGTTGGGGAAGACGGCAGTATCCTGGTCGATGGTCGTACCGTCGATACATTAAAAATAATGGGATTCTCAGAGGAGAATCGGCTGACAAAACTAGGAAACTCTTACTGGGCCCCAAGCAGTTCTGAGCAAAAGCCCGTCAAACCCCAGTTCATAAGCATCGAACAGCGGGTCTTGGAAAGCTCAAACGTTGATACAGTGCAGGAAATGGTCAGCATGATCAATGTCAACCGTTCCTACGAAGCATCTCAAAAGCTGATGCGGTCATTGGATGACCTAGATGAGCAGGTGATTTCTATCGCCAAGATATAAATAATATGATTCCAGGAGGAGTTCCATTATGATGACATCTCTGTTTACGGCTGCTACCGGCATGAAAGGGCAGCAATCTCAAATCGATACAATTTCCAATAACCTGGCAAACGTGAACACCAATGGTTTTAAAAAAACCAGAAACAATTTTCAGGACCTGCTCTACTCGAATGAGATTATGCCCGGATCCAACACATCATCGAATACCATTTCACCAACAGGCTTGCATAAAGGTCACGGTGTGAAGCTAGCCGGAACTCAAAAGGTTTTTTCTCAGGGAAACCTGACGCATACCGGCAACAATCTGGACATCAGTATTGATGGCCAAGGATTCTTCCAGGTACTGCGGCCTAACGGAACCATCGCATACTCACGTGATGGGGCATGGCAGAGAGACGCCGACGGTCGTATGGTCACTTCGGATGGATATACACTTGAGCCCGAACTAATCGTTCCTCCAGAAGCCACAAAGATAATCATCGGCCAGGACGGCCAAGTGCAAGTACTGATCGGAGATGACCCGACACCCAATAGAATTGGGAACATTCAGCTGGCAAAATTCATCAACCCTGCTGGACTCAACCCCATCGGAAAAAACCTCTATATGGCAACTTCCGCATCCGGAGCCCCGGCTGTTAACGATCCGGGTCAGGAAGGGGTGGGAATGTTAAGCCAGGGATTTTTAGAAAAATCAAATGTCAGTGTTGTAGATGAGATGGTGAATATGATTGTCGCCCAGAGAGCTTATGAAGTGAACTCTAAATCCATTCAGACGTCTGACAATATGCTGCAGACAGCAGTAAACATTCTTAGATAAGAAAGGGAACCATGATCGATTTGAAATATCATCTGCGTCTTTTTCTCGGTATTTTTTTCCTGGTTAGTCTTGCTTCGTCTGTGCAGGCAGATATCAAAACTATCGATATCCGGATTCTTCCGGAAGCAATTGCCTATGGAGACTACTACACGCTGGGGGATATCGCCGAACTTGATGGATTCGATATCGAGACTATTCAGAAACTGGCCAAAATCCAGGTCGGGAAAGCCCCATTGCCCGGCCGATCCCGTCTGATCTCCAAATCCCAGCTTCAAAATCGGATAAAAAATCGGTTTCCGGAGCATCAACTGAAGTTGATCATGCCTAAACGGGCCATGGTTAGCCGGGCCGCAATTAAAATTACGGGAAAGGAACTGAAAACAATCATTCTGGCTGAAGTCAGAAAACAGTATAAAAAACATCAAGATATCAGCATTAAAATTAAAACTAAGCTCAGAGATGTGTACATTCCCAAAGGAAATGCGTCTTATAAAATTTCCCGCATCGGCGACACACTGAAAATTGGTGGCAACTCATCGTGGATGTTAAGACTGATGCTGGATGAAAAAGAGGCCAAAAAAATTCTGGTAAGGTTGAAGGTAGATGTTTTTAATGATGTCGTGGTTGCAAAAGGTAGAATACCCAAAGGGAAAAAAATCGAAAGCGATGACCTTGTCTCAATCAAAAAAAATATCTCAAAAGAGCGAAAAGGATATGAGTCCAGTCGGAATATCATTGTCGGAGAACACGCCAGACGCGATATATATAAAAATGAAACCCTCAACCCGCATTTGGTGGAAAAACCGGTGATCGTAATCAAAGGAGATTACATGAGCATTGTCTACAATACGCCAAACCTGTATCTGACAAACATGGCGATGGCGATGAAATCCGGCAGAAAGGGAGATGTCATCCCTTTAAGAACACTGAAGAGTAAAAAAACGATCTATGCGGTCATCACCGACGCAAAAAGAGCTGAAATAATGTGATAAAATGATGGAATAGAACGATTTTGGAAGGGCAATATGATATGACAAATAGACTTCTTTCCGGAAAAACAATGAAGCAACTCCTGTTACTGTTTATCGTTACCCTGTTGTTGACCAGCTGTTCTGAACAGCGAATCCGTCTGTTGACACCACCGGCTCCGCCGGCGCCGCCACCAGTAAAAAAACAGGATGACTATAGAGACATCCGAACCCGAGCATATCGATCACGTAATCGGGTTCCGCTCAAACAAACCCGATATGAGGGGTCACTATGGGGGGACGAAGCCTCCTGGGGGAACCTCTTCCGGGATCACAGAGCACGGTTTCGTGGCGATCTGGTAAAAATCATCAAGATTGAAGAGATGATCTCAATCCCTGAAAAGAAGGAACCGACGCCGGCAACAGGTCCCGCAGCCGCTGGTGAAGAGGCGGCAGCCCAGATCAACCAGGTTCTGGATATAGCGGCTGGCGTAAACAAAGCAGAGGAGGAGCAGAACGAGGTTCTTTCGTCGCTGCGTTCCATCTCCGCCTATGTTCAAACTGTGTTGCCCAACGGCAATATGATCATTATCGGTGAAAAGGTGGATTACCGTCAGCAGAACAGTGTTCGTTATGTGACCTCAATTAAAGGTGTTATCCGACCATCGGATGTAAATGACAGCAACGAAGTCCCAGCCATCAAGCTGGCCCGTTTTGAGCCTAAAATAAAGCGTCAGATGCTGTCCAAGAATCTCAGGGCTCTTGCTCCACTGATTGGGACCCAGAAGTCTGGACTGCTGGACAGACTGAGCCATATCGCCACCCCAACCCCAAGAAGAGCTGCTCCAATCAATCAAAACTAGGCGTATTCAAAAGTTAAATCGACATTTCCCGGCTTGGTAAGCGTTATGAACCCGCTATCCAGTCGGGGGTTATTCGCCTTACACTCCCCCTGTTTTAACCATTCATTACTTTTATTAGTATCGCTTTAAAAGGTACACCACATGCATTGTTATTATCAATCTTTAGACTCTCTGTTCCTATCTTAATTCAGCTGAACGATTTGCGATGATAACAAACCTTACTTATAGACTGAAAATACTACCTTTTTTAATCATCACCCTGATGGTCTGTCAATCCGTTTATGCAGTGAGGATTAAGGACCTTGCCGGAATTCGTGGACAGCGTGATAACCAGTTGATCGGTTCGGGTGTCGTGATCGGACTGAATGGAACAGGTGATTCCCCCGAATCGTTCCTGGCCAGAAAACCCATTATCAATGCCCTGGAACGGATGGCCATCTCAATGAAACCAAGTGATATAAAGGGTCGGGCCATTGCAAGTGTGATGGTCACGGCGACGCTGCCCGCTTTCGCCAAGCAGGGACAAAGACTTGATGTTGTGGTCAGCACAGTTGGAGACGCTATTTCCCTCCGTGGGGGTCAACTCATCGTTACGCCATTGCGAGCTCATAACCGCAAGGTATTTGCTGTAGCTGGCGGTCCGGTTGTCGGCATCCCCATGGGGATTGAGCTTCCGGCCGCCCGTTCCGCCATTGGGGCACCGGATTTCGCGTTTGATGCCCGTCGCAATATCGTACCCACGGTTGGATATGTTGTGGGTGGTGCCATTGTTGAGCGTGAAATAGAGCTTGACCTCAACTCAAGAGCCCGCTTTTTTCTCAATCTGCACCAACCCGACTTTACGACATCATCCCGGCTGGCCAAGATCATCAATAAAAGTCTTGGTGATGGTTCGGCTCGATCTGTGGACGCAGGCAGCGTCGAGATTTCGGTCCCAGCCAGCTATCTAGGACAAGCCACTGAATTAATCTCCCGCATCGAAAATCTCGAAATAGAGCCAGATGCAGTTGCAAGAGTTGTCATAGATGAACGAACAGGAACTGTCGTCATGGGAACCAATGTACGAATTCTGCCGATCGCAATTTCATACGACAATCTTAGTATCCGGATCGGACAGGAGGCTGAACCGCAACCGGCAGCTGTCGCAGGAAGGCCCCCACAGGCACCAACAGAACCTGAACCTGCGGAAGAGAACAGAGTCATTCTATTTAAGGGCGGAGTTGACATTAAAGAGGTTGTCAATGGTTTGAACAAGATTGGGATTTCCAACGCCGATCTGCTCGAGGTTTTAAAAACAGTGAAAAAATCCGGCGCACTGCAGGCCGAACTTATTATTAAATAGCCCCTGACAAGGCAAACCCACCAGGTGTTACTAACAGATGGATATCAGCCAGGACATAACTCTACTGCGGATGCGTCACAGTGCAACTCAGGGCAGAAACAGTCGACCTTTGTCTGCCAAAACAGATGAGATTGAAAAGTACAACCGGGATCTTAAAAAAGCGACTGACGGCTTTGAAGAGCTTTTCGTACACAAAATGCTGCAGGTCATGCGTAAATCAGTTCCCAAAACCAACCTGCTGGACGGTGGCCGAGGAGAAGAGATCTTCCAGGATATGCTGGATGAGAACTACTCAAAAATCATCACCAAGAGCCAGGCATTTGGCTTGAGCCGAGTGATTTATGAGCAAAACAAGCGGTAATTTGCGCGCTACAAAGAATGATTCAAGCTTAGGACCGATTTAAAAAAAATAGTCGAGAATAAGATTAAAGTTATTCATTGAAAAACCGATAAAGAAATAAGCAAAATTTTCATGGTTCGATAATAACTTTTATCTATTGGAGGTAAATATGAAAATTGATGGTCAA